>Ga0194120_10009863_pt1 | contig 11982 bp, 8 predicted proteins | sample TA2MahCa65mmetaG_FD_148642 | JGI IMG/M metagenome (GOLD analysis project Ga0194120, IMG submission 148642) | Freshwater microbial communities from Lake Tanganyika, Tanzania - TA2015019 Mahale Deep Cast 65m | ecosystem: Environmental > Aquatic > Freshwater > Lake | place: Tanzania: Lake... | reverse complement strand
ACCGACCCGAGACCCGGACCCGCGGCACCGGCCGCCGGGCCGCCGATGGCTCCCGGTGCGCCTCCCGGCGCAATGCCGGCCGGACCGCCCACCGTGCCGAAGCCACCGGGGACGATTCCGGCCGGGCCGCCGACCATCAAGCCCCCCGGGCCGCCGGCAAACAGGCTGGGTCCCCCGATGCCTCCAAGACTAGGCCCCGGGACGGGTCCGACAATTGCCATGAACAGGCGCCTCCAGATCCCTCTAGAGCGAGAAACGCGGATACGAGGCTTCCTGCCTCGCTACTACTTTACCCGATTATGTCGTCCGCATGTGTGTTATGTGCGTGAATGGGTGCGGTCTCAAGCGCGCCCGAACGTCTTTGCGAGGCCGGCGAGCCGCGCGGCCAGTTGCTCGGTGAGGCACTCGTTCTGGAAGCGCCAGGCCCAGTTGCCGCTCGCGGCGCCCGGCAGGTTCATGCGGGCCGTGCTCGAGGCCGACAGCACGTCTTGCATGGGCACTATCGCCGCGTTGGCCACCGAGCCCATGGCCAGGTGGATCAGGGCCCAGGCCGGATCCTCCACCGGTCGCCCGAGGTAGGCCGCGATCTGGTCCCGATCCGCCTGGGGAAGCCCGCCGTACCAGCCGACCGTCGTGTCGTTGTCGTGGGTACCCGAGTACACGACCGAATCGCGCACGTGGTTGTGGGGCAGGAAGGCGTTCTTGGCACCCGTGCCGAAGGCGAACTGCAGGACCTTCATTCCCGGGAAGCCGCAGCCGTCCCGCAACTCCTCGACCGGCGGCGTGATCACCCCCAGGTCTTCCGCGATGATGGGCAGCGAGCCCAGCGCATCCTCGAGGGCGGCGAACAGCGCGCGCCCCGGCCCGGGCTCCCAGGTCCCGTTGATGGCGGTCTCCTCCGCGGCCGGCACCGCCCAGTAGGACTCGAAGCCGCGGAAATGGTCGAGCCGCACCAGATCCACGGAGGACAGGAGCACCCGGACGCGCTCGGTCCACCAGGCGTACCCGGTCTCTTCGTGGCGCTTCCAGTCGTAGAGCGGATTGCCCCACAGCTGGCCCGTCTCGCTGAAGTAGTCTGGCGGCACTCCCGCCACCGCGAGGGGCCTTCCCTCGGGATCGAGCTTGAACAGGTCGCGATGGGCCCACACGTCGGCCGAGTCGTAGGCCACGAAGATCGGCGCATCGCCCACCAGGCGGATGTCGTTCTGGGCGGCATGCGCCCGGAGGTCGGCCCATTGCCGGTGGAAGCAGAACTGCGCGAACTCCTGGAAGCGAATCTCGGGCGCCAGCGCGGAACGGGCCTCGGCAATCGCGGCCGGCTTCCTGTCGCGCAGCTCCCGCGCCCAGTCGGCCCAGCACTTCCCGCCGTGGTGCGCCTTGAGCGCCGCGAACAGCACGTAGTCGGGCAGCCAGCTCTGGTGCACCAGCGCGCGCCGGAAGCGCTCGAAGCGATCGCGCTGCGGACCGGGTGCGTTGGCCTCGAAATGAGCGAACGCCTTGCGCAGGAGCCTCTCCTTGGCCGGAATCACCTGCTCGTAGTCCACGCGGTCGGCCGGGAAACGGGGATAGCCCACCAGCGCTTCCCTGGGCAACAAGTCGTCCTCGATCAGCCGGTCGGGCGATACGAGGAGAGGGTTGCCGGCAAAGGCCGAGAGACACTGGTATGGCGAGTCCCCGTAGCTGGTGGGACCGAGCGGCAGGACCTGCCACAGGCGCTGGCCGGCCGCGGCCAGGAAATCGACGAAGTAGTGGGCCAGAGGGCCCACGTCGCCGATCCCGTAGGGCCCGGGGAGCGATGTCGGGTGCAGGAGCAGGCCGCCAGTACGGGGAAGTTTCATGCCGGTGGCATTTTAGCAGGCAGGTAGACTGCAAGGATGGAAGGTTTGTCGGCGCCGGTGCACATGGCGGTCTGGTGCGAATTCCTGCCTTACCCGGACGTGATCCCCCTGCTGCCCGAACTGGCTCGGCGCGGCCTCGGCCTCCACCTGGCCGTCCAGGCCGGGCGGGCGGGGGAACCGGCACTCTTCGACCTGCTGGCGCGGGCCCGCGACCTTGGCGTCGAGGTGCGGGCCTGGGTGCTGCTGGCGCCGGAAGAGGGATACTGGCCGAACGCCTGGAACGCCGGCCACTGGGCCGAACTCGCGCTCGCTTTCGCCGACCGCGCGGCGCTGCGTGGCACGCCGCCCGCATGGGTGATCGCGGATCTCGAGCCGCCGCCGGAGCGCATCAGCGCCCTGGCCGGCGCGCTAGCCGCTCGCCGCTGGCGCGAAGCCTGGCGCCTCGCGGCAGACCTGCCCGCCGCCGGCGGTGCCGGAGACGGCGCCGCCTTGCGCGGGGCGATCGCGAACCTGCAAGCGCGCGGCATCCGGGTCCAGGCCGTCACGTTGCCGCTCGCGCTGGACGGGCCCTTTGCCGATCGCCTCCTCGCGGGCCTGGGCGTCGACTTCCTCGCGCTCCCGTGGGACGAGGTGTCATTCATGGCGTACCGGCCGGAGTTCGCTCGCCTGGCGGGGCCGCTGGGCGCCGATCTGGTGGGCTCGTACGCCGCGGATGCCGTCGCGCGGTTCGGTCCGCGGGCGAGCCTGGCGATCGGCGAGGTGGGCTCTCCCGGCTTTCCTGCGCCGGTGGCGGGATACACCGATCCGGCAGAGTTGCAGGCCGATCTGGCCGCCTGCCGGGCGGCGAGACTCCCGGCCATCTCGATCTTCTCGCTCGACGGCCTCCTCCAGCAGGGGGGACTCGCCCGCTGGCTCGATGCCGCGCCGGCTGCGGCGCCGCGGCCCTCTCCCAGGTCAGCCCTGGTGCGCCTCGCGGTGGCCACGGCGTGCCTGCTGCTACCAGACCCGGATCGCCGGGAATAGCGGGCCGCGTTCGGCCAGCAGGGCGTTCACCGCCGCGTAGAGGTTCCAGACGTCCATGAACCCCGGTTGCTTGAAGTCGACGTGCGAAAGGCCGTTGGCCAGGTAGAGGCGCGGCGAACGCTCCCGCAACGCGTGGGCCAGCGCCACGCTCTCGGTGTAGGGCACGATCGTGTCGTCGTAGCCGTGCACCAGGATCGGCCGCGCCCGCATGGCGCCGAGATCGCGTCCCCGGAGGTTCAGGGCGGCGATGTCGGCGCGCGCCGCTTCGGGCAGGCTGGCGATCAAGCTCGTAACCTTGTCGGGATCGGCGTTCGTCATCAGCGCGTCCACGCTCCGGCCTTCGGCTCCCAGCGCGGTCCGGAGATCGTCGATGGACGCCGCCGCGTCCGCCAGCTTGCGATCGGCCATCGTCTTGAGCGCGATCCGGTCGGCGGGGTCGGTCAACCGATCGCTGTAGCTGGCCAGGAACACCCATTTCCCGTACTCGCCCGGGTCCATCCGGATCCACGAGGCCGGGCCCTTGCTGTCGTCCTTGTAGTGGCCGGTCGTGAAGAAGGTGACGACCCGCTCCAGGTCGTAGTAGCCGCCGATGGCCAGCAGGAACCGCATGCGGTCGCTGACGTCCGGATCGAGGGCGGCCATCACCGCCGGGCCCACGGCGTAACTGGTGGCGCCCAGGCCCGCGCGGCCACCGGGCGTGAGATCGGGCCGGCTGATCAGGTACGAAAAGGCGTCGGCCAGGTCGCGCGCGTCGCTGGCCTTTACCTTGAGCTCCTTGAGGCCCGGCAACTCGGGCACCAGCACGGCAAACCGCGCCCGCGCCAGGGTCCGCGCGAACGCCACCAGGCGCGGATCCTCGCGGCCGTAGGGCGAGGCCCCCGGCACCATCACCATGCCGGCACCCACCGGGCCCGCCGGCAGGTACACGTGGCCGTCATAGGTGCGGCCGCGCGCCGTGTACCGGACATCAACGCGCGTGGGCGATCCCGTGAGGCGCTTCAGGTCGCTGGCTCCGTCGCCGGCGAGCATGTCGCGCAGCACCAGTTCGGCCTCGGCGCCGGGAACGGGCACGCTGTCGGGCAAGCCGCAGCCCGCACCCAGCAGCAGGATTGCGCCCAGGATGACGCCCCTGAAGGTCATGTCGTGCTTGACGCTCCCCGGGGCCGCCGGGTTCCGGCACCCGCAAGCGCGAATGCCGCGGCCGACCGCCCGGCGACGAAACCGCTCGACCAGGCCGCCTGCAAGTTGTATCCGCCCACGTAGCAGTCCACGTCCAGGACCTCGCCGGCGAAGTACAGCCCGGCTACCAGGCGCGACGCGAAGGTTCGGGGATCGATCTCCGCCACGTCCACACCGCCGGCCGTGACCTCCGCCGCCTCGATCGAGTGCCAGGCGGCCACCGGGAAATGCCAGGTCCGGATCGCTTCGGCGACCCGCAAGCGCGTCGCCCGGGCCACCTCGCATGCCGGCGTGGCGCCGTCGGCCCCGGCCGCCGCCAGGAATGCCGGCACGGCGGAGCGGGGCATGTAGGCCGCCAGAACCGTGGCCAAAGCCGCTCGCGGTTGCTCGCCGAGCCGCGAGAGAAGATCGCCATCCAGGTCGGCGGCCGTCCCGTCCGGCCGCAAGTTGAAGCTCAGCGTCGCCGGCAGGCCCCGCCTGAGTCCGTCGCAGATTGCCCGCGACAGCTGCAGCACCACCGGGCCGGAGAGGCCGAAATGCGTGAAGAGCGCGTCGCCGCGGAACCGCGGGCCCACGGCCCGGCCTCCCACAAGGGCGGTCCCTTCCACGTCGCGCAGGGCCACGCCCGAGAGCGCGCGCGTGCCCGCGACCCGCAGCGGCACCAGGGAGGGAAACGTCTCCACGACCCGGTGCCCCGCCTCGCCGGCAAGCACGTAGCCGTCGCCCGTCGACCCGGACCGGGGAAAGGACCTCCCCCCGGCGCAGACGACCGCCGCCGCGGCCGGAACTTCCTCGCCGCCGGCCAGGCGCACGCCTCTCACCCGCCCGGCGGAGAGCAGCAATCCGGCCACCGGCGCGCCGGTACGAACTTCCACCCCGGCGGCGCCCATCTCGGCTTCCAGGGCGCCAAGCACATCCAGCGACCGATCGCTCCGCGGGAAGACCTTGCCGTAGGGCGCCTCGACCTTGGTAGGCACGCCGCGCCGCCGCAAGAGGGCCAGTACCTCTCCGGGCGGATAGGCGCGGAAGGCGTCCATCATGAAACGCCCGTTACCGGGGCACATCCGCGCGAGTTCCCGCGGATCCTCCTGGGCATTCGTCACGTTGCAGCGCCCGCCGCCGCTGATCTGCAGCTTGAGGCCCAGGCGCCCGGTCTTTTCCAGGAGGAGGGTCGGAGCGCCGCCGCGGGCCGCCGCGATGGCCGCAAGCATTCCCGCGGCCCCGCCGCCGACGACCGCGACCGTGGTGGTGCGCACGGGTTCATCATCCCACGCCGGCCCGCGCCCGGGCCACATCCGGAGTCGGGACCGGGTGAGGCGGCGGCGGGGTCTGGCGGCCTGTTACCGCTTGACCGGCGGCTTGGGTGTAGGGGTCGGCTTCGGCGTCGGCTTGGGCGTTGGCGTCGGCTTGGGAGTTGGCGCCGGTTTCGGCGTGGCCGTCGGAGCCGGCTTCGGCGACGCGGTCGGCGCCGGTTTCGGCGTGGCCGTCGGAGCCGGTTTCGGCGCCGGCGGAGGCGAAGCCGACGGGCCCGGGGCCGGTGGGGCGGGCGAAGCCGAAGGCCCGGGGCTCGGAGGCTCGGGGTGCGGCGTCGGCGAGGCGGCCGGTACGGGGCTCGCTCCCGGCGCCGGGGATCCGGTCGCCTCGGGTGCCGGCGTCTGGAGGGGATCCGGCGACGCGACGAACGCCACGGCCCTGGCCAGATTGATGCGCCCCTTGGCGGTGAGGGATCCGGTGCCGGCGATCGGGTCGCAGGTACCTTCCAGGCGCTCGCGCACGGTCGCCGACGACGGGACGGCTGCCAGGACGGCCGCGGCGCCAGCCACGAAGGGCGCCGCCATGGACGTCCCGCTGAGTGAGCCGTAGTTCTTCGGACCGATGCGGTTGGCGCCGGTCGGCAAGGTCGAGTAGATGCTCTCGCCCGGCGCCGCCACGTCGACCCACGTACCGTAGTTGGACCAGGAAGGCTTGCCGTCGGATGCATTCGTCGCCCCGACCGCGATGCAACCGGGGATGTATGCCGGATAACTGGGCGCCGACGACCCGGAGTTGCCGGCGGCCGCCACGACGACGACGCCCTTCGACAGGGCGTAGGCGATCGCGTCCGTCATGGCCTGGCTACCGGACGAGCCGCCCAGGCTCATGTTGACGACCGACGCGCCGTTGTCGACCGCCCACACCAGGCCGTTGATGATCCCGGAGTACGACCCGCTCCCGTTGTCTCCGAGGACCTTCACGTTGAGGAGTCGAGCATGGATGGCAACTCCCGCCACCCCCAGGGCGTTGTGGGTGCCCGCGGCGGCGATGCCCGCGACATGCGTGCCGTGCCCGTACACGTCGTCGGTCTTGCGCGACGAGCTGAAGTTCTTGGCGCCCGCGAGCTTCGCCTTGAGGTCCGGATGAGCCGGGTCGATGCCGGTGTCCAGGATCGCGATCTTGATCGATTCGCTGCTCCGGGCGGTATCCCAGGCCCTGGGCGCCGAGATCTTCGGCAGGCCCCACTGGTTCTTGTAGTAGGGATCGTTGGGCACGAAGTCGAACGCGCGAGCCCCGTGGTCCGGTTCGGCATAGGCCACGCCGGGGGTGTCGCGCAAGGCCGCCAGGATCCGCTCGGCATCGAGATCCTTTGGGACCACCACCAGTTTGAGGTTCAGCGCGCCCAGATCGGCCGCGGTGGCCGCCGGCACGACGCTCTGCACGGCACGCCCGGCGGAGTCGCTCAGGGTCCGCACGATGAAGCGGTTGCCGTCCTCGGGAAGCTCGATTTCGCCCGGTGGGACGATCGCCGACAGCGCGATGCGGGGCTGCCAGGCCCAGCTTTCCTGGCGATCGATCGCCTCCAGGTCGATCAGGTCGCTCGCCCCGGCGAGCGTACCGGTCGGCAGCGGCCTGTGGCACCCGACCGTCCCCACGATTGCCGACAATGCGACCAGACCCGCGAGCTTGCGGCGCATCTTGCCCCCCTCTTGCTAGAGATTATGTAATCCCGGCGACCGGAGAATCCAGACCCTCGGCCGCTTCTCCACGAACCAGCAACCTCCTTGCAACAATTCCGCAATCTTCGAGGGTTGCCCTCCTCGCCTCGCAGGCTTCGGCGAGTCCAGGGGCCCCGCTCTCGATGCCTGGAACCTTCCGGCCGGCACACCACGTCGTAAGGCCAGAGAGGGAGGGTTCAAGAGATGCCAACACGCCGGTATCCGTCGGTGCTAGCGCTCCTGGCTTTCGCGGTCGCGCTGTCCCGGGGCGCGCCGGCCGCCGCCGAGATGCCGATGCAGGGCCCGCTGGGCAAGTACCTGGACAGGCTGTCGGTGCTGCCGGGCAAGGACTACAAGGGACTCACCGTGTACGCCCTGGTCGCCAAGGAGGAGTTTCCGCTGGGCGACTACCTGACGCTCGATGAGGCCTTCAAGCGCGGCTCCTTGAAGGTCACGGAGCTCGAGGGCGGCGCACAGGTCAACACGTTGCTGCTGGAAAACACCGGGGACAGGCACGTCTTCATCCTCGCGGGCGAGGTGCTCAAGGGAGCCAAGCAGGATCGCACCATCCAGAGCGATCTGCTCGTCCCTCCCAGGAGCGGGAAGCTCAAGGTGAGCGCCTTCTGCACGGAGCAGGGCCGCTGGGTCGAGACCTCGCGGCAGTTCCAGGCCGCGGAGATTTCCGTGCCCAATTCCGTGCGCAAGGCCGCCAAGCAGGCCAAGGAGCAAGGGAAGGTCTGGGACAACATCGCCCGCGCCCAGAGCAAGCTGTCGGTCTCGGCGCCCAGTGGCGCGGCCAAGGCGATCTACGAGAGCTCCTCCGTGCAAGCCGACATGAAGCCCTACCTAGAAAAGCTGGCGGACGTGCCGAAGCTCGATCCGCACACCGTGGGCGTCGCGGCGGCCTTCGGCGACAAGCTTGTGGCCCTCGACGTGTTCGGCGACGACGACCTGCTGCGAAAGCTCTACTCCAAGCTCCTGCGGTCGTACGTGGTCGATGTGATGGGCGACGCCTGGCATGGCACCACCTCTGCCGAAGACGTCCGCAAGTTCCTGAGTTCCGCCTCCAGGGCCGACTGGGAGAAGGGCAAGACCGACGGCGTCGGTCTGGGCATCGAGTTCAAGGAGCCGCCCCTGGCGGGCTCGGCGCTGCTCTACAAGGAGATGGTCGTCCACTCGGACCTCTTCCTCGCGGACGTCGAGACGATCGAGGATCGGCGGCCCGATCGCCGCCCGCCGCCCAACCTCGAGATGCGCCGGCAGCAGCGCCAGCGCTGACGGGCCTTACCAGCCCGAGAAAACCGACTTGGTCTTCTCCCAGGCGGCTCCGGCAAGGTCGCCGGCCTTGTCGGCGACCCAGCCGACGCCCTTGCCGACCGCCTTGACCCCGGACTTCGCCCAGCCCTTGATCGTGTCCCAGTTCTCGACGACCGCGGCGCCGGCGATGAGCGTCGTGCCCGCGATGGCCATGACCGCGCCCAGGGGCGCGCCGACGACCGAGCCGGCCACGAACGGGCTGGCGGCCAGCAGCGCTCCGCCGACTCCCTTGGCGCCGCCCAGCGCGATCTTCTTGCCGTCGCCCTTCCTGATGCCCTGGACCACGTCGTAGCCGCCCTCGATGGCCGAGGCGGCGCCGGCGAGAGGGGCGGCGACCTTGCTCGCGACCTTGGCGGCCAGTGTGAGTTCGGCCGCGCCCGAGGCCACGAAGCCGCTGCCGACCACGACGTTCTTCACGCCCTCGGCGGTCTCGCCATGGCGAATCTGGCTGACGCCGGCCACGACCTGCAAGCCGCCGCCGGCCACGCCGACGACGCCCAGGCCCTTGCCCAGCTTGCTGGGGGCATGGTGGGCCGCCTCGGCCGCGCCGGCGACCTTCGCCACGTCGCGGATGGCCTTGGCGGCCTTCTGCGCCGCCTGGGCCTCCTGGGCCGCCAGCTTGATGGCTTCGGCCTCCTTGGCTGCCAGCTGGATGGCCTCGGCTTCCTTGGCGGCCAGCTTGATGGCCTCGGCTTCCTTGGCGGCGCCCGCGATGCCCTTGGCACCGTGCGACAGGTGATTGGCCGACCTGGCACCTTCGCCCGCGACGGCGCCCGGATGGTGGCCGTGATGCTCGTCGTCGCCCTGCGCCTTGGGCCCGTGATCGTCCTCCGCCTGGGCCTGCTGGGCCTTCTTGGCGGCGGCGACCTTGGCGGCCAGATCGTCCTGCGGCGAGGCCGGCGTCGCGGAGAATGCCGCGGTGTCGGGCTTCGCGCCCGGTTTCGGCGCCGGCGGCGCGATGGGCTTGGTGGTCGCGGGAGTCGGCCGCGGGGCGGGAGCGGGGGCAACCGGCTTCTGACCGGCGTTCTTCGTCGCACCAGTGGACACTCGTTACCAGCTCCTCTTTCGGCCTCTCCTAACCCGCGCTACCTTTGGTCATTATCCGCGCGTATCACGTATGCTTGCACGCCCTAACGATAGCTTAACAGAAGGGATACATGGCTGATGTTTCAGGGAATGGGCGGCTGGCACGTGTTGAACTACGGCGCCGAGGCCGAGAAGGTGCGGATCACGCGCGATCAGGCGTTCCGGATCCTCGCCACCTTCAAGCCCTACTGGCGCGAGGCGCTCCTGATCCTGCTGGTCATCTCGATCATCGCGCTCCTGGGAGTCGTCTCCCCCCTGCTGCTCCGGGTCATCATCGACCAGGCCATCCCGCAACGGGACTGGCGCCTGCTTCACCTGGCCTGCATCGGGATGGTGGCCCTGCCGGTCGCGAGCGGTCTGCTGGGCGTGCTGGAGACCTTTCTCGACGAGCGGCTGAGCCAGGGCGTGATGCTGGATCTGCGCCTCGCGCTCTTCCAGGCGCTGCAGAACCAGTCGATGGGCTACTTCACGGGCAACCGCCCCGGCGAGATCAGCTCGCGCCTCAACAACGACGTCAACGACCTGGCCGACATCTTCTCGGACACGGTCGTGGCGATCACGTCCAACGTCTTGATCCTGGGCACCACGGTGGCGGTGGTCATCGCCCTCGACTGGCGCCTGGCGCTCCTGGCCTTCGCGATCGTGCCCCTCTTCATCCCGCCGTCGTTCCTGGTGGGGCGTGTCCGCCAGAAAATCGTGCGCGACGCGCAGCGCACGCGGGCGGACCTCCACTCCTTCGTGCAGGACTCCATGAGCATCAATGGCTTCCTCATGCGGCGCGTGTTCGGCAACCTGCCGGACGAACGCGAGCGCTACGCCAAGCAGAGCCGCGAGTACGGGCGCATCATGATGCGGCGCTCGCTGGTCTGGCGCTGGTTCTCGCTGACGCTGGGCCTCTTCTCGATCCTCGGCCCGGCCGCGATCTACTGGTACGGCGGCGGCCTGGCCATCGCGGGCACCCTCACGGTGGGAACCATCGTCGCCTTCGTCGCCTACCTCGGCCGGCTATACGCCCCGGTGTCGGCGCTCGCGACCATCCACGTCGAGGTCATGTCGGCGCTGGCCGTCTTCGAGCGGTTGTTCGCGGTCCTGGATGCGGCGCCCAGCGTGCGCGACCTGCCGGGCGCCAGGGCATTGCCGCCGGTGTCCGGGCACCTCCAGTTCGAGAACGTGGCGTTCCGGTACCGGGAGGATCGTCCACTCCTCGAAGACATCACCTTCGACGCGGCGCCCGGGCGGCTCGTGGCCCTGGTAGGACCCAGCGGCGCCGGCAAGACCACCCTCACGTATCTCATCCCGCGCTTCTACGACCCCACCGGGGGGCGCATCCTGCTGGACGGCCACGATCTCCGGGACGTCACGCTCGAGTCGCTGCAGTCCCAGATCGCCACCGTCACCCAGGAACCCTTCCTGTTTCACACCACCATACGGGAAAACCTGCTCCTGGCGCGGCCCGACGCCACCGAGGCGGACCTGGATGCCGCTTGCCGGGCCGCCAACCTCTCCGAACTGCTCGCCCGCCTGCCGGAGGGCTACGACACCGTCGTGGGCGAACGCGGCTACCGCCTCTCGGGCGGGGAGCGCCAGCGCATGGCCCTGGCGCGCGTGGTGCTCAAGGCCCCGCGCGTGCTGATCCTGGACGAGGCAACGTCCTCGCTCGACTCGCAGTCGGAGACGCTCATCCAGCAGGCTCTCGAACCGCTGATGGCGGGCCGCACCACCATCGCCATCGCCCACCGCCTCTCCACCATCCTGCATGCCGACCTGATCCTGGTCGTCGACGGCGGCCGCATCGTCGAACGCGGGCGCCATGCCGAGTTGCTGGCGGCCGGCGGGCTCTACTCCAGGCTCTACGAGGAGCAGTTCAAGCAGCCGGCGAAGGCTAGCTAGCCGTGCCCTGGGAAGTCGCCCTCGACGTCGGCGGCACCTTCACCGACGTGGTGGCCCGCTCACGCGGCGGCGAGGTGCGCACCCTCAAGATCCTCTCGTCGGGCGTTTTCAAGGGCGTCGCCTCCCGGGGCTTCGCCGACGGCTTCGCGGATGTGGCGCGCGCCGGCGATCCCGACCGTTTCTGGATCGGCGCCGAGTGCCGCCTGCTCTCGGCCGCCGGTTCGGTGTCACTTATACACGAAGTGCGATCATGCCGCGCCGGACGGTTCGTCCTCGGAGCCCCGGTGGCGGCGGGTACGCGCTACGAGCTGGCCTTCCCCGGGGCCGAGGCGCCCACCCTGGCCGTACGCTACCTGCTCGGCCTGGGCGCCGCGAACGTCGTGCCTGGCCTGCTGCTCAGGTTCGGGACTACTCGCGGTACGAATGCCCTCCTGACGCGCACCGGCGCCCGGGTCGGCTTCTTGACCACCCTGGGCTTCGGCGATCTGCTCTCGATCGGCAACCAGGACCGACCGCGCCTCTTCGACCTGGTTGTGCGCAAGTCTTCCCCCCTTCATGCACGCGCGGCCGAGGTGCCCGGCCGCCTCGCGGCCGACGGCACCGAACTCGTGCCGCTGGATGTCGCGGCCGCCCGTGCGGCCCTGGCCGAACTGCGCCAGGCGGGCACGGACTCCCTG
>Ga0194120_10009861_pt1 | contig 11984 bp, 11 predicted proteins | sample TA2MahCa65mmetaG_FD_148642 | JGI IMG/M metagenome (GOLD analysis project Ga0194120, IMG submission 148642) | Freshwater microbial communities from Lake Tanganyika, Tanzania - TA2015019 Mahale Deep Cast 65m | ecosystem: Environmental > Aquatic > Freshwater > Lake | place: Tanzania: Lake... | reverse complement strand
GCGCCAGCGCACCGCCCGTCAGCGCCTTCATCAGCGCACGCCGCTGCGCCAGATCGAGTCCGGGGGGTCGCCCGCGCGGCCGGCGCCTGAGCGCCTCCAGCCCGCCGGCGCGCAACGCCTCGTTCCAAGTGAGCGTGCTGCCTGGATCGATGTCTTCGACGGCGTCGGCAAGCCGCTCATCGCGGCCATTCATGGCTACTGCCTGGGAGGCGGGCTGGAGATCGCACTCGCCTGCGACCTGCGGATCGCTGCGCCGGACGCTGTGTTCGCTCTGCCGGAGACCGGCCTGGGACTCATCCCCGGTGGTGGCGGCACGCAACGGCTGCCAAGAGCCGTGGGACTGAGTCGGGCGCTGGACCTGCTGCTCACGGGCGACCGGCTGGATGCTGCCGACGCGTACCGCTGTGGCCTGGTCACACGACTCGCATCACGGGCTGAGGCTCTCCTGCCAGAGGCTGGGGAGTTGGCTGCCCGGATTGCAGCCCAGCCACCGACAGCCGTACGTTTCGCCAAGGAGGCCGCGCGCGCGGCGCTGGAGGTCGACCTGCGCACCGGGTTGAGGCTCGAACGCGATCTCTTTGCGTTCCTGCAGTCATCTGGCGCAAGACGCGATCCGGTCGCTGCGATCCAGGCGCGGAGTTCTTCAGGAGATGGTTGCTGAACGGAGTAGCGGGATGCGGGTAACGGCCGCGGACGGTGGCATTGTGGTGGTGGGGGCCGGACTGATGGGGACGGGAATTGCGCACGCATTTGCCGCCGCCGGTCATGCCGTGACCCTGGTGGACGCCTCCAGCGAGGCGCTTGCGGCAGCGACCGCCGCCATCCGGAAGATCCTCGCCGATGGCGTCAGCAGGTCCAAGATCAGCGAGACGGATGCCAGCGCCGCTCTCCGGCGGATCGCGACCGAAAGCGACCTGGCGGGCGTCCTGCAGGGGCGCGATCCGTCCCTGCTGCTGGAGACCGCCACCGAGTCCATGACGGTGAAGCTGGATATCGTCCGCACGGCGGATCGGTGGTTGCCGGACGAGGCAGTGATTGCGACTAATACGTCGGCACTGAGCGTCACGGAGATCGCGGCTGCCACGAACCGGGCAGACCGGGTGGTCGGCATGCACTTCTTTAATCCCGTGCACAAGATGAAACTGATGGAGATCGTCCGCGGAGTCGCTACCAGCGATGTCACGGTTGCGCGCACGCGCGCCTGGGGCGACTCCATCGGCAAGACCTCGATCCTCGTGAATGAAGCGCCGGGGTTGACCACCAGCCGGATGTCCGCACTCATGGGCAACGAAGCCATGTACATGCTGATGGAGGGCACGGCTACGGCCGAGGACATCGATACGGCGATGCGCCTTGGTTTCAACCACCCGATGGGTCCACTCGAACTGGGCGACCTGACCGGCTGGGACACGAGGCTCGCCGTGCTCCACTACCTGCACGAAACGCTTGGTGAAAAGTTCCGGCCGTGCCCGCTGATTCTCAAGCTGGTCAAGGCCGGACGTCTGGGTCGCAAGACCGGCTGGGGCGTCTATCAGTACGTGGACGGCCAGCGCATTCCGGGGTCAGGCTTGAGGGCAAGATGAGACGCGAAGTACTGCTCGCAGCTGCTGCCCGGACCCCGATCGGCAGGTTTCGGGGCAGTCTGCGCGACATTCGGGCCGATCACCTCGGGGCGTTGGTGCTCAACGAACTCCTCGGCCGCGCCGGCCTTGAGCCGCAGCACGTGGAGGATGTCGTCTTCGGGTGCGTGACGCAGGTCGGCGAACAATGCGGAAACATCGCCCGGACGGCTCTCCTGAGCGCAGGCTGGCCGGAGCGCATACCAGGGATGACGGTGGATCGGAAATGCGGATCCTCCGAGGCCGCGGTGCAGGTTGCCTGCGGGCAGATCGCAGCTGGTGTCTGCGACGTGGTCGCCGCGGGTGGTGCCGAGAGCATGAGCCGCGTGCCGATGGGCGGCAACCGCGACGTCCATGGCCCGCCATTCGGCTGGAAGCTGGCTGAGCGGTTCGAACTGGTTGCGCAGGGCGAGGCCGCGGAACGCGTGGCGGACCGCTGGGGCCTGACGCGGACCGAATTGGACGAAATCGGCCTGATCAGCCACCGGCGTGCGGCCACAGCCGATGACCGGGGTTACTTCGAGCGCGAAATCGTCCCGGTCCCGGTCAGCGCTTGGTCCGAGACCCGTCCCGGCAACAGCAGCGCCGTCGTCCGCTGCGACGAGACAATCCGGCGTGATACCAGCGCGGAAAAGCTCGCCGGCCTCAAGCCGAGTTTCCGGCCGGACGGACGCATCACGGCCGGCAATTCGTCTCAGATCGCCGACGGCGCTGCGGCCATCCTGCTGATGTCGCGCGAAGCGACCCGGGCATTTCAGTTGCGACCCAAGGCCCGGATCCGCGCGATTACGGCGGTCGGTTCCGACCCGACCCTGATGCTGACTGGGCCGGTGGCCGCAACGCAGCGCGTCCTGCAGCGCGCCGGCCTGACTTTGTCCGACATCGATCTGTTCGAGGTGAACGAGGCCTTCGCTTCTGTGCCGCTCATGTGGTTGCGGGAAACGCGCGTCGACCCCGAACGCCTGAACGTCAATGGCGGCGCCATCGCTCTGGGCCACCCGCTCGGCGCCACCGGGGCGCGCATCCTGACGACGCTGGTGCACGAACTGGAGCGGCGTGATGCAACATTCGGACTGCAGGCGATCTGCTGTGCCGGCGGGATGGCGACCGCCACGATCGTTGAACGGCTAAGCTGACCAGCAGCCGCTACGGGTCCAGCCGATAGACCCGTTCCGCCGTGTCATGGAAGAGCGACCGGCGGTCCTCGTCCGGGCAGCTCTGCGTTACCCGCTTGAAGGCGTTCCAGAGCACCGTGTACGAGCAGGAAACCCGGTCCATCGGAAAGTTGCTTTCGAACATGCAACGTCGCGCCCCGAAAAATTCAATGCAAGTCTCGAAGTAGGGTGCCGTCGCCGCAGCCAGCTCCTGGGACCCGGGTGGGGCCGGACGTTTGTGCCAGCCGAAACCGCTCTGGGTCATGGCCCGGCCACCCAGCTTGACGACCACGTTGGCACAGTCGCTCAGCCCGGCGATGTCGGACCGCCAGCATGCAAACACCTCGTCGCGCCGGCCCGCGTAGGGACCGATGCCGATCGGCCCGCCCATGTGGTCCAGCACGATCGTGGTTTCCGGGAAGCACCTGGCCAGGTCCGCCAGTTCCGGAAACTGCGGATGATAGAGCCACACGTCAAACGACAGATCGAGGTCTGCGAGACGGGCGAAGCCTTCGCGGAAGCGGCGATCGGCGAGCAGACCCTGGGGCGGGTTCGTATGCACCGGTCGGATCTGCCCGCTGGGATCCCAGGCCGCCGCGTAGCGGACGCCGCGGAACCGGGTGCTCGCTGCGCGGTGCGCCTCGAGCGTTGCCTGGACGGCTGCTCCCAGCGTCAGGTCGGCGAACGCCACGATTCCGGCCGCAAACCGAGTCGCGGACCGCCTCGGACCGTTAGCGGTTACGAGCCGTTCCACGAAATCCGTTTCGCCGACCGGACGCAGCGCGGGCGGCCCTGCGGCCCGGTACTGCTGCCCACACTCGACGAAGACGGTGCTCAGCACACGGTGGCCACCGGTGATGTCACCTTCCAGTTCGTCAATCAGGTACCGGCTCTGCGGCAGGTCCCACAGGTGATGATGCGGATCGCAGATCGGCAATTCCGGGTCGATGGCGCTTTCCGGTGTGCGCATCAGCCAGGATTCGCGATCTGTCATTGGCGGATCGCGGTCATTCGGCCGACCTGAGTCCCGCCAGGTTCAGCATTTCGGCATGGAAGAGGCGCCGGGCGTCATCCGCCCCCAGCCGCTTGTCGAAATATTCAGCCGTGCGGAGCCCGACCAGCAGGGCATACGCGACTTCTGCGGAATCCCGGGCGCCGCGCACACCATGCGGCGATTGCTCGAACAATCGCCTCAAGTATGCCTTGCAGTAGCGGTCGAGCGCGGCCTTTTCCGCGTGCAACTTCCGGTCGTGTACCGCCACGCCGAAACATTCCAGCATAAACCCGATCTCGGAACGCGTGACACCCTCGCCGGAAAAGAACAGCTCGGCAATCAGGTTGATGCGCTGCTCGGGCGTCTCAGTACGAAACCCATCCAGGCGGCCGGTAATGCGCCGAGCCACATCGCCGAAGTATTGGGTCAGGATCGCGTCCATCCCGGCAAAGTAGTAAAGGAGATGGCTGGGCGACATGCCTGCGGCCCGCGCTACGTCCGCGAGCGTGGTCTTCGGGTAGCCTTTCTCGATGATACAGTCGTGCAGCGCCTGGAGGATCGCGCCGCGTCGCCTCTCGCCACGTGGCATGGACCGCTTGCTGGCCGGCCCGCTCCTGATTCGTTCCTGCAGTGCCATGATTTTCGCCCGGCACTTCCGCGAGTCCGCTGCCTACAGGCAGCAGGACTCTCCGCCGTCGATGACGAACACGGAGCCGGTGACAAAGCTGGACCGATCCGCAGCCAGATAGCAGACCAGCGCACCTATCTCCACGGCGTTGCCCAAGCGCTTTGCGGGGATCTTGCGCAGGCGTCGCGCAAGCAGGTCAGGCGAGTCGAGTACGACCCGCTGCGCGTCGGTGGCAAAAGCGCCCGGCGCAATCGCGTTGACCTGAATACCCGCGCCCGCCCATTCGGCTGCCAGCGCCTTGGTGAATTGCAGCAGCGCTCCTTTGGATGCGGAATAGGCCACGAGCGAAGCCTTGCCGAGCAGACCCGAAGTGGAAGCGATATTAATAATCTTACCGGAGCCGCGGTCGATCATGTGCCTGCCCGCGACCCGCGCCAGCACCATCGGTGCCAGTACGTTGACCGACATGACATCCCGCCAGGTCTCCTCGACCTGCTCCAGGAAAGGAGCAGCCGGCGCGATCCCGGCGTTGTTGACCACGATATCCAGCCTGCCGAACGCGGCGACGGCTGCATCGGCCAGCCCGGCCACTGCGGCAGTGTCGCGCAGGTCGCACGCCGCGACGCGCGTTCGCTCCGGCGCAAGCGCCTGCAAGCTTTGCAGGTCGCCGGCGGACCGTGCCGCAGCCAGCACCTGCGCCCCCTGCTCGAGTAGCGCCACGGCGATGGCGCGCCCGAGCCCGCGGCTCGCACCGGTTACGATGGCGACTCGTCCTTCAAGTTCGAAATGGATCACGGAACCTCCCTGACGAGTTGCTGCGCGATGCCGAGCCGCAGAACCTCAGAGGCGCCCTCATAGATCCGCATCGGGCGGGCCTGTCGATACAGCTTCTCGATTCTCGAGTTCCTGATCAGTCCGAACCGGCCCATCATTTGCACGCACCGATCGACCACGCGGCCGGCCATTTCGGTCGCCGCCAGCTTGGCCATCGATGAATGATGCAAGGCGGCGGCCGGGTCGTCGATCGCGCGCGCGGCGGCGCGGTACGCGAGCAGGCGGGCCATCTCGATCTCCGCGCAGCTGTCCGCGAGCATCTGCGCGACCGGCCCGAGCCGTGCCAGCGGCCGGCCAAACTGCACCCGTGTCCGCGTATGCCGGACCGCCTCCTCCAGGGCAGCCTGTGCGAGGCCGACCGCCGCGCCGGCCACCGAAACGCGGAACACGCCAAGCGTAGCCAGCACCAGGTCCAAGCCCTGGCCCACCTTGCCGAGCCTGGCTTCCTCCGGGAGTTCCACATCGTTCAGTGTAATCTCGCCCAGCACATGCGGAGCGATCAGTTCGGGCGACGGCGTCACCGACAGGCCGGGTGCGTCCGCTGGAACCAGCACCATCGAGTAGCCCGATCCCTCACGCGCGAACACGACGAAGAACGCGGCGCTGACCCCGTTTGAGATGAACGACTTGGAACCGCGCAGAACGAGGCGGTTACCGTGCGCGGTGACTGCAGTGGTCACCGCCCTGAGGTCCGAACCGGCATCGCCTTCGGTCAATGCCAGCGCAGCCAGCGCCTGCATGGCTGCGACCTGGGGTAACCACCGGGAGCGCTGTTCCTCGGAACCCGCCACGGTGATCGCATAGCTGCCGATTCCCTGCAGCGCGAACAGCGAGTCGGCATGCGAACAGGTCGCCATCAACGCTTCGCGGACCAGGCAAATCGCCAGCGGATCGGGACGGATGTCGCGCCCGCCGTACTCCGCCGGTACCATCAGCTTGCTCAGCCCGCTGTCCTGCAAAGCCTTGAGCACGCCGACGTGCAATTCGCTGGAGTCATCCGCTTCGTCGGCAAATGCTTCGAGCGACCTCGCCAGCGCTCGTGCCTCGCGCTGCAGGTCCAGGTGCTTCGGGTCAAGATCGAGCATCATTTCCTGGCCTTCCCCTGGCCCCGACCCTCGAACCGCGGCGGACGTTTCTCCATGAATGCCGTCGCCCCCTCGATCATGTCTGCCGAACCGATAGCCTGGACCAGCATGCCGAGGCCGCTGAGGTAGGCATCGCGCGCGTGGTTCCACCAGACATTAGAACTGATCTTCGCAATCTCGAGGTAGCGCGGACTCATGCGGAGCAGTTCCTCCGCCCAGCGCGTCACTTCGACCTCGAGTTCCCCGTCCGGAACCACCGCGTTGATCCAGCCGAGTTTAAGGGCCTCGCTCGCCGCGTAGCGCCGGCACAGGAATGCGACCTCCTTGGCACGTTTCTCGCCGATGTTCATCGCCAGGAAATTCGTGCCGCCCAGGACCGGGGCGCTACCGACCTTGACCCCCGTCTGCCCGAAGGTTGCGGACTCGGCGGCGATGGCCAGATCACAGGCGATGACCAACTCGTTGCCGCCGCCGGCGGCAGCGCCGTTAACGGCGGCAATGACCGGCCGGGGGCTGGTGCGAATGGCTTCATAGAGGTGCAGCGATCCGTAGAACATGCTGCGCAGAGCGTCGGGGTCCGGATTTCTCAGGTTGGCGAGGTACCCACCGGCGCAGAAAGCCCGGCCATTTCCGGTGATGACGATGACACCTGCGTCGGCTGCCTGGTTAATGGCGTCGATCAGGGCACGCGCCATCCCGGCATCATACGCATTCATGCGCTCCGGCCGATTCAGGCGCAGCCAGACGACCTCTCCTCGCCGATCAACGACGATATCACTCATGACGGTCTCCTAATTGCCACTGCCCCTACGCCGCACCATCCGCATGGAGAACCAGGGGGCCCCCGGGCGCCCGCCGCGCCGTGGCTTGACAAGGGGAAACATTCTGTGGAATCTTTGAACAAAGTTCAAGTATCCTCGAGGTGAGGAGTGGGGGAGACCTTGGGTGCAGGATCGGGGCGCAGCGGAGCGACGGTCCGCCGTGTACCGGCGTGATCCGGTTGGCAGCGGCACTGCGTCGCGCTCTGACGCTGTTCTGAAACGATCAACCCATCTGTAACGGAGACATCAACATGACCGACCCGAATGACACCGCGCCGCCCAGCCCGAAATTCGATCCCGTCAGACTCGAGCAGCTGAATGTTGCCAAAGACTACCCGATGGAGCCGGACGACTTTGAGATGCTCTACAAGCACAATTGCTACTGCGAGATGGCTCACATCAACAACAAGGGCTATCCGATCGTTACGCCGATGTTCTACGTAATCGTCGACGGATTCCTGTACATGAGCAGCATTCAGAAGTACCGGCACAAGATGCATCATCTTCAGAGGAACCCGAAGATCTCGGTTTCCATCCACAACGACGGTTCCAATGTGCGGCGACAGAAGGCAATCCTCATTATCGGCCAGGCGGAGACCAGCACCGACGACGCGCTGATGCGCAAGGTTCACTGGGCGATCATCGACAAGTACTGGTGGGAATTGAAGGACGAGGCCATCCGGCAGAGCGCTTTTAGTGCTGTGCACACACCGCTGCGCATCCTTATCAAGGTCATCCCCGAGAAGACCATGAGTTGGGACCTCGGCAAGATGGTCGAAGCCTACGAACCTGGAGTGTGGTACGGCGAGTCTTACAACATGGTCAAGGACCTGCCGTGGCCGACTCGGAGCCCGAAATCGAGACAAGACGAGCGAGGCGAGACCCGATGAGCCGGTGGCCTGACAAGGTCGAGAAGGCCGCGCGGAAGTGGGCTTCCTGGCGGATGCAGGAATACCCCCAGTCCGAAAGGGTGCTCACGCGTATTATCGAAGACAAAGCGCGCCGCGCGCCGAATCGCGTCGTCTTCCAGTTTCGCGACACGCCGATTACGCTTGGTCAGCTCAACAACGAGATGAACCGGGTGGCCAACGGTTTGGTCGCCCTCGGCGTAAGACCGGGGGACAAGGTCGCGATCATGATGCCGAACTGTCCCGAGTTCCTGTACACGTGGTTCGGCGCGAACAGGATCGGTGCCGTCGAAGTGCCGATCAATACGGCACTCAAGGGCGAGGGGCTGGCCTACCAGATCGTTCAGTCCGATTCCGTAGTTCTCGTGGCGGATGCGGAGTTCGTCGACCGGCTCGCCGAGGTCGCAGAGAACCTCAACAGCGTGCGGCAGGTTGTGCTATGGAACAGTCCGGGTGCGGACGTCGCGCTGCCGAAGTGGCCACGTTTCGAGATGCTCGGGTACCGCGAGCTCGTGGACCGGCCGTCGTCGGCGCCGAGCGCGGTCGTGACGTACCGCGATATGGCGACCATCCTTTACACCTCGGGCACGACCGGGGTGTCGAAGGGTGTGGCGATGAGCCACCACTACTGGTATGACATCTGGGCCGAGTCAGTCCGGTACTCCAGGTACACTGAGGACGACGTGCTGTACACAGGGCTGCCGTTCTTCCATGGCAACGCCCAGGGCATTACCATCGGGCCCGCCATTCTCGCCGATGCCAGGGCCGTGATCGTGGAGCGCTTCTCGGCCAGCCAGCTTTGGGATGATTGTCGCCGTTGGGAGTGCACGGAAGCTAACTACATCGGCGGGATCATCCCGATCCTGCTCAAGCAGCCGCCGCGCGACGACGATGCCGACAATCCGGTACGTCTGATGGTGGGGGCGGCCGCCCCCGCGGACGAGTGGCATGCGGTCCAGGAACGCTTCAATACGAAGCTACTGGAAGTCTACGGGATGACCGAATGCTACTGCTGCCTGGTCAGTCCCTACCACGCGCCCAGAGCCGGATCCTGTGGGCAGGCCATCACCGGCTGGGACGTGCGACTGGTTGACGATGACGACAACGAGGTCGCGCCGGGCGAACTCGGAGAGTTCGTGGCCCGCTCGAACAAGATGTGGGTCGGAACCACGGGCTACTACCGCAAGCCCGAGGCGACCCTGGAGTTATTCCAGAACGGGTGGATCCATACCGGCGACATGGGGCGCCGTGACCGAGACGGCTACTTCTACTTCGTGGACCGCAAGAAGCAGGCGCTGCGGCGGCGCGGCGAGAACATCTCGTCTTTCGAGGTCGAGTCAGTCATCACGTCCCATCCGTCCGTACTGGAGGCCTGCGTCGTCGGCGTTCCTTCGGAGGTAGGCGAAGAAGACGTCAAGGCCGTCATCGTACTCAAGGACGGGCAGCGCGCCACGGAGGAGGAGTTGATCCGCTGGTGCGAGCCGCGCATGGCGTACTTCGCAGTGCCGCGCTACGTCGCGATCCGCAAGTCCCTGCCCAAGACCCCGAGTGAACGCGTCGAGAAATACAAGCTCAAAGTCGAAGGTGTGACCCCAGACTGCTGGGACAGGGAAAAGGCCGGCATCGTACTGAAGCGTTAGATACGAGGAACGAGCGGTGAGCGAGACATCGGGTGGCATGACACGGCGGCAGCTGCTTGCTGGCACCGGAGCGGCGACGGCGACACTGGGCGTCAATATTGTCGCAGTTCCCAGGTCGCACGCCGCGACCCGGTGGGACCGGGAGACGGACATCATCGTCGTCGGCAGCGGTGTCGGCGCGTGCACCGCGGCGGTCATCGCCCACGAGAACGGCGACAGCGTAGTGATGGTGGAAAAGGCTCCGCTTCCCGGGGGAACGTCCGCCAAGTCGGCCGGCGTGCTGTGGATCCCCAACAACTTCACGCTGCGGCAAAAGGGGGTGGTGGACGGCAAGGAGGACTGCCTCCGGTACCTGGCGCGCTTTTCTTATCCGGAGCGCTATCATCCAGCACAGCCGGGTCTCGGGGTGGGCGCGCACGCCTACGCGCTGCTGGAGGCTTTTTACGACAACGCTTCAGCGGCGATCGACCGGTTGCGCGAGATCGGCGCGCTCGCCGTGACCGAATGGCGCATGTTCGCCCTCGACCGCTCCGCCACGGATTACCTCGACCACGTTCCCGAGAACAAGGTTCCGACCGGACGAACCCTGGGGCCGCTCAGGCCGGATGGCAGGACGGGTGGTGGCGTTGATCTCATGCAGCAGCTGGGCGATGCCGTGCGCCGACGCGGGATACCAGTTCTGTTCAACCATCGCGCGACGCGGCTCGTTGTGGACGATGCCGGAAGGGTCACCGGCATCGAAGCGAACTCGGCCGGCCGCACGGTTACAGTCCGCACCCGCAAGGCGGCCGTATTCGCCACCGGTGGTTACGTCCACAATCCGCAGTTAGTCGACATGTTCCAGCGCAACCGGTTGTACGGTTCCTGCGCAATGCCCTGGGCCACGGGCGATTTCATCGCCATTGCCGCGGGCGTTGGCGCCCAGTTCGGTAACCTGTCTGGAGCGTGGCGGACGCAGATCGTGCTCGACGAGGCGCTGCAGAATCGACATCTCGCCGGCGGCGTGTTCTTGCCCCCTGGCGATTCCATGCTGCAGGTCAACCGGTACGGACGGCGTGTTGTCAACGAGAAGCGGAATTACAACGACCGTACCGAAGCGCACGGCGCATTCGACGCCTCGCAGGCCGAATCGCCCAACCACCTGCTCTTCATGATCTACGACCAGCGCACTGCGGACGGATTCGGTGGCGCATATCCGCTGCCGGCCACCCCGACCGGGGCACCGTACGTCCTGCACGCTGACTCACTCCCGGGGCTGGCCCAGACCCTGCAGAGACGCATGGAGGAACTGGCACCGCGCACCGGGGGACTCCGCCTGGTGCCCGACTTCAGCCATAATCTGCGCCAGACGATCGAGCGCTTCAATCGCTTCGCCCGCTCCGGGCAGGATGACGATTTCGGCCGTGGCGCTGCCGCCTATGACAGGGAGTGGCAGCTGGTCTTCTCGCCGATGCGAACCGGCACGACGTGGCCGGCCAGTGACGCTCCGAACATCACGATGCATCCGCTGTCGGACCACGGCCCCTATTACGCGATCATCCTTGCCGCCGGCGCCCTCGATACCAATGGCGGTCCGGTCATCGACGCCCGCGCCCGCGTCCTCGGCGCGGACGGTCGGGCTATCGCCGGTCTGTACGGCGCCGGCAACTGCATCGCCAGCCCATCCCGTTTCGCTTACTGGGGTGCAGGCCATACCCTGGGTCAGTCACTCACCTTCGGCTACATCGCCGCCAATGCAGCCCACGACGAGCCGCGGAGCGAGGGTTGATGCAGAACCGCCGTCGGGGCCTGCGCACCGGTCTGGCGCTGACGGTGATTTCCGCAGCCACGTCGGCCAGCGAGATCAGCTTTGAGCGGGACGTGTTGCCGATCCTCACCAGGCAGTGCGTGATGTGCCACCTGCCAGACGCAGCACTCGGTGGTCTGAGCCTGTACCCGGATGCTCTGGCCAGCATCGTGGGCGTGCCCTCGATGCAAAGTCCGCTCAAGCTCGTGGAGCCGGGTTCTTCCGAACTATTGAGCCTTGCATAAATGCCTTGCAACTGTTCCGTATGCCGTGAGTCCAATCCGATGTACATTCCCGGACGGAGCGAGCATAGCGGAAGTCAGAAAAGGTCGGTCGGGAGCTGCAGCGCCGTCGTCTGCGGGGAGGGCGTCTGTTGCTACGCGGCGAGTCGCAGGCGGAGGTGGCACGGCGGGTCGGGGTAACGCGCTCGACGGTGAGCGACTGGAACGAGGCGTTGCGCGCCGGCGGGCTGGAGGCGCTCAGGCGCCGGCCGCGCGGGCGACCCCCCGGACTCG
>Ga0194120_10009858_pt1 | contig 11986 bp, 18 predicted proteins | sample TA2MahCa65mmetaG_FD_148642 | JGI IMG/M metagenome (GOLD analysis project Ga0194120, IMG submission 148642) | Freshwater microbial communities from Lake Tanganyika, Tanzania - TA2015019 Mahale Deep Cast 65m | ecosystem: Environmental > Aquatic > Freshwater > Lake | place: Tanzania: Lake... | reverse complement strand
GTTATTGTGTCATTATACAACATACCCGTATAGTACTAAATAAGTTGTTTTTGAATAAGTTTTAAAATTCTTTCTTTAGATTGAGACTGCTTAAACATCTCATATCGGTCTGATAATTTTGTGAACACCCTAAAAGGCGACGCTTTGATTATAGAAGTAAGAATTCTTTCCAGTTCTTTATTCATAATAAATTTTTTAAAAATTATCTTCTTGTCTGTATCAAAGTGAACATAGCAAAGCGCCTCATTCGCAGAAACTTTTAATTCATTTACTCCTGGCCATAATTGAAATTCGGTATTCATAGTCCTAAACCACTTGCCGATATCAAACCTACCTGGAACTATAACGCCATATTCACTACTGGATACTTTTTCAAAATACGGTGGAGTAAGAGTTGACATCATGCTATTTTCTTCGGAAAAAAAAATAATTGGCCATGTAAACTGAACTAAATTATGATCCTTAAGCGTTGGGTCATGCGTAAGCTCCATTTTTACTTTTGGTTTATATTCATCTAATTTATTTTGAGCATTGTAATGAATACGTTTTCTCTTAAAATCAAAAGTAGCATGAACATCTAATGGAATTCTGTGAACAAAGGTATTTTTTGCTAAATCAGAGAACGCTGGGCAACGTAAAAAGTCACTTATATTATTTTTAAGATCATCTCTTTTTACAAAAACTTCTTCATACAATGATTTAACTCCTAAATACAAATGGTTTAAATCATAGGCTTCAGTATTTGAAATTCCAGATGCCCAATAAATAATTGTTTCAGATTTTGAATGATGACTCATTTTATTACAACTTTACCACTTACCAAGTGGGCACTGCGCTGACTTTATGCGTGTCTTAATTCTCATAAAACAACCACACTCTTTACACTGCATAGTGGGTTTGAATAATCTTTGGCATTGCTTACATATACTTAGGCGAACTTGATAATATTTAGCGTCATTATTTTCAGAACTCATTCTTCTTCTGCTTCTGCAAAAGCTGCAAGATATTGTGCATATTTGATATTTTTAAAGATCCAATATTGCTGAAGGGCTGCAACATAGGCATATAGCTTGCCTGCTGGCGGATTCAAGCCAACCGTAAATCCCTCCATATACAGGTCGAATGCATCTCTAAGTTCATCAATAATATGATTACGTATAACGTTAAAACGTTCCGCATCTTCATAGCATACTGTTATCATTGCGTCTTCGCTCGTAAGGGCAATAAATTCATCGTTATAAACAATTATTGGACCAATATCTGTTGCGCGAACTTCAAATGACATAATTTAACCTCTTTTAATAATATACATTACAGTATAACACAAGTATCATGCCTATACACTGTTATGGTTGAGAAAAATCACCTGTCTGTTCGTCATAATTCCAGTCACGTAAAACCACGTTCTTTTGGGCCGGCGTCAATTTAACGACTATTGGGTTAGACGATAAGGTATCTATGTATTCCTGCATCACTTCTTTAGTGGGGGTAAAAATCACAGAAACCTTTCCGTCAACAACAAGGGCAAAAAATTCATACCCATCAGGGTTAAGTTCTGGATTGGCACGTGCTATTTCCGCAAAGAATGCTTCCTTTTCCTCTTGGGTCATTTCATCAAAGTCTGGTGGCATATATCTTCTCCTTATTTAACTAAATGTTGCATTATATGCAGCTGGATACACGCAGTTACTACCACTGACCGTGGCTATTCCTGAATTCACAGGGCACGAGTAGGTTGTTTGGTATTGGGTGGTGTAGTAAGCCGAGTAGCAACTGCTGCTTGAGTTGCCAAGGAATACCCAGCCGGAGCTATAGCATTGGCAACCTGTACCAAAACATCCAATGGAACCCGCAGGTCCCGGCGAGCAACTACAGCACTGCCCCGGTGACCAGTAAGGGTCTCCGCCGTTCCAACATCCGAGTGCCTGGTAAGGTGTCTGAGTCGCCGTTGCGGCATAATCGGCAGGGTAGTAGCACTTATTATCGGCAGGGTTTAAAGTTACAATACCAGGATTTACCAGGCACTTAAAAAATCCAGCTTTTACTCTTCTTCCGGCACCAACTGGCCCGATGGATCTTATGCTATTGAAAAATGGCATTGGTTTTTTTCCTTTGGCTCGTTGGATTAATAGTTAAGGCTGGTTGCACCAAATGTTGTAAAAGCTCCGCTTCTTCTTAGGAATGTGAAGCTAAACATATCTAGTTTTCCTGCACCATTCGTTGGGGTGGGAGCTGAACCACCGCTCCACTTAATTGTCTGGCCGACTCCTGCTATTTGAACTGCACTTGGATAGTATCCAGTTGCTCCCTGAGTTACGATAACAGTAACAGTGCTTGCTCTATTATCGGTTGTTGGAAGGTTGGTTACATTCAATGTAAAGTTTGCGCCAGGAGCAGTGTCGACAAATCCTACGTTTGTGGAAGTAAAATCAAGCGTAAGAACGTTGCTTGATATGGTTTGATCTGCTGTTACCTCAGTTGCTTCTGCAATTGTTGTCAGACCAGTAACAGTTAGAGCTCCGCTTACTGTAACATCATTAAATGTTACATTTGAAGCCGTTCCAACTGCTTGACCGATTGAAATGGTTGCGGTTGAACCCTCCCCTGCAGTATGAGAAACTGTCACTCCGGTTCCAGCCGAAACATCGGACATATAGTTTCCAGTTGTATCGGTGCCAAGAGCAACCGAGTTAGGGGCAACTGTTGCAGTTAGAGTTGCGCTACCCAAGTTGGTTAGGGTTACATTGCCCGTCAAGTCTCCACCCAGCGTAATAACTGGTGATACACCTGTTATTGTTGGCGAAGTAAGAGTCTTATTAGTAAGTGTCTGTGCGTCGGCAAGCGTTACAAGGTTTGCTGTGTCTGCAATACCGTGAACACTAGTTGTGTCATTTTCATGATTTGTGACATCTGTAGTGCTCGCTATATTGACGTATGTCGATCCGTCATTGCTAAACTGCCACTTGTCAGTACTCTCATTCCAGCGAAGTTCTACATTTGTAGAAGAACCACGCTCAACCTCAATGCCAGAATCGGCTGATGGCGCTGCTGTAACACTTGAGTTAAGAAGAATTTTATTATCTTCTACGGCTAAAGTTTCGGTATTAAGAGTGGTTGTATTCCCGTTGATGGTTAAATTACCAGTAACTGTAAGGTCACCAGAAACCGAAAGATTTCCGTTCCTTTGAAACCGAAGCCACCGTTGTGTCTGAGGCATTCTTAAATTCTGCTAGTGCTGCAGTAGCACCGGTTGCAGCTTTAAATACGGCTGATTCGTCAAAAATAGTTATTGTCGGTGCAGTTTCAATTCTTTTGCGGGCCATGGCACTCCTTATGAGATATTTTAAAATAATTCAAAGATTATAGTAATGAGTTTTAGGTAAAATTATTGTGTTATTCTATTTAAATATTGTATCATTTTGCCGCTATATTTTATGCGACCAAAATGTGTTAAGTCAATACTTGGGTCAATCCATATCTTACCGCCCATTTTTTGCCAATAGCGGCAGAATCCGTAATCTTCAGACAAGAATCTTCCATCATCATCGACATAAGAATTAAATAGAGCATATCCGTAGTCTACCTCTTGTTCGTTTAGGGCAGAGGTATCATCCTTGTATTTTAACTTTTTATACTTCTTCATCATCTTTTCAATGGCTTGACGCTTTATTAGCATAAAGCCAGTACCAGCTTCGAAACATTCTATTGCGCCATTTTCTATATTTAGTTTAGTTTCACCGGGCTTAAAATGTGCCACGTATCTAGAGCCATATTCCAAAAGATTTTCAGATTTTAAATCTTTTTGTGCACCTTCTTTGATCTTGTCCCAATTTATTTCTTTAATTGGATATGAAGCTGTTATAACATCTTTATCATGCCATAAAAGTTTTAGCACGGATTGTTTGTCAAATTGTAAATCTGCATCAATAAACATCATGTGAGTAAAATCGGGATTTGCCATGAACTTAGCGGCAAGATTATTTCTTGCGCGATTGATCAAAGAATCGGATATCGTACAAACAGAATACTTAAGGCCGACATCTTTATAAAACATAAGTGCCTGTAATAAAGACATCATGAATGGTTCTGTGACGTGTGAATCATAGCATGGCAGGGCAAAGAAAATATTCCACTCTTGAATCTTTTCTTTCGGTATTGTTATTTGTGTTTGTGTTTGTTCTATGGCCACATCAACAATTATAGCAGATAAATAGGCTTAATGCACTTAGAGCGTAATTGAGCCCAAAGCGTTAAATGTGTATACATGATAGCCACCAGCGCCATTGTTGTATGTTACAGATGCGCCCGTCGTTGATGCCGCCGCACCATGAACGGATGTCAGCCAACGAATTATCACGACTCCGCTTCCACCGCCGCCACCACCGCCAGAAGACCAACCGCCTCCACCACCTCCACCGCCAAGGTTTACGCCTCCTGCTTGACCAGCAGCATTGCCACTTCCATTACCGCCTCCACCTGAACCGCCACTTCCAGCACCAACACCATCGCGACCACCACCCCCACCGCCACCAGCGTATGTAGCGCTGCTTCCGCTAATGCTGCTTGATGCTCCAGACCCACCATGACCACTACCACCGCCGCCACCACCAGCACCGCCAGCACCACCGCCACCAGGCGAATAGTCTGAACCAGTTGAATTACCTGCCGCATACCCCTGAACAGGACTGGTTACTGGCGAACTTATGCCAGAAGTGCCACTACCGACGCTGGAATGGATATATACACCTGCACCGCCGCTACCACCGTTTCCACCATTTCCGCTACCTCCATCAGCGCCACCATGGCCGCCACGACCACCGCCAGTGGAAACCAAATCATTAAAACTTGAATCTACGCCGTTTGTTGAAGCAGCACCACCCGTTCCTCCAGAGCCACCGCCACCAACAGTGACGGTGTATGAAGTGCCAGTAGACAAAGAAGCTGTTGTTGTTCTAAAACCTCCAGCACCTCCACCGCCACCACCAACTCCTGCCCCAGTATGACCACCGCCGCCACCACCAGCAATGACTAGGTACTCAACACTCACAGTTGCTGCCTTAAATGAACGAAGTCCACCAAGTCCTCTGGCTGAAGAAGAACCGAATGTACCCGCTAATGGCATGGTTATTCCTACGCGAACTTAGTTTGTGTTTCTAGCACCTGATATGTGGGTGTTGCCGTAGTCTTAACAATCGTGAACGAATATACATCAAGAGATGAAGTATTGCCAGCAGAAATAGCAGAAGGGGCTTTCGGGGTTACCGTCGAACCGTCGATTTGAATGACGTTCGGATAGTAAGCCGTAGAACCAGTTTGATTCATCCAAACAATCGTTATTGCATCACCAACCGCAAGTTTTGAAGAAAGCGTTGTGCTTGAGTTGTATCGGAAGTTCAACGTGTGGTTTGCTGTAGCAGCAGCCGTGTAGTACCAGATTGAAGAAGTGGCGACATCTATGTTTATTGTTCCAGTGGCCGCTGCGGCTACAACATTTACTCTTTCTTCTAAACCTTGAATAATAAGTTCTTTTACAAGGTTTGTATGTGCACCATTAATTTCTGGACTGGTTATGGTCTTATTGCTAAGAGTTTGTATGCCGATATCAGAAACAAGAACAGCATCGGAGTTTCCAATTGTGTTGCCACCCGGCAAAGTCAAGGTATTTGTTGCTGCTTGAGCGTGAGGCTGAGAAGCAATTTTCTGTCCGTGGCTGTTTGCAGGACAGTTAAGTTGAATTTGCCCAACAGTTGAACCTCCGCCCCTCACTTCAAGAATGTAGGAGGCGGGTTGAATCACCCAGTTACCTGAGGCGGTTGTTGCCGTACCACTAAAAACAGGCGTAGTTAGTACTGAACTTGGGGGAACCACTCCAACATAAGTATTTAATACCCACGAAGTTCCATTCCAAGTCCAGCTCCTACCACCATCAGAATGAACGTCGTTTACCGATGGAGATCCAGGAAAATCTATTGGCATTTAGTTATCCCCTTTTTATATTAAAACTTAGGCTAGTTCATCCCATTGTTGGCTGGCTTCATTCCAGGTCCAATTTCCTTCAGCGGGTTTAGCAACTGGTGCTTCCCAGTCTGCTGTAGTTTGGTTCAACGTCCAAGACGGATATGGCTTTGGTGCAACGAATGCATCAAGTTCTGCATTGAATGTATATCCAATTCCGGCATAACGCTTGCGAAAGTTGTTATTATAAGATGTTTGTTTCCATGTGCCACCCAAAAGATTGTTACAGAATGAGGCTCCTGTTGAGTCTGATTCGGGGTAATCTCCACCACCACAGTCGGCATTGGCAACCACGATGACTTGTGTGACCACATTGTCAGAATTGATTTGCGCAAAATGTGCCATTTTAAAATATCCTCCTAATTAAGATAATGTCTCTATATATAGTATCATAAAAATCGTTGAAAATCTATTTAAATTATAAAATTATTCTTGCGTCGGTGCGACGAATACATCGTTCACCGCATCATAGGTGTCGCCGATACCTGCGTACTTGGCACGGAAGTTGGCGTTGTACGAAGTCTGCCGCCACTCACCTGCTAGTCCGAGCGATGCGATGAACGCCTGACCTGCCGCTTCACTCTCAGGAAAGTCGCCACCAGCACAGTCGCCGTTGCCGATGACGATGACCTCGCGGACTACGCCGTTCTGAATCTTTGCAAAGTGTGCCATTATGCGATCGTCAAACTTCCTGAACTTGTCCAACGGAAGAAAGTGTACGACCCGTTCGTGCCGGTTTCCGGTGAACCTGTGCTCGTGATCGTGAACGCCGCCGCGTCCGTCGTAAGGAACCTGACTTCAACCGCGCCGCTGCCGCCCGTGCCGGGTGTGTTCGTTCCTCGGCATCCTCCACCGCCTCCGCCCGTGTTCGTGCCGCCGTTCGTGCCGTTCGACGCCCCGCCCCCACCGGCGCCGCCGCTGGTTGACCCAGCACCTCCAGTCGTCGTTCCGCCGCCGCCGCCGCCGCCTGAATAGTTGCGGGTCGTGGTCGTGAATGTGCTCGTCGTTTGTGCGCCCGCGGCACCGCCCGTTGCCGCCGTGCCGTTGCCACCAACACCACCAGCCCCGCCGCCGCCACCGCCGCCAGACCCACCCGCCGAATTGCCGCCGTTGTTGCCTTGCCCACTAAAACCCGGCCCGCCTGTCTGTCCGTCCCCGGCCCCAGATCCCGAACCGCCGGGCATGCCGGTGTACGTTGTGCCGCCGCCGCCGCCCACCGCAACAAAATTACCGAACTTTGACGGTGAACCGTTGATACCGCCAATCCTGCTAATACCCGCGGCACCGCCGCCGCCAATAGTCACCGTGTAGGTGGCTGCAACAAGTTTTTGATCGGTTAAATCGAAAAACCCGCCACCACCACCACCCGCGCCAGCGGCACCATTTGAGTCCCAAGTTGCACCACCGCCACCGCCTGCTACCACAAACATGTCCGTGCTTAGCGTTGCTGTCGTCGCAGGAATCGTGTCCGTTGTCTGCGATGACACATAGCCGAGATAAGAACGAGTCATTCCTCCTCCTCAATCGTCGGTGCGACGAATACATCGTTCACCGCATCATAAACATCACCGATACCTGCGTACTTGCCACGCCTAGCACCGAGATACGAAGTGTCTATCCAAGTGCCAGCCAACCCCAACGAGTTGCAATACGCCGTAATCTCTGCGTCGTCGTCGTTGAGATACGGAATGACGATGACCTGTCGCACGATGCTGTTCTCGCCTATTTGTGCGGCGTGTGCGTTGTGGTAAGTCATCTCAGACCTTGAACCTTACGAGCACGATGCCTGAGCCGCCATAAGTTCCGTTTGCATATTGCGTACCACCACCGCCACCGCCGCCCGTGTTTGCCGAAGCGTTGCTTGGATAAGTCGCACCGCCGCCTGCGCCGCCAGCACCACAGTTGGATGCTACCGTATCACCGCCACCACCGCCGCCACCTGCGTAGCGTGTCGTGCTTGCTGACTCGCCCCTGAATGATGATGCGTCGTATCCTGCGCCACCAGCACCACCTGTGCCACCACTACCGTTTGCGCCGTTCGCACTGCCACCACCGCCGCCGCCACCTGAACTGCTACCACCGTTGCCACCATCGTTGCCGAGAATGCCCGAAGCCATAGAAGTCGCCCCAGTCTGATAGCGGTCAGCACCAGCACTTGTTGCCATTGCACCACCGCCCGAACCGCCACGCTGGGGGATTTGCGGGCTGTAGGCGTCGTGACCTGCGCCGCCGCCACCACCAGCCGCCGACAAAGCCCCACTCGTATTGTTCAAACTCGTTGCGCTTCCGTTCAAACCGTTCTGACTTGTGCCGCCACCAATCTGAGTAGAGCCGCCTGCCCCGATAGTGACGGTCTGGTTAGCGTTTAGATACACCGTGCTAACGACGACACCACCACCGCCGCCACCACCGCCGCAAAGGCTCGCAGAACTACCGCTTTTGCCTGCTGAGCCACCCCCGCCAACCAGCAAGACATCAAACAGCCCCGCAGAAGAAACGGAAAGCGTGCCTGTCGCTGTGAAGGTGAGCATCGTGTAGTTCTGCGTGCCAACCGTGATAGTACTTGACGATGAGCCGCCTGTTGCTACGCCGTACCCCTGCACATTGACGGTCTGCGTCGTCAGTGACGACACATACCCAAGTTGGCGGCGAGCCGTAGCCATCGGTTACACCGTGATTCGGTTCACGAACCCGTGAATAGTAATAACATTGGCTGTTGCCGCAGATGCTTTTATTATAAGGGCACTTGCGGCACCTTTTATAATAAGTCCGGGAGCAACAGTCACCAAGCCTGCTTCTGGTTGCACCGTCAATTCAATCAGATCGTCAGGATCTGTGGTTCCACCCCAACCAACAGTTAGTTTAACCGCCGCTGCCGAGGTATTCATTGCATACAACCAAACCTCGTCATGAGTCGTTGCTGTAGTGTGACCCGTATGAATCGTCGTACCAGAGGCAATGGCGGTAGCTCCCACCTTGATTGCACGACCATCAGCTGTTCCGCCACTGAGAGCGATTTTTGTAAATGTTGCCATTTATTTCTCCTTAACTAAATACTTGAGTGCCTATTACTGCGCCCACATCATCTGCGGGAGATCCTGCTTGTCCCCATTCCAAACCATTCGATGCCGAGGAATTGGCCAAAAGTGCCTGGCCATTTACCGCACCAGGGGCTAGTGTGCCTGCAACCACCAAAGCAGATGACTGTAGAGTCCATGTTCCTGTAGATGAGGCGTATACCCATGATCTATTACCTACGGTATAGACATCATTATTTGATGGGGAATTTGGAAAATCAATCGGCATCACACACCTCCAAGTAGTGCGTTAACTTCTGCTTCTGTTAGACCGAGGGCGGCGAGTTTCGTGCGACCTGATGCGGCGGCGGCGATTTTGTCTGCTTGTGCCGCATCCTTTTTGGCTTGTTCTTTTTCTAAATAGTTTTGCAATTTGACGTAATTGGCGTATTCGGCGTCGGTCATCTCGCGGTGGTCTGTGCCGTCAAAAATAATCGGGTGTGCCATGTTGGTTTCCTAACTGTCCGCCAATCCGTAGGCGCGAATCGAACCAGTCAAACTGCTGGCGACGCTGCTTATGAATGACAGCGAATCAAACTGCGTAGCGTTGTTGAAGCCACCGCCGACCAACCCGCCGCCTACCCCTGCGAATGCCGAACTCGCGCTGGTGACTTGCGCCGTGACTTCTGTTCGTGTCGCCAACTGCGGCGAAAAAACGGTCATGTCAATTGCGTTCTGGACAGACGTACCATTCACGCTGAACGCCAGTGGTAAAGCGGTTCCGCTACTTGTCGTGATGTCATACTGTGTGCCGACGTTATTGACGAATCTGCCGCCCGCGTTGTAAAAGGCTGAACTATCGTCTACTCCGCCTGTCCTGAATCGCATAGTGATTGAGGTGTTGTCCACTGGGTCGGCCACGAATACGACTTTGTAGTTGCGGTAGGTGCTTGAGAATGTGTTTGCCGCAAGTGATACTGACGTGACGTTGGTAAAGGTTGAACCTGTGATAAACACAAGTCCACTCGAATGCGTATAAAACCACGCACTTCCGTTGTACGCCGCAACCCTGTCCGTATCGGTCTCATAAATAAGTTGGCCCTCATAGGGAACGGATGGGCGGGTCGTGGACGTGCAGACGCCTGGCTTGATGGCCGATGACGCACCTAAAACACTTGAAAAAGGCATTATTTACCTCCAACACCTATAGTAAAACAATATTTATTATTTGTCATTATGCCCTCGCAATTGTTAGAGATCCGGTGGATGTAAAATCAAAATAGGAATATCCTGTTGAACCGTCAACCGTTGGGCTTGCAGATGTTGCCCCTGATGCATTTAGCGATAGACCTGTTGCATCTGCGGTGAGATATCTAACGATGACACGACCCGAACCGCCGTTGCCGCCAGTGCCATATGTGAGCGCACCACCACCACCGCCGCCGCCGAGGTTTGCGGTTGCGTTACTGCCGTTCGCTGATGCGCCACCGTTGCCCGCATTCGTTCCAGCCGTGCCACCCGTGCCGCCCGACCCCGACGCTGTGCCTGAGCCGCCACCGCCACCCGAATAAGATAGGCTTGTCCCGTTGTAAGAGTTGGTGCTTGCCGCCCCCCCGTTGCCGCCTGTCGTTCCCGAGCCGTTAGCCCCAGTGCCGCCAGCGCCTCCGCCGCCACCGCCCGAGTTGTAGTTGCCAGCCCCGCCGCCGTAGCCGCCTGCGTTGCCTTCACCGGATACACCTGAACCGCCAAGAGATCCGTATGATGCGCCGCCACCACCCGAACCGCCGACCTGACCACTGAGGCCCGCGCCGCCACCCGCGCCGCCCCCGCCGCCGTTGGCGGAGGTGATGAACGATGATGCCGTACCGTTCTTGCCATAACCGAACGCCGAAGAAACACCGCCACCACTACCTCCCGCACCGACCTTCACCGTGTACGAGGTCTTGGTGATGATGGCTGAGCCTGTGACGAAGCCACCGCCACCGCCGCCACCACTACCCTGCGCAGATTCATCACGATTACCGCCACCACCGCCGCCACCGACGAGCAGGAAATCAACATTCAAGGTTGGTTGATAACGAAGCGTTCCTACGGCAGATCCTGAGACTCTACGACGAACATAGACGATGCCGCCCGAACCATTGCCGCCGTTGTTGTAGATTGTATTGCCAGTTGCGCCACCACCACCGCTTGCGGTGTTTGCTGTTGGGGCATTGCTTCCGTTACCGCTTGACGACCCAGCACCACCAATCCCAGAAGAACCACCAGCACCTGCTGTTCCGCCAGCGGAACCGCCGCCGCCACCAGCAGAGATGACATTAGACGACCCAGTAAATGAAGAAACATTTTCCCCATTCCCGCCATTGCCGCCAGCGTTGTGCGCGGTTGAGTTGGAACCAGCGGAGCCCTTTCCTCCTCCACCAGCACCTGCGTGATTACCAGTGAGTCCGCCGCCGTTATTGCCTTGTGTCGGTATCCCTAATCCGCCAGAACCAGCGTCTATGTGTCTTCCACCGCCACTTCCACCTAAACCAGTTTCTCTTGTCAATGAATAACCGCCACTACCACCGCCAACGCCAACGACACCGCCATCTCCAATTCTTGATGAAACGCCTGGACTAGATGCCCCTCCGCTTACAGACCCATTACCGCCGCCGCCGACTGTTACGGTTGTGTTCGCACTAAGATAAATCGTAGTCTGCAACCAGCCGCCTCCTCCGCCGCCTCCTCCGCCATAACCGTATTCACTTCTGCCGCCTCCGCCGCCTCCGCCGCCAACGACTAACACATCAAACCAACCAGGTTGAGAAACCGAAAGCGTACCTGTTGCCGTAAATGTATGTAATTTATAAGCAGCACCAGAGACGGTGATATCCGTTTCTGTTCCGCCAGATGCAATACCGTATTCGGTTGCGAGTCTTGGTTTGCGGGCTCCTGAGATGCTCATGTGCGGA
>Ga0194120_10009857_pt1 | contig 11987 bp, 13 predicted proteins | sample TA2MahCa65mmetaG_FD_148642 | JGI IMG/M metagenome (GOLD analysis project Ga0194120, IMG submission 148642) | Freshwater microbial communities from Lake Tanganyika, Tanzania - TA2015019 Mahale Deep Cast 65m | ecosystem: Environmental > Aquatic > Freshwater > Lake | place: Tanzania: Lake... | reverse complement strand
CCGCCGTTCGCGGGGGGAGAGGGTTGTGAAGGGTTGGTGCGCCCGTAAGGGCGTGCCTTACCCGGAACTGGGTGAGGGGGGGGAGGTTCCTTTATGCGCACCTTGCTCTAGAGCGCCGAGACGCCGCCCGTCGCCAAGGCGTATTCGCGCAGCACGTCGGCCTCCAGTTCCGCTTCGTTCAGGCGGCAGGCGACCACGTCGCGCAGGCTGACCATGTCCACGACCTTGCCTGCCTCGACTACCGGCAGGTGCCGGATGCGGCGCCTGTCCATCAGCTGGGCGGCGCTCTTGACCGGCGTCGCGGGGGCGCAGATGGCGACGTCCTTGGTCATCAGGACGCTGACCTTGCTTTTGCGCACGCCGTCCTTGCGCTCCGCCAGGCCGCGGATGATGTCGCGTTCGGAAATGATGCCGACCAGGCGGCCATCGCCGTCGATCACCGGCAGCGCGCCGACGCGGTGGCGGTGCAGCATGCCGACCACCATCTGCACCGTGTCGTCCGCGCGGCAGGTGGCGAGCGCGCTGGTGCGGGATTTGAGAAGATTTCCGATTGTCTGTTGTGCCATGACGTAAACTCTCCCAATTGCCGTTTATTTAATTGTTCTAATTCTCTGATATAATGGAAATTGGACTCGGTCTCAACAAACCGAAACCAAGCCAGCCGAATCAATTGATTAGGAGAGGGCGTGAATGGTCGGCCGGGTTCCGCACAAGGGGCAGCCGGGGTCGGCGGGCACGCGGATTTTCCGCATTTCGGCCATGAGGCCGTCGTAGAGAAGAAGCCAGCCCGACAGGCCTTCGCCGATGCCGATAATCTCCTTCAAGACCTCGGCCGCCTGCAGGGAACCCACGACGCCGCACAGCGCGCCCAGGACGCCCGCCTCGGCGCAGGACGGAATCTCGCCCGGCGGCGGCGGCGCGCGGAACAGGCAGCGATAGCAGGGGCCATGCGATCCGTCGGGGCGCTTTTCGTGCGCCTTGAAGGTGCTGATCTGGCCGTCGAAGCGCAGGATCGCGCCCGAGACCAGGGTCTTTTTCGCGAAATAGCAGGCGTCGTTGAGCAGGAAGCGCGTCTCGAAATTGTCCGAACCGTCGGCGACGATGTCGTAACCCTCGATGACGTCCAGCGCGTTGGCGGCGGTGATGCGTTCGGGGTGCGCGATGACCCACGTATCGGGGTTGATCCCCGCCAGCGTTTCCCTGGCGCTTTCGACCTTGAGTTGGCCGATGCGCGGGGTCGTGTGCGCGATCTGGCGCTGCAGGTTGGACAGATCGACCGTGTCGGCATCGATGACGCCGAGCGTGCCCACTCCGGCGGCGGCGAGATAAAGAAGCAAGGGCGAGCCCAAACCGCCCGCGCCGACCACCAAAACCTTCGCCCCCAGCAGCCGCGCCTGGCCCTCGCCGCCCACTTCCTTGAGCAGGATGTGGCGGGCATAGCGGCGGATCTGGGTTTCGTTCAGGTCCATTAGAGGCCGGGCAGGCCTTCGAACAGCGCGGTCGAAAGATAGCGCTCGGCGAAGCTGGGCAGGATGGCCAGAACGGTCTTGCCCGCCATCTCGGGCCTAGCCGCGATTTCCAGCGCGGCGGCGATGGCGGCCCCCGATGAGATGCCGACCGGCAGGCCTTCCAGCCGGGCCGCCTTGCGCGCGGTGGCCAGCGCGGTTTCGTTGGCGATTCTCAATATCTCGTCGATCTGGCTGGTGTTCAGGATTTTCGGCACGAAGCCCGCGCCGATGCCCTGGATCTTGTGCGGACCCGGCGGTCCGCCGGACAGCACCGCGCTGTCTTCCGGCTCGACCGCGACCATGCGCAGGGATGGGCGGCGCGGCTTCAGCACCTCGGCGATGCCGGTCAACGTTCCGCCGGTGCCGACTCCGCTGACGATGACGTCCACGTTGCCGCCGGTGTCGCGCCAGATTTCCTCGGCGGTGGCGCGGCGGTGGATTTCGGGGTTGGCCGGGTTTTCGAACTGCTGCAGCATGACCGCGCCCGGATGCTCCTGCAAAATCTGGCTGGCGCGTTCGATCGCCCCGCGCATGCCCTTGGCGGCCGGGGTCAGTTCGATTTCGGCGCCCAGGATCGCCAGCATCTTGCGCCGTTCCGCCGACATGCTTTCCGGCATGGTCAGGATCAGGCGATACCCCTTGGCGGCTGAGACGAAGGCGAGCGCGATGCCGGTGTTGCCCGACGTGGGCTCGACCAGGATCGCGCCGGGTTTCAGGCGGCCGTCCCGTTCGGCCGCCTCGATCATCGCCAGGCCGATGCGGTCCTTGACCGAGGCCATCGGATTGAAGAATTCGCATTTGCCCAGCACCTCGGCCTTGCAGCCGGCTTCGCGGGCCAGCTTGGACAGGCGCACGATAGGCGTCGCGCCGACGGTCTCCAGGATCGAATCGTAGACGCGGCCGCGGAATTCGGGGGATGATGCGGGCATATCTTTCAGGTTCCGTTTCCTAGATGGTGAAGTCCAGGTTCTTGCGGCCTTCGCTGGGAATTCCGGCGTCGCGGGCGCGCCGGCACAGATCGTCGATGTTGACCGTATCGAGCCGGACCATGACCGAATCCAGCAGCTCCGCCCACAGCGGCCGCACGACCTTTTGGCCCAGCGCCGAGCCTTCGGCGTCGGCGACGGTGTCCTCGGGGGTTTCCAGGGCGCGCACCACGCGCACGATCTCGCCCACCGCGATGCGGCGCCGCTCGCGCGCCAGACGGTATCCGCCGCGCGGGCCGCGCACGCCCGAAAGGATTCCCGCGCGAACCAGTTCCTGCAGCGCGCGTTCCAGATAGCGCTTCGGGATGCCCTGGCGGCGGGTGATTTCCTGGCTTTGCACCGGCCCAGGGCCCGCGTTGTGGGCGATATCCAGCACTGCTTCGATGGCGAACAGGGTCTTGCGCGAAAGCTTCAGCATAGGGCCCCTATCCCTTCGCCCCGGCCGCCGTTCCGGTCGAGCCGAAGCCGCCCGCGCCCCGCGCGCTGTCGGGCAGGGCGTCTTGTTCGATCAGCCGCGCCGTTTCGACGCGGGTCACGACCATCTGGGCGATGCGCATGCCGCGCTCGACGCGAAAGGGTTCGGCGCCCAGATTGGCCAGGATCACCTTCACCTCGCCGCGGTAGTCGGCGTCGATGGTGCCGGGCGCGTTCAGGATCGTGACGCCGTGGTTCAAGGCCAGGCCCGACCGCGGGCGCACCTGGGCCTCGAACCCCGCGGGCAGGGCGATGGCGATGCCGGTCGGCACCAGGGCGCGCTGGCCGGGTTGGATGGTCAGCGGCTGTTCGACGGCGGCGAGAAGATCGGCCCCGGCCGCCATCTCGGAGGCATAGCGCGGCAGCGGCAGGTCGCGCCCGTGGGGCAGGCGGCGGACGGCGACGTCGATGCTCATCGGCCGCCCTTCTTGTTCCAGAAATCGGCGATGCGCTCGGCCAGGCGGCGCGCGATTTCGTCCTTGGACGCGCGCGGCCAGGATTCCGCCCAGTCGTGGGTGACCAGGTGGACGGTGTTGAGGTCGGAACCGAACACGCCCGCGATGGCGGAGACATCGTTGGCGAAAATCCAGTCGCAGCCCTTGGCCTTGAACTTGGCGCGGGCCTTGCGGATCAAGTCCCCGGTTTCGGCGGCGAAGCCGATCAGCAGTTTCGGCCGCCGCTTGCCGGCGCGGGCCAGGGTTTTCAGGATATCGGGATTCTCGACCAATGCCACTGCCGGCGGCCCCTTGGCGTCCTTCTTGATCTTGGTCTTGGCCGGTTGGGCGGCGCGCCAGTCGGCGACGGCGGCGGCGCACACCGCCACGTCGGCGGGCAGCGCCTTTTCGCAGGCCTTCAGCATCTCGCGCGCGGATTCGACGTGAATGGTTCGGACTCCGTCCGGGTCGGGAAGGACGACCGGGCCCGTCACCAAGGTCACGTGCGCGCCCGCGGCGGCCAGCGCGCGGGCGATGGCGTGGCCTTGCTTGCCCGACGACCGGTTGGCGATGAAGCGGACCGGGTCCAGCGCTTCCCACGTCGGGCCGCTGGTGACCAGGGCGTGCCGTCCGGCCAGCGGTCCGGTCGCGGCGGCGCCGGTCTTCAGGAATTTCGCGACGGCGGCGGCGATGTCGGCGGGCTCGGTCATGCGGCCCGGCCCCCATTCGCCGCAGGCCATGTCGCCCTCCTCGGGTCCGATGAAAAGGACGCCGCGCTTCCTCAGGGTCTCGACGTTGGCCTTGGTCGCGGCGTGTTGCCACATGCGCACGTTCATGGCCGGGGCGATCAGGATCGGCTTGTCGGTGGCCAGCAGAAGCGTGGTGGCGAGCGAGTCGCAAACCCCGGCGGCGGTCTTGGCCATGATATCGGCGGACGCGGGCGCGATCAGGACCGCGTCGGTCTCGCGCGCCAGGCGGATGTGGCCCATTTCGTGTTCGTCGGTGAGCGAGAACAAGTCCTCATAGACCTTGTCGCCTGAAACCGCGCCCAAGGCCAAGGGCGTCACGAACTCCCTGCCGCCCTTGGTCAGGACGCAGCGCGCGGCGATGCCGTTCTCCTTCAGCCGGCGGACCAGGTCGGGGGTCTTGTAGGCGGCGATGCCGCCGGTGACGATCAGCAGCACGCGCCGCTGCATACTTATATGTGCAGCGGCGGGGCGGGCGGGCTTGGCGCGGCGGGCGGGCTTTTTGGGCAAGGGACGGGCTCCCCGGGTATGGTTTCCCATCATCCGGAACGGGACTTTTCCGCGGCCAGCATCGACCGTGGACAATCCAACCATTTAACGAATGATATGTGTGGATAGGCTAGCGCCCCCGGACGAGGGGTTCAAGGGCTCTAAAAAGACTAGATTTTCCAGCCCCAATGCAGGGCGGCGATGCCGCCCGACAGGTTGCGGTAGCCGACCCGCTCGAAGCCGGCCTCTCCGAACATGGCGGCGAAGGCGTCCTGGGGCGGGAAGCGGCGGATGCTTTCGGCCAGATAGCGGTAGGCGTCCCGGTCGTCGGCGATTTTCTCGCCCAGCAGGGGCAGGACCTTGAACGACCAGGCGTCGTAGAGCTTGTCCAGGCCGGGGAGCGCCAGGCGGCTGAATTCCAGGCACACGAACCGCCCGCCGAAGTTCAGCACGCGATGGGCCTCGGCCAGCGCCCGGTCGACATGGGTCAGGTTGCGAAAGCAGAACGCGCTGCCGGCGACGTCGAAGGATCGGTCGGCGAAGTCGAGCGCCTCGGCGTCGCCCGTCCGCCAACCGATGCCGCCGATGCCGCGTTCGGCGGCGCGGGTTTTTCCGACCTCGATCATGTTGGAATTGGCGTCCACCACCGTCACCGGTCCGCCGCCCGCGTCCCGCCATAAAAAGGCGATGTCGCCGGTGCCGCCGCCGATGTCGAGGTAACTTTGCGCCGCCTGGGGCCGCAGCACGTCCCGCATCGCCCGCTTCCAGGCGCGATGAATCCCTAAGCTCATCAGATCGTTCATCAGGTCGTAGCGGCCGGCGACGGAATCGAAGACCTGGCGCACCAGCGGCGCCTTCGCCTCCGTCCTGACGGTGCGAAAGCCGAAGTGCGTGGTCTCGGTCGTTGTCTTCGGTCTGGCCATGATCGGGAAAGCGTAGCCCCTCGGGCGCGGTTCGGCTAGCTTTCCCTCATGCCCCCGCGTTTCGGTTGGCCTGTTCAGGCTCAATCCCGAACGGCGAAGCGGGGGAAGGCAAACCGAAACGCGGAAAAACGATGCCCGAACTGCCCGAAGTCGAGACCGTCCGCCGCGCCTTAAATCCCGTCCTCAAGGGCCGGCGGCTGACCCGCGTCCTGGTCCGCCGCCGCGATTTGCGCGTGCCCTTGCCCCGCGATTTCGCCGCCCGGCTTGCCGGGCGCCGGGTTTTGGCCGTGGACCGGCGCGCCAAGTTTTTGCTGGCGCGGCTGGACGGCGGGCTGACGCTGGTCGTTCACCTCGGCATGTCCGGGCGGGTCCGGATTTTCGGCAAGCACCCGCCGCCCGCGGAAAAGCACGACCATGTCGAGCTTGCGACCGACGGCGGAAAGACGATCCGCTACAACGACGCCCGCCGCTTCGGCCTGATAGCGCTGATCGGAACCGAGGATCTGGATGCGCATCCCTGGTTCCGGGGGCTGGGCCCCGAACCCCTTGCGCCCGCCTTCACCGGTCCGGTCCTGGCCGCCCGGATCAAAGGCCGCCGCGCGCCCCTGAAGCTCGCGCTGATGGACCAGAAAATCGTCGCCGGGGTCGGCAACATCTATGCCTCCGAGGCGCTGTTCCGCGCCGGGCTCTCCCCCAAGCGCCCGGCCGGAACGGTCAAGGGGGCGGATGCCGCCCGGCTGGTCCGTGCCGTCAAGGCGGTGTTGAAGGCGGCCATTGCCTCGGGCGGTTCCTCGCTTCGCGACCACCGCCAGCCCTCGGGCGAACTGGGGTACTTCCAGCACCGCTTCGCCGTCTATGACCGGGCCGGGCGGAAATGCCCCGGCTGCGATTGCGACCCGGCCCGGACCGGCGGCATCCGCCGCATCGTCCAGGGTGGCCGCGCGACGTTCCATTGCCCGCGCCGGCAACGGTGAATCCATCCTTTCTAGAGATTGCCCCGCCCGGGTGCTATAACGCCGCCCCATGACCCGTTTTTCTTTCCTCGCCGCCTGCGTTCTTGGCGCCGCCCTTGCCGTTTCGGCGCCCGCTCGGACTGAGGCGCAGAACGGCCAGTTCCTGTCGGTGGTCGAGGACGTGCCGCTGATGGCGGGCATGGTCGAGGACGAAGCCACCGCCGTGGTGTTCGACGCCGCCCAGGGCCGGATCGCCGAAACGACCGCCAGCGGATCGTCGTTCAGCCGTCACGCGGTGCTGACATTCTACGGCGAAACCCTGCCCGCGCTCGGCTGGCGGCCCGACGGCGAAGGGCGCTGGCTGCGCGAAGGGGAACTGCTGACGATCGAGTTCGAGGACGCGTCCGGGAAAGGCCAGCTTGTCGTCCGCTTTTCCCTCTCGCCCGCCAAGCCGCGGTAGGCGGCGCCGCCCGCCCCGTTTTCAGACCCGAGCCAAGGAGGATCCGTCATGGCCTACCAAAACATCATCGTCGAAATCCGCGGGCCGGTCGGCCTGATCACGCTCAACCGGCCCAAGGCGCTGAACGCGCTGAACGCCGAGCTGGTCGGCGAACTGGCCGCCGCGCTCGATGCGCTCGAGGCCGACGCCGCCATCGGCGCCATCGTCGTCACCGGCAGCGAAAAGGCCTTCGCCGCCGGGGCCGACATCAAGGAAATGAAGGACAAGACCTTCGTCGAGAACTATCTCGGCGACTTCATCACCAAGGATTGGGAACGCCTGGCCGCCTGCCGCAAGCCCGTGATCGCCGCGGTCGCCGGCTACGCCCTGGGCGGGGGGTGCGAGGTCGCCATGATGTGCGATTTCATCATCGCCGCGGATAACGCGAAGTTCGGCCAGCCGGAAATCACGCTCGGCATCATTCCCGGCGCCGGGGGCACCCAGCGGCTGACCCGCCTGGTGGGCAAGTCCAAGGCCATGGACATGTGCCTCACGGGCCGGATGATGGACGCGGCCGAGGCCGAAAGGTCCGGGCTGGTCAGCCGGGTGGTGCCGTCGGCCGACTTGATCGAGGAGGCCCTTAAGGCCGCCACCGCGATCGCCAAGCTGTCCCGTCCCTCGGTCCTGCTGGCCAAGGAGGCGGTCAATCGGGCGCTGGAGGGCGGCCTGGCCGAGGGCATCCGCTTCGAGCGGCGCATGTTCCACGCCCTCTTTGCCACGGCCGACCAGAAGGAAGGGATGAGCGCCTTTGCCGAGAAGCGCCAGCCCAACTTCTCCAACAAATAGACGGGCTTGCGGCCCGGCAAAGGGCGGTTGACGGGCCCAGGCGGCAAGGCTATAAGCCGCCCCTCTCTCGGGTTCGCCGGTTGGGCTTCCCGGGGACGGGTTTTCCGGACACAAGTTTCCTAAAAGCGCAGAGGTTTTCGAGACATGGCCGAGGCAGCAGCACCCGCCGCAGGGGCGAAAAAGAAGAAAAGCGCGCGCACCAAGTCCGCGCGCAAACGCGCCCGCCAGACGCCCAGGAAAACCGCCGTCAACCGCGTCAGGACCGGTCGGGCCCGCACCGCCGCCCGCGCGGTCGAACTGGCCATTACCGCCGGCGACAAGACCAAGGCCCAGGCCGCGCTGAAGCTGGCCGAGGCCGAGTTGGCCCGCGCCGGACAACAAGGCGTCATCCACTGGCGCGCCGCCGCACGCAAGATATCGCGTCTCGCTGGCCGCATCCGCAAGATGGGTTGATGCCGCATCGCCGTCCCCGGTTTCTTGACCGGGCCGCGTTGCTTTCGAATGTCCCTTATCATCGGATTTTTTCCGCGGGGCCGCCGTCGGTCGCCCGCGGATTTTTTTGCCGGGCGCAACAATGTTGCCCGTTCTGTCTCTTTTCGCACCCGTTCACGCGACGCATGACGGTTCGCATCCGAAGCCACTGACTCGCCATGCGATTTTGCCGCGCGGAATGCAGCGCGCAAAAACGCGGCGTGGGCATTTTCTGTCAAGCGCAAAAAAATATTCGGAGTCGAACACGAGTCGGTTGCCTGCCCATCGACTCATCGCTACAGTCCTCCTCGCAACGGCGGGCGCGTCGTTGCATCCGTGCGCGCGATCCAGGCATCGACCTTCAGGCATCCGACGACCGAAGCACCCGCCGCCGAACATTACGGGGGCAACCCTTCGGCAAGAACGGTTTGGTCCGGACATGACGGCGTTTGGATCGCAAGCGAAGCGGCGGCGTGAATGCGGCGATGCGCGGGTGACTGGGGCGCGGCCCCGCGGAACAGGGTGGACCGGCCACACAAGGCCGGCCTGACGGGGCGGTAGAGAGACTCAAGGTAGAGAGACTCAAAGAGGGGGGGCGCCAAGGTGGCCTGGTTTCAAATACAAGACGCGAGCGCGATCCGAACCCGCCCCGAGCAAGAAGGACCGCGGGAAGGACGGTCCGTTTCCCGCGCATTCAAGTAGAGAGTAGAGAGTAGCGCCGCCCCCGGTCGGGACCGGGATAAGACTAAGGACCGGATGTTCGTAACGAGATAGCTTCAGGGATTTAGACTTCCAATGACCAGCGATACGCTTTCCCCCGCCGGCGGCCCCCCCGAAATCGAAATTCAGTGGCGCGACATCTGCGCCCGGCTGCGCGGCGAGGTGGGGGATACCGCCTGGCAGAGCTGGCTCAAGCCCATGACGGTTCGCGGCTGCGAGGGCGGCAAGGTCCGCTTCGCGGTGCCGACCCGTTTCATGCGCGACTGGATCTTGGCCCACTATTCCGACCGCATCGCCAAGCTGTGGACGGAAAAGAACCCGGCCATCCAGGGAATCGATCTGGCGGTCCAGGCCGACCGTCCGGCGCCGGCCGCCGCGGTCCAGCCGCGTCCGCTCAAGACCGCGCCGACGGCGGCAAGCGGCGACGGCGACGGGCGCGAAAGCCTAAGCGCGCCCCTGGACCCCCGCTACACCTTCGATGCCTTCGTCGTCGGCAAGCCCAACGAGTTCGCCTGGGCGGCGGCCAAACGGGTCGCCGAGGCCGTCAAGGCCCCGCCCTTCAACCCGCTGTTCCTGTACGGCGGCGTGGGCCTGGGCAAGACGCACCTGATGCACGCCATCGCCTGGCACATCCGCACGCACCAGCCCAAGCGCAACGTCCTTTATATGTCGGCCGAGAAGTTCATGTATCGCTTCATCCGGGCGCTGCGCGAACAGAACACGGTGGATTTCAAGGATCAGTTCCGTTCCGTCGACGTGCTGATGATCGACGATGTCCAGTTCATCGCCGGCAAGGATTCGACCCAGGAAGAATTTTTCCACACCTTCAATGCCCTGGCCGATCAGGGCCGCCAGGTCGTCATTTCCGCCGACAAGTCGCCCTCCGATCTGGAAGGCATGGAAGAACGCCTGATTTCGCGGCTGAATTGCGGCCTGGTGGCCGACATCCACGCCACCACCTATGAACTGCGCCTAGGGATTCTCGAATCCAAGGCCGAGCAGATGGCCGTTCCGGTGCCCCACAAGGTTCTGGAATTCCTGGCCCATCGCATCACCGCCAACGTCCGCGAGCTGGAAGGCGCGCTCAACCGCGTGGTCGCCCAGGCCCAGCTGGTCGGGCGCGAGATTTCGCTGGAAGGCACCCAGGACTACCTCAAGGACCTGCTGCGCGCCAACGACCGCCGCGTCACCATCGAGGACATCCAGAAACGCGTCGCGGCGCACTTCAACGTGCGGCTGGCCGATATGTTCTCGGAACGCCGGTCGCGCTCGGTCGCCCGCCCGCGCCAGATCGCCATGTACCTGGCCAAGCAGCTGACGCAGCGCTCGCTGCCGGAAATCGGCCGCAAGTTCGGGGGCCGCGACCACACCACGGTCATGCACGCGGTGCGCAAGGTGGACGAACTGAAATCCCAGGACCAGGCCTTCGCCGAGGACGTCGAACTGCTGCGCCGGATGCTGGAAAGCTGACGGTTTTCCCCGAATCGCCGCCCCGCGGGGCGGGCAGCCGGGTCCGGTTCGGGGGGGCCGAAACCGTTTCACTGCCGCCCCTTGCGGAAACCCCTTCAAGCCCGAGTCTCTCTTGCTATAATCGCCGCCCCTTCGGTTGCCGCGGTTCCTGAACGATACACCCGATTTTGCGGATTGCCCGGATGCCCATGAAACTCTCGATCGAACGCGCCGTCCTTCTCAAGTCCCTCGGTCACGTGCAAAGCGTGGTGGAACGGCGCAACACCATTCCCATTCTGGCCAACGTCAAGCTGACCGCCGCCGACGAACGGCTGGCCTTGAACGCCACCGACATGGACATCGATATCGTCGAAAGCGCGCCCGCGGCGGTGAAGGCCAAGGGCGCGACCACGGCGCCGGCGCACACCCTTTACGAAATCGCCCGCAAGCTGCCCGAGGGGTCCGAGGTCGAGATCGAATCCAACGGCGAGGGCAAGCTGACCGTTCGCGCCGGCCGTTCGCGGTTCCAGCTCGCCTGCCTGCCGACCGAGGAATTCCCGGCGATCGGCGGCGGCACTTATGCGCACACCTTCGCCCTGGCGGCGGCCGACCTGCGCGGCATCGTCGAACGGACGCGTTTCGCCATCTCGAACGAGGAAACCCGCTATTACCTCAACGGCATCTATCTGCACGCCGCCAAGCGCGACAAGACCCAGGTCCTGCGCGCGGTGGCGACCGACGGCCACCGGCTGGCCAGCGTCGAGGTGCCGCTGCCCAAGGGCGCGGCCGGCATGCCCGGCGTGATCGTGCCGCGCAAGACGGTGACCGAGCTGCACAAGCTGATCGAGGAAGGCGCGGGCGACGTCGAGATCGGCGTGTCGGAAGCCAAGATCCGCTTTGCCTTCAACGAGGCGGAGCTGACCTCGAAGCTGATCGACGGAACGTTTCCCGACTACGAACGGGTGATTCCGACCGGCAACGACAAGGAACTGGAAGTCGCCCGCCTGGCTTTCACCGAGGCGGTGGACCGCGTTTCCGCCATCTCCAGCGAGAAATCCCGCGCGGTCAAGCTGAAGCTCGGCAAGAACATGGTGGAACTGTCCGCCACCAGCGCCGAAAACGGCAGCGCCAGCGAGGAAATCGAGGTCGCCTACAAGGGGCCCTCGATCGAGATCGGCTTCAACGCCCGCTATCTGCTCGACATCACCCAGCAGATGACCGGCGAAACGGTGCGCCTGACGATGGCGGACGCCGCCTCGCCCACCGTGCTCCGCGACGCCGGCGACGCCAGCGGCCTCTACGTCCTGATGCCGATGCGGGTATGACCCGGGGGCCGAAGCCCGCCCCCGCCGCCCGTCCCGCGAGCGCGTTTTCCGTCCGCGCGCTGACGCTGACCGATTTCCGCACCTATGCCCGCGTGGGCCTGGAGACAGGGCAGCCCCCCGGCCTGATGGTGCTGACGGGACCCAACGGTTCGGGCAAAACCAACGTGCTGGAGGCGATCTCGTTCCTGGGGCCGGGCCGCGGCCTGCGCGGGGGCAAGGTGGCC
>Ga0194120_10009854_pt1 | contig 11989 bp, 10 predicted proteins | sample TA2MahCa65mmetaG_FD_148642 | JGI IMG/M metagenome (GOLD analysis project Ga0194120, IMG submission 148642) | Freshwater microbial communities from Lake Tanganyika, Tanzania - TA2015019 Mahale Deep Cast 65m | ecosystem: Environmental > Aquatic > Freshwater > Lake | place: Tanzania: Lake... | reverse complement strand
GTCTTGACCGTCTCAGGCGAGATGCTTAACTGAACCCCGATCTCTTTGTTGGTATATCCCAAACATACCAACGCGGCAACATCTCGCTCACGGGGTGACAAGGCTTCCCATTTGTGCCATAGTTCATCGAAAGAATAATATTGGGTGAGGCCGGCAGCCAGCAGGTCATGGATCAACTCGTCTTCAGGACGCCCTTCGTGCTGGGAGAGGGTGGTCAACGTGACATGCATGGACTCGCTGACCTGATACTTACGAGGGGCGGATATGGGGCGCAAGCCTATCATAGCCAATAATTTGTGCCAGATAGACATGCTGGGATTATAACAGAACAAATGTTCTGTTTATCTAATCAAAGGCAATAAAACAGGGCAAGCACTAATGCTTACCCTATTTTAGATCACAGTGTTACCGTCAAGTAAATTGGCGTGATTAAATCTGATTTATCGGGATGAATCCCAGCTGGCGCGCTTTTTCTTTTATGGCTTGCTTGAGTTGATTTCGGTTATTGGACGACAATCTTCACGATTAGGATGAAATCTTTTGTGCCAAAGGGTATGCCCTTGGAGTTGACCATCTGCCAGTAACCAGTGTATTCGCCCGGTGTTGCCGGGGCTTTGAATTGGACGGATACTTCGGCTTCTTCTCCCGGTGCGACAAGGGCTGCCAACGGAACGGGTTGGGCTCCCATGGTTTGGTTCGCGGGAGAACTATAGGAGAAGATGGCTTTGTAGCCTGTGTCCCAGGTGCAGATGCCGGTGTTTCTGATCTTCCAGGTCTTTACGAATTCCTGGCCGGGTGTCATCGGCGTTCCATCGGGGACGGTGACATCTAACGTGGTGAGGTCGAAGGAGTAGTTATCGCACAGGGCGGCCGGAGTGCCAAGCGCAGCCTGAGTTGGGTCGGTTGCAAAGGCGATGGTCGGTGTTTCGGTTGGGATCTCCGGTGTGGGTGTCTCTGTGGGAGGCGCGGAGGTGGGTGTGAATGCTGCTGCTGTGAGCGTGAATTCTGCCACCACTGTGTTCGCCGCCGAAGTACGGATCGCGTTCACGTCTGGGGTGGGCTCTATTGGCGTGGCAGGGGCGCAGGCGCTAATGAGCAGAACGATTGCCAACAGGGTAATCGGCAGTTTTGATTTCATGGTGCCTCTCCTTGGCTCTATGAGTGGTTATTTGACGACAATTTCCAGCCAGACAAGCGGACCGAAGAAATTACCAGCGTCGTCTTTTAACTTCCAATAGGCCTTATAGGTGCCAGGTTCCTTGGGGGCGGTTAGCTTCAGAACGTAGGTTTGACTAGCACCAACTTTAGTGTAGTCTTGTGGCTTGTCTTTTGGTAATACGATGCTGTATCCTTGAAAGCCCGGTGTGGAGAATTCGGTCACGAATGCAAAGGAGTAACCTTCGTCCCAGGCGCATGTGCCTGTGTTCTGAATGGAGAAAGACTTGCTGAAATCTTTGTTGGGGGCGAGGACGGTTCCATCTGTAACGCCGCCTTCTCCAAGATATGTCCCGTCGTTACAGCCGTTCTTGGTGGTGACAGTGCTGACGACGCCCACGGTGGGGGTCAGGAGCGAGAGCGGGGTGAGGCCCGGCTGTTGAGTGTTGAAGGCGAAGGGGGTATTCGTCGCGCCGGAAAGATCAATGGTGGGAAGCGGCAGGGTGGCGGTCGGTATTTGAGTTTGCTGCAAGGCAGACTGGGTCAACACGATCTCGAATGCCTGAGTCTGAATTGCACCCGGATCCTCGGTGGGTGCTGGTGTTTCTCCGATATTGCAGGAACTAAGTAAGACTGCGGATAATAGAAAACCCGTCAGCCAAATCGACTTGCCGAATTTCATGGTTAAACCTCCAAAAATGGTTGACTTCATTATATCGCACTATGGCGGTGGTGTTTCGGTAGGCGTTTCGGTCGCTGTGGGAGATGCCGTGGCTGTTGCGGTGGCGGTAGGTGTCAGAGTGAGGGTCGGTGTTTGGCTTGGTGTGGCAGTTGGCGGCGGAGATCCGATGCGGAGATGTGTGGGTTCAGCCAGAGGGCGTTATCCTGATTGCTCCCGCCATTTGAACTGACGTACAGGATGAATTTCACGGTTTGCCCGGCCAGGCTGCTCAGGTCGAGGTCAACGGGATAGTACTTGCCTTCGTACACTTCCTGCCAGCTTGCCAGCGTTTTGACCTGCCCGCCGCTGCGGTAATCGAGCCTGAAAACTACATTGCAATTTGGCGAATTGTGCTGACAGTTGACCAGAGTGCGGAAACGGTCACCAGCCTGTATCGTAAAGGCAGGGTACTGCCCGCTGATGATGCCGTTGTTCTTATTCTGCGGCACAGTCAGCAAACCAGGCTCATCTTCTGTGTAGCCATTCTCCATTTTGGGAGTGTTCAACCGCACAACAAATCCCTTCGCATCCCCTTCGCTGCCGGGGCATGCAAGGGCATTCTCTCCATTACTCCACTCAGCCTTGCAGTATTCGGCTGCAAACTCATAAGCGACAAACGAAGGACCACCAACCTTGATGTCGACCCAAAATGCGGTATCTGCCTGCGCGCCAAGCCCAAAGAGAACCCGGATGCGTTGCGTAGTTTCCAATAGCCGCGATAACTCCCGTCCTTGTTGGGGGCGGTGAAGGTGACAGGAACTTCGATATACTGCCCCGGATTCACCGTGCCGGGCATGGCAACAGACGCAGAAGCGCCCATGGCGTCGCCGCTTGTAAAGACCAGTGCATAGGATGTCGTCCATGCACAGGAGCCTACATTTTTGATGCGCCAGATTTTGACGAAGGTGCTGTTTCGTGCGACGAGGCTCCCATCCGGGTAGGTGACATCCGCCAGAAATTGCGCCGCATCACACCGCGACGATGGGGCTGGCGACTGGTACACCGGCGTATGCGTCACTGGAGCAGTTCCCTGCGGGGTTTCGGTCGGCAGGGGCAAGCCGGGTGTGGCTGTGCCAGCTGCTTCCAGCGTTTGGGCAGAGGCGGTGTACAGCCCGTTTAGGGTGGCAAATGGGTCGGGTGTTGCCTGCCCGGAAGGCAGGTTACAGGCTAGTTGCGCAACCAATAGGAATGCCAGGGAGAGTGCAATGGGTGAAAATCTACGAGACATGGTTCCTCCGTCAGTATCTTTCTTCAAGAATTAAAGACGAATGGATGTCTGCAATGGTTCCCCTAAAAACACAGCCGGCAGGCTGCGCCGGCTGTGTTTTGAAGACTGTTTACGGACAGAAAAACTCAAAACCAACTTTTGGATATTCTTTATAAACGGGTGAAGTCACAAAGATCTGGAACCAACGATTGCTATTTTGTGCCGCTGTGCGGCTTAATTTCCAAACGCGGGTGAAGGTCTTTTGCGTGGCGGAGGTTATTTTTACAAATTGGGGCTCTGAATTATTGCCGTCTTGTTGAAGCCAGCGGAATTCAAATTCCACTGGTCCATTGGTTGTAAAGGTGGCTGTGGCGGTGTAGGTCATATTTGCAGGTTCACATCCGAAAAGCGGATTGCGAGTGACGTACAAATCCACGGCCGTGATGCCGAAATCTGGAGTTGCCGAAGATGAAACCACAATCTCGGTGTAGAAGGCGGCGCTGTATTGTCCCACGCCAAAGTTGATGCCGTCCGAGGTCTGTAGTTTCCATTCGGATTTATAGGTGCCGTCTATATCGGGTGTGGTCAATACAAGGGAGACCGGCACGGTCTGCCCGGGACCTGTGGCTTGCGGCAGGTTGTAGACATATCCGCCGCCCAAAATATTCCCATCCCAGAAGATGATCTTATAGTTCGTGTCCCATACACATGTGCTGGTGTTGGTGATGTTCCAGGTTTTTGTGAACACTTCGCCAGGCTTGAAGATGGTCCCATCTACAATGGTTTCGCTCTGGATGCTGGCTTTGGCACATTCGAATTTTTGGTTGCTGCCCTGTTGTTGTGTAGGGAGCCCTGCGGAAGGCAAGGTGGGTGTTTCCTGTTGGAACGGTGTTTTGGTGGGGATGACCGGAGCAGATGGGGTTTCAGTGTTGAGGGGTGTACTTGTAGGTTGTGCAGCGACTGTCAGTGCGACAGCGGTTTGAATGGTTGATTCCTGTGTGGAGCCGTCGGCGCCGCAGGCAGTGAGGGTCAGGATTAGGATAAGTAGGGTGGAGAGTAAATATTTTTTGGGGTTAAGCATTTTTTTCCTTTCATATTTCAGGAAATGATTATACTGTTAAATGGCAACGCCCGCATTTGCGGGCGTTGCGGATTAATGGATGCTTATCTACGGATTGTGAACGATTGTAAGCGTGACAGACCCTGCATTGCAGGTGATATAGTCTGCCTGACCATCATTATCTGAGAGTCCGGCAGGGTGCAGGCGGATCTGGAAGCGGGCTTTCCCTTCTGTAACGCGCGCTTGCACATTGGTTTTCACATCAATTGGTGCAGGGATGGAGTCGAGCAGGACGATGCCATTTCCGCTGATGTTGTAATCGGCTTGGTCGAGCGGCAGGGGGTATTGCACTTCACCCACCCAGATGCCGGAAAGGCTGGTAAATGGGTTCTGCATGGTGGAGCAGCTTCCAAGGTTCAGTGAGGCACTTTGGATGGTTTTGCCGCTGATGGAGGAAATGTCGAAGCTCATGTAACCGCGGGCAATGGAGTTGTCCCCGGTGTCACCGGCGAGGATGGTTTGTGGAACCCCGGCGGCTGGCTCATAGAGCGTTCCGCTTTCGCTGGCAATGGCATTGAGGTTTAGCTGGGTGTTGGAGGGTGTTGGGGCTTGAACCTTGATCTCCACATAGAACGACCTTCCCTGATACCCGCTGACCACAGGAACAAGTACATTGCCATTGGTGACAATGCGCCAGTAACTGCGATAGGTTCCTGCGGTGGCGGGAGCAGTGAACGCAACTTCCAGGTCCAATTCCTGTCCGGGATTGACGAGAGCGATCGGTTTGGAGGGGGAGGCACCCAAAGCCTCGCCACTATCGAAGACGAGGTTGTAGCCGTTCCAGGCGCAGGAACCAATATTTCGGATTCGCCATTTTTTGGTGAAGGATTGTCCCGGAGTCATGATGGTCCCATCGGGGATTGTGACGTCGGTGATGAATTGCGCTACGTTGCAGTTCGAGGTTGCGGTGGCTAGTGGGGTGCTGGTAAACGCTGCTGTGGGGATCGGAGTGATGGTTTCAAATGGGGTCGGGGTTGCCGTATCTGGAATGGCTGGTGTGGCGCTGAGAAGGGCTTCCACTGTTTGTGCAGCGGCGGTGGCACGGATATCCTCCGGGTTGTTACTAGGCAGGTTGCATGCGCCAAGGAATAATGCAATGATGATCAAAAGGTGAAAAAAGCGGATCTTGTTATTCATGTTGATTTCTCCTTCTTCCAAGAATATTTTACCGCATATGATTTTTATACTTAAAACAGAACTGGGACGGTAGAGTCCCTGTTCTGTTTTAGAGTGGAACCTGCCTGATTGCCGAACCAGTTCGCAGGTCGGCGGGAGGCGTTTATTTTTCGTAGTGCTGGCCGTCTGCGGCGGGGGGGATGGCTCGTCCGACGACACCGGTCAGGATGATCATCGTCACGATGTAGGGAGCCATGAGCAGGAATTCCGAGGGGATGGGCACGCGCAAGATCTGGAGCTTCACTTGCAGCGAGTCTGCGAACCCAAAGATCAGCGAGGAACTGAATGCGCCAATGGGATTCCATTTGCCGAAGATCATTGCGGCGAGGCCGATGAAGCCTTTGCCGGCGGTCATGATTTCGTCGAAGCGGCCGACGGAGCCAATGGTGAAGTAGGCGCCGCCCAACCCGGTGATCATGCCGCCGAGGATGACGTTGACATAACGAACGAAGTACACATTGATACCCAAGGTATCGGCAGCTTTGGGGTGTTCACCGACTGCGCGGGTGCGAAGTCCCCACGGGGTGTGGAAGAGCATGACGTGTAAAACAACCACGAGAAGGAGTGTGAGGTAAACGATCAGGTTGTTTTCAAAGAGCACAGGTCCGAGGACAGGGATCTTTGAAAAACCGGGGACGGAAATGATCGGGAAGGTGCCGGAGTTGTTGAGGGCGTCAGTGGCTTTTTGCAGAAAGCGGGAGCTGATGAAGGAGGTCATGCCGGCGCCGAAGATGTTGATGGCTACACCGCTGACGACCTGGTCCACTTTGAAGCGGATGACAAGGAAGGCGTGAAATGCTGCCACCAAGCCTCCGATGAGGATGGCGAGGATCAAGCCCACATATAGATTTTGCGAGAGGGTTGCAGTTACAACGGCAACCTGTGCTGCGATGAGCATGATGCCTTCGATACCAATGTTGATAACCGCTGAACGTTCACTGATAACACCGCACAATGCCGCGAGGGCAATGGGAGTGGCGCGCACGAGGGAACTGGTCAACATGCCGGTTAGGTTAAAGGATTTGCCTGCCGCCGCCCATGTGAGGAAGGCAACAACAAACGTGAATGCCACGATGCCCAGCAACGCGCCGGTGGAGCGCACACCGCGCGCCAGTTGGTAGGCGCCAACGAATGCTGCAATGGCAGACATTAGATACACCGTTGCCTGTGCAGGGACGATCAGGTCATCAATGGGAATGGCGTTCGTGCCGGCAAGGTTCAAGCCAAAGGTGGTGAGCAAGCCTGCTTCGGTGTTCAGCCCAAAAAGCAGGTAGATGATCAAACCTGTGACAAGCAGAGTGATGCCATAGGCCTGCTGTTTGCGTTTCTCGAACGCGGTTTTGATATGAGTTTCTTGTGTCATGCCTGTCACCTGTTAACTTCCCCATCCACGGGTGAGGACGGTTTCTTCGGTTTTGATGGTGCGGATGCGGTAGAGCCAGCGGATGATGCCGGGTGCGGCGATGAAGACAATCACCAAACCTTGGATGATCGAGATAATATCAATGGGGATGCCCGCCATGGATTGCATGTTCGTCGCTCCGCCGCGCAGGAAGCCGAATAACAAAGCCGCCATCACGACGCCTGCCGGGTGGCTTTTTCCGAGCAGGGCGATGGCGATCGCATCGAACCCATACCCGGCAGAGAAGCCCTGACCCACCCAATGGTCTACGCCGAGAACTTGTGAAGAACCAGCCAGCCCAGCCAACGCGCCAGCCAGCGCCATCACCAAAACGAAATTTCGGATGATGTTCATACCCGCATATTTTGCGGCATCTGGGTTGGCACCCACTGCACGGATCTCAAACCCGAGTGTGGTTTTGAAAAGGAACCAGTAGATAAAATAAGCCACCAACAAGGCAATGAAAAAGCCAAGGTTGAAGCGCAACGGTTCAGGGAAGAAGCGCGGCAGTTCCGCAGAAGCGAGTACATTGGGGGTCACAGGGCGGAAGCCGGAAGCTTTCATTGGTCCGCTCAACAGCCAGTCACTCAAACGGAAGGCGATCCAGTTCATCATAATGGTGTTGACCACTTCATGTGCGCCAAAGCGGGCTTTGAGATAGCCCGGCACCATGCCCCAGAGCGCACCGCCTGCTGCTCCCGCCAGAATGGCGATCGGCAGGTGGATGATCATGGGCAGCCCCTTGAGGCTGTAGCCGACGAAAGCTGAAACCAACGCGCCGATGAAGAACTGTCCTTCTGCGCCAATGTTGAACAAGCCGCAGCGAAAACCGAGTGCCACAGAAAGCCCGGCGAAGATATAAGGGGTGGCAATCACAAGGCTTTCGGTGAACGGGTAAATGGCTTTAATAAGAGCCGCAGTGTCGCCAGTGGAGAATAAAACACTGATACCTTCGATGAAATTAGCGGGTTTACCGAATGAACCTGTAAACAAAGCACCATAGGCATTTATGGGATTTTCTCCGCTTGCCAGAATTACAATGCCGCCTAAAAACAGACCTGTAACCACAGCCAGCACCGGCACCAGCAGAGCCTGCCAGATGGATTCATTATGGTTTTCCTTGCTGGTTTTGGTTTCAGGGGTTTGGGATGTTGTATCCGTTTTGTTCACTGAAGCATCTCCTGATTAAGCCTGGGCAGTTTCAGACGGATGAATACCCGCCATGAGCAGCCCAAGTTGTTCCTTGGTGGCAGTTTGGGCATCCACAATGCCCATGATCTGTCCCTTGTACATCACGGCGATCCGATCCGAAAGGGCCAGGATCTCATCCAACTCGGAAGAAACCACCAACACGCCTGTGCCTTCGTCCCGTTTTTTGATGATCTGTTGGTGGATATATTCGATCGAACCGACATCCAGCCCGCGGGTGGGTTGTGAGGCGATCAGCAATTGGATCGGACGGGAAAATTCACGCGCCACGATCACCTTTTGCTGGTTGCCACCAGACAGAGTTCCCGCATTGACGTAGATGTTCGGGGTGCGCACATCATATTGCCCCACCAATTCCTCAGCATTGCTAAAAATGGTCTTTTCTTGGAGGGAAATTCCGCGCGCGAAAGGATTCTTGTAGTAGGTACACAGCATCATATTGTCATGGATGGGGAAGGTGAGGATCAAACCATGACGCTGGCGGTCTTCAGGAATGTGAGCCACACCGCGTTCGAGAATATTGCGTGGCGTCGTGCGGTGAATGGGTTCACCCAGTAAACGGATGGTTCCGTCTTCAAGCGGTAGAAGCCCGGTCAGGGCATAGACCAATTCGGTCTGTCCATTACCTTGCACACCTGCCACACCCAACACCTCGCCCTTGCGGACTTCGAAAGAAACGCCCTGTACGGTCTGGTTCTGGCGTTCATCACGCACATATAAGTTTTCCACCACCAACACAGGCTCTGTGGGCTTGGCGGGCTTCTTATCCACAACCAGGTTCACATCACGCCCCACCATCATGACGGCAAGTTTCTCGGTTGTGGCTTCCTTGGGGTTGATGGAACCAACCACCCGTCCAAGGCGCAACACAGTGATGTCGTCTGCCACAGCCAGAACTTCCTTTAATTTATGTGTAATAAAAATAATGGATTTGCCAGACTTGATCAGGGTATCGATGATCATGAACAGCCCTTCCACTTCCTGCGGGGTGAGCACTGCTGTTGGCTCATCAAGGATCAGGATATCTGCCTGACGATAGAGGACTTTGATGATCTCGACACGCTGTTGAATGCCCACCGGCAGGTCTTTGATGTAGGCATTCGGGTCAACATCCAATCCGTACTGGTCTGAAATCTCGCGGATCCGCCCGGCGACCTTTTCCTTATCCAGAAATATGCCATTCTTGGTCGGTTCGATGCCCAACATCACATTCTCGGTGACGGTCATCACTGGCACAAGCATAAAGTGCTGATGCACCATGCCGATGCCCTGTGCGATGGCGTCATTGGGACCGTGAATTTCCACTTCCTTACCGTGGACGGCAATGCTGCCTTCGTCGGGTTTGTACAGCCCATAGAGAATATTCATCAATGTGGTTTTGCCTGCGCCATTTTCCCCCAGCAGGGCGAGAATCTTCCCCTCCCGTAAAGTGATGTCGATCTTATCATTTGCGAGAACGCCGGGAAAACGTTTGGTAATGCCTCGCAGTTCAAGAACATTTGTCATATCATGCCCTCTATCTTTATGAATTCGATAAATCCAAAAGGTCTTTTTTGTACCGTCCCCCCATTATAAAGGATGGTACATGGAAATTGGATGTTAAGATGAAAACACCTTTTGGATCTAGCGCTGTTGCGAAGAAAAAGCCGGGGGAGGAAACCCTCCCCCGGCTTTCTTTAGTTCAGACGGGCGAATTACTGAGTGGGGATCGAGCCGTCGATGATGCCTTGCTTGACAGCTTCGAGGCCAGCCTTGAGTTCATCGGAAGCGCCAGCTACATCAGCGAGACCCACGCCGCCATTGGCGACGGTGCCGACGTACATGCCGCCAGCGAAGGTTCCCTCAACTTGGGCTTTGATCGCATCGTACACGGCAACATTCATGTTCTTGAGAATGCTGGTGAGGATGACGTCGGTGTACTCGGGGGAGGAAACGGTCCAGTCGGTGTCCACGCCGATGATCTTGCAAGCGCCGGATTCCTGGCAGTAGGCAGCGGAGCCGAGACCCACAGGTCCAGCAACGGGCAGGATGATGTCAGCGCCTTCTTGAACGAAGGATTCAGCGAAGGAGCGGCCGTCATCGAGGGAGTCAAAGTTACCGGTGAAGGAACCATCGCCAGCGGCGGTGTCCCAACCGAGAACTTCCACGTTGGTGCCATTCTCTTCGTTGTAGTACATCACACCCTTTTCGTAGCCGATCATGAAGGCAACGACAGGAGGAATGTTGATACCACCGAAGGTGGCAACTTTGCCGGTCTGGGTGGAGCCAGCGGCGGCATAACCAGCAAGGAAGCCAGCCTGGTCGATCGCAAAGGTCAAGCCGAGCACGTTGGGCAGTTCAGTTGCGGAACCGCAGGTCTGACCTTCAACGAAGTCGGTGCCGAAGCAGTCGGGGTAGGAATAGTCCACGATGGCGAAGTTGGTGTCGGGGTTGGCTTTCGCGGCAACCGCGGTATCCACGCCGAGCAGGAAGCCGACGGTCACGATCAGGTCGGTGCCTTCGTCAACATACTGCTGAATGTTCTTGTTGTAGTCAGCCTGCTGGGTCGATTCCAGATACTTGCCTTCCACACCCAATTCAGCAACAGCCTGTTCAATACCAGCGTACGCAGTGGCATTGAAAGACTTGTCATCGATACCGCCAAGATCGGTCACCTGACCAACCTTAACAGCCGCGCCTTCTTCTCCGCCGGCAGCGGGGGCCGCAGAGCCACCACAAGCCGCGAGAACCATCGAAGCGATGATCAACAGCGCTGAAACGAAATACATCTTTTTCATTTTCTTCTCCTCTAGAAGAGTAAATAATATGGCCAGCCTTTAGGCAAAGCCTTGCGACTCTGTAAGTATAAATCTTCTCCAATCTTTGTGCAAGACCGTGCAATCTCAGGGCGGGTTAAAAGGGACATTTGTAATGATTCTACTATCCAGAAGCATGATTCTCAGGGCTTCCAGCTCAAAACCAAGGATTTCAGGGAAATTTTGACTTAACGGCACGAACCTGATTTGACCAATCTGTGCCGCTGGCAGTTGACCGCCCTGCAAAAAACGCATCATCTCCTGGACCTCGAAACTGGTCTGCCCCAAAAAAGAGGTGACTACGCTGCTGCCTGCCACTCCCAACGCCGCAGCCTGATCGCGCTCCGTCCCAATGGCATATACCTCCGCTTCCGCAGCTGCGCGGAGGGCGCCTTGCCCCGTCACACCGCCTGCGGCAAAAACTACGTCCGCGCCGCGAAAGATGAGCTTGCCCGCATTTTCGTACCCCCATGATTCATCCACAAATAATTGTTCGCGGTGTCCACCTTCGCGATATTCGATCAGGACTTTTGTTGTTGCATCTGTAAACGCTGCGCCTGCCCGAAAGCCTTCGCAATAGCGCCACATCGAGTCGATGCCGGCTGTTTCGCACAACCCGGCGACAACGCCGGTCTTGGTCAGCTTGGCGGCTAATGAGCCAGCCATAAATCCCATTTGGTCTTCTGAAAAAGTGATGGAAATGAAGTTGGGGGGGGAATCTGCTTGAGGTTGGTTAATGCCCACGAAAATAGAATCAGGATACAAGTCCGCACTGAGAAGCGTTTCATCTTGCAAGCCAATTCCGGAGGTGACGATCATGTCAAACCCGCGCTCGGCAAAATAGGCGATATTCTTCCCGTAATCGCGCGTGTCTTCTGATTCGATGTGGGCGATCTGGTCGGCAAGCCCGTTGTTTTTGCTTCTTGCAATCCCGCCCATGCATCCCGGTTGACGCCGTGATCGTCCAGCCCGAGCGTGTCGGTGACGAGCGCGGCGCAGAAGACATCCTGCCGAAAACAATCTGGCGATTGCATGCAGGCTGAGAGAGCCAGACATGCAATCGCCAGAAAAATAAAATAATTAATGCGTGCCACGTGATTCGTAACTTGTTACTCCGAACCTGTTGCTTCGCCGCGTTTTACGCCGAGCATGAGCACAAATGCGATCAACATGAATACTGGTGAAATGATCATGATGATGTTGT
>Ga0194120_10009852_pt1 | contig 11989 bp, 6 predicted proteins | sample TA2MahCa65mmetaG_FD_148642 | JGI IMG/M metagenome (GOLD analysis project Ga0194120, IMG submission 148642) | Freshwater microbial communities from Lake Tanganyika, Tanzania - TA2015019 Mahale Deep Cast 65m | ecosystem: Environmental > Aquatic > Freshwater > Lake | place: Tanzania: Lake... | reverse complement strand
CTTGACAAGGTTGTAGATTCATCAATTAAACAATATCAAAACAAGGGTGCAAGCGATGGTTAGCTACCTAAGCGTAGAGTGCTTTGTCTGTGGCGAATTTACAAATCTCCACAGATGCGGCCTTTTGTTAAGCCCCAGCACAAAAAGAAGACCAACAAAAAAGCACAGTCTCTGCGATATTTGCTATTATAAGCTTAGACGTCTGGCAGAGCTGGTACGAGGAGAGGCCATGAACAGTCTGGTACTGCTAAAGTATTCAGAAAAGACAAAGGGCATCTGTACGTCAAGCTTTGAGGAAGTTATGCTAAATTCGGTAGATGGTAGGAGGAATAAAACAATATGAGATGCAGGATCAACAAATTCTTTTTTTGGTTTTCTGTAATCGTTTTAGCATTTTTACCTGGAGGCATTTTCGTTAGCCTATTTCTGCTTGTTTTGTATTACTTGCTCAAAAATCACAAGCAACTTGACAAAGAAAAAAACGAAAACACTGTTTGCACAAATCTCCACTATGACATGAGCACCTACTCTAAAGAAACTATGGAGGAGATGAGATGACGTCTAGTTTAGACACAAGAAAGAAAAGTCTGTCTGAAGCATTTGTAAACTCATTTGGTGGTTATCCTATTGGATATGCAATTGGCATAATCATTCTGCCACTGTCTGTTGGCTGGATTGAAAAGGATCCCTTTACTGTAAACATCTTCATTACCTTTATCTATGCTACAGTTTCCTTTGTGCGAACCTACTATCTGAGAAGAGTCTTTGTTAGATTAGGATTTGATGATAATTTCATCAGGTTAGGCACAAAATTATACAAAAAAGTTGCCTTGAGGCTTGTAAAAGTTAAACAAAAGCATTAGGATCTGTTACTAAATGACTAGTCTTACCTTTTATGGCGGAGTAAACGAAATAGGCGGAAACAAAATCCTACTTGAAGACAAAGACACCAAGGTCTTCTTAGATTTTGGAAAAGGATTTTCTCGCAGGGCAAAATTCTTTGAAGAATACATCAATCCACGAACCTCAAACGGAATCGTAGATTTTCTTACAATGGGGTTGGTACCAGACCTCGCAGGAGTCTACAGAGATGACTTGATGAAGATGGCAGGACGGAAACCACAATCACCTGACATTGACGCAGTCTTGTTATCTCATGCACATGCTGATCATGCAGATTACATTTCATTTTTGCATGAAGATATTCCAATTTACATGGGAGCAGCATGTCATCTAATCCTAAAAGCATTATCAGAAAGAGCGTCACGTACCTTGGAAAAAGAGATCCTAGATTACAAACCAAGACCATATAGTACAAAAGACGAGGCAATTCCTAGAAAAATTAATGAATTTAGAACAGGCGACAAATTCAAGATTGGTTCACTTGAGATAGAGCCAATCCATGTAGATCACTCAGTACCTGGAGCATACGGTTTTATCATTTACACATCAGAAGGCCCCATTGCATATACTGGCGATATTAGACTGCATGGAACAAATTCGCAGATGACCCGTGACTTTATCGAAAAAGCAAAAGAGGTAAAACCTATTGCATTGATAACAGAAGGAACTAGAATTAAGGATCCTGAAAAAGAAGAATCGGAAGAAATAGTCTATAAGGAATCAAATAAAATAGTATCAGAAACTGACAAACTGGTATTTGCTGACTTTAATTTCAAAGATGTTGATAGACTACGTACTTTTTTTAATATCGCAAAGGAAAACGGAAGAAAGTTTGTTGTAAAAATAAACGATGCATATTTTCTAAAATATCTGTCACAGGACAAGCATCTTTCTGTTCCAAATATTAACGATGAAAATATCATAATCTATCTTCCAAAACGAGGTACTGGAACTTACTCAGATAAAGACTATAAAGGAAATGACAAGGAGTTTTTGGATTTACATAATACATGGACTGCAGAGCAAATTGCGGCAAGAGAAAACAAGGTCTTGTGTGCTATTGGGTTTTACAGCTTTACCGCACTAATTGATATGAAACCAAAATCGGGGGCAAGATACATTCATTCAGCATCTGAACCATACACAGAAGAACAAGAGATTTCTCAAGATAGAGTTGATGCATGGCTTGAACATTTTGGAATGCATAAATTTCAGAGTCATTGTTCTGGGCATGCTAGAGGTAGCGATTTGCTCAAGGCAGTTTCTGAAATGAATGCCAACACAATTTTTCCCATTCATTCCGAACATCCAGAAGTGTTTAAAAAAATATCAGCCAATCTCGTATTTGTTAGGGAAGGAGAAAAGTATGTGTTATGAATAAAAAACCAAGTGAGCAAAAAGTTGTTTTAATTACTGGCTGTTCTAGTGGAATTGGTTTAGAGACAGCAATAGAGTGCGCAAAAAAAGATCATATTGTGTATGCTACAATGCGAAATCTTAGCAAATCTACAGATTTAGAAAATAGAATGCAACGAGAAAAACTGAATAACATTGAGATAATTAAATTAGATGTATCTCAAATTGATTCAATTGAAAACGCAATAGCAACTATAGTACAAAAAACTCCAAGAATTGATGTGTTATTCAATAATGCTGGTTTTATGATCATGGGATCATTAGAAGATCTTACAATTAATGAAATAAGAAAACAAATTGAAACAGATTTGCTTGGCCCAATCTATTTAACAAAAAATGTTATTCCTCATATGAAAAATGAAAGTAAAAGCCTAATCATCAATATGAGTTCAGTTGCAGGAAAGATTGGATTTGGATTATCTTCCGCATACTGTATTTCTAAATTTGGAATAGAAGGTTTAACTGACTCATTAAGACGCGAGCTAATGAATAAAAATATTGATGTATGTTTAATTGAAGCAGGAATTGTACATACTAAATTTTTTGAGAATATGAAACGAGCTCAGCATTCTTATGATTCTAGCTATGCCAAAGAGACTCATGAGATGGAATTAATGATAAATAAAATAAAAAATCTAGAAAATTGGTCTAAAGCATCAGATGTTGCAAAAAAGGTTATACAAATTATTGAGTCAGATGATCGAGCATGTAGATATGTAGTTGGAGATGATGCAACGTTTATGATCGATAGCGTTCATCTTCACAACGATGATTGTAAAAAAATAGATCAAACTATAGCGCAGATCATGGCGAAGTATTTTGAATAATCTCATCACATTCACGTTTTAATCTAGTTAGATCTGGAAACCATGCTCTAATTGATATAGATAGATAATCGTCATTATTTTTGGCCGAGTCTAGTATTTCAAATAATTTTTCTTTTCCATGTTTTTCTTTAATTTCTTTTAATTTTCTAAGCGTTTTTTCTCTCATTTGCTCTTCATGTTTTGAATTTATGCTGTTGTTTCCAGACTGGATGCCAATTGTTTTTAGAAATCTATCATAATTAAAATTGAAAATTTTTCCCAAACCAGCCGTAGTCTCTGCTGAAGTAAAGCCAGCAAACTGCTTAGAAGTAGGATTCATTTCTAGAATATCTCGTAATTTAAAAAATCCTTTAACAAGTCTTAGAAAAGCTCCAACATGTTCCCCATCATAATTTTTCAAGTATCTGAGGTATGAAATTTTCATCTGAATCAGATATCTATAGACTCCAATTTCTGAATGGATTCTAATATCCTCAAAGTGGGGGAAACGTCCTAGTTTTAATTTTAATTTTTTAAAATCATTACCAATCTCTTCAAACTCTTTATCTGATTCCTTTAATTTTTGATCAACATTATCTAAAACTAGTTGTAAGTTTATGGCAATTTTTTCTTCCAATTTTTCAAATGATCCAAATACGTCTTCATAATCACTTATTCTATATTCCCCATATTCGTCTAATTCATCCTTAGAAATTTTACGTCGTACGCGAATACATTTTTCAAAATATTCATCATACAAAGCATCTTTAAGATTATTATCATCTCGAATAATTTCATCATATAAATTAAGTAAGTTTCTATAATTTGCATTAAAATTTTGTTTAAACTCACTCCCCAAATTTTTGTCTTCATGTACTGCTGAGTTAAACTGTCTTCTAGTTGGTATATGTCCATGTTGGTTTTTTAATTTGTAAAAGACAGTTTTTAATTCATTAGAACTTGATGGAATTTCTGATTTTAGATTTCTATGAGTACTTAATATTTTATCAAGATTATTTCTTGTTTCTTGTGCATGATATAACAAAGGCAATAGTTTTTCTAATGTTTCACTCTCTACAATTGTTTTGAATTCTAATTCTAAATTTTCTTTAATTTTTAATAATCCTAATTCTACCATTTTTTTAATTGTGGGATTATTTAATTCAAAATATGAGAGTGGAATATTTTTTTGACATGCGGAATATAAGTAATTTTGAAGATCTCTAAATTTTTTCATTTGTTTTTCTTTTTGATAAATTTGGGCAAACTTTGTAATCATTATAAAAATTGGATCATAGTTATGATTTTCTACAAAAGATTTACAGAAATCACATTTAGAATATTTTACGATTTTTTTCAAGCTTCGACAAACTTTACAATTTTTTGGAAATGTGCCCCTTTCTATTTCATTTGGGATTGATTCGGCCTTACCTTCTACTCCAAACCACTCTACCATATTTTCCACCCCTTCCCTTTCAACATGGCAAGTCATGCATCGGAGTCTAAGCGGTTCTAAGCTAATAATTTGAGGACTCGGGTTTATTTCAGGTTTTTTTGGTCCTATAGATACAGTTTCATTCTCTATATTGTCTCTAACTTTAAGATCTTCTTTAATTTCAGGGTCAAATTTCTGCCATGTATCTACTAATGCTTCCCAACCAAGTCTTAGGTCAGTATCATTCTCGTATTCGCCTTTTTTAAAATGAGATGTAATTAACCATAGTTTTTCAGTTCCGCCAACAAGCAATCCTCTCTGACCACGTCCTATCATCTGTGTATATAGGGCGTTGCTTCCGACAGTTCTACAAATCAAAAGTGTGTCGATCTCTGGAACATCAAAACCAGTAGTTAATATCCCGTGGTTACACAGTGCGTTTATCTGTCCTTCTCTAAAATCACTAATGACCTGTCTTCTAAGACCAGGGTTCATGTTACTATCGACTGACTTTGCTTTAAGATTATATTTCACATGTAATATGAGCGCCAAGTTTTGAGCATGTGTTACTCCATTTGTAAATATGAGAATTCTTTTTTTGCTGTATTTTCTAATACATTTATCGACAATATCACAAATATGTTTATTGAATTCTAATGCATTATCTATTATTTCTTGATTACTTTCAGAGATGTTACCTCGCTTCCACTTTTCTATATCGGTTTTGTCCCAATGTAATTGCGGTCCATCAATTACACCATAAACAATTTCACATAGTATTTTTCTGTTTTGTAAAATTAAATTAAAATCTTTATTGTCATTTAGGTTACCACTTCTAATTTTTTTCGAAATTTCTTTTGGATGAACTTGTATTTCGCGAGTTTCTGATTCACTTTTATTATTTCGATTTGTTACTGTAAGCTTTATGTTATATCTTCCCTGTTTTTCGAACTTATGATAAAAAACTACATCGTGTTTCTGTATTGGTTTAGAACCAAATTCTTGAATTTCCCACAAATATTCCAAATCTGAATGACTATCAAAAGATTTCATACCTGAAATTTTAACATAATCTTCAGCATAGGAATAGATTGGTGCTTCAATAATTGGAACTGGTGTTGAGTCTCTGTAGCCTTTTTCAGGAATTGGGATGTAAACACCACCAAACATCTTATGAATTGCTCTAGTGATCTCGTCTAATTGTTTAAAGTATTGAGGATCATTGTTATCATCAAATTTTGTTAAATCTGAAATTTCTTCATCTATGGTTGGAGTTTGTTCTGTAAATATAGAATGAGATAGAGATTTCCAATGTCTGTTTTTTTCGTCTTCTGTTTTTAGAATTTCTCCACAACGCTTGCATATCCATTCCTTTTTTTTATAGCCTGAACCTTTGTATGGTGTTGCTGTTAATCCTATCAGAACTATATTATTCCTATTTCTATTCTCTTTTGCTTCAATACGGTTAGTAAAATCAAATCCCATTGCTGCAAGAAAGCTTTTGTAAGTTTCACCAGTTACCTCATGGGCTTCATCTATTACAATTGCAATCGTTTGCTCACGAATCTTTTTAAATAAATCACTTTTCGCATATTGTTCAACACGAAATTTTTCATTAGGATCTTTCTCAGTTTTTAGAAAATCTTGAAAATGCTCGGTGTTGGTAACTACAATATGAATACCAGGATGTTCAGCTAAGATTGTAAACAGATCTCGTCTTCCCTCCCCGTACAAACGAGTTACGTTAAATGATTCACCGCCCATACCAATCTGTGAATATATATTTACGAATTCACTTGCCGCTTGTGAACAAAGTTCATTCGTTGATGCAAACCAAAAAACAATTCTGCCGTGCTTCTGTTGATCAGCTGCGTTTGGAATTTTATTTTGATTACGATCATTAATCCAATCTACAATTGCTTCAACAGTTAAACGAGTTTTTCCTGCACCTGTAGGAATGTTGATTATTTTTCTTTTTTCTTTATTTCTTTCAGATAACATATCATGAATCAAAGCAACAGACTGTGTTTGATAGTCGTAAAGAGGCTTTAGTGGTGGTTTTTTACTAACTGTTGTTGTTTCGTCCTCTTGACTCTGTTTAGGTGGAGGATCTATAGTCTCTTCTGGTAAATCGAGAATTCCTAGTAATACTTGTTTCCATTTTTTTCCCTGTAAAAATCCTGTGTCTCTAGCAATGTCTGAAATATTCTTGTAAAATGTAAAATGTAAATCATTAAATGTTTGTATAATTTCCTGTTCTTTTTCTTTAGGATTGTGATGACGTTGACAAATTCTTTGTAACAATTTTTCTCGAATTAGATATTTTCCATCTTCAGATTTTTTGTAGTTCTTTGTATTGTAATTTTTTCCAGCTGTATATAGAAAATGTTCTCCTAAATAATCAACTATAATATTTACAATTTTTTCTTTGTCATTTATTGAATTGATGTCCAATAAGGTTTTAAGTAGTGAATCTTCTCCAAGAAAAGAATTAAACAGGATTTTTAGTTCATCAATATTATCATATAGTTCCAAAAATCTTTTAACGATTTTTTGTTTCGGTGTTTCTATTACTGAAGATGAAAACGACATATTACATCAATAGATTTTTTTCTGCACCTCAGATATGATTTTTCCGTCTTCATAATCTTGGAAAATTTCTGTGCATGCATTAACTATATTTTTATCACATGACCAAATTCCAGCTTCTATGTTTTCTTCCATCGCATTTATTGTCAGATTAGCTGATGTTATCAAAATTTCACTATCATCTATGATGATTATTTTAGCGTGAAGAGATTTTACGTAGTCTTTATTAACTTCAAAAATTTTTGGTAAAAATTTTTTATTCCAATTTCTTTTAATTCTCGGTGTCCATTTGTTACCAGAATCTAAAATAAATTTAATTTCCAATCCGTTTTTTTCTTGTAATTCACTTAATTTAGTAAACAAATCTTGCATGTCATAGACCCAATAACCCACTATTGTGATCCTGGCTTTTGCTCTGTTTATCATCTGATATACTGTTTCATGAGTATAATCAACCGATTTTTTTCTAAATTTTCCAGTCATTACTAATTTAGTATTAATTTTGTTCTGAGTTTGATTTCGTAAAACGGCTTCAATTGCTACTGAAAGTGTATCGCCATCACTTGTTTGTTTAAAAATTCCCTTAACGGTATTTGCTTCGTAAGAAGTTAAATTCAAATCTTCTTGAATTTCAGTTAGTGATAGAGCCAAAGGCTCTTTGTTCTTAACATATTTCATTAAATTTTGTATTTTATGATGAGGGATTTCCATCACCATATTTTCAATGTGACTTAAGCTAATCATTTAGGATCTCTTTTATAACATCAAATTGCTCATCAACGAGAATTTTTCTATCCAGTAATTTATTGAAATACTCACATGTTGTTTCAGGTAGCATCATACATCCATAACAAGCAGAACCATTTTGTATTAGGTGAAGTGGCAGTTTTCTATCTCTCAAGTCTTTAGGATCGTCGTTTATACAAATCGGATCACGTGAGCAAATCCTTGCTTTATCAAATGCATCTTCAAATATGGTAAATAGTCGGTTTTCAGCTTGCCTGACTAATCCTCCCAAACTTCCATCACCAGAGCTTGTTGTGTAAATTAACAAGCCACACATGTCTTTTGATGAGTAAACGCGCTCAGAAATTGATGCCTCGCTGTATCCAGACCTCAATGCTAGTTCCTTAATGAGGACGTGAGACAGAGAATGCAAGAAAATGTACTGACTATCAACGTTTATTCCGCTTGGCCATCCACTCTGGTCTTCCCATTCCTTATGATTTTCAATTAAAGAATCTAGTCTTTTTTGAACTTTATCATTTATACAATTTTTAATAAAATCTTCGTTAAAGACAAAGAATATTCCTTCCCCCTTTTTTATAACGCAAGGTAGCCAGTTGTTTTTCTGGTATTTCCGTCCAGATTTACTTTCTCCTGCTACTTCTATACTACATATGGTTTTCTTGCTAAAATTTTGTTCTTCTAGAAGAGCTTCTCCTGGTGGTTTTAATCGAGTGAAATATCGTTGAACTTCTATGGCTGTTAGTACGTCTAATCTTCTAACAATCTTGAAATATTTTTTTAGTTTATCATCCAAATCAACATTTTTTATTTTAATTTCTTTCTCAACTTCATCATCATCAAAATTTGCATTGTTTATCAAATCATCGTATTCGATTTTTTTCAAATCAAGCTCAGTTTTAATGTTGTATCGTTCTCCTTCTCGCATAGCTAATTTTTCCATAAAATCTGCTATCTGCTTGACTGTGTATTTTTTAATCTCCTTCCAATCTTTTTTAGATTCTAGAATTTGTTCTGCTTTTTCTTCATTAGTCATTTTTTGAAAAATAGATAATTTGTTAAAACTTTCGAACTCCTGCGATTGAAGATATTTTACTATTGGGTGAGAAAGCTCAGGAATTATTATTCCACGTATAATTTTTGAATAATATAGACTAGTTGATCTTACAATCATTCCAATTGGAGTTTCAGTGAGTTTTTCATCCTCTTTTCCAGAGTCTAGAATTTTTCTGCAGTCTTCATGTCTATTTAACCACGGAAGCTCACCTGTACAACAGAATGGATAAAACTCGTTTTTTTCTTCATCATATAGCTTTATCCCATTAGGATCTAAGGCTTTGGCTAGGGAATTTGTTGCTCCACATTCATCACACACCAAAAGGAAATTAGCAATTGAGCTTGATTTTCTACCGCCTTTCCATTTTATTTTTGGTGAATTACAAATTGGTCTAGGATTATGTGAATTACTGTGAGCCCATTTTTCCCATGGAAAGTCATCTACATGCCCTCTTTTACAAACCATCACCAAACGTGCAGGAAGTAAAGGTGTGCTTGGGTGAGCTTTGCAAAAAAAACCACCATTAGAGCTTGGTGCATCTTTATGTGGTTGAAGCCAACTGCAATATTTACAATAACCCCATGTTGGAAACGATATACATGCAATAGTCCGATAAGATTGCTCCTTAGAATTTGGCATAAGAAAATAATCTTTTTTTGTAATTTTTTGTAAGTACATGTGATGCTTTTTTATGTACTCATCCTTATGACTCCAAAAATCTATTGCCATGATCATAACAGAATCATTTTCTGTTTGAACAAAAGAACCAGGGCCATGCGTGGTAATTAATTGAGTAGGTCTTAATTTACCTGGGCTTGGCGTTATATCGCTTTCTTCTTTAGTTTGAAGTGTCATTTTTCACAACCTCTCTTTGTAAATAGAATAATCTCTGCTCTTGCTCTGTATTTCTTAATGATGTTGGAGTTGGAATTAGTTGTCTTTTTGATGCAGGATCAGATTTTAAAAGATACCAATATGATTCACGGCGTTCTTTGGGAATTTTCTCGTTATATGGTTCTGCATATTTGAGAAGTGTCTGGTATGTTTTCTTATAGTCTGTCCAACTATTCATCAAGTTTGTAATATCACTTAGAGTGTTTTCTTGCTCGTTAGGATCTACTGTTTTCACTCTATTTTCAAAAATATTTTTAATTTCAGCAATAACTTTTTGTTGATCACTGTCTTTGGGATCAAATCTTGACGCACCATCATTTTGTGAAAGTAAATTCTTTTTCATTCTAAGCAATCCAACAAAAACGCCAAAGAGTGCAATTTGTCTACATCTTATTGTGAAGGGAGTAAGGGCAACTGTTTCTACATTTTTGTAAAATGTCGAATGATAAATATTGAAATTTTCATAATGTGATAAATCTCTTGGTTTTGTATATGAGTAGAGAGTAATAATTAAGCCTGGATTTGCTCTTCCGATTCTACCAGTTGCCTGAATATACTCTGAATGGTTTTTTGGTTGTCCGTTAACAATCATAACTCCAAGTCTTTGTATATCTACACCAACTGAAAGCATATTTGTTGCAAGGAGTAAATCTACAGGTTTTTCTACTTGTGAAAATTCATTTTCTAGTTTGCGTAAAATTTCTGGTATTTCACCTGAAGATTTTCTAGATGTTAATTCTTCTGTTTCTAATTCATAGAACTGATTTTTGAATTGTTTTGCTACAGGTTCAGGTTCTAGTTCAACTTCTTCAACTTCTGCTTCCTCAACAGTGATTTCTTCAGCATTTTTTGTAATATCTTTATGATCAGATACTACACTTTCAAATTGGTTTTTAATTCTAGAAATGAATAGGGGTACAGAATCTTTAAAGTTCATACTAGCACCTCCAAGTTCTCTCTGCGAGTTAAAATAAGAAACAAGTGTAAAATATGGATCTAAATCTTTAGGATCATATTTTCCAGACTCTGCTAACTGTCTTATCCGTCTAAGTATTACTGCAGAAACTCTTGCTAAGACAGTAAGATTACTTTTTCCCGTAGCCAAAATTCCTACATAGATTTTTCCTAATTTTTTATCAGAGTTTTCAATTTTTGAGAAAAATGTATTGCCAAACTCAATTAATTGTGGAGGAAAAATTTCAGTCTTTTCTCGATTAAACAATTTTGAGATTTGATCTGAAGCAGCTCTAGTTGTTGCAGTTGACGCAATAATTTTTGGTTTAATGTCATTTTTATCAGTACATAGATCTTCAATTGCAGTTTCGTATAATCCTGCCATTGAACCTAAAGGTCCTGATATAAGATGTAATTCATCTTGAATGATTAATTCTGGTGGAAGTAGATTTACTGTTTTTAGATAATCGTCAGGTTTATTCTTTTGTTCAGGATGTGTGTGTTTTTTGTCAGAAGTTAGTGGATTGTAAAAACCACAATACTGACAATAATTTTCTAAACGACCAAAGATTGCCCCACATTCAGACTTCCATGTAATTTGTGCAAATTTATCAACTGTTGCAATAACTAGTGATGGACAACGTGAATAAACATCGTCATCTATTAGAACAACTGGAATGGATAAATCAGGATTCGTATCAAGATGTTTAGAGAACATACACTGTGTTCTGCCACAAAATAATCTCCACTGTCTTGGTTGACCCGTAATTTCACCGTTAGAAGGATGTAATTTTTTTCCACACCAAGGGCAATTAATCAGGATATAGGGGTTATAGTTTTGAATATGAGCAAGATCTTTATCTTTAGAATCCATAACTCGATATTTTGTTTTAATTGCAGAGTGATCTCCTTCATCTCTTTTGTTTGGAGTTACACTTCCTCCAACCCATAAACCAACTTGAAATGGATAATCACCCCATTGTTTTTTATTGGCTAAACGAATTTTTTCACACGCGCACATTAATGTGGCAGCTCTCTGAAATTGTTGAACCGTTAAAAGTCTGAGCGTGTATCGCATTAACACTGAGGTGCCTATGCTTTTATCAGAAATTTTCCCTTCCGCATTTTTTCCCCTTAATCTTCGATATGCTATAACAAATGCTACTAATCCTAGATATGCCTCAGTTT
>Ga0194120_10009850_pt1 | contig 11990 bp, 12 predicted proteins | sample TA2MahCa65mmetaG_FD_148642 | JGI IMG/M metagenome (GOLD analysis project Ga0194120, IMG submission 148642) | Freshwater microbial communities from Lake Tanganyika, Tanzania - TA2015019 Mahale Deep Cast 65m | ecosystem: Environmental > Aquatic > Freshwater > Lake | place: Tanzania: Lake... | reverse complement strand
ATCGAGTTGCCCAATACTTATTTTGATAAAAAGCGAAGCTTTTTATCAAGAAATATCAAGTTTTAGGCTACTAGATGCAACGGCAGAAGATATAGTAGATCTGTTCACTGAAAGGAAGATATCCATGGCTAGATTTTTAACAGAGAACTTCGAATGCGATTCTTCAAGTGTTCAATTAGCATTATACATTCAAGGAATTAAGTATAACAAGGCATATATGAGACATGATTTAGTTTTTGATCCTAAAACTATAATAGAAACCACAATTGGTGAATGTTTGAACTTGGTTAAAGCTAAGAAACAACTTAAGGTGAAAGCAAATCAAAAGATTCAAGCGAGATATGCTAAGAAATTAGAACTGGCGGTTCCTTACAAAACTTATCACAGAATAGCAAAAATATTCACCTATCCTGAGGTAGATGATTTAAATAGAAGTAGATCAAGAGATAATCAATTAGAATTATTACCATCAGGATTATTGAAACATCATTGTTGTTATTCAGAATGCCCAGATTATCTCAAAAACTTTGCAACTGAAGAAGATTTGGAAACTGGTTCACGCAATGGTATTATGAATCATTTACAATATGATGTCTATAACAACAACAGAACAAAATTATTTCACATTATGGCTAAATCTTTGGCACTTAGACATGAATTTGCTTCATTCAAAGAGAAAATGAATGAATATTACAAGGACAATCCTAGTTATTTGGTAGATCATCTCGACGAAGAACCAGAATATGTATGGCGTAAATATAGATCTATGATTTAGTGTTTTTTCTATTCTTCTTTAATTCTATGAAAGTCTTAGATTTCAAAATAAAAAACTAGCGTTTTTTATTTTTCAATCTAAGGAAAGTCTTAAATTAAAGAAGAGAAAACTAGCGTTTTCTCTTCTTTAATTCAAGATACTCTCGTTTCTTCTGTCTATATAGCCTTTCATAATTGATTTTACCACCAGTTTGATTTCTGATTAATTCGAGAGATGTGCTAGGAGCATGTTTAAGAGTATGTTCTGGATCATCTTTTAGTCTTTTAAGAAGTCTGACACTATCCCCACTTGTTCTATTTGCAGAATTCAATAATGCATAACCTATTTTGTCAGGAATAGGATCGCTATCTAAAATATATTTACAGTTGAAGATTTTATTAACAGATCTATTCAATACACCCCTTGTTTTTTCTTTATATCTCGGATCAACTCGATCATAAGTAATTAAATTATCAGTTAGACCGTTTACTTGTTCTTCTAGATCATTATGACTAAATTTACCTCCAAGAGTGCCAACAGTTATGTGTTTAGGAACTACGCCATGTGTATCGATATATAGAATAACAACCCCAAACACTAAAAATTGTTTATCATTAAGTGATCCCAATTTATGATATAATTCGATAATATTTTTTGCTAAGTTTTCAGCATCTTCGAGATTAAATAATACAGGAATTCTACCTTTTAATTCTCTTCGAAATCCACCATACATTATTCCTCCACCTTTTTGTTGAGGTAAGTCATCAAATGAAAATTCAGAATCAAGAACCACATGATATACAGTGTGTGTTTCTAATGTATTTGAAAGTTTTGGAGATGTTGGAATAATATGAACTCCTTCACGATGAACTTCACTGTCAACTGAAGTAGGAGATGGTATGGTTTCTGGCAGTGGTTTAGCATCAGCAAGTTCTGATAAAGTTGCAAGATGTTGAGGAATTGCAAGTTCTGACAAAGTTGGATCTTCTTTGGGTTGAACCGAATGTTCAACAACAGATGGAGGTTGAATAACAGATGGAGATTGTTCAACAAGAGATCTATTTTGCATAACACTAGCTTGAACTTGTTCTCCCAAAAGTTCTCGTTGTTTTTCTTCATTAAATTGCCTATTGATTTCTTCTTTATTATCTCTGACAAATTCTTCAAGAGCATTAGGATTTTCGATTGTTCTTTTGATAGAATCAATCATATAATCCTGAGTATTTGTAGTTGGTTGAGATGGTTCACCAATAGCATTTTTATTTAATATTTCTTGAATAGGATCTGTATTTTGTTCTACACTCATTATATATTTATCCGAGGAAAAAATTGATTCTAAAAATGTTATAGTTATATATTAAAATAACTCATAACAATCATGACTCATAAAATCGATGAAGAATTTTATTCAAGGCAATTATATGCCATAGGGCAAGGAGCCATGAAATCAATTAGTTCATCGAGAATATTAATCTCAGGAATCTCTGGATTAGGATTAGAAATCGCAAAGTGTCTAATTCTAAGTGGAATCAAATCGATAACTTTACATGATACTGAAAATATATCTGAATCTGATTTATTATCTAACTATTATGTCTCAAATATTCATATTGGAAAAAATAGAGCTAATTCTGTTCTTGAAAAATTGTCTAGTTTAAATTTCCAAGTTTCTGTCAAAACAAACACAGATATTTTAACAGAAGATATTATTAAAGATCATGATATTGTTATTATTTGCGATAAATATTCAGTTGAACAGAATAAAAATAATGAGTTAGCAAGAAAATATAACATTAAATTTATATTAGCTAATACTTTTGATGATGTAGGGTTTGTGTTTTGTGATTTTGGAGCAAAATTTCATATTACAGATCAAACAGGTGAATTACCAAAAGAATTTATTATAACTGAGTTCAAAGACAAAATAATTACAACTTCTGAAAAACATTGTTTAAATACAGGAGATATCATTTCTATTAATTATTCTTCTAATCCAGATCATGAATTTGGATATGTTTTAAGAGATGTTATCGTTAAGAAAATTTATGACTCGTATAGTTTCTCGACAACACGAGTTCATAAATTAAATATTATTGGCAGTGTTTTTGTTAAACAAAATAAAATAGAATATACTTCATTCAAGACTTTAGAAAAAGCAGTCAAAAATCCTCAATTTACAACTATCATTTCTGATTCAGATAAACAAAATCTTTTACATACAAAACATATTAACAATGAACTCATATCATCTAAAGTTATTTGTCCCGTGAATTCTATTATTGGAAGTATAGTAGCCCAAGAAGCAATTAAAGCATGCACACATAAATATATGCCCATTAATCAATGGTTATATTTAGATTTTCCAAATATTTCAGAATCTTTACAAAGTATTAAAATTTTTATTGTTGGAGCGGGAGCCATTGGATGTGAATTATTAAAAAATCTTGCGATGATGAATGTTGGACATATTACGATAACAGATATGGATATGATAGAAAAATCTAATTTGAACAGACAATTTTTATTTAAGAATTCTGATATAGGAAAATTTAAATCAGATTGTGCCAGAGAAGCTATTCTAGAAATGAATCCAAAGATCACTATTGTTTCACAAAAAAATAAAATATGTGATGAAACTCTGTCTATATATAATAGTTCGTTTTTCAAAGATATGACATGTGTTATGACGGCATTAGATAATGTTCAAGCGAGATTATTTGTTGATAATTTGTGTTGTCATCATCAAGTTCCAATGATAGATTCAGGAACACTTGGAACTAAAGGTAATGTTCAATGTGTTATTCCATTTGTTACTGAATTATATGGTCAATCAATTGATCCACCTGAAGAGAGTATTCCTGTATGCACTCTGAAAAGTTTTCCATATTTGATAGATCATTGTATTCAATGGGCAAGAGATTTGTTTGATGGATTATTTACAAAAGCCCCAAAAAATTTCATGAGATATCAAGCAAATAAAACAATTGTTGATGACATGACACCAACTGAAGTTACTGAATTAATGGATGATGTATCATTAATTCAGAATTATAAACCCATTCATCAAAAAGATTGTATTAGATTTGCCTATATGATCTGGCATAAATATTATCATGATCAAATCAAAGAACTAGTTGAAAAATTTCCAAAGGAGTTATTGACAAATGATAATTTACCGTTTTGGAGTGGAACTAAAAAATTTCCAACAGTATTAGAAATGGAAGCTAATAAATTGAATGTGCAATTTATAGTATCAGTAGCTAATTTATGGTCAGATATATTCTCAATGGAACATGTTAATTCAGTTCAAGTTAAATCCTATATTGCTAATCCACGTAAAAAAAATCCTAATAAAAATTCTGATTTCACAGTTAAACCATTAGAATTTGAAAAAGATGACGATTCACATATCGAATTTATTACTCATGCTTCAAATTTAAGGGCTAAAAATTATAAGATTCATCCAGCAGACAAATTTAAGACTCGAGGAATAGCAGGAAAAATTATACCAGCATTAATTACAACAACCTCATTGATTTCAGGATTTGCATGTTTGGAATTAATAAAAATTATTACGAAACAAAAATCATATAATATATTTGTTAATTTAGCTTTACCAATATATGTATTTTCTGACCCTGTTTTAGCCAAGAAACAAAAAATAGGAGAATATGAATATAGTGTTTGGGATAAACTCAAATTTGGTAATATTACAACTCAACAATTAATTGATAACATAGAAGAAAAAACTCGTTCTGAAGTTCAAACTATATCATATGGTCAATATACATTGTATTCTAATGGAATGTCATCTGAATCAAGATTGAAGATGTTAATAAGTGAAGCATATACAAAAGTATGTAAATTGGATATGTTCAAAGAACTAAATTTACAAATATTTTTGGATATTGATGATTCTGAACCTATTAATGTAAAAATTGAAAATATAAAATGATTGAATATTTCTAATTCTATTAACCAAATCTAAAATGTCCGAAGATGTAATTTTGAAAAAAATCATTCTTGCTTCTATGAAACAAGAATTTTGGAAAGAGAAAAAAATATATTCCTGCGGATATAGCTTCATCGCCATATTATTCAAAAATTAAGTTTATCATTGGTGATGTTGATAGTTTTGTTAGAAAAATTAGTCAATATATATTACATATTTTAAAATCATTTAGTTCTAATTCTTTACAAGATCTATTATACACTCATATATTGGAGTATATTAATAATGAGATTCATAATATAAAATTTGCCAAACAAATTAGTCAAATTATAGTAACAGATATTCTAGTTAATATGATCGATCTTGTTTTAGATAATCCTGAACTAGGAATCCTATATAAAATTAGATCAAAAGCATTATCTAATGTTAGAGAACAGATTTTAATGAATCTGTCATATACATTTGATTATATTGTTAAATATGAATTAGATCAAGTATTGAATAAAATATATCCGAGTAAAACTATAGATACAGATAAATTATCGATTACGATTATTCAACAAATGGTCAATAATATGTTGAAAAACATGCTATTTTTAAAATAATTTTTTTGTTTATATCTTTTATACAATGGAACACATAACATATAAGTTCAAAACATGCAATGTAAGAAATAAATTTAACATATTAATAATAGATGACGAATTAGAAATAGCAGAAATGTTAGGTAGTATTCTTAAAACTCGTGGTCATGATATAGTTATAGAAACCAAAGGTATATCTGGACTAAGTAAATGTCAGGATAATAAATTTGATATCATATTTATGGATTTTCATATAGGTGATATGAACGGTATTGATATTGCTGATTTACTTAAAAACAGATGTATGAATACAGCTTTAATTTTTGCTTTTACAGGTGATGATAGTAAATTGGCATTGCAAAGATTTAAAAAAATAGGTATGAACGGTGCCATAATTAAACCAATTGATATCAATATTATTAACAAATTAATGTCAAGTTTAGAAGTTCGCAATAATATAGATGTTCAGGTTATTAAGAATTTTAGAGATATCGAAATAAAGAAACATTTTTTTATTTTTTGAGTTAAAATCAAAAATTTTTGCGTAAAATTTTAAGGATTTGAGAATCATCAAATGGTTTAATTATGATATCATCAAAAGAATTCATGTTAGTGTCTATGTTCCCAGTTGTAGCAATTATTTTTCCTTTAAAATTATTGTTCCTAATAATTTTACTTGTGGTATAACCGTCTATCCCTGTCATATTAATATCCATAAAAATAATATTATAATCATTAACTTTGCATAATTCAATAGCTTCTCTACCATTATTTGCCGATTCTATTCTGATATTCCATTTATATTCGTAATTGAATTGTTCTAATATTGTATGTAATAGTGACAAATTTAAAATATTATCATCAACTAATAATACACATCCTTCAAGAAAACCAGATAAGATTTCAGAACAGTTTCTCAATCCGCTTAATCTTAGATTGACAGGATGAAATAGAGAAAATATAGATCCTGTTTTATGTTCACTTTTGACGGTAATATATCCACCCAATAAATTGGCAATTTTTTGACTGACACATAATCCTAATCCATTACTACTAACTTTATATGTATTATTATTAGATGTTTGTTTGTATGTTTTAAATAGATTACACATTTCTTCTTGTCTAATTCCGATTCCTTCATCATGAACACTAAATATAACTCCGTTTTCTTCATAATCAACTTTGATAGTAATATTTCCTTTGTCTGAATATTTGATGGCATTTGTAATTAGATTATTTAATATTTGTGATATTCGAGTTATATCAGTATATAAACTTTTAGGTGAATTTTCTGATATACATTTTGAAATAGTTAAATTTTTCAATTCAGCCTCATGAATATTTTCTTCTATGATGTCATCTAATAATTGATTAATATTACAAATATCCATATCAATGACAAATTCATTAGAATCGATTTTAGATAAATCTAAAATATCATTAATTATTCTTTTCATATCATAACTAGATTTTACAATAGTGTCAATATAATTTGTTTTAGTTGGATTTGTTTTTAATAAATGTGTAGCCAATGTAATAGATTGAAGAGGGTTTCGTAATTCATGACTCAAATATGCAATTAAATGTTTGTTAATATTAGTATCGTCTTTTTTGTGTTGCAGTTGATGAATAATTACCAAATGATAAAAATTATTAGAATAGTCAAGTGTATTTAATGTTAGCTCAAAATTTTTAGCATTGATAGAAACTTCTAATTTTCTGTTTTTAAATATAACTTGATCTAAATCTAATATTAAAGGTTTTAATTGAGGAAATAATTCGATTAAACCACTACCTTCTAAAAATAATTCAGTTGAATAATTATTCGAGAATATAATATTAAATTTGGAATCCGCTAATATAATACCTTCATTGATTACATCTAGAACAGTTCCAAATAAATCATGTATAATATCCATATTCTATGATAAGATTTTTTTTTAACTCTGTATTTTATATGAAGTATTTAATAACATTAATTATAGTCATTATACTAGTTGTCATGTTTTCTAAAAAGCAAGAAAACTTCTATCAATCAAATGTTAGTAATGTCAATGCACAACCAAATTTAAGTGTTAATCCGAATTTATATAAGAATCAAGCCGATATATTATATGATTCATTATTCCAAGATATAACAGTTTACAATAACGATTTAAATCCATATGCTAGTGGTGAGGAAACAGGATTAGAAAAATGTCTCACACAATGTCCAACAGGAACATGTGTTGAATTTGGTCAAACTGGTATAGCATGGGGATATAACTGTCAGAAAACTTAAAAAAGTTGAAACAAATTTGAATATCAAATTTATTACAACTTGTTTTTCGAAATATAATTTCAAAAAAAGTTGAAAAAAATATATTTAAAAACATAATATTTTATATATGTATAAAGATGTCTAGTATTTTTATACATTTAGAAGATGAAGATGACTATGAAGTGTTTACTAAACAAGCTAAAGTTTGTGTAGTAGATTTTCATGCGAAGTGGTGTGGTCCTTGTAAATCGATGTCAACCGAATTAGAAACATCCGTTTCTAAATCATCATTCGTTAAAAAATTAACTACTAACAAAGATTCATTAAAAGATAATGTTGTTTTTTTAAAAGTCAATGTTGATGATTTTGGTGATCTGGCTTCTGTTCACAAATGTAAGTCTATTCCATATGTCTTATTTTACAAGAATGGAGAATTACAAAAAAAGAGGATTGTTGGAAATGATGCTTCAGATGTTATAAAGACAACTGAAGAATTATTGCTTTAGTTATAAGTGTTTTCATTTATTAATTGATTCATTTTATTATATTGTTGTTCTAGATAACTATCCTGATCTGGAGCGTTTGTAGCGAATTTTACCGAGTTTTTATTTGGTGATGCATTGTTATTACCAGATTTATAGACATAAATAGGAGCATTATATATTACATCTCTTTTGTTATTACAATTATATTTTTCATCTGGCGTGGCTATGATATATACAAATAAAATGACACATGTTATAAATAATACGATTAAATATTTATTCATCTAGTTTATATTATAGGTGAATATAATAATGCCAAGATCTATTGATTCATATAAAAAGAAAATAAAATTGCGAGGATTTAATATGAATTTAGAAATTTATTATAATGATCATATGTTTAATTCACAAGTTCCCAATGAAGTTGTTCAATGGATCAATTTACAATTAGATTATACCTCTCGAACTTTAGATTCTAAAGAATATCAGTTATTATTTTTATTAATTAATTATTCAATGAAAATGTTTAATTTCTATCTTATTAAAGATATAGATCCTAAATTGAGAAAACAACAAAATCCAGAATGGAAAAAAATAAAATTAGATCCACATCAATCAATACAGGATTTAATCAAGTATATTAATGATAGTCCAAAACCAAATATTGAACTAACTGTGTATTCTGGAATAGATTATCAAAAATATAATATTATGGTTTCAAAAGAAGTATATGTATCAGATATGTTTATCTCTAGCACATTCGATATTAATCACGCAATGAAATATGCAAGGGTTAGAGGGCATGAAGCAAGGAAAGATGGCAAACCATATATTCTATTAAAACTGATTGTCAATCCTAATACATCATTAATTTATTCAGTATATGAAAATCAAATCATATTTCCACCAAAGACTAAATTTAAATTTGAGAATAATGAATTAAAATATTTACCATATAAAGATATCTTAAATGATAAATTTAGTGAAAAATTATATGCAGTTAATATGGTAACTATGCATATTAACTAAAAATTTGAAATATTATATATTCTATCTAGTTTATATGATATTATGTTAACTTTCAATTTGATGGATATCAAAAGACTGACTGATTTCGCATGTCCAGAAGTCAAAAAACTTGATTCAGATATAATAATCTTAGATGATAGACAACATCGTGATTTAATTATGTTAGAAAAATCAAATGTAGGTTTGGTATTATCAGAGATTAAATCTGATCTAGATATTGTTATACTTGAAGTTTCAAGTGCAGTAGAACCTAGACCTAGATGCGAAACAGAAGAAGTAAAGTGTGAAGTTCCAAATCCTGTTGAACTAATTACAACACCTACTTATCCTAATCCAAAAGAATCAATGGAATCAATGGAAATGAAAAAATTGTTTAAAAATTATTACTATGTTGGATTTCCCAGTAGTGTTTTGCCGTATGGAAATTATTGTTTTGAGACATTATTTATTGAACATGAAACAGTGTTGAGACAATTACTCGATATGAGAACTAAAATTGTTCTTATTATTGGAGCTTTTTTTGCTACAAATGAATCAAATACAAATGTTGTCATTAATGCTATTTATGAAATGGCACCAAATGCTATCATTTTATGTTTGACCAATTGGGAAAAATTACAGTTAAAACGCTGTTTACAATCTAAATATTTGGATTTTATAGATACAAACAGCAGTGCTACTGTTTACGAACTAGCTATGGCTAGTATGTATCATTTGAGAGATCGATTAGTTCCAATTACTGGATGGTTTGATTCTGGTATAGATATGATTCATAGGAGTGGTCTTGTTCCTGATCTCATTTATATTGCAGATGAATCATATACGAGATTAGATATTCAAGAAAGTATATCTCGTTTTCCTAAATCTCATATTGTTGGAAGTGGGTGGAGTAATGCTAATATGAGACATGCAGTTACTCAAAATGCATGTTCATCTAATTTACAAATTCATGTCGAGGGATTAGAATGTTGGACATATTCAAAAATTCATAAATCATATAATAAATATATATCTAGTGAAAGAGGATTTTGGCAATTAAATATCGTTAATTCATTACGAAAAGAAGATTCTTATCGTAATTTAATGGAAATAATTTGTAAAGATATATACTGGATGTATCATATCTCATGCAAAATAGAAGGAGAACATTCGGCTTTGTCATTGGCTACTGAATTAGATAGAAAAGCAAGTGTAGTATTGATAAATAAATTATTAGATGTTTCTTTACCTACGAAACTATCTATTATTTCATGATAGTTTTTTAGATGCTTTGAAATAATAGTTTTTCAAATGCTTTGAAATATTGTTATTTGATCAAAATATAATTTTGATCAAATAATAGTTTTTCAAATGCTTTGAAAAACTGTGTTAGTAAGATAATCGAATAATGTTTCGGCGTTTCTCTTTCCATTGTAATCAAATTCATGAGTATTTCCATCTTTGACTACAGTTACTTTTATTGTTGGAAATCCCATTAATTCTTGTCCATTGATTCTAGTATTAGCTGGTATTTTGGCTGATTCATATTCGTTTATTGTTAACTTAATACCATTATGTGTGCCATTACATTGTTTAATTTTCTCTTTTAATAAATTCCATTGAGGTTTAAAGGTATTACAGTGTCCACACCAATTGGCATAGTATAATGTGCAATCTACTTTAATTGTCATATATTATATGATAAGAAAAATGATAATTATGAAGTATACTAAATTCATCTCAAAAAAAGTTGAAACAAATCAATACTTTTTGTAAAAGCATTGATTTATAACAACTTCTTTTTGAGATGAAATCTCAAAAAAAGTTGAATTTAAATCTTTCTGGGATCTAAACCAAAATATATGTATACTATACTTAACCATGGTAAAGAAATCAAAATCAGGAGAATCTGGCGGTCTATTGTTCGTATATGGAGGAGTCCTAAAACAGAAAATTGTTTGGTTTAAGGCATGTGGAGCTGGAACTGATCCAAGCACTGAATATGAATCATTGAAAAGTCTTTTTGGAGAACATTGCCGAATGCGATGGGCACCATGTGAAGATGCCGAAGAAGTTTTAACTAAATTGCAAAAGAAGCTAAAGGGTCATGAATTTGAGACTTTGTTTAATTGTGGTTGTGTTGAAGCAGGTAAAATGGTTCGAGAACTAACTGGTTTGAAGGGATTGTCCAAATTTGAAAGTGAGGCTGAAGAAAAGTCAAGTAAGAAGACCAAAGGAGGAAAGAAATCTAAGGATGCTGATGCTTCTGGTGATGATGCTTCTGGAGATGAAGATGAGGAAAAGACATCTAAGAAGAAATCTAAGTCCAAATCTAAGAAATCCAAGAAGGCTGATGACGAGGGAGAGGATGATGCTTCTGGAGAGGACGCCGGCGATGCCTCAGGAGATGCCTCAGGAGAGGAAGCCGAAGAGGAAGAAGGATCAACTAAGAAATCTAAATCAAAATCTAAATCTAAGAAATCTAAATCCAAGAAGACTGATGACGAGGAAGAGGGCGATGCTTCAGGTGGAGAAGATGCGGGCGATGCTTCTGGAGGAGATGAAGCCGAGGATGAAGAGAAACCCAAAAAGTCCAAGAGTAAATCCAAGTCTAAGTCCAAGTAAAAAATTGATTTTATAAATTTTATACATTATTAAAAGACCCATTCGAGCACAAGGTAATTAATATATAAAAAAATAACTGTTAGATTATAAGTCTAACAATTAAATAGACTATTTTCTAATTTTTTTTATTCGATCTTTTAAACAAAAACAATATTAGATCAAGCATTGAATATTCTAACTAAAATAGATAATAACAAGATATCTATTAAACAAAATGATCCGAAAGAGATAGTTAGAATGATTAATCCAAAAAATCTAATAATAGTAGATGAGAATGACTTAAGAATAACAACATTACTCAAATGTTCGATATGTGATATCA
>Ga0194120_10009849_pt1 | contig 11991 bp, 9 predicted proteins | sample TA2MahCa65mmetaG_FD_148642 | JGI IMG/M metagenome (GOLD analysis project Ga0194120, IMG submission 148642) | Freshwater microbial communities from Lake Tanganyika, Tanzania - TA2015019 Mahale Deep Cast 65m | ecosystem: Environmental > Aquatic > Freshwater > Lake | place: Tanzania: Lake... | reverse complement strand
CGCTGTCCATCGCGGAGAGGCGCATCGTTCTCGTCGGCGACCACCGACAGCTGCCGCATGTTCTGGAGCCGAGCGTCGAGCGCGAACTCTCCACCACAGCTACAGAAGCGACGAAGGAGGCACTTGGCCGAAGCATGTTCGAACGGCTGGTCGGCCACGTGAAGGCGTTGGAGCAACAAGACGGCGTGAAGCGATATGTTCGCCTTGACACCCAATATCGCATGCCGCCGGCGCTCGGAACGTTCGTGAACGACGCGTTCTACGCGCCATATGGAGAGCAGTTCACCAACGGCCGGCCAGCGGCGGACTTCACACACGGCCTCACCGGTCAATATGAAGGCAAGGTTTCAGCCTGGGTAGACATGCCGCTGCAACGAGGCCAGGAACTCGGCGGCAAGAGCAAGAGCCGTCCGCTCGAGGCCGACTGGATCGCAGGCGAAGTGAAGCGGCTCGCGGAAGATCGCCCCGACCTCACCGTCGGTGTCATCACGTTCTATTCCGCGCAGGTTGAGGCATTGAATCGGGCGCTCGGCCACCAAGGCATCGTCGAACAGGATCCCCAAGGTGTGTGGCAGCCCACATCGCCGTGGAAATCTACTTCAGGAACAACCGAGAGTCGGGCTCGACTCCGGGTTGGAACGGTTGACTCGTTCCAGGGGATGGAATTCGACATCGTGTTCCTCTCATTGGTGCGCAGCAACCGGCTTCCCACCTCGGACGCAGCCAGCCTCCGAAGGAAGTTCGGATTCTTGCTGCTGGAGAACCGGGTGTGCGTGGCGATGAGCCGCCAGCAAAGGCTGCTGGTTGTGGTTGGTGATGCCGACATGTTCAAGGACGACGTCCTGGCGAACGAACCTGGGGTTTCAGCGTTGCGGAAGTTCCACATGTTTTGCGGAGGTGCCCATGGCGTCCGCATTTGATAACCTGGCCACAACCATCCAGATGGCAAACCTTCGATGGCCCGATGGCCGGAAGGGCCAGTGGCTTCTCTGGCCCGTTTGGGTGAGGAGAGTTGCTGCCCCATCGCGTCCGAGCACCCGCCTCGGTCCGTTCGAGCGGGCCGTGCTCGGTTGCGCTAGAGCCCGTATCGCGGATGCCGAGCATATCGGCAGTCTGCTGAACATCGACCGAAAGCTCGTCAAGATCATCCAGCAATCCCTCGTGCAGCAAGGAACACTTGATGAGAGCGCCGGCATCACGACCGAAGGGATGGACGCCTTGGATGCCGGCGAGATAGAGGCAACGAGCATCAATGTCGTCCATGTTCTCCAGTGCGGCATTACGGGTCTGTTGATGCCTCGGGTCGCCGACCAGCTGCAGTATGCCGACGTGACACGGGGAGAAGATGGCCTTCGAATCGAAACCGGCTCAGTGGCCGATTCCCGGCAACAGCGATGTGTCACGGTGAGACCGCCGCATCCGGACGAGCCGGCCGTGCCTGAGGCCAACGACGTTCTCGCAGCCATTCGGCGGCACTTCGGTGATCTGCGATCGGCATCGTCGGGGCGCGCCGACGCGCATGACGCGGCCGCGGATGGCTATCGCTCGCGCCCGACGGCTCTGAAGCGCGTAAATATCATCGATGTGCGTGCGACGCCTATGTTCCTCGCCACGGTGGCCTACAGCACCGCACTTGAAGAAAGCGATGAAGGCGACGACTGGCGCATCATGGATCCGTTCGGACTGGGCGAGAGCCGGCGGCTTCTGGACACCGCCGATCGGCTGCGTGCTTCCGACAAGGAGTTTGACCAACAGATTCGACGGCTGACGAGGAAGCAGACATCGCAAGCCACCTCGGCTGACACAGTCGATCCCTCCCTGGTGTGGCAAATGGCGCAGGATCAGGTGGCGACAAAGCTCGGCACGAGCTTCCGTACTTGGCGTGGTCATGACCACCTTGTCAGCATGGAAGATGCCCTCTTGTGGTATGGCGAATCAAAGTTCACCGCACAGAAGAACCGCAACCTGCGTCGCTCGGCTCAAGCTGCACGCGACGCCATCGAGGCGTGCTTCGCATCGTTGGCCTCAGCCTTTCCGCTTTCGCCTCTCCTGGGCAGGATCCGAACCCTCAACAACACGCCGGCAGACGAGGCATTCTTAAGAGACAAGCTGGTGATTGCGGCGCAGGCATGCGGTCTGACCGGTTCGCTACCCCGTCGCTTTGCAGTTCGCCCGCGAGACATGCGAGCGGTGCTCGAAGCCGGACACTTCTCGAAGCTGGGTGCCGTAGTCATGTCGACGGTGCTGCTTGCCGCCGAGCGAGCGGACCATCCTTTACGGGAGGCAGCCCAAGTGAGGCCAACTCTCATGGATGAGCTTGATCGTGCCTTCATGATCGCTGGGGAAGCAGCGCATGACAGTGGCGGCGCAGCTCCGGATCAAGGAGACGTGGAGTTTCTAATCGCAACGGTGTACTGGATGATTGAGACCCTACTCGCCGGTGTGGCTGCATCAGCCCCCGTCGCAACGCGGAGGCAGGCATGAGCAAGAAGAACAAGAACAAGAATAAACCGTGGCAGCAGGCTGGCGGATATCCGGGGGGCACCGGCGGTTTCGGCGGCTTGCCGGGACATTCTGCGCAGACCATCCTGTCATCAGCAGGTGGTTCTCCCCTCTCGAAGGGGGACACTCCCGCATCGAACCATCAAACTGGCGTCGGCGCGTCCGGGCAGCTAGGTGCGGACTCCCCTTCTGGGGCAGTGGCACCAACCGACGGACTGGGGACCATGTCGGATCAGCAGCTTGTCGACGAAGCCCGTGCGGAGACCGAGGCGCCGGCCCCGGCAACTACAGGTTCACCGGACCCGCTCACCGCCGACGGAAGCCCCGAAGCATCGCCAGCAAGTGCCACTCCCCCCGTCACTACGCAGGTATCGAGGGCCGAGCTCGTCGAGGCCATTCGCGGTTTGCGAAGCACTAGGGACGCCCTCAATCGCCTGAAGGATCAAGCGGACGCCGCTCGTGTCGCACACGAGCGAGCGAAAGCAGAAGTGACAGGCAGGCTGGAGGAACTGGAGCGACGCGAACTCGCACTGTCAGCCAGAGAAACCGATGTCTCCAGACGAGATTCCGAGATGGAGGCCCGCAGACTGGAGTTGGTCGCCATACAGGCTGCGGCGAGTGAGGGGTTTCCCGAGCAGCTGCGTGAGGCCCGAAACGCGCTCGAGGCCGAGCATCAGCGCCGCGTTGCAGATGTGGATGCACAGATGTCGATGTTGAAGCAGGAGCGTGATGTGTTCGATTTGGACCGTGCTGCCCTCGGCAAAGAACGCGTTGACATTGAGCGTGCAAAGCGAGAGATCGCCTACAAGCTTGAGCACATGAAGGACATGGAGCAGCTGGCCGAGGAGCAGGCGGCCGCTCGGGTCAACGACCGCATTGAGACGCTGGAACGGTCCATTGAGCGTGGCGTGGAGTCACAGAAGCGTGCGGTTGACCAGCTTCAGAGGTCGCAACTGCGCGTAAAGGACCTGGAGGCGCTGCTCGGCAGGGCTGGAGGCGCATCGCTTGTGGACCTGGCTGGCGAGCGGGACCACCTTCGGAAGGAGGTGGACCGTCTGCAGATGGAGTTGAACGCGCGGCCGGGACAGGCGACAGTGGAACTATACAAGAAGGCGCAGGAGCGTGTCGACGTTCTGGATGTCGAGAACCAACGCCTGGGTGCCGCCCTGTCCCAAGCGCGATCAGAACTCGAACGAATGCGGATGCCAGTGGGCGAGATGGAAACGCAGCGTGTGGCGCTGCGCAGCCTCGAACTGCGAAATGCCGCGCTCAAGGAGGCAAACGATCAGCTTCAGATTGAAGTTGAAGGCCGGCTCAATCAGGCGTCGGGCCGCAATCCGTATCCTGAGCTCGAGCGGATGGACGCTGCGGACTCCGAATACCAGAATCCCCCAGCACGCTTTCATCAGCCTCCCAACCTCAAGCAGGTTGTGGATGACGTCCGCAATCGGATGGCCGCAGATGAGGCTCTGTTCTACGACGACCGCACGATCCGCTGCTTCCTGGCCGGCCTAGCGATGAGCCGCCTTCACCTTCTTCAGGGAATCAGCGGAACAGGAAAGACCAGCCTTCCCAGGGCATTTGCCAAGGCGCTCGGCGGACACGCCGACATCGTCGCCGTGCAGGCCGGATGGCGTGATCGTCAGGACCTCCTCGGGTACTACAACGCGTTCGACAAGAAGTACCACGAATCGTCCTTTGTCAAGGCGCTGTACGCCGCGCAGTGCCCTACCTGGTCCGATCGTCTCTTCATCGTGGTGCTGGACGAGATGAACCTTTCGTACATCGAACAGTTCGGCGCTGATCTGTTGTCGGAACTCGAAAGCCCCAAGAAGCCGAATCTCCCGCAACTTGGGCTGATGGATAGTCGTCCGCCGAGGCGGCCGACGCGGTTGCTCGAAGAGGGCACAGCGATTGCGGTACCGCCCAACGTGTGGTTTGTGGGTACCGCCAACCACGACGAAACGACCAAGGACTTTGCGGACAAGACGTATGACCGGGCGCACACGATGGAACTGCCCCGGCATCCGACCAGTTTCAAGCCAGTCGCGGCATCAGTGCCGCCGCCAGCGTCGTGCAGCGTGCTTCGCGGATTGTTCGACACAGCGTGCCAGCGCCATGTGCGGGAGGCAGCAGAGGTCAACGCTTTCGTCACAGCGTTGGAACCGGATCTCAAAGGCAAGTTCAACATCGGCTGGGGCAATCGCCTGGAGAGGCAAATCACCCGATATGCCCCGGTAATCGTGGCAGCTGGGGGCACGGTCGGCGAGGCCATTGACCATGTCGTCGCCACCAAGCTTCTGCGAAAACTGCGCAATCGCCACGATGTACGCGCGAAGGAACTGCAGGAACTCCGAACCGCGCTTCGTTCGCGGTGGAAGGACCGCAAACTCGATCCAGCACCGACCCAGTGTGAGGAACTGCTGTCTTCGCTAATACGCACCCGATCGTTTGAGGAGGGCGAGGCCGCGTCATGACCACCGACCTCAAGGATCTGCTATCGGGGCAACCCGTCCGCAAGGGCGACAACGCACTAGTGCCTGGGCGCTGGTGGTTGCCGTCTTGTCCTGCTGGGGCCGTCATGAACGGGATCGAGGTTGCTGATGGCGACCGAGTCGTGCCTCGGCGTGATCGCTCGTGGTCGCTCCAATGCGACCGATTGGCAAGACGGGACGGGGAGTTCAGCCAGCGCGTGATCGCGTCTTCGGCGGACACCGACGCGCTGTCCCAGATGAATGAGCAGTTCGAGGCGAGGCTCGCATCACGGGCGGTGTGGGACGACTGGGTGGCGGCATCACCATTGGCACCGCGACTCGATGACTACCTTCGCATTCGGACGTTCGATGAGATTCTCGAAGAGAATCTCGTATTCCTCGAGACTGTGTGCGCGACCCCTCGAACGCATCTCAAAGTAGAATCCGACCTCGTTCCCACAGCGAGAGCGCGGCGGGTGGCCCGGCAGGCCATCGCTCGGCTTGCTTCCCACCGTGAAGACTGGGAGCGGCCAACTGTTCTCGGTGTGCGCCCGCGAAGGGTCCTGTGCCTAGTGCCGGATGAGAACGCCGACATCTATGAAAATCGGCTGGCGGCTCGGCTTGTTGACCACATCAGGCTGTACCTACAAGTGCGGCTGGCGAGGCTCGCAGACATTCGGCGGATGTTGAGCCAGATCAGCGACCACGCTTCTGGGGCAGCGAGTGGGCACCACTGGCGACGCGACCGTCTTTACGCACTCTGGGCCGGGGCTGTCCAAGACGATGCCGCGGCAGATGTCGCTGTTCACACCCAAGCCCGGCTCGACGCCCTCTACATACGAGTGCTTGGACTGCTCGATTCCCCCCTGTACCGTGCAGTGCCGCATGGTGCGCCCGTCAGCGGCTTGAGGTATACAAACATCCTCTCAAATGACCCGCACTATCGCAAAGTGGCGACACTGTGGAAACGCTGGACGGAGCTCGGGGCTGAGCGGCCGCTTTCTGACCAGCAGGTCTACGAGCGGCAGCAATCAGTGTGTTCGGCAATGTCGTGGTTTAGTTGGCTTGTTGTAGTGCGGGCTGCTGAGCAACTGCACCTCCAGCCGGAAGCGTCCTTCCAAAGCACGACCGTTGATGACATACCGATCCAGCTGGTGGGCCCTGTCGCCGATTGCACTATCACTCCGCCGCGAGATGCGGTCGTGACGATCCGTTGCGGCAACGTCGCCATTCGAGTTGTTGGCGTTCCAGCGGTGCTTGACGGCGAAACTGGCGGGGACATTGAATCTCTGCGACGACAACTAGGCGACGCAGCGACGGGAGCTTCGGAGGACCATGTCCTGCTTCTACACCTGCCCGCGTCTCGCGTGCAGGCGAGCTCTCCCCCCGAGCTGCACCCTTCGGCCAATTGGCACTCGGCGTGTGCTTGGGAGCCTGGCACTACGCATGGAACGAAGCTCTCGATACTGCCCATTTCCCCCTGGGACATCGCGAGCGTTGAGCGGGTCGCCCGTTACCTGCGGTGGCACCTGCATGCTCAACAGTTGCTTGCGTATCCACCCAAAGTGCGATGCTCGATACCCGGCACACCTGCGGGCATGGAGTGGACGGTGCGGGGAGAGAATCGTGACGAGTGGCGCGTGCTGAGACGCCCGAAGTCGCGTGAAAAGGGACTGGCCGACCTGTTGTCCACTGCAAGGGACGCCCTTTACAAGGCCACGGCATCCGCTGGCGGCAAGGCTGCCCAACATGCACGCCGAGATGCAGATGAACGTGCCGAGCAGTGTCGTGCACAGATTGACACAGCATTCGCGAGCATCGATAAGTTGTGCGTATGTCCGGTTTGCTGGGAAGCGCACGGCAATCTTGAACTTCTTGACCTCCCATCGGCGGCATTCAGCGTCGAGTGCCCGGGATGCAGTTCGGTATGGGGCGTGTTTCGATGCCGTTGCGGCACGCGGTTCCCGGTCATTCAGTTGCAGAACATCGAACGTCTGGTCAACGGCAGCTCGTTCCGAGGTGACGGATGGATCGATGCCCTCCTTGGCTGTGACGTGCTATCCGTGCCGTGCCATCAATCCCGGGGCAAGGTGAGCCTGGTATGCCCGAGTTGCAAGCAATGTGCGTGCAGTGCCCACTCGCCTCAGGACGACACCCTCGTCGAGCCCGGATGATCGAGGTGTCAATGAGTCGCCATTGGGGTGTGGATGGCACCTTGCGACCGAAGAGAAAGCCGCGACGGGTGTCGCGGCTGGGAGCGGCGCGTGATCAACGCCTCACTCGTCGAGGTTCGGTAGCGGGCCGTCGGTCGCTTCGTCCCATTTAAGGGCGTAGCGCTCGGCGATGTCCTCGAGGTCGTGCTCGGTGAGGTAGTCGGCTGTCTTGCGCTCCTGGCAGGCGGCAACCGCCCGCGCCAGGTCCGACCATTCCTCGAGGGTGAGCATCTGATCCTGCCGCGCGCCGAGGAGGTAGAGAGCGGCCTGGAGCACGGCCTCGAGTTGGGCTTGGGTCGGCGTGGGCTGGGGCGCGGGGGTGGCGCTCATGGCTCAGGCTCCCTTCCCCGCGACGAAGACGCCGCGCTCGTGCTTCTTGAAGCGTGCAGCGGTCCCCTTGGCGGCGATCTCGCGGATGATGGCGGCGTAGAGCGTGGCCTCGGGCGTCTTGCCGCCGGGGCTCGTCCACAGGCCCTTCGCCTCCATCGCGGCGATCATCTCCTTGGCCCGCATCGGCACCTCGCTCGCCGCGAGCACCTGCGCCGCCGCGTCGAGGGCGCTGACGCGCTTGGGCTTCTTCTCCTTGGCGGGCTTCGGGGCCTTCGGCGTCTTGGGGGACCTCTGGTCTTTCGCCTTGGCGGGGTCGGCCTCGCTGACGGTGCCGTCGAGCCGGTCCTTGATCTCGGCGAGCGCCGCCTTGCGGAGGCGGTCCGCCTTGGCGGCTCCCTCGGCGCGGGCGGCGCTCTTGGACATCTTCGGGGTGCGGGGGGTGCGGGGCTTGGCGGGCTTCTTCGTCTTCGTACTCATGGTCATCTCCGAACTGGGGGTTGGAACCCCCGTCGCACGCTGCGGCGGGGAAGCGTGGCCGTCGCGGTTCCCCGCGACGCCGCGTGGTGCATGTCAGCAGCCCGCGACGCGCTCCATCTCGTTGAGCACGTCATGGACCATCGAGTTGGTCGCGGCCGCCTGTCCCCGGCGGTCGGTCCCGTAGACCACCTTGGCGACCTCGGCGGCCTTCGCGTAGCGGCTCTCGCGGTCCTCGTCCCTGGCGATGTGCGCGATGCAGATGTCCTGCCTGCCCGCGTGGCGCGTGTGCTGTTCGATGGTCACCTCCGCGCCGCGCTCGGTGCGGCGAATGCTGATGTCTTGGTCGATGCCCTCGATCACGATCGTCTTGATGGTCATGGCGTTGCTCCTTGTGGTTGGTGGTTCTGGTCACTCGGCATCGTTCAGAAAGGCCTCGACGTGCTCGGGGTCCATGTTGCTGATGAACCCGACCAGATCGATCAGGTCGCTGCGGACCTTCCCGAGGCTTCCCGCGAAGCCCCAGTTGCGTGGGTCGGCCTTCGCGCCCTCGGCGTGCTTGTCGAGTTCCATCTGCAGCACGTCCATCAGGCGGGCGATGTCGTTCTGCCTCGCGGCGTACGTCTCGGCGGCGGATGGTTCGGGCTTGGTGGTCTTGGTCGTGCGCTTCGTCATGGTCGTGCTCCTTTGGGTTGGTGGTCTCTGGTAAACAGCGAAGCCCGCATTTCGCGGGCTTCAGGTCGTCGGGTGGTTGTCGTTCTTGCGGTCCCAACTCGTCGTGTCTTTCGGCTGGCCGACCGCCCGGAGGTAGTCGACCAACTCGTCGGCGGCCCAGGTGTCGCCGTCGATCGCGTCGTGCTCGTCGGGGGCGTCGGTATCGCGGTCGATCTCGAAGAGGCGGAAGCCGCCAAGCGACCCCGGGCGCGGGCCCCAGTGCCCGTCGAGGTGGCGGCCGCGTCCGGCGGGGACCGTCGCGATGTTCCAGGTGCGGCCGTCGGGCGTGTGGATCTCGATGGCGGGGATGTGGAACCCGCTCTTGGCGAGGGTCTTGGCGAGGTCGAGCGTGGTCTTCGTGGTCGCGTTCATGTTCGTGGTCTCCGTCGCGTGCGGGGGGTGCGTTGTTCCCGCTCGCGTATGACACACATTGGCCGGCTGATGGGGAACAGGCAAGGCGATCGGCCTGCATTTCTCGATGATTCTGCGACATGTGGGCAACTCAGCCAAAGATGTGGGCGGCGCGGGAATGCGGGCCGCCCAGCGCCGGTTCACCACACGCCCGCGTGGCCACGGGTTGGCCCACGATCGCCCACGTCGCGTCCTCGCGGCGGGGCGTACCAATCCCCCGCCACGCGACCGTCGGCGCTCGGACGCGCAAACAAACTCTGTCTCCAAGCGCGGCTGTTCCCGCGGGCGTTTTGAAGACCGGTCCCCCCTCCGGAGGAACCGCTCACCCCCCGTAAGGCTTCCGGCTGTAAGGCTCCCGCTCGGCGCAGCCTGCCACACGACCTGCATGAGCGCGGTCGTCAGGGGGCTTCTTTCCCTTCTTTCACCTTTCACCCCCCGGGGTCGCGCAGACACACACATACGCGCACGCGGGGGTGGGGGTAAGAAGGTGAAAGAGAGAAAGAAGTGTGTGTATGTGTCTACAGCCCGCATTCTGCCCCCTCTTCATTCACCCTTCCTTCACCTTCCTTCCCCGCCAGCCGGTAGATCAGCGCCGACCTGCCGGCCGTCGCCGCCGTCTCCGCGAGCACGTCGCCGCGCTGCACCAGCGTGTCGATGAGGTCGTGGAACGACCGCGAGTCCATCTTCATCCGCTTGAGCAGAACGCTGTGCGCGAGCGACCCGTCGGGGGCCTCGCGGATCTTCCGCATCGCGCGCAGCGCGAGCTCGTCGAAGGGCGTCTCGGCCGCGTGGTTGGCGGCCATGAACAGCATCCGCCTGGTCTGGTGCATCACCAGCCGCGACGCCCAGCGCACCGCCCCGACGCCGATGACGGGCTCGGCGTGGTTCTCGCTGACGGCGTAGAGCAGCGCCAGCTTCCTCGTCTGCTCGCTGGCCCGCCCCCACACCGTCGTCGCGACCGCGTCGCGGCGGCCCTCGGCCTCGCCGTACGCATGCTCGGCGTCCTTGCGCAGTTCAACGAGCAGCGCCCGGGCTTCGTCGGTGTGCGGGACGACGCGCGGCGTGGGGTGGGCGCTGGCGAGGTTGCCCGCTCCCGGCCTCAGGTCGGCCCACCACTTCGCCGCCGCGAGCACGCGATCGGGCAGGTCGCTGACCGTCGGCTCCTGGCCCTCCCCGCGCGGGCCGGACTCCAGGATCAGCATGCGAGCGAAGAGGCCGTTGGTGAGCATCCGCTCGGAGAGCGCGGCGTAGTAGTGGTTCGGGATGGCCGTCCCGAAGAGCACGAGGCACGGCTGGTCGATGACGCCCGGCTCGTTCTGCCCGGCCTTGCGGCGCATCGGGAAGATCGAGTTGGACGCCGAGTACATGGTCAGCAGCGTCCCCATGATCGACTCGAACCGCGCATCGCGGGCCCGGTTGATCGACTGCAGCAGTCCGTCGATCTCGTCGGTCTGGAAGAGCATCGACGGCGTGCCGTGGAGCGCGTCCTGCACGCCCTCGCCCGACGCGAGCCGGTCGCCGAGCCCGGCGCCGAGCCCGACCGCCTGGAGCACTCGCGCGTTGATCTTGCGGGGCCAGTCCTTGCCCGAAGAGGAGTGCGCCAGCCCGAGCAGGTACATGTTGGTCCGGTTGTCGCCGGGGTCGCGGACCTTGCGGCCCGCCAGGAACGCCTGCAGCGCCAGCGCCCCGCAGAACGCCAGTGTCTGGCTGGGGTAGGGCGCGGTGGCGAGGCAGTAGTCCATCACCTCGCCGACGAAGCCCGGGACGCGGAGGGCCTCCGACGGCAGCAGACCGGGGTCCTCCGGCGCGGGCGGCGAAGGCGCGTCCGCGGCAACGACAGGAGTGCGTACTACGAAGGCCGACAGGTCGATGTCGCGTGCCTCGGCCGGACCGGAATCTCTCAGCCAGCCGAAGGGGCGGTCGTGCGGCTTGCTCGCCGCGTCGTTGACCTTGTGCCGCAGTTCCTTCTCCGACCACGGCGGCTCGCACCGCGGGTTGTACCGGTCCCACAGCAGCGAAAAGGCGGTCTCGGGGTCGAGCCCGAACCCGTGCACCATCGCGGTCGCGGCCGCGTACGTCTGGCCGTGGCCGCCCGAGCCAGAGATCGCCGGCGGGATGCGATCGAGGTAGGCCGCGGCGCGGCGGAGAACGCCGCTGTCCGCTCGGAACGACGGCGTTCCGAGCGGGGCGGCCTGGGAACGCGGACGTTCCTTGCGCCCGCGACGCTCAAGAACAGCATCGGCCAGCGCCGCGACCGCCGCAGCCAGCTCCGCGTGATCAATGACGGCGGGCTCGCCGTCGACCGGGTCGTACGGCTCGCCGCTGGGGTGGATGCTCGGGCCGACGACCGTCTGCGCGCCGGTGCTCCGCAGCTCGACGATCATCTTCTTGGAGACCGGGTCCTGGTGCTTGCGGGTCCTGGCTCCCTCGCAGATGTACCACCAGTGCGAGGCGGGCTTGCCGGGGCGGCCCGACCTCGCGCCCGTGGGCGGCAGGAACTCGGGCGCGAGGGCCACCGCCTCGTCGCAATCGAGATCGACGTCGACCAGCCACCCGCTGGGCTCGCCGAGGAGCAGGCCGAGGTTCCCGGTCCCGTTGAAGTGACGGGGCAGATCCTCCTCGCTCAGACGCAGGTCCTGCCAGCCCGCCAGCACGGGGATCTTCGTGCGCGCCGGGACCGGGATCGGCGCGTAGCCGCGCGACCGGTACCACCGGGCCGCGTCGAGCAGGTTGTGCGTGGGCGCGGCGGTCATCAGAAGGGGATCTCGTCGTCGGGGATGCCGTAGGTGGTGCCCGCGGGCTCGAGCGCGGCGTCGGGGACGGCGTCGGGGTCGTCAAGGCGCGGCGGCTTCTGGCCCAGGCGGTGCGAGATG
>Ga0194120_10009837_pt1 | contig 11999 bp, 11 predicted proteins | sample TA2MahCa65mmetaG_FD_148642 | JGI IMG/M metagenome (GOLD analysis project Ga0194120, IMG submission 148642) | Freshwater microbial communities from Lake Tanganyika, Tanzania - TA2015019 Mahale Deep Cast 65m | ecosystem: Environmental > Aquatic > Freshwater > Lake | place: Tanzania: Lake... | reverse complement strand
CGCGCGCCGGGCATGACGCTGCACCGCATGCCGCTCTACGTCTGGGCGATCCTGGTGACGGCGTACCTGCTGGTGCTGGCGATCCCGGTCCTGGCCGGCGGGCTGACCATGCTGCTGACCGACCGCAACTTCGGCACCGCCTTCTTCAAGCCGGCCGCCGGCGGCGACCCGCTGCTGTGGCAGCACCTGTTCTGGTTCTTCGGCCACCCCGAGGTCTACATCATGATCGTGCCGGCCTTCGGCATCATCAGCCAGATCGTCTCGACCTTCTCCAAGAAGCCGGTGTTCGGCTATCTCGGCATGGCCTACGCCATGGCGGCGATCGGCGTGATCGGCTTCATCGTCTGGGCGCACCACATGTACACGGCCGGCCTCGACGTCAACACGCGCGCCTACTTCGTCGCCGCGACCATGGTGATCGCGGTGCCGACCGGCGTGAAGATCTTCAGCTGGATCGCGACCATGTGGGGCGGCTCGATCAAGTTCGACACGCCGATGCTGTGGGCGATCGGGTTCATCTTCCTGTTCGTCGTCGGCGGCGTAACGGGCGTGCAGCTCGCCAACGCCGGCGTGGACATGGCCTTTCACGACACCTATTACGTGGTGGCGCATTTCCACTACGTGCTGTCGCTGGGCGCGGTGTTCGCCATCTTCGGCGGCTTCTACTACTGGATCGGCAAGATGAGCGGCTACAGCTACCCCGAGGGCATGGGCCGGATGCACTTCTGGCTGACCTTCGTCGGCGTCAACGTGCTGTTCTTCCCGCAGCACTTCCTGGGCATGGCGGGCATGCCGCGCCGCATTCCCGACTATCCGGACGCCTACACCGGCTGGAACATGGTTTCCAGCGTCGGCGCGGCGATCACGGTGCTCTCCACGATTTACTTCCTGATCGTGGTCTGGCGCATCTACTCCGCCAAGAAGCCGTGCGCCGCCAATCCTTGGGGGCAGGGCGCGACCACGCTGGAATGGACGGTTCCCTCGCCGGCGCCGTTCCATACCTTCGAGGAAACGCCCAAGCTCGACTTCAAGGGCTCGCACTAAGGGCCGCGCAGAGGGATCGGGACCGATGGCCGACCGCCGCCGCAACCACCGCCGCAATGGTCTCTGGGCCGCCGCCCTGTTCGCGGGCGTGGCGGGCATGGTCGGCCTGGCGTATGCCTCGGTTCCCCTCTATCGGCTGTTCTGCCAGGTGACCGGCTTCGGCGGCACGACGCAAGTCGCCGCCCTGCCCGCCCAGGCGTCCGACCGGATCGTCACCGTCCGCTTCGATTCCAACGTCGCCAAGGACCTGCCGTGGCGCTTCGAGCCCATGGTCGGTTCCATGCAGGTGCGCGTCGGCGAGGAAGCGCTGGCCTTCTACAAGGCCCGCAACCTTTCCGATGTCGCGGTGCGCGGCAGCGCCACCTACAACGTCACGCCGCACAAGGCCGGGCCCTTCTTCGCCAAGGTCGATTGCTTCTGCTTCCAGGAACAGACGCTGGAGCCGGGCGAGGCGGTGGACATGCCGGTCTCGTTCTTCGTCGACCCGTCGCTGCTCAAGGATCCGAACGGCGCCGACCTCGATGAAATCACGCTTTCCTACACGTTCTTCCGCGCGCCGGGCCAGCCGGAGACCAAGCGCCGCGCGGACCAATCATCGCCCAACATTCCTCGATCGTAAGGCAACGGAGCTAGCTCATGTCATCTGCGACCCAGAAGCATCCTTTCCACATGGTTGATCCCAGCCCGTGGCCGGCGGTCGGGACCGTCGCCGCGCTCAGCATGGCTTTCGGCCTGATCTGGTTCATGCACGAAGGGCCGATCTGGCTGTTCCTGGCCGGCGTCGCCGTCCTGTTCGTCACCTTCTTCGGCTGGTGGCGCGACGTCATCAACGAAGGCACTTTCCAGGGGCACCATACCGAGGTGGTCTCGACGGGCTTAAGGCTCGGCATGATCTTCTTCATCGTCTCGGAAGTGATGTTCTTCTTCGCCTTCTTCTGGGCGTTCTTCCACTCGACGGTGCCGTTCCTGAGCAAGGTCGCCGCGCCGATGTGGCCGCCCGAAGGCGTGAAGCCGCTGAATCCCTGGACGCTGCCGTTCCTGAACACCCTGATCCTGCTGACCTCGGGCGCGACCGTCACCTACGCGCACCACGCGCTGCGCAAGAACGACCGGAAAGGCACCGTGGTCGGCCTGGCCCTGACCGTGGCGCTGGGGATCATCTTCACCGCGACCCAGGCCTACGAGTACGTGCAGGCCGCCTTCAAGCTCAAGGACGGCATCTACTCGTCCACCTTCTATCTCGCCACCGGCTTCCACGGCGCGCACGTGATCATCGGCACCTGCTTCCTGATCGTGTGCCTGTTCCGCGCCGCCCGCGGCGACTTCAAGCCGGAAAAGCACGTCGGCTTCGAGGCCGCCGCCTGGTACTGGCACTTCGTCGACGTGGTCTGGCTGTTCCTGTTCACCTTCGTCTACTGGTGGGGAACGGCGGGCTATAAGGGCCAATTCTAGGCCCGTGCCGGACCCGTCCGGCCGCGATTTCGACGCCGGCGACGGAAACGTCGCCGGCGTCGTCGTTTGCGGGGATGAGGCGGCGCTTGAAACCAAAAGCCGTTGCCGCCTACCATGACCGCAAGGGAGAAGAGGAAGGGGTATCGCCCATGACCGCCGCGCGGCACGAAGTTCCGGTGACCATCCGCATGGTTCCGGTGGACGCCTCGGGGCGCTGGCTGGCGGCGGCTTGGATGGACGTGCGGCGGGCGCCGGGGTTGAGTTTGGGCTATGGGCTCGGCTTCGTCGCGGCCAGTTTCCTGCTCAGCATCGGTTTTTTCCTGTTCGATCTCGGTTCGCTGATCCTGCCGCTGGCGGGCGGGTTCGTCCTGATGGCGCCGTTCCTGGTCGTCGGCTTCTACGAAATCAGCCGCCGGCTGGAAAAAGGGGAAACCCCGTCGGCCGCGCCGGTGGCGCGGGCCTGCTACGCCAACATGGGGCAAGTCGGCGCGATGGGCGTCGTGCTGATGCTGGTGTTCCTGGTCTGGGCGCTGCTGGCGGCGATTCTGTTCGCGCTGTTCTATGGCCACAATCCGCCGCCCTTGGACCGCTTCGCCGAGGAAATCCTGTTCTCGCTGCGCGGCGGGGCGTTCCTGGCGGTCGGCACGGCGGTGGGGGCGGCGATCGCCACCGGGATCTTTTTCATCAGCGCGTTCTCGTTCCCGCTGCTGGTGGACCGGCCGGTCGACGTCCTGACCGCGATGGCCGTCAGCGTCCGGGCGGTGCGCGCCAACTGGCAGGTCATGTTCGGCTGGGCGGCATTGATCGTTGTGCTGACCGCGGTCGGGATTCTGACCTTCTATCTGGGCCTGGCGGTGGTGATGCCGCTTCTGGGCTATGCCACCTGGCACGCCTATCGGGACGTGATTCGGACCCATTAACCTTGTCCGGAAGCCCGACGGGCGCCGTGGCGGCGGCCCGTCCTTTGGCGTATCCTTCCGCGCATGAACAAGCAGGCGCCGTCATCGTCCGCCGCCGAGGCCGGAACCCGCGAAAACCCGCCGCTGTCCGAACGGCTGGCGAATCTGACGCGGGCCGCCGTCGAACGCGGCCGGGAAGACGCCGAATTCCAGATCCCCCATCCCGGCGTGGTCGCCAAGACCCTGACCGAACTGGCCGACGCGCTCAAGCGCGATCCCGCCGCCTTGGCCGAGGCGCAGGCGAAATTGTGGGGGGACTGCGCCCGGCTGTGGCGGGGCTATGCGCAAAGGCTTGCGGGCCAGGCGGCGGTGCCGGTTGTCGCGCCCGCGCCCGACGACAAGCGTTTCAAGGACGAAGCCTGGGACAACGAACCCGCTTTCGACTTCGTCAAGCAGGCCTACCTGCTCGGCGCCAACTGGATGAAGGCGCTGCCCGAACTGGCGCACGACCTCGATCCGGCGACGCGCCGCAAGGCCGCGTTCTACATCCGTCAGGTCGTGGATGCGATGGCGCCGACCAATTTCCCTTCCACCAACCCGAAGGTGTTGCGCGCCACCGCCGAGCAGAAGGGGCAGAACCTGGTTCGGGGCCTGGACCATCTGATGGCCGATGTGGAGCGGGGCGGGGGGCGCCTGCGAATCTCGATGACCGACGAAGGCGCCTTTCGCCTGGGCGAGAATATCGCCGCCACGCCGGGCAAGGTCGTGTTCCGCAACCAACTGATGGAACTGATCCAGTACGCGCCCCGGACCGAAACGACGGCCCGGCGCCCGCTGCTGATCGTGCCGCCCTGGATCAACAAGTATTATGTGCTGGACATGCAGCCCAGGAATTCGCTGATCCGCTGGGCGGTCGAGCAGGGGCAGACGGTGTTCGTGATTTCCTGGGTCAACCCCGGCGCGGAACTGTCGGCCAAGCGCTTCGACGACTACCTGACCGAAGGGCCGCTGGCGGCGCTGGACGCCGTCACCCGCGCCATCGGGGAAAGGGAAGTCAATCTGGTCGGCTACTGCATCGGCGGAACGTTGGCGGCCTGCGCGGCGGCCTGGATGGCGGCGAAAAAGGATACGCGGCTGGCGTCGCTGACCTTGCTCACCGCCATGCTCGATTTTTCCGACGCGGGCGAGCTTGCGGTCTTCATCGACGAAGACCAGCTGGCGCTTCTGGAAAAACACATGGACAAGAAAGGCTATCTGGAAGGCCATCAGATGGCGCGGGTGTTCAACCTGATGCGCGACAACGACCTGATCTGGTCGTTCGTCGTCAACAACTACCTCTTGGGGCGCGACCCGCCGGCCTTCGACCTGCTTTACTGGAACGCCGATGCGACCCGCATGCCGGCGATGATGCACAAGTTCTACCTGCGCGAGATGTACCTCAACAACCGGTTGATCGAACCGGATGCGCTGACGCTGGCCGGCGTGCCGATCGATTTGTCCCGGATCGCGGTTCCGACCTATGTGCTGGCGACCAAGGAAGACCACATCGCGCCCTGGATGTCGGTGTTCGCGGCGACCCGCTTGCTGGCGGGGCCGGTGCGGTTCGTCCTGGCGGCGTCCGGCCACATCGCCGGCGTCATCAATCCGCCGGCGGCGCGGAAGTACGGATTCTGGCTGAACCCCGGCAAGGCGGCCAATTCCGAGACCTGGCTCAAGGGCGCCGCCTGGCGGGACGGATCGTGGTGGACCGACTGGATGGAGTGGTTGGGGCCCTTGGGCGGTGGCCGGATTCAGCCCCCCGTTCCGGGAAGGGGCGGGCTGAAGGCGCTTTGCGACGCGCCCGGCGACTACGTGCGGGTCAAGGCCTAGGAAAGGGCGCGGGCGATGGCAAAATCGGCGCCGAGGAAGGCGAAGGCGGCGGACAAGGAAACCAAGGCGGCGCAGGCGGCGGTCCCTTCGGCGAACGCGATGGATCTGCTTGCCGCCATGGGGCTGGATTTCGCCACCACCATGGACATCGAAAGCACGCTGGCGGGCGCGCTGCGCCGGATCGCCGGCTATGTCGGCGCCGAGGCGGGCGCGCTGTTCATGCTCGGTTCCGGCGGAACGATGCTGCGTTGCCATGCCTGCGTGGGGCCGACCAACATCGTCGGCCTGTCGATCGGCGCGGGGCAGGGAATCGTCGGCCGGGTGGTGCAGACGAACAAGGGCGAGATCGTCCGCGACGTCGAGGACGACCCGCAGTTCGACGGCCAAGTGGACGCCAAGACCGGATTCACCACCCGCTCGATCCTGTGCGCCCCCTTGAGCGTCAAGGACGAACGGCTGGGCGCCATCGAGCTGATCAACAAGCGGGGCGGCGACAACCTGTTCGAGCAGGCAGACCTGACGCTGCTGGAGGCGCTGGCGTCCTCGGCGGCGCTGGCCGTTCTGAACGCGCGCATGGCGGCCGAATTGGTCGAACAGGAACGCGTCCGCCACGAACTGGAACTGGCCGCGGAAATCCAGCGTTCGCTGCTGCCGCCGCCCGAGGGACCGGATTTTCCCGCCCACGGCGTCAATCTGCCGGCGCGGACGGTTTCGGGGGACTTTTACGATTTCTTCCGCCTCGACGACGGGCGCGTCTGTTTTACGCTCGGCGACGTGTCGGGCAAGGGCATGAACGCGGCGCTCCTGATGGCCAAGGCCGCCAGCCTGTTCCGCTGTCTGGGCCGAACCGTTCACGAGCCCGGCCGCCTGCTGGGCCGGATCAATTTCGAGATCGCGGAAACCGCGACGCGAGGAATGTTCATCACCATGGTGGCCGGGATTTACTGCCCGGCCACTGGGCGCGTGCGGTTCAGCAATGCCGGCCATGAGCCCCTGCAGCTGCACCGACCCGACGGTTCGTTCGAGGAATTTCCCGCCGACACGCCTCCGGTCGGTATCGTTCCCGGCGCCCCCGGCGAGGCGTTTCCGGAAGTCGAGGCTGCCCTCGACGGCGGCGCCCTTTATGTCTTCACCGACGGCGTCACCGAAGGGTATACCGCCGAAGGCGTGGAACTCGGCATCGACGGCCTCAAGGACATCCTGATCCGCGACGCCACGGCGGTCGCGGCGGACCGGCTGGCGTCGGTCGCCCGCGTCCTGGCGGCGGGCGGAGGCGAAAGGGGGCTGCGCGACGACGTCACCATCATGGCGATCGACGATGCTTCGGCCGCCGATGGCCGTTCCGCCCATCCGTCCGGCAGGGTCGCCGCGCCCGCGATCGCGGCCGTTCCGGTGATGACGCTGCGCCTGCCGGCCGTCGCCGACCGGCTGCGCCTGATCCGCGCCGCGATCGGCGAAACGGTTCGGTCCCTGGGTGGCGCCGAGGAAACGGCCCATGATATGGTCCTGGCGGTGGACGAGGCCTGTCAGAACATCATTCGCCACGCCTACAAGGGGGATTCCAAGGGCGAAATTGTGATTGAGATCAGCCAAGAAGGTGCTAAATTGATCATACTTCTCAAGGATTTCGCCCCGACCATCGACCCCAGCACGGTCCGGCCGCGGAACCTCGGCGACGTCCGGCCGGGGGGACTCGGCACCCATCTGATCCGCGAGGTCGTGGATGAGATGGTCTTTTTGAAACCGCCGCCGGAAGGCGGCAATATCTTGCGTCTGGTCAAGCGGATCGGTTGAGAGCGGGCATGAAGCACCAGATCAGGGAAGACGGCGGCGCGGCGGTGGTGGCGCTTGAGGGCGACATCGACCTGAAAACCTCGCCCGAGGCGCGCAAGATCCTGATCGACGCGGTCGGGCGCAACGTGCCGGTGGTCGTCGATCTGTCCCGGGTCAATTATATCGACAGCTCGGGCGTTGCCTCGTTGATCGAGGCCTTCCAGAAGGCGCGCAAGTCGGGGAGGAAATTCGTCCTGGCGGCGGTCAGCGCCGGCGCGATGCGGGTCCTGAACCTGGCGCGCATGGACAAGGTCTTCACCATCTGCGCCGACGTCGCCGACGGCCTGGCTAAAGTCCGCTGAGAGTCCGTCATGGCGGGTGAACCCGAACCTTCCCCGGTGGTGGCGACGGTCGAGAAAATCGGTCGCAACACGGTCGCGGCGGTCGAGGAAATGGGCACCGCCGGCGGCTTGATCTTCGAAAGCGTCTATTGGCTGGTCATGGGCCGGCGGTTGCGCCAGCCGGTGCGGTTGCCTTCCATCTTCCAGCAGATGATGGAAATCGGCATCCAGGCGATCCCGATCGTCGCCCTGATGGCGGGCACCATCGGGGTGATGCTGGCGATTCAGGGCATTCACACCTTGCGTATTTTCGGCGCCGAAAGCCGGGTCACCATCGGCATCGCGCTCTCGATGACCCGCGAATTCGCGCCGCTGATCACCGGCATCCTGGTGGCGGGACGGTCGGGTTCGGCGCTGGCGGCGCGGATCGGGACCATGAAAATCAACCAGGAAATCGACGCCCTGCACGTCATGGGCATCAACCCGGTCCGGTTCCTGGTGGTGCCGGCGCTGCTCGGCACCATGGTCATGGTGCCGTGCCTGACGTTCATGAGCGACATCGTCGGGCTGTTCGCGGCCGGTCTTTACGTCAACGCCGAACTCAGCATCTCGATGGCCGCCTATTTCGACGAAGTGCGCGAGATCCTCAACACCGACCACCTGATGCACGGCCTGTCGAAAAGCGCGATCTTCGCGGTCCTGATCGCGGTGATCGGCGTGGTCAACGGCGCGGCGGTCAAGGGCGGGGCCGAGGGCGTCGGCCGGGTGACGACGCGGGCCGTGGTCCAGTCCATTTCCGCGATCGTGGTGACCGACATGATCTTCGCCTTCGTGGTGACGCGCTGATGAACGCAACCGCCGCCGTTCCCGCCGCCGCCCGCGTGATCGAGGTCGAGAACCTCGTCACCCACTATGGCCCGCGCATGATCCTGAAGGGGGTCAGCATGGAGGTGCGCGAGGGCGAGATCATGGCCATCATGGGCGGCTCGGGCTCGGGCAAAAGCACGCTGCTGCGCCACTTGATGGCGCTGGAACGGCAAACCTCGGGGATTATCCGTATCCTCGGCGAGGAAATCGCCTCGTTGAGCGCGCGCGAACTGGTCGAGCTGCGCAAGAAGACCGGCGTGGCGTTCCAGGGCGGGGCGCTGTTCAGCTCGATGACGGTGGGCGAGAACATCATGCTGCCGCTTTACGAACACACCGATCTCGACCGCCATACCATGGAAATCATGGCCCGGATGAAGCTGGAAGTCGTCAACCTGGCCGGGTTCGAGAACCTGATGCCGTCCGAGCTTTCGGGCGGCATGATCAAGCGCGCGGCGATGGCGCGCGCCATCGTCATGGACCCCAAGATCCTGTTCTGCGACGAACCTTCCGCCGGGCTGGACCCGGCGGTGTCCTCGGCGCTGGACGACCTGATCCTGCGGTTGCGCGACGCGATGGGGATGAGCGTCGTCGTCGTCACCCACGAATTGGAAAGCATCTTCAAGATCGCCGACCGGGTGACGGTGCTGGACCAGGGCAAGATCCTGTTCATCGGCACCATCGCCGAGCTGCGCGGCAGCCCCAGCGAACGCATCCAGAATCTTCTGAACCGGCGACCCGAGGACGACGATGTCGACCTCGACGCTTATTTGACCCGCTTGACCGGGGAATCCGTTACGGGAGCAGCCAAATTATGAGAAGCAATCGCATCAACTATTTCGTCGTCGGGCTGTTCGTCATCGTCTCGGTGGTTGGCTTGGTGGTCGCGGTCGCGGTCTTGAGCGGACGGACCGGCGCCGCCGACAACTACCACGCCGTCTATCGCAACGTCACCGGCGTCAAATTCGGAACCCAGGTCATGTACGAAGGCTACCCGATCGGCCAGGTGGAAACCGTGGTCCCGGTGGCGGATGCGGGCGGCATGAGTTTTCGGGTCAATTTCGGGGTCCGTCAGGGCTGGAAGATTCCCGACGACAGCGTCGCCAACATCGCCGCGCCGGGGCTTTTGTCGGCCATCACCATCAGCATCGCGGCGGGCAAAAGCACCACCCCGCTGAAACCCGGGGCCCAGATCAAGAGCCAAGAGGCCGCCAATATCTTTTCGGCCATTTCCTCGGTCGCCGGCGACATCGGCAGCCTGACCGAACAGGATATCAGGCCGCTGCTCGGCAACCTGAATCGGATCGCGGCGCTGGTGCGCGACATGATGGAAAAAGAGGATCTGATGGGCAAGACGGCCGCCGCCGTCGACAACATCCAGGCCTTCACCGAATCCATGAAGCGGAACAGCGAGGAAATCAGCACGGTCTTCTCGGCCGAGAACATCAAGAAGATGGACCGGACCATCGCCAACCTCGACGCCATGATCGCCGAGAACAAGGACGACGTCCGCTTCGCGGTCGAATCGGTCTCCCGCCACATCGAATCCATCAACCAGAACCTGGACGGCATGGCCCGCAACATGTTCGAATTCAGCCGGCAGGTCCGGCAGAATCCGGGCTTGCTGATGGGCGGCACGCCGCCCCGCGACACCGCCCCCAAACAGTAGGATCGGACCAGCGAGGGAACCCATGACGATGCAACGAACGAAAAAAGGGGTGGCGGCGGCGCTGCTGCTGGCCGCGCTTTCCGCCTGCGGCCAGCCGGAACTGCCGACCGACCATTACTATCGTCTGCAGGTTCCGCCGCCCAAGGCCGCCGCCCAGCCGGCGCTGAAGGGGACCATCGAGGTCAACCGCTTCAGCGCCGACGGCCTGGTTGCCGGGCGGGCCATCGTTTACACCGAATCGGGCCAGCCCCATCAGCTCAAGGAATACCACTACCACTTCTGGACCGAACCGCCGGCGCTGATGCTGCGCGACCAGCTGGTGGCGTTCCTGCGGGGCGGCAACCTCGCCCAGACGGTGACCACGCCGGAAATGCGGGCCAACGCCGACCATGTCCTGACCGGGCGCATCATCCGGCTGGAGAAGATCGAGGGCGCGCGGCCGCAGGGTGTTCTGGACGTCGAACTGGCGGTGCGTTCGGCGCGGGGGCAGATGACGCTGCTCAACGTCTATTCCGCCGCCATCGCCGCCGACAACAACTCGGTCGAGGCCGGCGTGCTGGCGATCAACAAGGCGCTCGAACAGGTCTATACGCGATTCGCCGCCGACCTCGCCCGCAAGTGAGCGAGGCGAAACCCGGCGACATCGTCCGCCTGACGGTCGAGACCCTGGGCGGCCGCGGCGACGGCGTCGCCCGTCTGGAAGGCCGTCCCGTCTATGTGCCGCTCGCCGCCCCCGGCGACACGGCCGATGTCCTGATCGGGGAAAAACGCGGCGACGGCCTGGCCGGGCGGCTGATGAAACTGGCCGGCCCCGGCCCGGCGCGCGCCGAGCCGCCTTGTCCCCATTACGGCGAATGCGGCGGCTGCGCGTTGCAGCACGTCAGCCCCGAAACCTACGCGGCCTGGAAGGGCGGCCTGGTCGGCGCCGAACTGGCCCGCCATGGATTCAAGGCCGGGCTGAAGGACGCGCCGGTCCGGCCGATGCTGGCGCCGTTGCCGGGCGACCCCTCGGCGCTGCGCCGCCGGGTGGCGCTGGCCTTCCATCGCCTGGATGGACGGGTGCTGGCCGGCTTTCACGCCCGCGCCACGCGCCGGGTGGTGCCGGTCGGGCGCTGCCTGCTGCTGACCGGCGCGCTGAACCGGCTGATCGCGCCCTTGGCGGCGTGGATGGAAACGCTGCTGGCGGAAGACGAGCGGGGCCAGGCGGCGTTGACCGATTTGGGGGACGGGACGGTCGATCTCCTGCTGGCGTCGCCGCGCGCGCCGGGGCCCGACGTCCTGGCCGCCGCGGCGGCTTTCGCGCGGCAGGAAGGCGCGGCCCGCGTTTCGTGGCGCGCCCACAAGGGCCGGTTCGAATCCGCCGTCGAAGGCGACGACGACCCCCGGGCCGGCGGCGACGCCGAACCGCTGGCCCAACTGGCGCCTTGCCGCGTGACGGTGGCCGGAATAGCGGTGGACTTTCCGCCCGGCGCGTTCCTGCAGCCCTGTCCTTGGGGCGAGGCGGCGCTGCGGGCGCTGGCGGTGGAAGGCGTCGGCAAGGCCAAGCGCGTCGCCGATCTGTTCGCCGGGCTGGGCACCTTTTCGCTGGCGCTGGCGGGAACCAAGGGCCGCATCATTCACGCCTACGAAGGCGACGCGGCGCTGGCCCGGGCGCTCTCCTCATCCGCCAACCGCGCCGGGTTTTCGGGCAAAGTGACGGCGACGGCGCGCGATCTGGAACGCCGGCCGCTGCAGCCGGGCGAACTGGCCGGGGTGGACGCGGTGGTGATGAACCCGCCCCGCGCCGGGGCCCGGGCGCAAAGCCGCATCCTCGCCCAACCTATGCCGGCGGGGCCGGCGCGGCTGGTCATGGTGTCGTGCAATCCGGCGACGCTGGCGCGCGACGCGGCCGAACTGGCGGCTGGCGGCTGGCGGCTGGAATGGGCGGCGCCGGTGGACCAGTTCCTCTATTCGCCGCACGTCGAAGCGGTGGCCCTTTTCACGCGCGCGGCAGGGCGGCCGCGCCGGGGCGGCCCTGGCCGCGCGCCCGCCGGACGGATATAAGGCAGGGTCATGAGCAACGCGGCGATGGCGGCGGAGGGCGCGGGT
>Ga0194120_10009831_pt1 | contig 12008 bp, 14 predicted proteins | sample TA2MahCa65mmetaG_FD_148642 | JGI IMG/M metagenome (GOLD analysis project Ga0194120, IMG submission 148642) | Freshwater microbial communities from Lake Tanganyika, Tanzania - TA2015019 Mahale Deep Cast 65m | ecosystem: Environmental > Aquatic > Freshwater > Lake | place: Tanzania: Lake... | reverse complement strand
AACCGATGCAGAGAGGCAGCACGACACCCGAGCCCCAGAAGAGGCCGAGCACGCGCTTGCGGCGCTGCGCGGCGTACAGCTCAGCCAGTTCCGGCGAGCCCGCCGCGTCCATCGGCTCGGGTTCGGAGAGCGTGCGCCGAAGGCTGCGGGGAAGGATGGCGAGCAGGAACCCAAACGCCGACCCGAAGACGACGAGCGAGACAATCCACCGCGAACGCTCTGATTCCGCGTAGATGACCCGTGCGGCCTCGGGGTCGACCGCCGAGTCGCCCGGGTACGGGCCGACGCCGAAGGGCAGGAGTCCGCGTGCGGCGATTGCCGCAAGGATCAGGACGAAGAGCGTGATCGGCACCGCCCACATGGCACGGGTCACGGGGCTCGTGCGTTCACGGTTCACGAGCGATGCGGTGCGTACGCCACCCGAAGCGGACCCGCCGCCGACCGCGCAGCCCCAGTACGGGTTCTTCGCCACGATCGCGGGCATCGCGAGGAAGAACCACAGCGGGAAGAACCACGGCCACCAGAAGCCCGCGATGATCATCGCGAAGTTGAACCGCAGTCCGGTCAGGACCAGCCCGACCCAGATCGCGAGCAGCACGGCGGTGCTCATGGCGAGGGTGAGCAGCAGTCCGCGCGCCTTGATGCGCGCCGAGTCGTCAACGGCGCGGTTCGGCACGAGCGCCGCGAACACGAGCGGGAAGAGCAGCACCATCGGGACGAAGATGAGCATGAACACTCGAGCAAGGGGGAGGAATGGGTCTGACATGATGGGACTCCTCTGTGGGTGACTGGGGTGGGCTATGCGTGCTTCCAAAGACGTTCGATCTGTCGCTGCACGGTGGACTCGACGGTGTCGCGTGAGAGCCCCGCGAGCTTGGCATCGCCAAGCGCGGCGGCGATGCTGGCCTCGATGCGCTTGCGTTCCTCGGCCTTGGGGCCCGAGGCGCGCTCGACGGTGGCGATGACGATGGTGCCGCGCCCGCGCGCGGAGGCGAGCAGTCCAGCGTCGGTGAGCTCGCGGTAGGCGCGGGCCACGGTGTTCAGGTTGATGCCGAGGTCGGCGGCGAGCTGCCGAACCGGAGGAAGTTCATCGCCCTCGGCGAGCTTTCCCGAGGCGATGAGCCCGCGCAGCCCGGTTACAATCTGGTCGTGAATGGGCACGGGGCTGGCGATTGAAATTGAGATCATGAATTAATTGTATCATACTAAGATACTTTGTCAAGCGACTCTTGAATTCGATTGGCATCCCGATCTCAGGGTGCGAAGAACCAACCTTGACCCGCTGTGGCGTGCGGGCAATCCGTTCGCCCGCCTCTCAGTTGGCGCAGAACTCTTCAGTACCGTGGTTGCCGAGCAACTCGAAGTGCAAGATGCGCTCACGTTTCGTCGGCTCGTAGCTGACCGCCTCGGACTCGCGCAGCAAATTGAAGCGACTTCCGCAGGTCGTTCGGCGTCGGTGACAGGTGCTGTATCACGCGACTTCGAATTTAACCGACCACAACTGTAAAACTCGTTCCGAACTTATAAAATTTCAAAATGTTTAACACGGGTAGATTCTCTTCTTCGAAGACGTCATAATGACTTAGTCCAGACTACGCCAGTGGCTTACGGCAGCCTCTTCGGCAGCGACCATGCCGCTTTGCGAATCTGCTTCATCCCGGAAAACGCCGACCTCTGCGCGACGAAGTTTGCGTTACAAGCTCGGAAGAGACTGCAAAACTCGTATGCGCAAGATTGGGAGAACGACGATGCGATTCCCAGGGCTTTTTTTGCTGATGCTGTTTGGTAGCGCGCTGATTGAGTTTATTGGACCAGCAAGTTCGGATGACATCAATATCCACAAAGCGTCGAACGAGCGAGAACGAAAGGCCGCAGTGGCCGGGACGACGCACGATCCCAATCTGTACCTGTTCGTGGACGATCATTGGATCGAACGGCAAGAGGGGTTGAAACGCATTCACAACCAGGCTCAGCCGCTCGACGAACCAATTGTCTGGCCAGATGATCCCAGGACCGAGACCGATTGTGCCTGGGGCAACGTGATCCGCGAGGCGGATGGGCGATTTCGCCTGTGGTACGTCACGATGACGATGGGCCACAACAACGCCGGACCGCACGAGATCGCCAGTGCCGGAGTTTGGGGTCGCGGCGCGGATTTCACCTTTCAACCTCGGTCCGCTGCCGACCGGCCGACCGTCGAATCGATGCTCGGTAAATATGCCGAGTCGGATGATGGGATCACCTGGCGCAAGCCGAAGATCGGCCAATTTGAATATCGTGGCACCAAGGACAATAACATCATTCTGACAGGACACCTCGCGGCAAAACAGACTGACGGAGCGCTGACAAATTTCGACGGCTACACGATCCTGCGTGATGATCGCGAGCCGAACCCGAACCGGCAGTACAAAATGATCGCCCACTGGGAGTCGGTTCATTTCTGGGACAACCATGCGGTCAGCGGTTCTCTGGGTCGTCCGCAGGAATTCATTGATCGCTGCGGAACGGCGCGGGGAGAGTACATTACTTATAGCCCCGACGGCCTGCACTGGGAGCAACCGCTGGAGCGGCTGGACACTCTGCCGACCGCGGGAGGCGATCGATTGTTAGTGGTTCCCGATCATCGCAATCAGCGCTGGATGGCGTATGTTCGCGCGGGAGGCTGGTCGTATCCATCGTTCAGCATCAGCAACGACCTGCGGCAGTGGTCGGCGGCGGAACCGGCCAGACTGATCACTCCGGAACTGGTCCGGGCCCCCGCGGTCGAATGCATGATTCCATTCAATTACGGCAATCAGGATCTCGGCTTCCCCTGCGGCATGGACAAACCGAGGGGTGTGTTCACCGTGATGTTCGCCTCACGCCACGAGGGCGGTGATTGGAACCCGGTAAATCAGACAGAGAGTTTCATTCCGCACGGTCCTCCGGGAAGCTACTACGCCACCGGCGCGGTTCCGTTGCACAACGAACCGTTTGTGGTTGGGGATGAGATGCTGATCTATTTCAATGCCTTCTCGCGCTACCAACAGAATCCATGCCCGTTTGGATCGCGTTCGATTGGCGTGGCGATACTTCGTCGCGATGGCTTCATTGGCCTGCAAGCCTCCGTCGAAGGAATCAACGGACAACTGACGACAAAACCGATGACACTAGTGAGCGATCACTTGCGAATCAACGTGGAGCAACGCGATAACGCGGGGGCTGTCACCGTTGCCTTACTTGACGACCGGGGACGCGAATTGCCCGGATTCGGGTTCGACGACTCAATCCCCATCACGGCAGACGCGGTCCGACATCCCGTCCGTTGGAAGACATTTGCAGATCTCCGCTCAATCCGTGATCACAAAGTCAGACTATCGCTGCGGATTCACGGTGGAGCGATCGTCTATGCCGTCAGCCTCGCCGATTAGCAGAGTCGTCCTCTGGAAAGTCCCTCCATCGCCCAAATGCTGAGCCTTCCTTTATCAGACCCGCCGGGCAACGGCTCCTCGGTCTCATCTTGTACTCCATGGTGGGTGGAAGTTTTCCTGATTGCCTTGTGGTTGGGGAAGAAATGCTCCAGCGGGGAGCCGAAGATCTAACTGCCGGGGATGCCTTTAGACTCGATGGTGCAGTGAAGTCGGGCGAATTACGCTTTCCAATGTTCTGGTTACCGGTCGCCTTTGCCTGAAAATCGACATGACTCCGAGTCGCGAAGCAATCGTCCGCTGCAAAAACCGTAAGTCGGAATTTTCCCATCACACCATGCAGTCTCATGACGGTAGTCCCATGCCAGACTTGGTCGGTAATTCGAGTGCGATAATTTCCACGCCGCCGGCAAGTACTTCACAGGTGACATTCACGATCTCGCAGGGAACTGAGCGCGTGAGTTCGCTTGATCGCATCCCCATCCTGCTCACCTAAACGGGCGGACTTCTGCAGACCTTCTTTGAGGCTCACAGGAATGCCGGGGTCTTCAGCCAGAGTCGCTATCCGTGTTTGCAACGGGACGATCTGGCTGGCGTTGGCCTTAAGCGACGAGCGGACCTGATCCAGCCGACCCTCAAACTCTCTAATCCGTTAGGCCCAGAAATTGTCCAGCAGCACCAACCGGGATGTTTCCGTGGCATTTCGGATTGCATCCGTGGATTCCGGAGACGATGCGGGACTTGGCCCTGTGCAATGCCACGGACAAGTGATCGGAATTCAAACGCCTGCTGCCGCAACATTCCAATTCCAGCGTCGGAAAGATCGGCCAGAAAGGGGACTCCCGGCGACACCGGCATTTACTTCCGAATTTTTGAACGCCAAAATTTTCCGTGGCCTCGGTATTCGTTCCGACCGTGAGTTCCGCGGTGCCAGCGTCCGTCCCTAACGCATCACTTGTGGCCTCCCCATTCCGGCACTACGATAATCATACTAACGAGGTCTAGCCGAATTTCGGGAGATGCGCGTTAACGTGGTGCATTGACGTGTAGTGGAAGGACGCTAGCCCTTGGGTTTTTGCGGCACCGGCCGGCTCGCTTATCCCGAGAGCTGAACATCCTTATTCCGTACGAGGGCCAATCCCATGCGACGCGAGCCCAACAATTCGGGGCAATCCGGCATTCGCCGAAGTGCCCTTCTCGGACGCCAACTGACTCGACGCGCCCTTATACGCTCGGTGGTTCAGGGCACTGGCTGGCTCAGCCTGCCGCTGGTTATGGATCTTCAGGCTCAATCTGCGTCCACAGCGTCCCGCAAGAAGCGGTCGTTGATTTTGCTATGGCAGGATGGCGGGCCGAGCCACATCGAAACCTTCGATCCCAAGCCCGACGCCCCCCGTGAATATCGTGGCGATCTGGAGGCGATCCGCACCTCGCTGCCTGGGGTCGCCTATTGTGAAGTCTTGCCTCGTCTCGCTGCGCTCGCGGATCGAACGTCAGTGATTCGTTCGCTCCACCAGCCGTCTTCGGACCATGTTGTCGGTTCGCATAATGTCCTGACAGGATGGTACGACCAGACAAACGGCGTTCGGTCGCGTTATCCTGACGTGGCGAGCGTGATCAGCCGCATGCGCAGCCACGCCGCAGAGGTGGGAATCGCGATTGGAGCTTCAACCGATCCGCGCCTGGCCCAGGGAATGAGGGGAAATACGGCCAGCAAAGAACCTTTGGATCATTCCGGCAACTTGCCGCGGTACATCGACATTGGCCTTGGGCTCCACCGCGGCGGGCCGGCATTCCTCGGACCGGTGGATGGCCCATTCCAGGTCGCTGGCGATCCCGCGAAGCCGGGCTTCACTATCCAAAACCTTGAACCCACTCTTAGTACTCAACGCCTGGCCTCACGGAAGGAGATACTCACATCGCTTGACCGACTTACCGGGTCAGCCAGTCCGTTACTCAGGGACGACGCATCCTTTCATGCGATCGACGCATTTCAACGTCAGGCTTTCGAATTGGTAACTGGCGGCGCTGCCGCACTCGCTTTTGACTTGTCGCGCGAGTCGCTCGCGACGCACCAGCGGTACGGTCTGCATCTGTCAGGCCAGCAATGCCTGCTGGCCCGACGCCTGATCGAAGCGGGGGTGGGCGTGATCGCCGTGCGTTTTTCGCCCGACGGTCGGGGCGACTACGATCGCTCGATGATCGGCTGGGACGACCATGCTGTCCACGGTAACATCTTCGAGATCATGCGTCAGCGCGGTCCGCAATTCGATCAGTCGGTCAGCGCCCTGATTGAAGATCTGGAACAGCGAGGTCTGCGCGATGAAGTTCTCCTCGTCGTTGTCGGAGAATTCGGCCGCACGCCGAGAGTCCATATCCACAAGGGCTGCCCCGGGCGAGAGCACTGGGGGCCTGCGGGTTGCGCTCTGGTGTACGGCGGCGGACTGACGATGGGCCAGGTCGTGGGCTCAACCAACAACCTTGGAGAAGCCCCGCAAGATCGCCCCATCACTTATCAGGACTTACTGGCGACGATCTACGAATCCCTCGGCATCAATCTGACGCAAACTTTTGTCAACGAGGCGGGACGGCCTGTTCCGATCCTGCCAGCCGGACAGCCAATCGCGGAATTGACGGGCGGTCCTCGCCGGACGGTGTCGCCTGCGCCTCTCACCGAGTCGAATCCGTTGCTTCGCAACAGAGTCACAGATAGCCAGTTCGCTGTCGTCATGCGGCCGAACTCCACAACGCACGATTTGCTGCAGCGAACCGATCGAAGCCAGTGGTTGTCGCTTGGGCTGCACGAGACACAAGTCGACGACGAGGGGATGGCGGCCTTGCGGGAATGTCGACTCCTGCGAGATCTGTCGCTCAACGGCCTGCCAATCACCGATGCGGGACTCGCTCATTTGTCCGAGTTGACCACACTCGAGGAACTCGGGCTTACGGGGACCAGAGTTACCGATGCTGGCTTGCTCAAACTGATGTCGTTGCGGCGTTTGCGGCGGATTTCAATCAACGGGACCGGCGTCTCTCTCGGCGGTGTCGTCCGATTGTTTGTCCAGCATCAACAACGCACGTTGATTGACGCGCTGGCTGCGCTCGGTCTCGTCTGTTTCAACGACCGTCACGAGCCAGTAGCCGTGGATGTTGCCGGGTCGTCTTTCGGCGACGAGGAACTGCGACACCTTGGGTCGCAGCCGAGTCTTCGGGAACTGCATCTGGCAGCGACCGATATCACCGACAAGGGGCTCGCCGCCATGGGAACGATGGAGAATCTCGAACGGCTGTTTCTTGCGAAATGCGGCATTACCGACATTGGTATGAAATCGATCGCGAGATTTCCGCGTCTGCGGGCACTGAATCTATACGGGACGAAGATCACGAGTGCCGGGCTGGAGTGCCTCTTCGAACTGCGCGAACTGCGAACACTTTTGATAACAGACGTCAAACTGAGTTCCGCAGTCGTTGAAGCTCTCAAGAGTCGCCTGCCGCATCTTACGGTTTCCGACTTTACGCCCGGTTAAACCGTTGATTGCCAGAGGCTGTCTTCAAAAATGAACTGCCCCTTCCCCTGAAACGAATCATCGGTGAGCATGAACAGATGCAGGATGAAGGTGGTCGCCTGAGCGGGACAAAATACATCTGGCTGATAGAGGATCGTTTCAAGGCGTGTCAGTTCGAGTCGGAGCAGGAGGCTGTGGCAGTAAGACTTTCTGTCGAAAACAATTTGGATCGGAAAAGGCCTGGTCGATGTGTATCTGCTCGTGTTTCTGCACCTTGGTTTACGCCGTGTCTGGATTTCGCCGAACACTGTAGGGTCCGATTCTGCGTGGGTGAGCCTGCAGGCTCGCAACTTTCTGATGGTGGCCAAAGACATTGGACTGACAGCCGAATACTTATGCTGGACAAGGACGCAAAATACTTTGCTCAGTTCGATGAGGTACTGAGATCCAGCGGAGCAATTGTGAAACGGAGCACACCGGTGTCGTCCAATCTGCGGGCCATGCCGAACGATTCATCCAGACGCTGAAGTTCGAGTGCCTTAACAAGTTCGTCATCGTGGTCGAGAAACATCTCGACCATGCGTTCCGTGTCTGGAGTCAACACTACAATGAGAAGCGGCGACATTCATGTCGCGACAATTGGCCATCTGATTGCAATGTAGCGCCTGCAGAATGCTTGACGGTATCGTTAAACGACATCGTCTGCACGTCGAAACTCGGTGGTATCATTAACTCGTACTCGCGGCGAGCGGCGTGATCCTGTCTCACGCATGCTGAATATCCGGTGTCGCTCCAGTTCCAGCCAGATGACTTGAGGGTCTTATCTGAGATGGTGATCTTGGCCATGTACCAAGACGTGATTAGCAGCCAGAAGGCCGTGAAGAAATCGAGGGCGGCCCAGGAGAAACCGACTCGATCTAGAAGCAGCAAAGAGATCAGCGTCGAGACAATCGGGAATCCGCTAAGGATTGCGATGATCCTCGACGCAGCCATCGCGCTTTGTGCTTTCATGAAGTATCCGTCCCTGGTTGAAATCGATGCACGCCTGACGACCAGCGTAACCGGGCGGGCGTTGAGGACTCTGCCGCCAGAATCCGCGTAACCGCCCGCTCCGGTTTACGACATTGTTCGATGTCATGGCCGCGGTTTATGTTCGACTTGCGGCCCATAAATGACAACCTCACCAAAAGACGTTTTCGCGTCGACCTTGCTCGGCCTCGATTGTGTGTAACAACCAGCTTTGAAGTAGCACCCAACTCTCGACACGTCCCAACTTAGACTGAGCTTGCCATTGTACCACACGTTGACCATTCCGCCTTCAGCCTGAATCTTGAGATCGAAAGGAGTCCCCAGTTCGTAACGAGTCTCCAGCGTCACATCTCCGAGCGAGTTCCGCTCAATGATCAACTTTGTTCCTTCGAGGCGGATCATCAATAAATCGTTTTCCGCATCATGGATCTGCGCGCACACCACGTGTGGTTTTACTTCGGGCGTGACTGTAATGGCCGCTCTCATCGCCATTGTATGTATTACGTTCCCGTCTGTTTCCCATGCGGCGCGCTTCATTCCGCCGTCCGTCATTTCACGCATTTCACAACGCGGGAAGCTCAAACCCTTCGTTGTTTTCCCGCCGCAATGGGCACGAAAAATGACGGCACTACCGTTCTCGCTGACATGAAAGTATTGGGGATCTACAAAGGAAGCTAGTTCCGGTTGTCGGACCTCGTCCGGTGTACCCGCTCGGTCTGTCTCGATCGGCAGTGTCAGACGCCAACTCAACAGGTCCAGAACGGCAACTGGCGGTTTGCTGTCGAAAACGTTAACCGCGAAGCAAACACATAGTGTTAAGAATCGCATCCTTGTTGTGTATATCAAACGCCACCGTTCACTGGGCGTCGACGATTAATGGTCCATCGCTAATCCGCCTGACTTCGCCGCTCCCGTGATTCAGCTTGTTGGGCGAGTCCTCTGAGTCGGCGTTCAACGTCTTTTACATCAGCGACACGAAGAAAGCCGAGTTCTGTGGATTGTGCACCGCCGTCCGAATCGCACCAAGTGTGTCGAGAAATAATGACGTCGCCCGACCCGTCTCGCTTTTCTTTTCGGGAAATGTCCGTCAATTCGTTGGGTGGGTAGCTGCGAATCGTTGTGGACCAACCACCATCAATTGTAATGGCACGCCGGTCAGTGATGACATATACCGATTTTCCGCCGCGATAATAGGCCCAAATCGGGGATGACAGCATACCGAAGCCGATAAGAATGAACGGCAATCCGAACAGCGGGAAGTGGCTGAATAGGCCGGGCACTTCTTTCATGTTGGTTGCGGTCCCCGCCGCACCTGCGGTCCAGAACAGTGCGAACGCAGTCCAGGGTATTGCGAGCAGAAACGCGCGAGTTGCCCCGGGAGTGAAGAAGATGCGTTTGGGCATGCCTAGCCATTCGATGCGCTCGTCGCGCTCCAATTCGCGATCAATTGTGTCCTGCAGCGATTGGGGAATGGTCGGATCAAACATGGCTATGACTTCTTGCCGAACGGCTGCGATCACACGGTTGCCGCCAAGTGACTTTGATTTCAGGAAACGCCCGATCGGCAACTCGGGTGCATTTTATTGTTCGGCATAGTAGACGTTAAGCGTGTTTGAGCGAACACTGCCAGCCCACAACAAAGCGTCGTCTTCAGCTGCCAGTTTCTTCATGTCTCTAAACCGCAAGTGTGAATCTGGATGAAAGTAATCCTCATTCACGGTGCATTCGGCAAATACGCTGAACTCGCCCTGAATGAGCCTCAAGCACCATCGTCCGTAATCCCAATCATCCTGAAATTGCGTTTCCTTCGGTTGGATCTTGCAAGGGCGAACGCGAAACGAATATGAACAATGGCCTTTGGGTTCAAGGGTGGTTCCGCCTGATTCACCGGACACCATGACCGAAGTATACCATTCTAGTGGAGTTAGAGTCTCAATCGGAGCGAATCGCAGACAAGTGATACCAGGGTTTGGGAAAAACCAGCGATTGGTCGATGTATTTTTGACCCGCAACAGAAGCAAGAATCCCCATCGATCCTGTTCAGTTAATTCCAGCAAGAGTGATATTGTGTGTGTCAATGCGTTCTCTCATGCCGAACGACCAAGGTAACCCGGCGGCGGCCAAGAACCATTGATTTTAGAATCCGCCCGATCCGCTGCTCGGGTTGACCGCCTTGTTCGGCATTATTTTGTGCGAGCGTAAGTAGAATGTCAGATCTCGCTAATGACCCATTGCTCGTACTCCTTACGCAGTGCGTTTGGAAGTCATGCGTCAGAAAAGGCTTCATCTTTTTGCCGTTCCGGTATCGAATCCATGAGGATGCCGTGAATCTCGACGGATACGACGTCTACTTCGTCGTTGCGTGACCAAAATCTGGCCAGTAGGCGACCCGTTCGGTCTCACGAAAGTTCTATGATAAGAGGGGCTTACTTTCCAAAATGATTGCCTCGGCCGTAGCCTCGCTTCATCCCGCGCGCATCGAAAGCGTCTGCATACTCAACTCGAGCTCGCGACCTTCTTGACGCGGCAAATTGCCAATCGACGATCATGGAAAATCTCCGTGCGTGCTGGGGTAATCATTTGTCATCGCGTTTCGTTTCGCGGGTATTGCTGCATGACCGAGTCGAATTGTGACCATGTGATCTTGTGGTCTAATGTTTTATCTTTTGGGAACCACACGAGCGATCCTTTTGCAACTTCAAGGCGCCCGAGCTTTTCGCCATCCGCCCGGACTTCGAATGCAACATCGGATTTTCCGAGTTCTCGCCATGGGATCGTGAACTTGACGTCGTGCTTCATAGGTGGTTTCCAACGAGTGTGACGATCGCTGATAACGACCGCAATCACCCGGTTGCGGCGAGCGACGCTGTAAAGTGTGAAGAATGCACTACCGCAACTCGGCGTGCATCGCATTGTTAGCAGCTCAATGTCCGCCTGAAAAGAAGCCATCTGGAACTGAGTCCTGCAGTTTACCGTCAACTTCTTTGATCCACTTGGAGGCCTCCACCCAAGCAGCAATGTCATTCTTTAAATCAATGCGCCACTCCGAATTGGACTTAATGAAGTGAAACTTTCCAATCTTCGTTTCGCCATCAGTTGGGTCTTTCCAATTGACGGACAATTCGGCATTTGTCCCGTCTATTGAAACCTCGGTCACGCGGTAAGGACGGCACGAACGATATCTCTCCAGCAAAAGCTCAAGTATGTCGCCACTAACCACACCGGAATCCCGGGCAACATTTACCGCCGAAACGGTCTCGGCGGATACGGCATTTCTGAACTTGTCAATGTCATTCAAGTCTAACGCAGAGTTGAAAGCTTCAAGCGCGTTTTGAGGAGAGTCCGTCGCCAGGCCACAGCCTGTGAAAAGGAAAGCAATGCCCGCGATCAGACCTCTTGAACGAAGGAAGGGAGACAAGACAAGAAGCCTCACGAAGTTCTGCTGCTAACGACAGGCGTCACCCGGCGGCGGCCAAGTGACTCTCCATTCTGATTCCGCCCCGATCCGCCGCTCGGGTGGACGCCCTGGTTACGCCACATTGTCTGCGGCGATTGCGTTTGACCAGGAGTATATCCGCCAGCGATGGTCCGCGTAGCCGTTTTCCGATTGATGCTGGATCGCCCGACCAGGTGGTCTTTGTCGGAGTCACAGCACTGTCGTTGGCCCATCGACCGCGGAAGCTTGATCATTTCACGTCGCCGGACTTCTTGAGAATCAAAGAACCCGCACCGATGAATGCCAACGCGATGCCCAAAACAACAATCACGGACCATCGGCCAACCCCAAACACCTCGACGAACTGTGCTGAGTCGTACATGCGTCGAACAATCGCACCAGAAATCCCAAGGAACACGCCAAATCCAAACAGAAAGCGGCCAACCCAGATGGTCATCAAAGTGCCTCACCAATGAGCGTCGAAAGAATCGATTGCGGTAGTGGCGTAACGACAAAGCTCACACACCCCGCGCCAATGAACACTGACCTTCAGACCGAGACGCAATCGCGGGGTTGTGTGCAGCGCCTTGTTAGGCCGCGTGGCTTTGCAGTAATCGTCCAACCTGCTCA
>Ga0194120_10009823_pt1 | contig 12017 bp, 11 predicted proteins | sample TA2MahCa65mmetaG_FD_148642 | JGI IMG/M metagenome (GOLD analysis project Ga0194120, IMG submission 148642) | Freshwater microbial communities from Lake Tanganyika, Tanzania - TA2015019 Mahale Deep Cast 65m | ecosystem: Environmental > Aquatic > Freshwater > Lake | place: Tanzania: Lake... | reverse complement strand
CAGCAGATCCACCTCCCGAAGCTTATGGATGATCTCCTCGGTCGTGTATCTCTGCTTCGCCATCGTCCACGTCTCCTGTCCCGTTTATGAACATTAAACATGGACCAAAAATACCGAGTCAGGTCATAGATGTCCAGCCGGCTTTGGTTGGTCCAGTGTTGAAGTTAGTTTAGGCAGCCTTTTTGCCGGTTATTGAGATGATCCGAGGGCTGGGGGAAAAACGGACGGATTTGTAAGACTGGGCCCGCTTGGATTCACACCTGCGGACCAAGCGCTACCTCGAGTTCTTCAATCGAGTGGAACTCGACAGTTACACGATCGGCAATGTTCGCGTCGGTCTGACGTCCGACAAGTGGGACCTGTTGATCTATGCCAACAACATCACCGACGATGACACCGTGCAGGGTGGCTCGGCCAATCCGGGCGATGTGGCGCAATCGCTCGCCGATCCGTCTAATTTTTCCCCAGCTAACACCTCCGGGGTGACCCTGCCGGATCCGCGGATCGTGGGCATCCGCTTCAGTTACCGTTTCGGCGGCAATTGATTAACGACCTTGAATAAGGGGGGGCTGCGACCACGCGTGGGTCGTGGCCCCTTTTTGTTTTCCATAGTGCTCTCCGACGTCTAAGATTCGTGGCAGAAAAACGCTGACGGATGGGGGGAGTCATGTCGATGTGGTCGCGCGCCGGATTTTGCGGCGCTTGTCTGCTGCTGCTGTCTTCATCGGGGTCGCCGCTGCTGGCTGCGGCGGTGCCCATCCAGTTTGTCGACGAAGCCGAGGCGCGCGGTGTCCGTGACCTCGCGGTCAATTCCACCGGCCCGACTTTCGGCGATTACGACGGCGACGGAGATCTCGACATCTTTGTCCCTGTCGAGGATCTGGCACCGGGTCTTGCCGACCGATTATTCGAAAACGATGGTCAGGGACGCTTCAAGGACGTGGCGGCCGCGCGGGGTGTACAGAATCCGGGTGGTATGAGCCGTGGCGCGGTGTTCTGCGACCTCGACAACGACGGTGATCTTGATCTAATCGCCGCGAACATGCCGCCAGGGCAGGCCCGAGTCCGTCACGTGCCAACCACGCTGTTCCGCAATCAATTGCGTGAGACAGGCATTGCGTCGTTCGTGGACGTCACGCGCGAGGCCGGTCTGATGCGCGCGGACAATGCCGAGGATGCAAAAATCGGTGGTATCGGCGACACCGCGGGAGGCGTCGGATGTGCGGATTACGACGGCGACGGCGATCTCGACATTTTCTGGAAGAACACCGATGCGGATATCGACAATGCCTTGTTTCGCAACGAGGGAAATTGGCGCTTTACCGATGTGACTGGCTCGGCTGGCGCTGCATTACAAGGAAAGCTCAAAGATTCCAATGCGCAAGGCTCGCCCAACTTCATCGACTTCGATCATGATGGCTGGGTCGACCTGCTGGTGACCAATGAGCGCGACAGCAAGGTGTTGCTGCGTAATCGGGGTGATGGCACGTTCGAGGACGTCACGCGTGCGCGCCGGCCACCGAACGCTTTGCCGTTCATCAATCCGGGTTATGCACAGGGTGCCTGTATCGCGGATTTCGATCACGACGGCGACATGGATGTATTTTTGCCGATGGCGGATCAAGCCGGACGCATGATCATGAACCGCTTGCGCGAGACCGGTAGCCTGTCGTTCGAGGACGTTACCGCCCGCTCTGGCGCCGGCGTCATCCGCGGAGCGCGCGGATGCGTCGCTGCTGATTTTGACAATGACGGACACGTTGATCTCTATCTCAATAACGGCGGCCCCTCGAATATATTGATCAACGACGTGATCGCAGACTTTCCGTCCTTCGTTCAGTTCTATATCGCGTGGGAGCAGGCCGAGAACACGCTGCTGCGCAATCGCGGCGATGGGACCTTCGTCGATGTCACGCGGGGTTCGGGCGCGGAAGGGCTCGGCATTGGCTCAGGCGTTGGTGCCGCCGATCTGAACGGTGACGGATTCGTCGATCTGTTCGTCACCAATCGAACCTATTACGCAATGGGCAAGCAGGTCAGTCCGGTCGCAGGTCAAAATCGGCTGTTCATCAATCGCGGCAATGCCAATGCCTGGATCAAGGTGGCATTGCAGGGGACGCGCAGCAACCGCGATGCGTTTGGCGCGAGAATCAAGGTGGTCGCCGGCGATCTTGTGCAACATCACGAGCTGCAGAGTGCGCATGGCTACAACTCGACCAACGACCGGGTGCTGACTTTCGGCTTGGGCGCGCGCAAGGCGGTTGATCGAATCGAAATAATCTGGCCGTCGGGCACGGTGCAGGTGATCAACTCGCCGGCGATCCGTCAGGTTCACCGAATCGTTGAGGTAGCGAGTGTGGAGCCCTCTCGATGAAAGCCGACGAAAATATGCTCGACGGCCGAATGCTGATCGATGGCGAAATGTCCGTCGGTGACGGTGGCGCGAACGGTCAGTGGATCGAGTCTCATGATCCGGCGACACTGGAGCCCACCGGTCGAGTGCCTGCGGCGACGGCGAACGACGTCGATCGTGCCGCCAGGGCTGCGGCGCAGGCGCAGCCTGCGTAGGCAAAGAAATCAGTCTGGGAGCGTGCGGTCATCTTGCGTGGACTCGCTGCGGCTATTCGCGCTCGCTTTGCCGAACTCGTCGCGTTCAAGAATACATATTTTGGTCGGAGTCGATCGACGGCGACGTCCTCTCGCATCGCGCCTCCCATCGAGCGCGAAGAGATCGGCGTACTCACCCTGCACTCGGTAGGCGATCTAACATTCTTGTCCTGGGAGGGTCCGGGGCTCATCGAGCCGCCGCGCGCCTTTTCGCTGCGCACGCCGACGTTTAAACCGACTACCGTCTATGACGCCTTTGAGCCGGGCAACTTCGGCAAGCCGCTCGATGATCGTGAACTGCGGGCGCGTCAGAATTTGTTTTTGACGCGAATCTTTGCCCTACAAAACGCTCCTCAAACGGGGTCGGCTGTCGTTTAAACGACAAACAAAGCCAATTCTGAGGGCAAAGCACCTCTTCGCTCATAGGGTGTGCAATCGGTGTGTATCGACTATCCCTAAGCCAAGCTGATGGATCTGCTCGGATATTTCGTCAGTGATAGGGATTATGAGAAGACTGGACTCAGCAATCCCTGTTGGCCATCAAAGACTTACACGTGTCACTAAGCGGTGTGTAAGAGAATGTGTAAGTAAATATCGTGTTTTGACAGGTCTTTTCTCGACCAAAAACACTGCCGCACAGAGAGCTTAGTCAACGACCAAAGAAAGATACGCGAGAGTCAGAATTCGATTTTGACGCTAATTACGATCAGCGCGCACCTTATTACCTAGGATCTCTACTAATGATTCCGTTGTCGTTTAAACGACATCGTGGCCGCCGCCAGAACCTCATCGATCACCGGCAGATTTGACCGTTCAAATTCCCAGGGCGTGAGATCTAGGCAACCGATCAACCCTTCGGAAAGGTGCTGCACAGACTGAGTGCTCCAGTCCCGCCCGTCATGGCCGAGGGCGACCGCAGCGAAGCGGGTTAGAAACCGGATCGCCCCCTCGAGCTCATTGACCCGATGACCAACGAGTTACTAGTCGCTCGGATCCATTCGGCACGCATGATTTCGCATTCGACGCAGTGCGTCGACATGCCGATCGACGGTGGCTATGTCGGGATGGTCGATCGCGAGCCGTTTGATGAATGGTTGCGTGAGCGCGCGGCTCGTCACGGCGCTGTGCGTCTAGCGGGAACGTTTCGTCGCATCGAGCGCGACGAAGATGGCGATGCGATCGTCATCATCGAGCCCAAAGCCGGTGGCCCCGACCTGTCGGTGCGTACGCGGGTGATCCTTGGCACCGATGGCGCGCGCTCCGAGGTTGCGCGTCAGTCGATTAGCGGTGCGGACGAGGTTCCGTTCGTTTACGCGTACCACGAAATTCTCCACACTCCCAAAGCCTCGATTGATCCCACTCGTTGTGATGTCTATTACGACGGCAAGTTATCGCCTGATTTCTATGCCTGGGTATTTCCGCATGGCTCCACGATCAGTGCGGGTGCGGGTACTGCCATCAAGGGTTTTTCTATCAGGCACGCGGTGGGTGACTTGCGTCGTATCGCCGGTCTCGGTGATGCCGAGATCGTACGCCGCGAGGGCGCGCCCATTCCGTTGAAGCCGATGCGTCGTTGGGATAACGGCCGAGATGTGCTCGTCACCGGAGATGCGGCGGGTGTTGTTGCACCCGCATCGGGTGAGGGCATCTATTACGCGATGGCTTGTGGTCGTATTTGCGCCAAGGCCATGGATCAGTTCTTATCGACGCGTAATGCTCATGCGCTGCGTAAAGCACGCAAGGAATTTTTGGCTGCGCACGGGCGGGTATTCTGGGTGCTCGGTTTGCTGCAGCGATTTTGGTACACCAACGATCGGCGCCGCGAGCAGTTCGTGAAGATGTGCCGTGACCCCGACGTGCAACGGCTCACCTGGGAAGCCTACATGCGCAAGGAGTTGGTGCGTCGCAGTCCGATGGCGCACCTGCGAGTCTTTTTCAAGGATGTGGCGCAACTGCTCGGCCTCGCGCCCGGCTGAAATCCATGCTGCCGGATTTTTTGGTCGCTGCGATCGAGAGCGGCCGCTTGTTCGAGTGGATCGTGGTCCTTGTGATTCTCGAGGGGCTCTTTCTCCACTGGCTTTGGCGGCGCCACGTCGTCGGTCTTCCGTGGCGTCACTTCATAGGCAGTTTCGCCTCGGGCGCTTGTCTGATGCTTGCCGTACGTGCCGCTGTGGTGGATGCCCCAAGCGTTGAGATTGCGCTCTGGCTGGCGCTGTCACTCATGGCGCATCTGACTGACTTGGGCTTACGCTTTCGTCGTCGTTGATGCCGATGGGAAGGGCGGAAAGCTCAACAGAGCCAGACAACCAAGCACCAACAGGCCACAAAGCGTGAACATGGCAGCCGAATAACCGCCGCGCTCGACAATCATGGCTGTCGCAAGTGGTCCAACGCCGCCGCTCAAAGAATAAATTCCGTAAAAGCTGCCGTAGATTCTCGAGAAGTGCAGCATGCCGAAATATCGGCTATTGAGATACGCCAAGACGTCGACCTCGGCGCCGACGGCGAGGCCGATCATGAGCGCTGCGACGACGGCGAGCCCATCGGGAATATCCATCGCCAGCATGGCCAGCCCAGCGATCGGTGCGAGCAAAAACGCCAGTGCGACATGCGGTGCGAAAAACCGATCCATTAACCAGCCGGTGACGAGTCGTCCGGTCGTAACGGCGAGAAACATCATCGACTGCGCCAACGCTGCCGCCATCGGCGAGATACCACGACTCGTGAGCAGCGGCACGAGGTGCATCAGCGCGCTTTGAATGGCGAAGCCGATGATGAAGAAGGTCAGCAGGATAGTCCAAAAAGTTCGGGATCGGACTGCTGCACCGAGAGTGACTCCGGTGACCGGCTTAGCGACCGCCGCGCTCGGTGAGTCGTCGACATCCCCATCGGGTCGTTGGCCGAGACTCGCGGGATCGTCGCGCAGTAGCCACGCGATGGTGGGTAATGCGATGACGCCGATGGCGATGGCGAGCAGCACATAGGCCATCCGCCAGCCGTAGGCTTCAATCATCGCTTGCACGAATAGCGGCCATATGAAACCACCGATACCCACGCCGGAGAGGGCGATTCCGAGGGCGAGGCCACGGCGACGATCGAACCAGAGTGTGATGACTCTCGCGAATGCGACGTGCGTCGTACCGAGCGCGAACGCCGACAGCAAGAAGTAGCGCAGGTAAAAACTCCAAATATCGGGCCCTTGCAGTGCAAACGAGGCGAATATGGCAATTTCGCACACAAAGCCGATGAGGATGACCCGCTTCGCACCGAAGCGATCGACGATCGCGCCCATCAAAGGCGACATCAGCGCTGCGGTGAAGGTGACGGCGATCAACGCCGCGAAGGCGGCGCTCTGCGACCAGCCCGTTTCCAATCGAATGGGTCCAACGAAGATGCTGAAGGTGGACGCGCCAAGCGTGGCGATACCACAGGCGAGGCCCACGGTCGCGGCCAACACGATGCGCCAACCATCGAAACGGTGCTCGGTCATGGCTGATCCCCCCAATACCAATGAGCTTCACTGTAACGCGCTGGTAGACTCGTTCCTACTTGGTTGATCGTTATCAACCGCCACAGACGGAGCAGCGATGATTTATCTCGTCTACCGGATGCGCCTCAGTCCTCGTGCCCAACAAGACATGCCTGGTTTCTGGAAGTGGTTGGAGCAGCGCGAGAGCTGGTTCTACCGGGACTTGCCGATGGTGCGCGGCGTGCGTTGGTTCGTCACCGTGATTGGTGAGATCTACACGCTCGAGTGTTGGGCCGCTTTCGAGTCCGAGGCCGACTACGGCCGGTATCGCGCAGGCCTCGCAACGCTGAAGAAAGATGCTGACTGGGAGCGTACCCGCGTGAGTCAGGGCGAGTGGTGGGAGTTCCTCGACTCGCGGCTCGTTGCCGACGTGCCGTGTTCAGTGGGTTTCGGTCAATTCGGTACTGGTAACTCAAGCCATTCACCGGCGGCACCGATCACGACCTGAACTCGATCGGGAGATTGAATCCCTCCGACGTCGAAGCTGACCATGGCGATGCCGGGCGGCAGCTCGCCTCCGCGCCGCGGACGAGGCTGTGATGCGCTTGGATGTTCGTCCACCTCGATCAAGTGATATCGCGGCAGCTTGACGATGCCGAGCGGCACACGGGCATCATCGCCGAGTGCAAATTCGTCATTGATGATGCGCACGTTGACTGGCGCCGGCGGCAGCGTCGGCGTCGCAAGCTGTGTTCGATAGAAGCCGAGCATGGCGTCGATGTCGGGGCCACCTAGGATCGCAATGAAAGGCTCATCGACTCGTTGTTCTGCCGGGCGAAGGTCGAGCAAGGCTTTGTGGGTCGGCAGGGACGTGAAGTAGATCAGCTCACCCGCCGGACCGATCACCTGCATGGCATGCAGATCTGGATCGAAGGGCAGTGGCCTCGGCGGGATGACCACTTTAAATGGGCTGCCTGCGAAATCTTTGGCAAGTTCGTATGGGTTCTGACAGAGCACTTCCATGGCATTCCAGCCATGCCCGAGTAGCGGCAGCCCGGGAAACGGCGCTTGCTCGATGAAACGCACGAAACAACCGGGCCTGGTCGATGCTGGAACGTGAAGTTCAACGTAATGGCGACCGGTCATATTCGGTGTGCGCCATTGCTCGGCCTGCTCGGGCGTGATGATGCCCTGATCGAAAACGACATACCCTAGATGAGCGACGTAGTGCCTCGCTGCAGCTATTGGATCGGTTGCCGTGATCGTGAAGCCGGCAAGACGGTTCAGGCCGGTACTCACTTTCGAGCGCCAAAGAAAAACCAGCGGATGCCGGTGGTCAATCGACCCGTTTTGTCGGAGTTGACCGCATGCGTTTGCGAGAGGGCCTCTAGCCAACGCGTCTCGCCCAAGGCGTTCCATGATGGGACTACCGCCTGCAGATAATCGCCGGGCGCGAAGCCGGCAGCAGCCACCAGAGTCGGCAGCTTCGAGGCGCGGAAAGCCTGATAGAACGGTTCATTGTTGTAGTGACCGTCCCAATCCAAATAGAAGGAGTCCCACGCGGAGAGCTGATCATCCGGTGGTAACTCCATGTGTAGCATGAGGCCGCCAGGGCGGAGCACTCGATGCGCCTCGCGCAAAATCTGCGGAATCTCTTTCTTCGGAATCTCGTGCAGGAACATCGACGAGAAGACGATATCGAACGACTCGTCGGGAAAACGCAGCTGTCCCGCATTCATCTGCTGGAAATTCACCGCAGTGCCGATCGAGCGGGCCCTCGCATGCGCGAAACGCAGGCACGGCGCCGCCACGTCAATGCCAAAGACCTCCGCATTCGGATAAGTCTCTTTCCACGGCAGCGTGTTGTGCCCCACGGTACAGCCGAGGTCGAGCACGCGCTTGACGTTCAGATCCGGCATGGTCGCGGCGACATAGCGAGAGATTGATCTACCGATATCGCCAAGATCCGGTCCGAAGAGTCCAAATGTCGAGATGCGTAGTCGCTGGTCGTAGACGAGCCCCATCGTGGCATCGTCCAACTCATACTCAGTGTGGTAGCTGCCGGGCATCAGGTGAATATCGATTGCCGACACCGAGCGAGGGATCTCGAGTGTAGAATCCAACTTCAGGCTGCCGGGTCGTTTGCCGCGCGCGAGGTGACGCACTCGCTCGTTGATTTTGGTTGCGGCGCGCTCGATGCCAGGTTGCACCGTTTGGTAGAGAAGGTCCTGCGAGGTCGTTCGGAGCGCCGAGTAAAACCGAAACGAATCTCGCCCACGCATGGCAGCGTGAATATCGCGCGAGGAGGGTTGTTCGCCAAGCGTCGGTTCGACGTGATCACGATAGTCGCGCTTGATCCAATCGGCGCCTTGATCGAGAACACAACGACGTAGATCTCGTACGAAAGCGGCTCGAGCGCGATCGTCGCGGCGCGTTTCAACCTGCAGGTCTGCCAGAAGTGACGGTGCACGCTGGTTCACACTCGTAATGTAGCAATCGTTGAGAACGAACTCCTACTCCCGCGCAAATCTGAATCGACCGGTGAGCGGGCGAAAATGGGGTCTGACAGCCGGTAGTACGCAAGAGACTTCGCCCCCAAGTGTCACTTCGACGCAACACTCTGGAAACCGTTCCGGGGTTCCGTTAACGTACGGGGGTCGCGCCCACGTCGGGTGCGCCAATAGGGGAGACAGGAATGATCGTTTTCGAGAAGGGAATGACCTCGTTGGTCGCGGGTCTCGCGATCGCGATTGCAGCCGGGACGGCTACTGCGGCACCCGATCCGCAAGACTCGCAAGCTTCGGGCAGTCTGCTCGATGAGATCGTCGTCACGGCGCAACGTCGCGAAGAGCGCGTGCAAGATGTGCCGATCGCCATCTCTGCGTTCTCTGCCGATCAGCTCGAGAAGCTGAACGTCACCGAGACTCTCGACATGGTTAAGTTGATTCCGAACCTGCTCGGCTTCAACAACACTGGCCTCGGTACCGCTAACGGTTACTACCTGCGCGGTATCGGCAACACCGAATCCATCGCGACCTTTGATCCGCCCGTCGGCACCTATGTCGACGACGTGTTCTTGAGCCGCCAGAACGCCAACAACCTTGGCTTGTTCGATGTGGAGCGCATCGAAGTGCTGCGTGGTCCGCAGGGCACGCTGTTCGGCCGCAACACCACCGGTGGTGCGATGAACGTCATCCTGCGCGCCCCGGGCGAAGAGATGGGCGGTTACGTCGAAGCGGGCTTCGGCGAGTACAACCAGCGCAGCTTCCGCGGCACGATCGATCTGCCGGTGTCGGACAACGTGTTGACCAAGCTCTCGGTCTACTCGATCAAGGACGATGGTTACGTCTCGAACCCGATCACGGGCGAGGACAATATCAATGCGACCGACACGATGGGCGTGCGTGGTTCCATGCGCGTACTCGTCTCTGACGCGGTGACCTGGGACCTCGCAGCCCAGTACTCGCAAGACAAGGGCCTCAACATCCTCAACTTCGCACGCGGCTCGGGCTCGGCCTATCGCGGTGGCGTGGTGGCGAACGGGCTCGTCTCTATTCAGGCGGGTGGCCCGCAGGTCGCCCTCGTGCCGCAGCGCGCCGGTCTGCCGCCGACCTCCTCGGGTGCACAGAGCGTCGAAGCGCGTTGCCTCGGCACGGTCACGAGCGATCGCTTCACCTGCACGGGTTTGCGCCAGACGGGCACGCCGCTCGCGAACCTGATCACGGGTGAGAAGCGCTTCTACAACCTCGGCAACGATGTCGAGAGCACGATGATCACCTCGAACATCAAGTGGCAGTCGTCGGTGGGTGAGTTCAGCTTCATCACCGGTTACGTCGACATGTCGCAGAAGTTTGCGATCGACTTCTTCAACGGCACCGGTGTGAAGACCGCGACTGGCGGCACGCAGCCGACCAACCCGGTCGGTGGTTTCGTCATTGCCAACGACGGTGAGCACAAACAGTTCAGCCAGGAAATCAAGCTGACGGGTGAGATCGGCGAGGGCACTCGCTACGTGGCCGGTATGTACTTCTTTGACGAGAAGAACGTGACGGACTTTGCAGATCTCTTCAGCCTCTCGCCGACGCTGACGCTGGTGCTTGAGGATCGCATCCTCAACAACCGCGCTGATGCGATGGCGGTCTACACGCAGTGGGACTTCACGCCGTTCGAGAAGGCAACTCTGACCTTGGGTGGTCGTTACACCGACGAGACCAAGAAGGTGGCTTTCACGGCGAATGCGGCGCCTGGCATTGCGGCCGCACCGACGGCGGCCACGCGCGTCAACACGGCGAACTTGATTGCTGCCGGTGTTCCCTTGGAGCTGAACACGGCACTCTTCACGCCGCGTATCGCCTTCAAGTACGACGTGAGCGACGACATGAACGTGTTCGCTTCGGCCACTCGCGGCTTCAAGTCGGGTGGTTGGAACGCTCGCGGCACGGCGCCGGTTGCGAATCAGCCGTTCGCTCCCGAGACGGTGTGGTCGTACGAGTTCGGTCTGCGTTCCGAGTGGCTCAATCGCACGCTGCGCTTGAACTTGACGGGATTCATCCTGGACGTCGAAGACCTGCAGACGCCGTCGGCGTTCGTAGCGCCAAACGGTGCCATTTCGTTCATTACCCGTAACTTTGCGGGTATGAAGAATACGGGTATCGAAGCGGAGCTCATCTACGCTCCGACGGAAAATCTGAACTTGTTCCTCTTTGCGGGTTCGCAGGACGCCAAGTATCAGGATGTCGCTGCTTCGATCATCTCCCAGCAGGCCTCGTGTAAGGCCTCCATCGCGGGCACCGGTGGCCGTGCGGGTGACTGCAACGCCGGCATCATTAATCCGTCTGGTAACTTTGCTGATCCCGTTCGTGCACCGGATACGCTGGCCTTGGGCGCAAGCTACAGCCTGAACATCGGTGAGAACCTGCGTTTGACGCCGAACGTGCTGTGGGCCTACACGGGTGACAACAACGTCGCCACCAGCGGTGCCCCGGCGGGTCTCGTCGAAGCCTACGACACGCTCGATGCGGGCATCACGCTCGAGAACGCCGCAGGTGGCTGGCGCATCCAGGCGAACTGCCGCAACTGCACCGACGAAGTGCAGGTCGTGTCGGTGTTGTCGGATCTTGCCTACATCCAGGCTCCGCGCAGCTGGAACGTGACCTTCAAGTACGACTTCGGCGCTCGCCGTCGCTGATCGTTACTTCGATCTGATCGATCGATGAAACCGGGGTGGCCTAGCCACCCCGGTTTTTTTATGCGCGTTACTTCGTCGCTCGCGCTGCAACCGCTTCGATTTCGATTCGTGCCTCGGGTACCGCGAGTGCTTTGACGTAAACGAGCGTACCTGCCTGTTTTCCGTTCGGGTTGTGTTTACGGCCTGCTCGGATCACGGCTGGCAGATCGGCAGCATCCGTGAGATAGACGGTGGTTTTGACGAGATCCTGCATCGTCATCCCCGCATCGGCGAGTGATTTGGCGATTCGCTCGTAAACGATCTCCGCCTGTGCATCTCCGTCGGCCGGTGTTTTGCCGTCGGCGCCCGTGGCGGTCTGACCGCTGATATACAAGATTCTCGACCCCGGCGGTATCTCGACCGTACGCTTCGTATAGCCCCCGCTCGGATTGCGGATGAGGTTGGTAGACGCCGTGTTTGGATCGGGCGACTGCGCAAGTCCCGCGATGCTCGCGACCAGGCAGACGATCGCGCAGATATGGCTCAACGAAATCCCGTGCATTTCGATTCCTCCGTTGTCCAGCCCGCTTTGATTGGTCCAGTGTTGAAGTTAGTTTAGGCAGCCTTTTTGCCGGTTATAGAGATGATCCGAGGGCTGGGGGCGAGCCCCCAAGCCTCGGGCGCCGGGGGTCGATAGCCGAGAGCGCGGTGCGGCCGAACTCGGTTGTAGTGACATCTCCATTGTTCGATCAGCACCTGCGCTTCACGTAGCGT
>Ga0194120_10009818_pt1 | contig 12023 bp, 10 predicted proteins | sample TA2MahCa65mmetaG_FD_148642 | JGI IMG/M metagenome (GOLD analysis project Ga0194120, IMG submission 148642) | Freshwater microbial communities from Lake Tanganyika, Tanzania - TA2015019 Mahale Deep Cast 65m | ecosystem: Environmental > Aquatic > Freshwater > Lake | place: Tanzania: Lake... | reverse complement strand
GATCGACCCGCGACCGTTGCGCGGCGAGGTCGAGCTCGACGACGTCTGGTTCACCTACTCGACGGCCGGCAACGGCGACGGCCCCGAGCCCGATTGGGCGCTCCGGGACGTCTCGGTCCACATCCCCGCCGGCGAGTCGCTGGCGCTGGTGGGCGCGACGGGAGCGGGCAAGAGCACGCTGGCGAAGCTGGTGGCTCGCTTCTACGACCCGCAGAAGGGGCGGGTGCTGGTCGACGGGCACGACCTGCGCGACCTGCGCGCGCAGTGCCTGCGCAGCCAGCTCGGGATCGTGCCTCAGGAGGGATTCCTGTTCTCGGGGACGGTGGCCGAGAACATCAGCTTCGGGCGGCCTGACGCTTCGCGCGAGGAGATCGAGGCGGCGGCCGACGCGATCGGCGCCGGCGAGTTCATCGAGCGGATGCCCGACGGTTACGAGACCGAGGTCGGCGAGCGCGGTGTGGCGCTGTCGGCGGGGCAGCGGCAGCTGATCGCGTTCGCGCGGGCGCTGCTTGCCGAGCCGCGGATCCTGATCCTGGACGAGGCGACCTCGAACGTGGACGTGCGCACCGAGAGGGCGATCGAGACGGGCCTGGAGAAGCTGCTGGCCGGCCGCACGGCGATCGTGATCGCCCACCGCCTCTCGACGATCCGCAACGCCGACCGGATCGCGGTGCTCGAGAACGGCTCGATCGCCGAGATCGGCAGCCACGACGAGCTGATCGCGGCCGGCGGCCGCTACGCGCAGCTCTACGGGACCTGGGCCGAGCTGGCTGCGTAGCCCGCAGCTACGGTGCGACGCCGCCGCCGGGGCTGACGCCGCCGCCGGTGCCGGCACTGCCGTCGTCGGTGATGCCGCCGTCGGCGGTGGGCGCCGGCGCCGGGGTGACGGGGGCGGGCGCGACGGTGCCACCGGAGCTGGCGCTGCTGCCGGTGGCGGAGCTCGAGGCCGCGACCTCGGCGCCGCACTCCTCGAAGCCGTAGGTCGATGCGGCCGTCGCGGCGTCGGTCTTGGCGGTGGCGAGCTCAGTCTCGAACTCCGCCGTGTCGCTGCCCCGGTCGAGCGCGAGCGCGATCTTCTCTCCGGCCTCGACCTGGGTCTCCATCGCGACCAGGAACTCGTCGAGGGTGGCGCGGTCGTCTGCGGGCGGGCCGAGGGCCTCGATGTCGGTGACCACGCCCTGGCGCAGGTCGGCGATCTCACCCGCCGCCGTCAGCCCCTCGCCTGCCTCGGCGTACTGGTCGATCGCGGCGTTCGCCTCGGCGCAGATGGCGTCGGCCTCGGCGATGAACTCGTCCTTCTCGAGGCTGCCGGTGGTCGAGACCTCGGTCGGGATCGTGATCGGGACCTCGGGCGAATCGTCGCCGCCGCAGCTGCCGATGCCGATGGCGATGACCATGAACAGGATCAGACCGCCCAGCGCGCAGAGGACGACGATCCCCCTGGTGGTGAGTCGGGTGCCCTCCATCGCGGCCGCAAGGTAGCAGGGAAGTCCCCACAGCTCACAATGCCCCGCCCGCGCTCAGGCGGCGTCTTCGTCCTCCTCCTCGACCAGCCTCAGCTCCGCCTCGCGCCGCCGGCTGCCGTTGCGCCCGCCCCAGGTGTCTGTTTGGGCGTGGCAGTTGGCGCAGAGCAGGGCCAGGTTCTCCAGCCGGTTGTCGTCCCCGACCCCGTTGATGTGGTGAAGCTGCATGTTGAACGGCTTCCCGCGCCACTCCGTGATCCCACACTCCTCGCAGCGATTCTCCTTCAGGCCCTCCTTGACCAGTCGATGCTTGAGATGGCCCCGGCTGGTCCGCCTGCCCACAACAAGCAGATCGGCGATGGGCATGGCCACGGGCCTCGGCACGATCGCGCCGCGCTTCACGGCATCGGTCCAGGCGTAGGCTGAGAACCCGAACCGCTCCATGCATTCCGTGCGGGAGAGGCCGCCGTCATAGGCGATCTGAACGGCCTGCCAGTCATAGCGCTTGGCGAATCTTGGATCGGCGGGCAGGTGCAATCGCCTGGCGTGGAACGCGACCGTCGACTTGACCACCCCGAGCCGGCTTGCGACCTCCTGGTATTCCAGGCCCTGATCGAGGAGCGCGCGCACCTGCTCCCGCATCTCCCCTGGCGGCAGCTTCGGTCCCTGGGTTCCTGCGCTCCATAGCGAACATATGTTCGCATCGGAGTCGGACGGAATCCCTGCAAGCGACGGGCTTGCGGGACGGGTCAACTACTTGAACCCTGCAGTCCGGGCGGGGCTACTGGGGATCCAGGGATCGAACCTGGGCTTCCTGGACCAGAACCAGGCGGGCTTCCGCTACCCCAATCCCCATCGACCTTGGTGGACGGCATGCGGCCGTCCACTTGCCGCAAAGCCTAGCTGGAACCGAGCCCTCCGATGTCGCTCGCCGGGTCGGCAAGCGCTTCCTTCTCGTCGGACACGTCAACGCCCTTAGCGAGCAGCTCGCGCGCCACGCCGAGGTCCTCGGAGCGCTCGACGGAGAGGGCCCCGGCGACCCTGCCGTCCTTGAGGTAGAAGACGCAGAACTCGCCGGCGCCGCGGTCGCCCCGCCAGACCTCCTCGTCCCACTCCGAAGCGGGCCCGACGTACTCGAGCGAGGCCCAGTCGGCGAGGTCGCTGAAGAAGTAGGGCACAACCTCATAAGCAGCGGAGTCGCCCGCCATGCAACGCCCCACGTGCATCCCCTGCTGCATCGCCACGTCCCAGTGCTCGACCCGCAGCCGCCGCCCGTGCACGACGCTGTCGTAGCTGCAGACGTCACCAGCCGCGTAGATCCCCTCCGAGGAGGTCTGCAGCATCGAGTCGCAGACGATGCCGTCGTCCACCTCGAGCCCCGCCCTCTGCGCCAGCATCACGTCCGGCCTCACGCCCGCGCCGACGACGACGAAGTCACCCTCCACGGTCTTGCCGCTCTGGGTCACGACCGCGGAGACCTTCCCATCCCCCTCGAACGCCTCCAGCGTCTCGCCGGCGTGGAACTCGACCCCCTTCGACTCCATCAGCTCCTGGAACCAGCCCCCCGCCTCGTCCCCGAACACCCTCGAGAGGGCGACGTCCTCCATCATCACGACCGCGCACTGCGTCCCCTGCGCCGTCAGCGACGCAGCCACCTCGCAGCCGATGTAGCTGCCCCCGATCATCACCACCCGCTTTGCCTTCTCCGCGTCGGCGCGGATCGCGTCCGAGTTGCCGAACGCCCGCAGGTAGTGGATCCCCTCCAGCTCGGCCCCCTCGACGCGGAGGATGTTGACGTTGGCGCCGGTGGCGATCAGCGCCTGCCCGAACTCCACCTCGTCGCCGCCCTGCAGCTTCGCGATGCTGCTATCGGGGTCCAGCGACATCACGTTCGTGCGCGTGCGCAGCTCGACGCCGTTCTGCTCGTACCAGTCGGGCGGGTTGACGTAGGCGTCCGCGCGCTCGGCCTCGCCTCGCAGATACTCCTTCGAGAGCGGCGGGCGCTCGTAGGGCACCTCGGGCTCGCGCCCGACCAGCATGATCGAGCCCTCCGCCCCGCGCTTGCGCAGCTCGGCTGCGCAGTTGGCCGAGGCCATGCCGCCGCCGATCAGCAGGTAGTCGACCTTCAAGAACCGTTGCCGTCCGGCCCGAAGAACGCCTTCAGGTCCTCCTCGACGCTCGGGTCGAGCACCGCCAGCACCTCGTCGCCCGCTTCGAGCACGGTGTCGGGGCCGGGCACGAACCCGCCCTCGCCCTCGCGCAGCACCGAGATCAGCAGCGAGCCCGCCGGCATGTTGAGGTCGCCGACGCGCTGCCCGTGCACTCGCGAGTCGTCGGTCAGCAGCATCTCGATGATCTCGAGCCGCTCCTCGGGCAGGTCGAGCAGGTGCACCAACCCGTAGTCGGGCACCTCGTGCTCGATCACCCGCAGGATCAGGTCCGTCGCCGACACGTACGGCCTCACCCCGAGCAGCTCGAAGTGGGGCCGGTTGCGCGGGTTGTTGACCCGGGCGATGATGCGGTCCACGAGGTACTTCTCCTTCGCCACCTGGCAGATCAGCATGTTGTCCTCGTCGTCGCCGGTGACCGCGATCACCATGTCGGCGCGCGAGATCCCCGCCCGCTCCAGCACCCACAGCTCCGAGGCGTCCCCGTACTGGACGCCGTGCTCGAGCTCCTGCTCGACCGTCAGGTAGCTGTCGCGGTTGTTCTCGATCAGGGTCACCTCGTTCCCCTTCTCGATCAGCTCGCGCGCCAGGTTCCAGCCGACCTTGCCGGCGCCGATGACGATCATGTACTTGCGATCAGCCATCTCCGGCCGTCCCCATCAGCTCCTCCTCGAGCATCCGGATCGCGAAGTTCGTCGGGCAGATCGTCTTCACGCCCTGCTTCTCGTACCACTCGGCCCGCAGCGGGTCGAGGATCCGAGCCACCACCGTCGGCACGTTGTATCGCCGCTTCGCGATCTGGGCGATGATGATGTTGGTGTTGTCGCCGTTGGTCGAGGCGACGAAGGCGTCGGCCTTCTCGACCCCGGCCGCGTCGAGAGCGTCCGTCTCGAGCGCGGTCCCGACCGTGAACTGCCCGCCCGCGTCCTCCCACGAGGTCTCCAGCCCGACCTCCAGCCGCGCGTGCACCTCGGGGTCCTCATCCAGGCAGGAGACGTCATGGCCCTCGCGCAGCATGCTGCGCGCCACAGTGGACCCGACCCGCCCGCATCCGACGATGACCACGAACACGCTGCGGATACTACGGCTCGGTGTGCCCCGGCTCATCCCCGGGCGGGGCGGTGAGCAACACCCTGCACGGCGCCTTCTGCAGCACGTACTCGGTCACCCTCCCGATCTCCTCCGGCCGCGCGGCGCCGATCCCACCGAGGATCGCCCCGCCCCGGATCCTGCTGGGCGGCTCGCCGCCCATCACGATCACCTCGGCCCCGCGCTGGCGCGCCTCGGCCACGATCCCGGCGCCGACCGACCGCGCGCGGACGAAGGCGGTCCCCACCTCGACGTTCTCGTACTCGTCGGCGACCTCGTCGGCGCGTGCGAGCGCTCGGTCGGCCTGCTCCCTGATCGCGACCGGGAGCGGCGCGTCGATCGGCACCGTCAGCGGCAGCTCCGCCACGTAGATCACGTCCACGCGCGGCGGCGCCTCGCCCTCGCGCACCTCGGCGTCCGCGAGCCTGCCGGCGGTGGCGATGATGTCGTCGTCCAGCTTCGACCCGAACACCGGCACCAGGATCGACTTGAACTCGACGTCGGTCGCCTCCTTCTTCAGCGAGGACTCGGGCACCGTCACCCGCTCGGTCAGCGAGACGCCCTCGACGAAGCGGCGGTAGACGAGGTACATGACGAGCCCGAACAGCATCCAGCCGCCGCCCACGGCCAGCGCCCCCTGGTGGAAGGCGATCACCGACAGCCAGGCCAGCCCGCTGATCACCGCCGCGAACAGCGCCGGCAGGGGAATCTCCCGCTCGCGGACCCGGAGGTTGAAGGGAACCCTGTAGGGACGCTCGCGGTCGGGGTCGCTGACCCGCAGGCGGATGATCGCGAGGTGCGCGAGGGTCGCTGCCAGCAGCGCCCCGAACGCATAGACGCCGGCGAGGAACTCGATGTCGCCGGGGATCGCCAGCGCCAGCGCCAGCACCGCCGCGATCGCGATCGCGACCACGGGCGTCGCGTAGGTGCGCTGCAGCCGTCCCGCCCAGCTCGGGATCTGGCGGTTGCGCCCGAGCACGTAGACGTGGCGGGAGAGGCCGAGCATCGAGGTGTTGGCCGCCCAGATCAGCACCGGCACCGCGACCAGCACGACCGCCCACTGCATCACGTCCGCGAGCCAGCCGGGATCGAACTGCTGCACCACCCCCAGCACCGGCGCGTCCACGTACTCGCCCGCCAGCGCCGTCTCCGGCCCATCCGGGCCCTGCTCTACCGGTACCGCCATCAGCGCCACCGCGGCGATCCCGGCGTACATCAGCGGCACGATCACGGCCCCGGCCGAGGCCACGCGCTTCAGCTCCCCCTGCTCGAAGTCCAGGTCGGGCGCCAGGTCGCTAGCCGCCTCGATCCCCGCATAGGCGATCGTCGCCACGACCGCGGCGTAGACGATGTCCTCGAGGCTCGGGCTCGAGAACAGCTCCAGCTCGGCGGTCAGCAGCGAGGGCTCGAAGACGACCACCGCGCCGACCGCGATCACCAGCAGCTGCAGCACCAGGTCGGCCAGCGCCAGCATCACCAGCCGGTTCTGGCGGCTCCCGCCGGTGACCGAGGTCGCGTTCAGGAAAGCCGCCAGTCCGATCACGGCCGCCGCCACGGCGACGGCCTCCCAGCCATCGGCGAACCCGCCCCAGGCCGGTGTCAGATAGTGGGGCACCGAGATCGCCGCGGCGGCGATCACGATCACGTAGTCGATCAGGATCGCCCAGCCGGCGATGAAGCTGATCAGCTCGTTGAAGGCGTGGCGGGAGAAGGTCGAGGACCCGCCCCGCTCGCGGTACATGGCGCCGCCCTCGACGTAGGTGAGCGTCGTGATCGCGAACAGCAGGCCGGCGCCGAGGAAGATCACCGGCGTCAGCCCCAACCCGCGATCGGCGACGACCCCGATCGAGAAGTAGATCGAGAAGCCGACGGTGGACGCCGCGATCGCGTACAGGAACGGCACCCCGAGCAGCTGCCTCGCCCTCACCTCCCGCCTCCCCTCATCGGCCGCCGCCCGGCGGGCGCAACGAGATGTAGAGCCGCCCGGCGCCGATGCCGACGAACAGCAGCCCGAAGAGCATGCCCGTCGCCAGCGGCCCGCCCCCGCGCGCCAGCGTCACGACCACCATCGCCAGCCCGAAGCCGATGATGGTGACGGCGAAGACCCTGGTCGCGACCTGGTAGGCGGCCCCCAGCACAGGTGGGCGCTCGCGCTCGCTCATGCCGACGCCCCGATTCCCTCGGCGACGCCGGCCTCCTCGCGCGCCCGGACCGGCTCGCCGACGACGATCACCCGGCAGGGCCGCTTCGCCAGCACCGTCTGCAGGGTCTTGCCGTAGAGCGGCCGCCCATCGCGGTAGCGCAGGCCCATCACCAGCGCGCTCGCCTCCATCTCCTTCGCCTCCTTCGCGATCGAGGACCCCGCCTCGTCCGGTCGCGCCCGGTGCACGTGGCCGCTGACGCGCATGCCGCCGATCAGCTTCGCCTGCTCGATCTTCGACTGCGCCGCCGACTCCTGCTCCCTCATCGGGGCCTCGACCGGCAGGCTCCTCGGGACCGTGAGCAGGGAGACGACGTGGATCCCGCGGCGGCGCTTGGCCGCGAGCTTGACGGCGGTCGCCACCGTCTCCTCGGAGAACGGCGCGTCGTCCTCGAAGGCGACGAGCACGCTCTTGTACTCGACCTCCTCGACCCCGACGGGCTCGGGCAGCACCACCCTGTGCGTCTCGGTCAGCGGCAGGCCCTGCACCCGCCGGTATCCGACGTAGGTGGCGATGCCGATCAGCATCCAGATGGACCCGAGGACCAGCGTGCGCGTGTTCAACGCCATCACCACGATCCAGGCCGCTCCGGTGCCGAGGCCGCCGATCACGGACGCCAGCGGCAGGTCCCAACCCCTGAACCGGACGTTGAGCGGCGCCCGCCAGGGGCGCTCCCGGTCGGGGTAGCGCTGGCGCAGGCGCACCAGGGACAGGTGCGCGATCGTGAACGAGAGCATCGCCCCGAACGAGTACATCGTCGCCAGCAGCTCGGTCTCGCCCGGGAGCAGCGCGACGACCGAGACGGCGCCGAAGAGGATCAGGGCCAGATAGGGCGTGCGGAACTTCGGGTGGATCGCCCGCAGGCGCTGGGGCAACTGCCGATAGGTGCCCATCGAGAAGGTCAGCCGCGAGAGCCCGATCAGGCCGGCGTTGGTCGCGATGATCAGGATCACCCCGGCCAGGACGCCGACGTAGACCCGCAGCACCTCGGTGAGGGAGGCGCTGAGGCCCATGTTGTCGACGATGCCGAGCATCGGGTTCTCGGCGTAGGTCGTGCCGAGCTCGGTCGTGAACTCGCCGCCGGACTCCGACACCGGCATCGCCGACAGCGCCACCAGCGGGATCAGCAGATAGAGGACCAGCACGGCCGCGACCACGAGCCCGACGGCGCGCGGGATCGTCCGCGGGGCGTCGCGCGCCTCCTCGGACATGTTCGAGAGCGTCTCGATCCCGGTGTAGGCGATCATGCAGAGCGCGATTCCCAGCGCGAAGTCGCCCCAGGTCGGCGCCACCCCGAAATCGACGTTGTTCACCAGCGTGTCCGCGTTGAGGACGAGGAAGAGGCCGAGCGCCACCAGCAGGACCTGCGTCAGCAGGTCCCCGATCGCGAGCACGATGTTGAGCCGGGCAGACTCCTGACCGCCGAGGATGTTGATGCCGACGAGCCCCGCCACGAGCGCCGCCGAGAAGAAGATGTCGGTCGGGCTGTCCCCGAGCGGCTCCCAGAGCACCGCGAGGTAGTCGGGGACGAAGAAGGCCGAGATCGCGACCGTGATCACGTAGTTCAGCATCTGCCCCCAGGCCGCCAGGAAGCTGACCAGCTCGTTGAAGGCGTGGCGCGCGAAGCTCGAGGAGCCCCCCGCCTCGGGGTACATGACGGTGGCCTCGGCGTAGGTCGCGGCCGTGAGCATGAAGATCAGCCCCGCGACCAGGAAGGCGATCGGCGTCAGCCCGAGGGCGAAGGCGGCGACGACCCCGAGCGCGTAGTAGATGGAGGAGCCGACGTTGCCGTAGGCGGTCGAGAACAGCGCGCCCGTGCCGTGCACGCGCGCCAGCGACTCGTCCCGCGGGATTCGCCTAGCCAAGTCGCCCCAAAGGTACGGGTCGCGCCAGGCGGCTCAGCGTTGCCAGGGCGACGGCCCCGCCACCCCGCATCCCCGCAGGGCGAAGCCCGAGGAGATGCGGGTTCGTGGCGAAGCCGTCAGCCGTGGCGTTCCGTCTCAGAGAGCGACGATCGGGATGATCAGGATCGCGACGATGTTGGCGACCTTGATCATCGGGTTGATCGCCGGGCCGGCGGTGTCCTTGTAGGGATCGCCGACGGTGTCGCCGGTGACCGAGGCGGCGTGGGCGTCCGAGCCCTTGCCCCCGTGGGCGCCGTCCTCGATCAGCTTCTTGGCGTTGTCCCAGGCGCCGCCGCCGGCGGTCATCGAGATCGCGGCGAAGATGCCGACGACGATGACGCCGATCAGCAGGCCGCCGAGTGCCTGGTAGCTGAGCAGGCCGACGACCACCGGGACGACGATCGGGATCAGCGAGGGCAGGATCATCTCGCGCTGCGCCGAGGCGGTCACGATCGCGACCGAGCCGGCGTAGTCGGGCTTCTCCTTGCCCTTCATGATCCCCGGCCTCTCGCGGAACTGGCGGCGGACCTCCTCGACCACCTGGCCGCCGGCGCGGCCGACGGCCTCGATCGAGAGCGCCGAGAACAGGTAGACCATGATCCCGCCGATCAGCAGGCCGATGAGGACGTCGGGCGAGGCCACGTCGAAGTTCAGTGCCTTGTCCGGGTCCTCCTCCTGCAGCTCGAAGATGAACGCGTTGAACAGCACCAGCGCGGCCAGCGCGGCCGAGCCGATCGCGTATCCCTTGGTCACGGCCTTGGTCGTGTTGCCCACCGCGTCCAGGGGATCGGTGATGTCGCGCACCTCCTGCGGCAGCTCCGCCATCTCGGCGACGCCGCCGGCGTTGTCGGTGATGGGGCCGAAGGCGTCGAGCGCGACGATCAGCCCGGTCAGCGAGAGCTGCGCCATAACGGCGATGCCGATGCCGTAGATGCCGGCCAGCTCGTTGGCGCCGAAGATCGCGAGCACGATCACCAGCACGGGCGCGGCGGTGGACTGGAAGCCCTGCGCCAGGCCCTGGATGATGTTGGTCGCGTGGCCCGTCTCGGAGGCGTCGGCGATCGTGCGCACCGGCCGGAAGCGGGTCGAGGTGTAGTGATCGGTGATCACGAACAGCAGCGCCGTGACGCCGACCCCGATCAGGCCGCAGAGCCAGAGGTCGGTGACGCTGACCGCGGCGGCGCCGGCCTCGGAGAAGCCGAGGCGGAGCGGGTCGCTCATCAGCCAGTCGGTGATCGGGTAGAAGGCGATGGCCGAGAGCACGGCCGAGACCGCCAGGCCGACGTAGAGCGCGCGCTCGACGTTGCCGCTGCGGGTGCGGACCGCCAGCGCGCCGATGATCGAGGCGAGGATGGCGACGCCGCCCAGCGCGAGCGGGTAGACCGCGACCTCGCGCCCGTACTCGGGCGTGAAGGTGAGCACGCCGAGCAGCATCACCGCGACCGCGGTGACGGCGTAGGTCTCGAACAGGTCGGCGGCCATGCCGGCGCAGTCGCCGACGTTGTCGCCGACGTTGTCGGCGATCACCGCGGGGTTGCGGGGGTCATCCTCGGGGATGCCCGCCTCGACCTTGCCGACGAGGTCGGCGCCGACGTCGGCGGCCTTGGTGAAGATTCCGCCGCCCAGACGAGCGAAGACCGAGATCAGCGAGCCACCGAAGCCGAGGCCGATGAGGGCGTCCACGGCCTCCTTGTCGCTGAAGTCCAGCAGGATCAGCGCGCCGTAGTAGCCGGCGACTCCCAGCAGCGCGAGCCCGACGACGAGCATGCCCGTGACCGAGCCCCCCTTGAAGGCGACGTCGAGCGCGGGCGGGATGCCGCCGCGGGCGGCCTCCGCCACCCGGGAGTTGGCGCGCACCGACAGGTTCATGCCGATGAAGCCCGCGGCGCCCGAGAGGACGCCGCCGATCACGAAGCCGATCGCGGTCTCGACGTTCTGCAGCGGGATCAGCAGCAGCGCCACGACCACGCCGACGCCGGCGATGATCGTGTACTGGCGCTTCAGGTAGGCGCTGGCGCCCTCCTGGATCGCGCTGGAGATCTCCACCATCCTGTCGTTGCCCGCGGGCTTGGCCAGCAGGCGCTGGGTGATCAGAAGTCCATAGACGACGGCGGCGGCGGCGCAACCGAGCGCGAACACCACTCCGTAGTCGGTCAGAAAGTCAGTCAAGTTCGTTCAGCTCCTGGTTCTCTGTCGCTCTTCGTTAGGGGATGAAACGGTGAGGGGCGGCGCGGGAGTGTACCCGGCCCAACGGTCCCGGCGGCGTCAGTCGTCCCCCGGGGTCCAGAGGCCCGAGGCGCCGCCGCCCGGGCCCTTTTTGTCCTGCTCGGAAGCTTCCTCGCCCGGCTCGGCGGGGGAGTCTCCCCCGCCCTCGGCCGCGTCGTCGCCCCCATCGCCCCGCGCGTGCTTGGCCCAGAGCAGCTGCAGCTCGGAGACGGCCTGGCGCAGCTGCGCCTGCGCCTGCTCGGGCACGTGCTCGACCAGCGCCCCGGCCGCCTCGATCCCGATCCTCGCCTGGTCGAGGTCGCGCTCGTCCTCCTTCGCGATCCGGCGCGCCGAGAGGTTGAGGATGCTGATCGCCGACTGCAGGACCAGGTCGTCGATCCGCAGCTCGCGCACCTGCTGCTCGAGCTGCTCGCGCAGCTGCTCCTCGCTCTCGGCGCCGTTGCTCTCCTCGCCGGGCTCAGCCATCGGCTAAGTGAATCACCTGGAGCCCGCCCGGCGCCCGCCGGGGGCCGCCGGCGATCCGGGCTTGGAGGCGACCATGAAGACCCCAGCGACCGCCAGGTCGGCGTCGGAGAGCCCGCGAAACCGCGACAGCAGCCGCGGACGCATGCGCTCGATCTCGGGCGCGGCGGCGGCGACCACCCGCGCGACCTGCTCGGCGGAGAGCCCCCCCCCTCGAGGTCGCCGGCGTCGCCGATCAACCGGGTCGGATGCAGCTCGGCGCTGTAGCCGAGCGCCGAGGCGTGCTCGCGGTAGCTGTCGCTGAGGCAGCGGTTGGTGAGGCCCGTGTGGCGCCGCATCGCGTCCCAGACCCGATCCGACACGGTCAGGAGCTCGAGCGGGCCGCGGCCGCTGCGCTCGAACAGCCCGTGGTCGCTGAGGTCGATCTTGTGCAGCATCGCCCCGCCCGGCTCGAGCAGGCGGTCCATCTGCTCGAAGGCGGGCGCGAGGTCCCAGAGGTGGCCGAGAACG
>Ga0194120_10009814_pt1 | contig 12026 bp, 10 predicted proteins | sample TA2MahCa65mmetaG_FD_148642 | JGI IMG/M metagenome (GOLD analysis project Ga0194120, IMG submission 148642) | Freshwater microbial communities from Lake Tanganyika, Tanzania - TA2015019 Mahale Deep Cast 65m | ecosystem: Environmental > Aquatic > Freshwater > Lake | place: Tanzania: Lake... | reverse complement strand
AAAACCGCTTCAGGCGGGTGAAAAATAGCCGGTTTTCCAATGCCATTTAAGGATTGGCGACCTTTACGGTGGATTGTTGGTCGTTTGGGCGGTTTTTCGAGGTGCCCTCTTGGGGTATATCGGATCTGGTTGGTCAATTGCGTGAAATCCGACACCTCGCTTTGGAAAATCGTGGGCGACTTGATCCACCGCGTCTTCCATCCAGAAAGGTGTTGGCACAAATACTTGAAAAAGTTTCAGCAGTTTTATTCCCCAATCGTTTGGGATTTCCTGAGTTGTCCAATGAAAGCATTGACTATTATGTAGGGACGACATTAGATGATTTGATACGTCAGTTAGGGACACAGATTGAACTGGAATTAGCCTTTACTAAAAGTCTAAACCACAATTCCGAGGACAATGGCTTGTCTGCTGCAGATATTTTGCAGCAGTTCGCTGCGCAATTACCCACTATTCGTCGATTATTGGACACCGATTTACAGGCGGCTTATGAAGGCGATCCAGCAGCGCGTAGCTCGGATGAAGTTTTGGTTTGCTATCCAGGCATTGTCGCCATCACGCATCATCGTATAGCGCATTTGCTGTATGGTTTGGGCTTGCCATTGATTGCAAGAATGATTGCTGAAATTGCCCATTCAGCGACAGGTATTGATATTCATCCAGGCGCGCAAATTGGTGATCATTTTTTTATTGATCACGGTACCGGTGTCGTGATCGGTGAAACGGCCATCATTGGTAATCGTGTTCGAATCTATCAAGCCGTCACTCTAGGCGCCAAACGTTTTCTAAAAGATGAGAGCGGCCATCTTCTCAAAGGTAATTTGCGTCACCCGATTGTCGAGGATGATGTCGTTATTTATGCAGGCGCCACAATTCTGGGACGCATCACAATTGGAAAAGGCTCAACCATAGGCGGCAACGTCTGGCTTACCCACAGCGTAGGACCCGGTAGCCACATTCATCAGGCGCAAGTCAGACAAGAATTTTTTGATGCGGGCGGCGGGATCTGATACGCATTCAAAAGTAGTACCACTCAACAAATAATAATTAGGAGAAAACCACCATGACCGATATCCATCAAGCCCATACCGCCTTAGGCGACGTAGCGGCCCGTACTTTATCGAACGCTACCAAAACCGTCCCAATGATGGGCAATATCACGCCTCGCTGGCTGGTGCATTTACTGCCTTGGGTGCCAGTTGAAGCGGGTATTTATCGTGTTAACCGTGTTAAAAGCGATACCAGTATTAGTGTAGATTGTTCAAGTCTGGACGAAAAAGTATTGCCACAGACTTTTGTTGATTACGAAGAATGGGGTCGTGAATACCGTTTAAATGCTGTTAATACAGTTTTAGATGTTCATACCCGCGTGGCTGACTTATACAGCAGTCCACATAACCAAATTCATGAACAATTACGTTTAACCATTGAAACCGTAAAAGAAAGACAAGAAAGTGAATTAATTAACAATGCTGAATACGGTTTATTAAATAACGTCGCTCCAGAAATGCGAGTGGCTTCACGTACAGGCGCACCGACTCCAGACGATCTGGATGAATTAATTGCCAAAGTGTGGAAAGAACCGGCATTTTTCCTGGCACATCCGCGTGCAATTGCTGCTTTTGGTCGTGAATGTACCCGTCGTGGCACACCACCACCAACTGTGTCATTGTTTGGTTCACAATTCATCACCTGGCGCGGTATTCCATTAATTCCATGTGATAAATTGAAAATCGTCAATGGCAAAACCAATATTTTGCTATTAAGAACCGGTGAAGGTCGTCAGGGCGTTGTTGGTCTGTATCAACCAAATCTGACCGATGAATTAAGCATGGGCCTATCAGTGCGTTTTATGGGTATCAACCATAAAGCGATTGCTTCTTATTTAGTGTCGCTGTATTGCTCATTAGCTGTTCTGACCGATGATGCATTAGGTGTACTCGAGAACGTGGTTGTGGATAGCTATTATGACTACAGCAAATAACCTCGAAGCGCTAGCCAACTAGGCTTTGGCTGGTGGGGCGCCGGCTGGTTTGCCCGACGTTCAGGATTTGTCGCGCCTAGCTAATCAGTTATTTGGTCAAATTCAATGTGATGGTTCTCGTTTACAAGCAATCAGTCAGCCTGTAAACAAGCCAGACGTGAATACTTTGACTCAACAAAACTGGTTGAATGGGCTCAATTTTCCGTCCACACCGAATATAGACAAATCCTTGTTGAATCAGGCTATCAACCAGACTGCTTCCATCGAATCCAATTATTATTTTCTGGACGCTGTCAAACCTGTTCTGACAGATGCATCAATTCCTGTTGATGGTAGTCGTTTTAAGGCATTTGACATTAATGCGGTCAGAAGAGATTTTCCGATTCTGCAAGAACGCATCAATGGCCATCAGTTGGTCTGGTTCGACAATGCCGCGACTACGCAAAAGCCACAGGCGGTAATTGATAGGATCAGTGAGTTTTATAAGCATGAAAACAGCAATATTCATCGCGCTGCCCATACACTGGCGGCCCGTTCGACTGATGCCTATGAACATGCCCGTAAAACTGTTGCTAGTTTTATCAATGCTCCATCACTCGATAATATTGTCTTTGTTCGTGGTACCACTGAAGCGATTAATTTAATTGCGAAAACCTGGGGTAAACAAAATATTTCCGAAGGTGATGAAATTGTCATCAGCTGGCTTGAGCATCATGCCAACATTGTGCCTTGGAAACAGCTAACTTCGGAAGTGGGTGCGGTTCTTAAAGTGGCACCTGTGGATGATAAAGGTCAGGTCATACTGTCCGAATATCAGAAACTGTTAACACCTAAAACCAAGTTGGTATCGTTTACACAAGTATCCAATGCCTTAGGAACCGTGACCCCAGCAGCAGAAATGATTGCCATGGCACATCGTGTGGGTGCCAAAGTAATTCTGGATGCTGCGCAGTCGATATCGCATATGGCTACTGATGTTCAGGCACTAGACTGTGACTGGCTGGTGTTTTCAGGGCATAAAATTTATGCGCCTACCGGTATTGGTGCTATTTACGGTAAGTCTGAACTGTTGGAACAAGCGCCACCCTGGCAGGGTGGTGGCAATATGATTGAGGACGTCACCTTTGAACATATCAAATATCAACCTGCACCTGCCAAATTTGAAGCGGGTACGGGTAATATTGCCGATGCAGTGGGTTTAGGCGCTGCCTTGGAATATGTGCAAAGTGTGGGTATTGAGGCGATCGCCCATTATGAGCATGAATTATTGCAATATGGTACAGAAGTATTGCAACGAATTAATGGTCTGACTTTAATCGGAACCGCTGATCACAAAGCCAGTGTCTTATCTTTTGTGTTGCAAGGCCATAACACACAAGAAGTCGGATCGGCACTCAATCAGTACGGAATTGCTGTTCGTTCAGGCCATCATTGTGCGCAACCCATATTGCGTCGATTTGGTTTGGAAGCAACAGTTCGCCCATCCATTGCCTTTTACAATACCCATCAAGAAATTGATCATTTGGCCTATGCCATACGTCAAATCAAACAGGGTCTAAAACACTAGGTGAGCACCCGTCAAACAACACATTCCCTAGGCAATGTGTTGTTTGACAATTTGTTAACTGCAACGTTTTAAAACTCTTGTGTTTTGATAGTCAGATCCTACCGCCTGGTTATTTTGCCAGTAATCAAAATGATTGAATAAAGGATTATTGATTGGATGTTCATCACAATTAAAGACGTAGTGTTTGGCATCAACTTGTCGCGAGGTTGACTGCAGCAAAGCGACTTTATGCTGAATGATTTCAGGTCTTATGCGATCCAAACCAGAAGCGGACAAACCGACAAAGTTGGCACCCGTTCGCGCGATAAAATCCAAACTTAACTTCTCGATGCCGGCTTGCTCAAGTTTGATGGCAATTTTGTAACCACGCTGTTGGTAATTGCTCAAGCCTTTTAACAAGGTCTGGTAAAAACGACTATAAACTCCATGAACACTCAGGGTAATCACGACTTGATGCGTGGCTAGACCACAACGATTGATGATTTCTTCAAAATACGCACCGTGATCGCTTTTGACCCCCAAAATATGACGAGGATCAACATCCAAGAACAGAAGATCCGCTTCATGAGAATAAGGTAAGTAATTCAGCATATGTACAGTTCGTGTAAGTCGGTCAAACTGAATAACTGACTCGGACTGTGCAAGATCGGCGGGTTGATGTTTTAAGAGTTGGTCCAATTCATTGGTATTAAAAATTTCCTGCTCTAAATTGAACACCTGACAAATGGCAGAGTATCCCAGCATTTTTTCAGGCTTACGCATATCATGGATGCCGTTTAACTGACTGCTGACGTGTAATGGTCCAAACCATCCAAAGACTCGATTGTCGATTAACTTAAAGGGTCTGAACGAGCTTAACTGTTCACGCTCGATCCTGTCGTTGAAATATTCAACCAATTGTTGCAAGGGCATATAGACTCCAAAATAAACGTATCAACAGCCCTGTTAGACTGCATTACAAATAGTAAACAATCAATTCAACGGTATAAAACGATATGTTTCGATTTAGTTATCAAAGATTTGCAGGCTAATTGTTAAATATCGGTAATCACTCAGTGTAAATGCCAGTGCATTTGTCTGGTTTATCGTTACAATACCCCTGAGCCCAATTTACGCTATTCGCAGAGGATTACTTTATGCTGGAGCAATACCATCAACATCTTGCTGAACGCGCTGCCGAAGGAATTGTTCCCAAGCCGCTGGACGCTAATCAAGTTGCCGCCCTTGTTGAATTAATCAAAGCCGGTAATGCCGAACACGAAGCGGAATTACTCGAGTTAATCAGTTACCGAGTCCCTGCGGGTGTTGATGAAGCAGCCTATGTTAAAGCGGGTTTTTTAACTGCGGTTGCCAATGCTGAAGTGACGACTCCGCTCATTTCTCCTCTACAAGCGACCGAGTTACTCGGTACCATGTTAGGTGGTTACAATGTGGCCCCTTTGATTGCCTTGCTGGATAAACCCGAACTTGCAGCTACTGCAGCAAAGGCGCTCTCCCATATTTTGCTCATATTTGATGCCTTCCATGATGTAGAAGACAAGGCCAAAGCTGGTAATACGTTTGCTCAGCAAGTATTACAATCTTGGGCTGATGCTGAATGGTTTACCAGTAAACTCGAGTTGGCCGAAAAGATGACAGTTACGGTATTTAAAGTAACTGGTGAAACCAATACCGATGATTTGTCGCCAGCACCCGATGCCTGGTCTCGTCCAGACATTCCTTTGCATGCTAAAGCCATGCTTAAAATTCCTCGGGAAGGGATTACGAACGCTGAGCAACAAATAAATGAACTCAAAGCTAAAGGCTTCCCGGTTGCCTATGTGGGTGACGTTGTCGGTACGGGTTCTTCACGGAAGTCGGCCACCAATTCGGTCCTTTGGTATATCGGCGATGATATCGATTACATTCCTAATAAGCGTACCGGTGGGGTTTGTATAGGGGGCAAAATTGCACCTATTTTCTTTAACACCATGGAAGATTCTGGCGCATTACCGATAGAATGTGATGTGACTCAGTTAGCCATGGGCGATGTCATTGACCTCTATCCTTATGCGGGTCTGATTAAACGTCATGACACTGGCGAAACGATTTCTGAATTCGCGCTCAAGACTGAAGTTTTATTAGACGAAGTTCGTGCAGGGGGTCGAATTGCTCTCATCATTGGTCGGGGTCTCACCGAGCGTGCACGCCAGTCACTGGGTCTTCCCGCTTCCGAAGTCTTCAAACGTTTAACTGCTGTTGCGGATAGCGGAAAAGGTTATACCCTGGCACAAAAAATGGTTGGAAAAGCTTGTGGTGTCGCTGGTGTTCGCCCGGGTAGTTATTGTGAACCGAAAATGACGACAGTCGGTTCGCAGGATACTACAGGCCCTATGACGCGAGATGAATTAAAAGACTTGGCTTGTTTAGGTTTTTCAGCTGATTTAGTCATGCAATCTTTCTGTCATACCGCCGCTTATCCGAAACCGGTTGATGTGGCCATGCAACACAGCTTGCCTGATTTTATCATGACCCGCGGTGGTGTCAGTTTACGTCCTGGTGATGGGGTCATTCACTCCTGGCTGAACCGAATGTTGTTACCTGATACCGTCGGTACTGGAGGTGATTCTCATACCCGTTTTCCGATTGGTATTTCATTTCCTGCCGGCTCTGGTCTAGTAGCATTTGCGGCTGCCACTGGTGTTATGCCTCTAGATATGCCAGAGTCGGTTCTGGTTCGATTTAGTGGGCAATTACAACCAGGCATTACCTTACGTGATTTGGTCAATGCAATTCCGTATGCAGCCATTCAAAAAGGCTTGCTGACCGTTGAAAAACAAGGCAAGAAAAACATTTTCTCAGGGCGAATTCTGGAAATTGAAGGTCTGCCAGATTTAAAAGTTGAACAAGCGTTCGAGTTGTCGGATGCCTCTGCTGAACGTTCTGCGGCTGGTTGTACCATCAAGCTAAATGAAGCCCCCATTCGTGAATATCTGAATTCGAATATCACTTTATTGCGCTGGATGATTGCGGAAGGCTATGGTGATGTAAGAACCTTAAAACGTCGCATTGCGGCCATGGAAAACTGGCTGGCAACCCCGGTATTACTGGAAGCCGATGCGGATGCGGACTATGCCGCAGTCATTGAAATTAATATGTCAGAGATTCATGAGCCCATTTTGGCTTGCCCTAATGATCCGGATGATGTCAAAACCTTGTCTGATGTGGCCGGTGCCAAAATTGATGAAGTATTTATCGGTTCCTGTATGACTAATATTGGTCATTTCCGTGCAGCAGGCAAACTTTTAGAAAAAGCTTCACAACTTCCCACGCGTTTATGGGTGGCGCCTCCGACCAAGATGGATCAAAGTCAGTTGATCGAAGAAGGGTATTACGGAACCTTTGGTAAGGTCGGGGCGCGGACTGAAATGCCGGGTTGTTCCTTATGCATGGGTAACCAGGCGCGTGTGGGCGAAGGCTCAACTGTGGTGTCTACCTCGACTCGAAATTTCCCAAATCGTTTGGGTAATGGTGCGGATGTTTATTTGGCTTCAGCTGAACTGGCAGCGGTCTGTTCTTTGTTAGGTCGTATTCCAACTAAAGCAGAATACGAACAATATGCTGGTTTAATTGATGCAAACAGCGGTGAAACCTACCGCTACTTGAATTTTGATCAAATCGCCAGCTACCAAGCTAAGGCGGATAGCGTTGTCTGAGCTTGAATATGACATGGTTTACCGCTTAGCCGAAGCTTCAGAAACTAATCAAGGGCAATGTCTGGAATTGAATGGTACGGAAATAATTTTTTTGACCGATCAAAGCATTGATTTAGGTAGAGCATTAGAAATCAAGGTAAGCTCAGGACCACGCGGCCCGCATTTGATGACGGCTTTTGTTGAAGTGATTAAAGTAAGCTTCGAGAAAAAACCGTATTTCACCGTGCTGGCTGCGATTCGTACCATCAAAGGCTAAACCATGTTTATTATTACTAAAGAAATCTATTTTTGTTATGGTCATCGCTTGATGCATCATCAAGGGAAATGCAAGAATTTGCATGGTCATAGTGTCAAGGCCAGTATCAGCATTAAGAGTGATTCACTCAATGATCAGGCCATGGTCTGTGATTTTTCGGATGTCAAAGATTGTGTCGGGGCTTTTATTGACGAAGTACTCGATCATAATTTTTTAGTTCATCGAGACGATCCGATTATTCCTGCCTTAGTGGCGGCAAATGAGCGCTTTTTGCCACTGGATGAACATCCCACCGCAGAAGTCCTAAGTAAGATGATCTTTGAATATGTCAAACAAAGCGGCTTTGCGGTCGATCAGGTTGTGTTATGGGAAACCGCTAGCGCCAACGCCTGTTATCGCGAGGATTAGTGTGTTTCTCCTAGAACCGGTGAATACTTCATGGTGTCTAGAGCAGATTTGTGATTCTAACTACCAAAAGTTACTACAACTGATTCCTGATCTGACCTTGTATGAACAATATGCGCTGGGAGTCACGGCTTCATCGCAACCCCATTTATGGCTTAAGGTTTTGGAACGCAATCCTTATACGCTGACCATAGAACTCAGTCATCAGTTTGGAAATTTGTCGGAACTCATGTTACCGGCAGTCAAGATTCGCGTTTATCTGGATGCACAACTAGCTGAAGTGTTATGTGATATCGACAGGCCTGCTGTGAATCGGGTGTTTCGAGACCCGGGAAATGCGGTCGCTATCAAGCAATATAAATGGCGTCTCAATTATTTTCTACAGAAATGGCTGGAATTTTGTATGAAGGCCGATTATCAATTTCAGGCTTCATCACCGCTTTAAGTAAAGTCAGCGATAACAGATAAAAACTCATCGCCATAGAGTGCCAGTTTTCGTTCACCGACGCCGGTAAGATTGGCAAATTGTCTGGAAGAAGTAGGGCGTTTTTCTATCATTTCGTACAATGTCAGGTCATTGAAAATTATGTAGGGAGGAACGTCTTGTTGCTCAGCGAGTTGTCTGCGCTTAGTCCGTAGCGCCTCCCACAGTTCGGAGTCCTGATCCGCTAGGTTTTGCAGTTTCTGCGTGCGCTGGACTTTATTTTTAGACGCTTTATTGTCTTGACGCAAAATCAGCGATTGTTCACCGCGCAATACCGGACGACAACTGACATCGAGCCGCAAAGCACCATGTCGTTCCATGTCCATGACCACTAATCCACGAGCGATCAGTTGTCGAAAAACTGAGCGCCATTGATGTTCGGACAGTTTTTGACCAATTCCAAATATTGTTAATAAGTGATGACCATTTTGCTGAATTCTTTCGTCGGTTTTGCCTAACAGGACCGCGATCAAATAGATGACGCCAAAGCGCTGCCCACAACGATAAATAGCCGACAAAGCCTGTTGCGCTGCCAGACTGCCATCCCAGGTTGCGACTTCTTGTAAGCAGGTATCACAATTGCCACAGGCTTGTTCTCGTTGTTCGCCGAAATAATTAAGCAACAGCTGGCGGCGACAATGGACAGTTTCACATAATGCAAGCATGGCATCTAATTTGGCCAGTTCGATACGCTTATGCTGCTCATCAGCATTGGAACTGGCGAGTATTTGTTTCAAAGTCATGACGTCATGTAAACCATAACTCAGCCAAGCATTGGCAGGTAATCCATCCCGTCCTGCACGCCCCGTTTCCTGGTAATAGGCTTCTATGCTTTTCGGTAGATCCAAATGGGCGACAAAACGAACATTAGGTTTATCTATCCCCATGCCGAAGGCAATCGTTGCCACAATGATAATGCTATCTTCCATCAAAAACTGATGTTGATTATGTTGTCTGAGTTCATGACTGAGGCCTGCGTGATAGCACAAGGCCTTAAACCCTTGCTGAACCAGCCATGCTGTCGTTTCTTCCACTTTGCGTCTGGATAAACAATACACAATCCCAGAGTCCTTGGGATGTTCGTGTTTGATAAAACTCAGTAACTGCTGACGCGACTGTTGTTTTTCGATAATCCGATATCGGATATTGGGACGATCAAAACTGCTTATGAATTGTTTAGCGCTTCCTAAACTTAAGCGATTGATGATTTCGTCACGGGTGCGCGGATCGGCGGTAGCGGTCAGCGCAATTCTCGGTACATTAGGAAAACGCTGGCTCAAAATGCTGAGCTGAAGATAGTCCGCCCTAAAATCATGTCCCCAGTGAGATACGCAATGCGCTTCGTCGATGGCAAATAAACAAATTTTAAGTTGCGATAATAACCACTGGGTATGCGCTGTGACCAATCTTTCCGGGGCAATATACAGCAGATCAATTTCACCTTTAAGTAAGGCGTTTTCAGTCGTTTGGACTTGCTCCAAGCTTAGTGTTGAATTTAGAAATGCTGCATTGATACCCAGCTGGTGTAATGCAGAAACCTGATCTTGCATTAAGGCGATCAATGGCGAAACAACGATACCAACGCCCTCCAGTAATAATGCAGGCAATTGGTAACACAGGGATTTACCTGCGGCAGTTGGCATTAACACCAAAGCATCGCCGCCTTGGCAAATGTGTTGAATAATGGCTTCTTGATGACCTTTAAAAGCCTCATAGCCAAAAACACTGCGTAAGGTTTGCAAAGCCTCAGGGTGAAGCATGGCGGTCAAAATTTCTGACGTTTAGCAGGCATTAAAATGGTATTGGCAGCGGGTTCGGTTTGATTGACTTCTGGATAGTCTTTGGTGAAGTGCAATCCACGACTTTCTTTGCGTTGCAAAGCACTGCGTATTATGAGTTCAGCCACAATCACCAGATTACGTAATTCCAGTAAATCACTACTCACACGAAACTGACCATAATATTCAGCGATTTCTACTTTTAATAAATCCAGGCGATTCATGGCGCGTTCCAGGCGTTTTGTGGTGCGCACTATCCCCACATAGTCCCACATGAAATGCCGCAACTCGTCCCAGTTATGAGAAATGACGACTTCTTCATCAGAATCGGTGACCTGCGATTCGTCCCACTCGGGTAAGCTGGCCGGGTAGGGGATGTTATTGATTTGCTCCCGTATGTCACGGTTGGCACGTTCAGCAAACACTAAGCATTCCAGTAATGAATTGCTAGCCATGCGATTCGCACCATGTAAGCCAGTACAGGCCACTTCGCCCACCGCATACAAGCCGGGAATATCCGTTCTAGCATAACTATCCGTCATCACACCGCCGCAGGTGTAATGTGCGGCAGGTACCACAGGAATCGGCTGTTGACTGATATCAATATCCAGTTCCAGACATTGCATATAAATAGTCGGGAAATGTTTCTGAATGAATTCACGGGATTTATGGCTAATATCTAGGTAAACACAATCGATACCGTGTTTTTTTATCTCACTGTCTATTGCGCGAGCCACAATATCCCTAGGCGCCAGCTCCATGCGCTCATCATAACGCCGCATAAAACGATCCCCGTTAGGTAGTATCAATCGTCCACCTTCACCACGAACGGCTTCGCTGATTAAAAATGAACGTGCGGAGGGATGGTATAAACAGGTGGGATGAAACTGCATGAATTCCATATTACTGACGCGACACCCCGCACGCCAGGCTAAAGCAATACCATCACCTGATGAAATATGCGGATTTGTGGAATACAGATACACTTTGTTGGCACCACCAGTCGCCAGTACGACGATTTTAGCGCGTATAGCTTCAACCTTGCCGGACAAACTGTTCAGAACATAAGCTCCCAAGATACGATTGCTGTCTTGGCCAACTTTTTCCGCAGTAATCAACTCAACCATATTATGAAACGATAACAGGCTAATATTGGGATGTGCCTGAGCTCTGTCAATTAGAGACAAAGAAACGGCTTTGCCGGTTGCGTCATCGCTGTGGACGATGCGTCGGTGCGAATGGCCACCTTCCCGGTTCAAATGGAGTTGTTTGGTACCATCAAGCTTGCGCTCTTCGGTAAAATTGACCCCTTGCTTACGTAGCCATTCGATACTTTCTCTGCCTTGTTGAACAGTCAGACGAACGATTTCAGGATCACACAATCCGGCACCAGCGATTAGCGTATCTTCGATATGAGATTCGATGGAATCATGTTCATCATCATAGACTGCAGAAATACCGCCTTGAGCATAATAGGTACTGCATTCCGTCAACTCAAATTTGGCTAACACCGCCACTTTATAGGTATCGGCTAAATAAAGCGCAAGACTAAGTCCTGCGCCACCACTACCGGCGACGAGTACATCGTAGTAAGCTTGATCAGGTGCAGGGCTATTCGGTATCAATGGAGGTCTTCATCATGCATAATTTTAAAAATCATATCGTGTTTTGAGCTAATGGTAATTTTTTTTGTAATGCGCTTATGAATGATGTTTAATTGAATCCTTTAAGGAACCTCTGATTAATTCCTGTGTAACGATATAATACACTTACAGTCCCGATTTCGAGCATTAGCCCATGGAAAAGTATCAACAACTTAGTTTTGCCGATGCCGAATATGCCAACAAAAGCAAAGTC
>Ga0194120_10009813_pt1 | contig 12027 bp, 12 predicted proteins | sample TA2MahCa65mmetaG_FD_148642 | JGI IMG/M metagenome (GOLD analysis project Ga0194120, IMG submission 148642) | Freshwater microbial communities from Lake Tanganyika, Tanzania - TA2015019 Mahale Deep Cast 65m | ecosystem: Environmental > Aquatic > Freshwater > Lake | place: Tanzania: Lake... | reverse complement strand
CGCTCCGTGATTCCGTCTCGTTCTCTTCATCGCCTTGCTCCTCTGGTTCGCCACCCCTCGGTGACATGGGTGAAGCCAGGCTACCACTTACCACACTGTCCGAATTTCCAGAGCCCCCTCTGGGAGAGGCATCACGTGTGGATGTGGCGAAGGGTGCCAGTCTCCGGGAACCCATGGGGCCTCCCAAACGGGCTGATCGCCCATCAGAAATTACGCTCTTAACCCTATTTATTCCCATATAAACGTATGGCCATCCAGTTGGCTTCGTGTTAACCTTCCTCCATGGCGAAGGCCAGATTCGAGTGGGACCCCAGGAAGGATGAAGAAAACCAAGGCAAGCACGGGATCTCCTTCGCAAGAGCCCAGTTCGCCTTTGCTGATCCACGCCGTGTGATCGCGGAAGATCTGTCCCATAGCTCAAGCGAGCAGCGGCATTACTGTTTTGGCTGGGTCGATGGCGGAGTCCTGACCGTCCGATTTACGTTTCGCTATGATGTCATTCGGATTTTCGGAGCCGGCTATTGGCGGAAAGGCAGGCGGATCTATGAGCAAGAAAATCACATACACCGACGAACCCCTCGGAGACCTCAAGGTCGTTCCGGACGTCCTTCCTCGGCCTGAGGACCTGGTCTTTCGAGACGAGGGCATCAAGGTCACCATTGCGTTGAGCAAGAGAAGCGTCGAGTTCTTTAAGGGTGAGGCGCGGAAGCATCACACGCAGTACCAGCGCATGATTCGCCGGTTGCTTGATGCCTATGCGGAGCATCACAAGCGATCTGACACCGCACGTTTATCTCGGAAACGTCAAAAACTCGCACGTGTCAGTTAGCACTGCGTTATCAGGACGAGGGGGTTGGAGTTTCAGTGCCAACTTGTGATGCAATCCCTCGCAGACCCTTCCGCCTTGCGCCCTGTTTTCTGCCGGTGCTAAGATCCATCAGCTGTAACCTGTTCTCTATCCGATTATGCCCAATATCACCTTACTTGTGTCACCCAGTTGCGGAGCGTGCCCCTCGGCCAAGAGCCTGTGGAAGCAGCTCAAAGTGAAGTACAGTTTTTCTTATCGGGAAGTCGATATCACGACGGCGGATGGCCAAGAATTGGCCGACCGCCATTCGGTCCGTGCCGTGCCCGCCACCATTATCGATGGCCGATTGACCTTTGTCGGCGTCCCGAGTCGGGAGAGCGCGGAAAAAGCCATTCAATTGAAACTCAAACAACGGGAAGGGTAGGGGAGCATGGAACAAGACGAGAACGAACTCCCGGATCTGCTTCCCCTCCTCGCCAAGGGTCCTCCGCCGGACTGCCCGATCTGCGGGGATCCCATGTCGTTCATCGACGGTGACTGGGCCTGCGTCGATTGCAACGGCGAATTGCTGGGGCCGGAAACGGGGTAGCCACGCCAGTGATCTGTGAAGCGTGATCGGTGATGAGCTCTAGATTGCGCAACTCTCCCTATATGGCTGTGGTTTTCACCCATCACCCATCACATGTCACCCATCACGGTTGCTGATGCTCCGCATCGTCACCGGGCCGTTCCATCCTGCTCTCGAACACGCACTCGTCGAAGATGTGCGTGCGCTCAAGGCCGATGACCCGTTTGCACTGCTCGCCGTCATCGTTCCTTCCGCTTCCCTTGCCGACCGGCTGAAACGATATCTGGCCGTCGAATCGAACCTCCCGCTGCTCAATCTCCATGTGCTGACGTTGCATCAATTCGCGTTGCGGCTGCGGGACGATCTGGTCCGAAGCGGGCAACCGATCCCGTCGATACAGCTGGTTGACGATTTCTTTTTCGAGCAACTCCTTCGCCACGTGATCAACCGGCAGCTGCCGGGTTTGGAAGCGGCGGCGAAGTTGCCGCCTTCTCCTGGAACCTGGAAAGGGTTGTGGGCCACGGTACGGGACCTGAAGGATGCGGTGGTGGACCCGGCGACCGCGTTGAGGGCCGTGACGGAAGGACTCTTCGAGGAAGACGACCGCTCCTGGCTGCACACACTGTTTACCCTGCAAGCTGCGGTTATCGAAGGCAGCCGGTCGCTTGGGGTGGGTTCTCCGGACGATTTGATCGCTTCGCTTGGCCAGGATCTCTCTCGAGCGACGATGCTGACACGCTTCGCGCGTCTGTATTTCTACGGATTTTACGATCTGTTACAAGTTCAGCTGTCCTTCTTCCAATCGATCACGCGATGTACGCAAACGACGCTCTACGTCCCGCTGGAGCCCGGCCGTTCCTATGATTTTTCCCGCCGGTACTTCGAACGGTGTCTGCTGCCGCTGGCGGATATACATGAAGATCGGAGCAACGCGTCTGCCGCCGGTACGTCATCCGCACCGGTCGAACTGTCCGTCACGAGCGTCATTGGGGTGGAGGAAGAACTGGCCGCTGTGTGTCGGGAGATTCTGACGCTCGTCGAAGTCCATGGCTATCGCTTTGACGATATCGGCGTGGTCGCACGTTCGTTTGATTGCTATCGAGCCAAACTGCAATCCGTGTTCGATCGGCATCTCGTGCCCTTCACCTCCACCGCGGGACGGCCGTTGGTCCGAGAGCCGCTTGTGAAGGCGCTGCTGCAACTGGCGTCGCTTCCGTCGAACGACTTCGAACGGTCGGCTGTATTGGACGTGGTGGCCTCGCCGTTCTATCGAGGATCTGGCGATGGGCATCCGGTGGTTGAGCGTCGGCCTGATCAGTGGCGGTTTTCGGTCTCGACGCTGGGTATTACCAAGGGATCAGTGGAATGGGCGCGGCTATCGGCTTCGACGGCTGCATCGATTCTTTTGGAGGCTGCTGCCGATCACGAAGGCAACGGCCCAAGCGCAATGCCTGCGTATGATCGTGAACAAGTTTCCCTCCTCTCGATTCTTGTGACGAACGTGATTCACGATTGCGATCGTCTGCCTCGGCGCGGATCGATCGGACAGTTGACGGATGCGTTTACCGAATTGGTCCACGGGCATTTCGCGATTCCGGGCTGGGCAGGATCGGAGTCGCCGGATGTTCAGGATGAGACGGGTCAGATGCGCATCGGTGAAGCCGTCACGCGCGCGCTTGATCGATTGTCGGGGCTGGACCAGGTCGGCGCCGATCTGACGTGGCAAGAGTGGACGGAACTCTTTCGGTTGGCGTTGGAAGACCAGATGCTTCCCATCGAAGACAGTCCCCATCGAGGGGTGTGGGTCTACGATGCCATGCAGGCTCGCGGCCTGCGGTTTCGCGCGCTCTTCGTGATGGGTCTCAACGAACAGCTGTTTCCGCGCGTCGTTCGCGAAGATCCGTTCTTGCGGGACCGGCAGCGTCTTGTGCTGGAGTCCACGCTGGGTTTTCTGATCGACGAGAAGCTGGCGGGCCACGAAGAAGAGCGGCTTCTCTTCGAACTGCTGAGCCGCGCCGCGTCGAATCGGGTCTATCTCTCCTATCAGCGGGCCGACGAAGCGGGCCATGTCATGTCGCCGTCGGCTTTCGTGTCTGCAGCACAACGGGACCCGTATTTCGTCGCAAGTGCTGAACGCGTTGTGGCGCGCCGATTGACCGAGCGGGTTGCGTCCCAGCCGGCGATCCTGGACGTGCTTCCGGCGCAGGATCTCGCCTTGAATCTGCTGATGCACGAGCAAGAGACGGGGCTTCTGCTCGACCATGTGGGACAGTCTCGTGCGTTGTTCGACCATGGTCTGGCGGTTCAGACCCTGATGGAGCGCGACGCTCAAGACTTGGGGCCGTTCGACGGGATGGTGGGAACACGTAACGGATCGGATGCGCCGTCCGATCAGCAGGAGTTGTCGCCGACGTCGTTGGAGCGGTATGCGACCTGTCCCTTTCAATACTTTGCGGCAAAACGGCTGCGCCTTGAACCGGTCCGGGCCATGCGCCGAGATCATCTTCCGGCGCTCACGCTGGGCACGCTGATCCACGCCGCCTTGCGTCTTAGCTATGAGCGGTTGATTGCCGGACAGTGGCCGGAAGCCGAGGTCGATCGTTCGGCCGTTCGGCAAGTCATCGCCGATTCAACCGCCGAGGTCTTCGCCGGCCATGCAGTCACGAGCGGGACAGGGCATGCGCTGCTGTGGACGATGGCGCAGGAACAGGTCGTGGCATTAGTCACTCTTGCCGCTGAATTCGATCGAGAGGACTACCGGGAGACCGGCTACAGGCCGAACGCGTTTGAAGTGGAAGCGGAGGGGTTGGTTCCGTTGGGAGGCGAGATAGCGGATCTCAAGATTCACGGCACATTGGACCGTCTTGACGTGCGGCTGAATCCGCCGGGTCTTCGGATCGTGGACTACAAGTTCAAGCAGGGGAGTGAGATGGACACTAAAGATCGCAATTTGGCGTTGGGCGCAGCCAGGGGGGCACGGCTCCAGCCTCCGCTGTATGCCTCCATGGTGTTGCCTGCTCAGCCTGTGCCGGCGGAAGTGCAATTTGTGTATCTGGCCCCACGCTGGGATCCACCGATTGCACGGTCGATCTTCGAGCGCGTCAGTCTGTCGGGCCAGACCGGACAGATGATCACGCAGACGATTCGAACCCTCGTGCAGGGCATCGCGCGGCAAGAGTTCTTTATCCTGCCGGATGCCTATTGTGACCAGTGCGTGTTTTCCGCAGCGTGTCGACGCTACGATTCCACCGCATGGTGGAGGTCCTACCGTTCGCCGCAGGCGAGGGCCTTGCGCCGCTTGCGAAAGCTACAGGTGCAGGATGAATGAGGGAACCCCCCTGTCGGATGCTCAGGATCGGATGCTGGCGCAGACGACATGGGACCGGAATGTGGTCGTGAGGGCCGGGGCCGGCACGGGCAAGACCACAATTCTGGTCAATCGGATACTCAATCTTCTGATGCGGGAGCCGCAGCCGTTGGCGATCACCGAGATCGTGGCGCTGACGTTCACCAACAAGGCTGCGACGGAAATGAAACAGCGGCTCCGCCGGGAATTGACCAAACTCGCCGAGTGTGTCGATGAGTCGTTGTCGGCGCTCTTTCGCGCGCGGTATCGGTTGTCGTCCGATCAGGTGAAGGAACGGGCCGAACGGGCGCTCGCGCAGTTCGAGAAGACCCAGATCGGGACGCTGCACAGTTTTGCCGCGCATCTCTTGCGGTTGCATCCGCTGGAGTCCGGTTTGGATCCGTCGTTTCAAGAAGACGACGGCACACGATTCACCGAGTTGTTCGATTCCCGGTGGCAGGCCTGGCTAGCAGAGGAACTCGGAGCGGTGGGGCGGCATCATGCGCAATGGAGGAGGGTGCTGGCCGAGACGAGTCTCGATGACTTCTATGATCTGGCCGTCACACTGGCCGGCGAATCCATCGATGTCCATGAGCTTGCGCGCCAATGCCGTGCGACGTCGATCGATGGCTCGGTTCGCGACTGGCTGGAGCGTCTGCTCGCCACAGCTGATAGGTTGTCGGCCGGTCGCGCGAAGGCCAAGCAGGTGAAGGCAGACAAAATGTTGTCTGCTGCATCTCGATGTCTTGCGTCGGCACTGGATCATGGAGTCACGGGCATCGAGCAGCTGCCCGATGACGACCGTGGACTTCTGGCAAAGGACTTCGGCAAACCGACCAGCGGCTGGGACGAACGGGCCTTTGCCGAGGCCAAGGCGGTGGTGTCCGTTGCGCAACAACTGCTGTCGGTGAATCAACCCTACATGAGCGATGTGTTTGAATTGCTGGGGCCGTTTCTCAGCGGGGTCAGGCACGCCTTCCTAGCCTCCGGGTGGATTTCGTTCGACGGGCTTCTGACACGCGCCAAATCGTTGCTGCGCGACCATCCGTCGGCCAGAGCCAGGATCAAACATAGTTATCGTGCCATCCTCGTGGATGAGTTCCAGGATACGGACCCGGTGCAATACGAAATCGTTCTGTATCTGGCGGAGCGGCTGGGTAGTGCGAAACAGGCCTGGCAGGATCTCGAATTGGAGCCGGGGAAACTGTTCATCGTCGGCGATCCCAAACAATCGATTTACGCATTCCGTCGCGCCGATATCGAAGCGTTTGAGCGAGTCGTGGACAAGGTTGTCGCGGGTGGAGGAACCGTCCATTCGCTCGTGACAAATTTTCGCAGCGATGAGGCGGTGCTGTCGGTGGTCAACAACCTGTTCGATCGGTTGTTTATCGCCGAAGCGCATATCCAACCTTTGAACGAACGGTTATTCGCGCAGCCGCAACGGAAGCCTGAGCTGTCCTCCTCCGGTGTGCAGATCAGGCTTGTCACCGCCGAGTCAGAGGCGGAGGACTTCGACGCGGCCGCCGCCACGCGCGCAGAGGCCGACCAGTTGGCCCGCTGGATCAAAGAGGAATTGCTCGCCGGTATGACCGTCTTCGACCGTGACCGGAAACCGGGTCCTCTTCAACCGGGGCATATTGCGCTGATCTTCAGAAAGTTGACCCAGGCTCAGGATTATCTGGATGCGCTCCGCCGGTGGAATATCGCGTATTTGACAGACGGAGAGAAGCATTTCTATCGGAGGCAGGAAATCATTGACGTGGTGAATCTGTTGCGCGTGCTCGACAATCCACACGATCGTATCGCCCTGGCCGGCCTGCTTCGATCGCCGCTGGGCGGCGTGGCGGATCGGGACTTGCTCGCGCTACGGCAACTGGACGCCTTGGATATCACCAGGCCGGAGTCGCTTGCGCGCTGGGCTCACCCGCAGGCCGGCACCGTGAGAACATTCTATGAACGGCTGGCAGAGTTGCATCGTCTCGCGCCGCTCCGTCCGGTCCCGGATGTGTTCGATCTGATATTCACGCGGTTGCCGGTCCTCGAATTGGCTGCGGCGTCGCTCCACGGTGAACAAGCCGTGGCGAATCTCCTCAAGGCGCGTGACATGGCCGAGGAAGTGGCCGACCGGCCGCATCTCACGCTGACAGGTTTCGTGGATCTGATGCTGGAGCGTCTCGACGAGCAACCGGACGAGGCGGAAAGCGCGCTGGCCGAAGCGTCGCTCAATGCCGTGAGAATTTTGACGATTCATAAGGCCAAGGGACTCGAATTTCCGGTCGTCATTCTTCCCGGGGTGCATCAAGGCGCGCGAACGCCCCGCAAGGGGCCGTCCGTGGGGTACGACTGGTCGAGCGGGTGCTACGGGGTGTCGCTGGGATCGCAGCGCAATCTGGGATCGGTCCTTGTCAGAAATAAAATGGCGGCGCGTGAGGAGGCAGAACAGCGGCGGTTGTTGTACGTGGGGATGACGAGAGCTCGCGACTTGTTGGTGCTCTCCGGAGGCCTTGTCCGTAAGCCCGGGCGCGATGCGGTACTGGGGATGTTGCACGAGGCGGTTGGGAGCGAAGCGTTCGAAAAAGAAGGCGCCGATATCGAGGTTGGTGCCGCCAGCATGACCCGCACCATCGTCCCCGTAGTGACGACCAGCCGGCACACGCTTCGCAAGGCCGTAGCCCCTACTGCAGCCCTGTCGTTGTCGGCGTGGATCGAACGGTATGTCATGAGGCAAACGCGCCGAACGGAGATCCGTAGCCAGCCTCGGCATGTGACCCCATCGCGGATGCACGACGACCGTCGCGCCGGCCACACGGTACGAAGCCGGGAGCATAAAACGGAGGGGTATGGGCGGTTCGTCGGCATCTGCACCCACGCGCTTCTTGAACGGTGGGATTTCAGCAGAGCCACGCCGCCGTCTGTCATGGAGCTCGAGTCGCTCTGCCGCTCCTGCATTCCCCTTGAGGAGGATTGTCTGGAAGCGGTGCGGGACGATCTGAGATCAATTGTCGGCTCGTTCCTGTCCTCGGAATGGTATCGGCGTATGCGGAACGCAACAATCTTAGGCCGGGAAATCCCTTTCGTTGTCCCTTGGCGCGAGGGGCAGGTGATGGAAGGGGTGATCGATCTGATGTATCGTCTAGATGGAAGACTCTGGATCGTGGATTATAAGACCGATCAGATTGAAGCCGATGAAGCCCCGGCGCGGGCGCAGCACTATGCGCCACAGGCGGAAGCCTATCGTGCCGCGGCCGGGCAGTGTCTGCGAGGCGAAGCGGCCTCATGTGAGTTCGTTTTTCTGCGGCCCGGGGTACGTGTGGAACTGTAGCGGAGAACGCTGACCGTGACGGCCAAACGGCGCCGAGATATTTCACCGGAAGCGTTTGCCAAGCTGGTTCAACAGGCGATTGCGGACCTGCCACCTCCCTACGCCAAGCTGATGGAATCGATCGCGGTCATGGTGGAGGAGGAGCCGCCGCAAGACGTGTTGGAGGATCTGGAGATTGGCGGTGAAGATGACCTCTTGGGGCTCTATCAAGGCCAGTCATTGGCCGAAGAATCGTTTTTTATGGCCGGGGGCACACAGCCGGCGAAGATTTCAATTTATCGGGGGCCGATCCTCCGCCTGTGCGACACTCCGGAGGAAGTGGTGCAAGAGGTCTACGACACGGTGGTCCATGAACTGGGACACCATGTCGGATTAGATGATGACGAGATGCCGTACTAAATACAGGAAATGTTCAATGTTGAATGATGAATGTTAAATGAAGGGTACGGAATCTCCGAGTAATTCAACATTCATCATTCATCATTCAAACTTTGTGTGCCGGTTTTGAGAATACCCACGTCAGCATGACAAGGCCGATCAGTACCATCGGTACGGAGAGCACTTGTCCCATGGTGATCTGGCTGAACATGAAACCGATGTGCTGGTCCGGTTCCCGAAACAATTCTACGAATAATCGGCAGAGGCCATAGCCGGTCAGAAAACTCCAGAAAATGGTCCCTGGGGGCGGCGTCCATCGTCCGATGATCCAGAGCACAGTAAACAGCAACAGACCCTCAAGCCCGGCTTCATAGAGCTGGGATGGATGCCGACAGGCCGGACCGGCTCCGGGGAACACCATGCACCAGTCTACGTCCGTGGCCCTTCCGTAAAGCTCACCGTTGATGAAGTTGCCGAGCCGGCCGAATCCGAGCCCGATGGGGGTGACGGCCGCGGCTAAATCCGCAACGATATATGTGGGGATTCCCGTTCGCTTGCTGAACCAGAGCAAGGCCACGATCGTACCGAGCAGGCCGCCATGAAACGACATGCCGCCTTCCCAGACAGCGATGATTTTCAGAGGATGTTCCGAGTAGTACGGGAAATTGTAAAACAGGGTATACCCGAGTCTTCCTCCGAGAAACACACCCAAGGCCGCGAAGACCACCATGTCGTAGACCTGGTCCGGCGGAATGGGCAAGTCCATCTGAGACGCTTTTCGTTTGATCAATAGGTAGGCGGCCGACAGGCCGATTAAGTACATCAGTCCATACCAGCGGAATTGCACTGGGCCGAGCGCGAAAAAGACTGGATCGATATCGGGGAACTGAATGGCGGCGAATGAGCCCACTCTGCCTCCTTGTTGGTAGCAGCGGATCATATGGGAGGCGGTTTCCCATTGCAAGCTGATTGGTGATCGGTTGGCTGGCAGGGTGATATTCTTGTAAATCGGCTCTGGTGGCTAGCTTAAGCCATACGACTGTTGGATTTCTGAAACGTCTGTGTCAGGGACTGTTGGTAAAACGAGACCCTTTATGAGCCGGGCCTAATCATTCGAGACGGAGTGTAAATATTTCATCGGGATAGGAGCAGGTTGTATCTGGCACGATTGCTGCTGAAGTATGAGATTATCGATACACGGTCGTCAGCTCAGTGCAACACCTAAGGGAGGTTTACCATGTCGGAACAGGGGAAGCAGGTTGCCAAGGTTGCAGCAATAATCGCAGGAGGCGCCGTCCTCGGGGCCGGTCTCGGGCTCCTCTTCGCGCCGAAGTCGGGCGTCCAAACTCGCCGAGATCTGAGCCGGTATGCGAAGAAGGCGCAGGTCCAAGCCCTTCGAATGGGCCGCGCTGTCCAGGCTGGGGTGAAGGACGTGATCAATCACCGGAACGAGATTGCGAAGCCCTGCGAAGAGCCACCGGTCCTCACTGCGACGTTGAATTAAGATATAAGACGGTTCGTATCTGCCGGTTTGGCGCCGATTGCTCGGCTCAGGCCGGCGGCCATGCTTGTCACTCGTCATACCTCTCGAGTCCTCCCGTGACCGCTTGAATACGGTTGACCCCGATGTTACAGTCCCGCCGTTTGGGACATGGATGGCCATGCCTCAAGACTAACCGGTTTCTACATGACGTGACTGTGCCGCTGGTGTGCCGGAGTGGCGGAATTGGTAGACGCAAGGGACTTAAAATCCCTCGGGCTTAAAAGGCCCGTGCCGGTTCGATTCCGGCCTCCGGCACCACTCAACGTCGGGAGTTCTGCACGCGAATGGATAGAGGGGATGCATGAACATCAAGAGTATTGTGGTGCTCGTTGCGAGCATTGGGTTGTTTTTTTCCGCCATCGGGGTAGGGGCCTGGGTCATGACGTCGCCGCTCGAAGCCAGCGAGACGCAGGCGAAGCGGTGCCATGACTATGTGGATGAGTTGGACATGGTGAAGAAGTACAACTGGTTCTGGACTCCCTATCACCGGCGCATGGCCTTCAATGATTGTGTGGTGAAGAAGTTGGGCGAGCCGGCTCAGCCATAGGATTTGAACGCGGTCCTCTTCATCATGGTCGGGCTTCAGCCGGTAAGTGCCATACCTCCTGGTGCGTCGCGGACACGCTATTGAAAGCCGTTCTCACCGTCTTGCTAGTACTCGTCGATTTCATCTGTTTCATCGACCAACTCGGCGGTGACCTCATCCGGTTCGGCGGTCCACTGCGCAAGTGGGATGCCCTTGGCTTTGAGGATGGCTTCTTGTTCGGTTCCTGCCGCCAGGGTCAGCTCATACGTGATGGTGTGCCTTACTTGAAACATGCGCATGGGGTCATATCTCCTCAGTACGATGGAGTATCGGCGGCCCGAGGCCTTTTTTCTGACAGTGGAAATCTGGTTGACATTGTAGGCCAAGGACCTGGAACTTTGGAAGCCCGATCGCAGCAGGTAGAGGGGCCGGCCGGGTTGACTGATGGAGGGCCTGGCATCGCTCTGGGAAAAGTATTATGATTACGAGTGAGAGCTGAGACGGGGTTCTGCGATGTGCTGATGGGGGGGCGTCGATGGCTGGCAAGCACACATGTCCGTCCTGTAAAGCTGACGATGCAAAACGGATCGGCGATATTGTGAAGCAGGACGCCGCGGCCGGTGTAAAGAGTGGGTTGCCCCAACAATACACCCCACCGAAGCAGCCATGGGCCTATGTGCAGGGGTTTTTCCTCGCGGTGCCGGTCAATGTCGGCATCATGCTCTCCATGACCTCGCCGGAGATGTCGGAATCGGGAATAGAGATGGCGAACCTGCTGTCGTCCGTTGGTTTCTTAAGCGTGTGGGGCGGTTATGGAATCTGGAAGAACAAAGCCTACACGAAACAGTTGGAAGAATGGAAGAATACGATTGGGTCGAAGCTGCATTGTCTGAAATGCAGCCATGTGTTTGAAAGCTGAGTCCTCCTTCCTACCGGTCTTCTTCAACGTCGCAGTCATGTATTCTCGGCCAGCCGTGATTGATCGAGTGCGGCAGTTGTTACGGACGCTGTGTCTCATGGCGATCGTCTTCACCGGTGCATCGGCCTACGCGGAATGGGTCCCGGTCGAGAAGGACTATCTCGATCCAGGGCTGAGGTCTATCTATATCGATCCTGACACGATCAGCCGGGAGGGACCATTCGTAGCGGTCTGGCAGTTGACCGATTATAGAATGATGCAGGGTGGAGTGGGGTTTGGCCGTTTCATGATGAGCCCACACCGGTTTTTCTCCGCGAAGACTCAGAAACAGCTCAATTGCGCGCGCAAGCAGATCCGGTTACTTGCGTACACCGAGTTTCTCTCTCACATGGGGACCGGCATGGCGTCTCATGGCTATGTGGATCAAGACGCCTGGCTGCCGATTGAGCCGGCGAGTGTCAACCACGCCTTGTGGGAAGTCCTCTGCGGCCAGAGGTGGCTCCGGTTGGTTGGACAGTATCGGCCCATTCTTAAGTGGCGCCTGGCGGATAGCTGACTACGCGGCGGTCTGCCGTGTCGTCAGATGGTCATAGTACACCTGGTCCGGCGTCTGGCCG
>Ga0194120_10009812_pt1 | contig 12030 bp, 12 predicted proteins | sample TA2MahCa65mmetaG_FD_148642 | JGI IMG/M metagenome (GOLD analysis project Ga0194120, IMG submission 148642) | Freshwater microbial communities from Lake Tanganyika, Tanzania - TA2015019 Mahale Deep Cast 65m | ecosystem: Environmental > Aquatic > Freshwater > Lake | place: Tanzania: Lake... | reverse complement strand
GCTTTCGATCATCGCGGGAACCCTGCGGTCCGACGCGGGGGACATCCGTGTCCTGGGCCAGTCGCTGTCCGCCTTCTCGGACCGGCAGCTGACCGAGTTTCGGGGGGCGCACATCGGGTTCATCTTCCAACAGTTCAACCTCATCCCGACCCTGAGCCTGGTGGAGAACGTCAGTATTCCGCTACTGCTCCAGGGGGTCCGACGCCGCGAGGCCGAGGACCGGGCGGGCGCCCTGCTGGCCCGGGTGGGCCTCGGGGACCGACGCCATCGGAACCCCCTGGAACTGTCCGGTGGCCAGCAGCAGCGGGTCGCCATTGCCCGCGCTCTCGTGCACGAACCGCAGCTCATTTTGTGTGACGAGCCGACAAGTGCCCTCGACTCCCGGACTGGGCACGACATCATGGACCTTCTTGCCGGGGGTGCCCGCGCCGGCGGTCGATGCGTCATCCTGGTCACCCATGATCCCCGGACCTATGGGTTCGCCGATCGCATCACCCGCATGGAGGACGGCCGTGTCGAGGAGGTCCTCTCGGGTGCCGCCGTCCAGCAGTTCGCCGCCCAGCCCCACTAGCCGACCCATGATCCTCAGGAGCGTCAGTTTCTACTCGGCCCTCATCGGCATCGTCCTTGCCGTCGTGCTCGTTCGCCGAGTCGGCAGCAAGCCGTTCGCACCCGGCCCGGTGTCGCCTCCCGCCCGGTCGCCGTATGCCGAAAGCCTGGCAGCCTCCGGCCTCATCGAGGCCCGAGGCGAGAACGTCCGGATCGCCTCCCAGAAAGCCGGAGTCGTGGCGAAGGTGTTCGTCAAGGTTGGGGACACCCTCGCCGCCGGCTCCCCGCTGTTTCAGCTGAATGACCGGGAATCCCGGGCCCTCCTGAACACCAAGGAGACCGAACTTGAGTCCCTGAAGGCAGCCACGGTCACCCGACGAATCCTGCTCAACGATGCAGAGGATCAGCTCAAGAGGGGCCGGAAGCTGCGCGAGGAAGGAGTCATCACCGAGGAGGAGATCAACCGGCAGCAGTTCGCCGCCGATCGTGCCAAGGCGGAGCTGGTCTCCGCCGAAAGCCAGGTGGAGGCTGCGACGGCCCAGCGTGATCTTGCCCGGACCACGCTCGACCTCCTCACGGTTCGCTCGCCGCACGATGGCGTCGTCCTGCAGGTCAACATCCGCCCCGGAGAGTTTGCCTCCGCCGGTGTGACCTCCGAGCCATTGCTGCTCCTTAACACCGGAGGGAACGATCGGCTACAGGTCCGGGCCGACATCGATGAACAGACCGCCATCGACTTCACCCCTGGAACCCCCGCGGTGGGTGCGATCAAGGGGCGTTCCGACTGGACCGTCCCCCTGAGGTTCGTCCGGGTGGAACCTTATGTCGTGCCCAAGCGCAGCCTCACGGGTGACAGCTTTGAACGTGTGGACACTCGGGTGCTCCAGGTCATCTACGAATTCGATCGCCCCAGCTTTCCGATCTACGTCGGGCAGCAGGTGGATGTGTTCATCGAACGGGCGAAGAAGGACGGAACGACATCGGCCCCGGCCGGCGCTGCGCTCCGCTGAGTTCGTATCCAAGGACTCCTGCCCGGTGACCCGTCGGGCAGGTTTCCTTCCGCCGCGCTGATGCTCTGATCGCGGACTTTCCCGCTCCGGGGCTTTGCCATAGCGTGTCGGGACGATGACTTCGATGTTGGTCTCCGGTGGACGCGTGGTGGATCCAGCCTCCGGGTTGGATGCGATCGCCGACGTGCTCGTGGTCGAGGGCAAGGTGGCCGCAGTGGGTCCCGATCTGCGGGGCCAGTGCCCCCCAGACGCCGAGATCCTCGACGCCCGCGGGCTGGTGGTGGCGCCTGGTCTCATCGACATCCACGTGCATTTCCGCGAGCCCGGACAGACCAAGAAGGAGGACGTGCAGAGCGGTTCCCGGTGTGCGGTGCGGGGTGGCTTTTCGACCGTGGTCTGCATGCCCAACACGTCGCCCGCGATCGACAATGCCGGCACGGTGGCCCTGATCCAGGACAGCGCCGCGAAGGCCCAGTGTCGGGTCGAGATCACGGGCGCCCTCACCAAGGGAATCGCCGGCGAGGAACTCGCCCCGATCGGGTCGCTTCACAAGGCCGGGGTCATCGCCCTGACCGACGACGGACACTGCATCCAGAACAACGACCTGATGCGTCGGGCCTGCGAGTATGCCCGGATGTTCGATCTGCCAATCATGGACCACTGCCAGGACTACGGCCTGGTCACCAAGGGGGTCATGCACGAGGGCAAGTACTCGACCATTCTGGGACTCGCCGGGTGGCCTGCGGCGGGCGAGGAGGTCATCGTCGCCCGGAACATCCTCATGGCGGAGCAGACCGGAACCGTCATCCACTGCCAGCACCTCAGCTCGGCCGGCAGCATCCGGTTGTTGCGGGAGGCACGAGGACGGGGGGTGCCGATCTCCGGTGAGGCCTGTCCGCACCACTTTACCCTGACCGAAGCCTGTATCGCGGGCAGTGAGGAGTTCTGGCGGGAGGATGGTTCCGATCAGGCTGCTCGGTTCTTCAAGGAAACCCCGCTGCCCGAGTGGCCGAACTACCACACGGACTTCAAGATGAACCCTCCCTTGCGTTCCGCCCGGGACCGGGAGGCGATCCTAGAGGGATTGGTCGATGGCACCCTGGCGATCATCAGCAGCGACCATGCGCCCCATTCCCAATCCGAGAAGGATGTCGAGTTCGACTACGCTCCGTTCGGCATCGTGGGGCTTGAGACCGAGCTGGCGCTGTCGTTGATGGCCCTGGTTCACACGGGGCGCCTTTCCCTGATCGGGACCCTCGCCAAGCTCACCTCGGAGCCCGCGAAGCTCCTGCGGTTCAAGGATGGCCGTGGAGAAATCCGGGTCGGCGGGGTCGCAGACCTCACCCTCTTCGATCCGAATGAGGAGTGGACCTCGTCGCGCGACGAAACGGCCAGCAAGTCGTCGAATAATCCCTTTCACGGCTGGCGCCTGCGTGGACGGGTCCTGCACACGATCGTCGGGGGTCGACGCGTCTGGTCGCTCCGGTCGGCAGAGGGCTGACATGGAAGCAGCACCCCTTGGCCGTGGGGTGTCTGAAGTTTGACCCAATGTCCGGCACTCCATAGGTTTTGAGCATGACTGCGGCTCAAATCATTGGGGAAATAACCTCCCTTCCAGCATCGGATCGGTCGGCTGTCATCCGGTTTGCCCGGTGCCTGAGCACTGAGGACATGCTGAGTGGGGATGCCATGAGACAGTTGGCGGAGCGTTTGGCTGTCGAGGACAATCCGGCTGAGATTCAAATCCTCAGGGATTCCATCGAGTCCGGATTCTACGGCCGCCCCTGATGCCTCAGGTCCGCCGAAAGAACATTCCGCCGGCACTCCTGCGTCACTTTCTTGATAGAATTCAGGGGCGAAAGATTTCGGCTACTGCCATTGGGCAGCTTGCAGACTGGCTTGATGAGAGGCCTGAAGTTCCGGCTGGTCCATGGTTCACGGGTCTCCAGACCATGATGGTCTGCGGGGAGGGTGATCTGATCAGGACCTTCCTGCTACCGACTCAGCTTCCCCATGGCACCGAGATTCTTTGAGACCCTTTGCCCGGTGTATCCCGAACGTGATGGAACCAAAGATGGGACGACGTGAGCTGTTGTTGTCGCTGAAGTCGGCGACGATCGAAGCGTGCTTCAGCGTCCCGATGCTGAACCTCACGATGCCGAGCTTCCCGTTCGTCATCGCCTTCGCGGTTGCCGCGTTGGGATGGGGTCCGGGTGCGGTCGGGTTGATGGCGGCCCTGCCGCACGTGTGCAACCTCATCCAGCCCATCCTGGCCACGGCGTTGAGACGTCGCATGTCGCTCCTGCGGATCATGGCGATTGGATTCCTGGTGAATGCGGCGCCCTGGGGACTGATCAGCCTGCTCCCATTCCTCCAGCCATCGCGACGGGGTGTCGTCTTCGCCGCAGTCCTGATCGTTGCGACCCTGGCCAACAGCATCACGGCCGTCGCCTGGTCGGCCGCCATCGCCCAGCTGGTGCCTCCGCGGCTCAGTGGGACCTATTTCGGTCGACGCAATCTCATCTTCGGATTCTGGACGCTGGTGGTGGTCTTGGCGGCCAGCGCGGTCGCCGGAAGGGGCGGCAATTCCCTCACCACATTCGGCTGGATCTTTGCCGTGGCGGGATTGGGAAGGTTGGTGGGGTATTACTTCCTCAGGCGCATGACGTTTCCTGCGTCGGTCTCGCGCAGGGAGATAGTGCCGCCCGACTGGCGGGAGATCGCCGAACCGCTGCGGGACGCCAACTATCTGAAGCTCGTGGCGTTCGTGGGCTGCTGGGGTTTCCTGCTGAACCTCGGCCAGCCGTTCTACACGGTATTCCTCCTCGAGGGACTCCACCGATCGATGGGAGAGGTGGGGTTGTTGACGGCCCTGGCGGGTGTGGGCGGAATCCTGACTCTCCGCGGCTGGGGCTTCCTGTGTGACCGGTTCGGCAGCAAGCCGGTGCTCTATGTGGCCTCGATCGTCTGGGCGCTTTCGGGACTGGTATTCTGGAGCCTCGCTGGGGAGCGGTTCTTCTGGCACCTCGCCCTGGCCTATCTGGTCGTCGGAGCCACGACCGCGGGATTCCAGCTCTGCCAGTTCAACCTCATGCTCAAATTGGCCCCCGCCAACAAGGCCCCCTACGTCGCTGCCTTCCTCGCCCTCACAAGCCTCATGACCGCTCTCGGCCCGGTCCTGGGTGGATTCCTGCTCCGTGTGCTCCCGGATCGTCTTGGGATCTTCCTGGGGCAGACCATTTGGGACTACCACCTGGTCATCGCGATCTCGATGGTGGGCTGCCTTTTGTGCGTGCACCTTCTGGACTTTGTCGTGGAGGAGGAGGCACACGCGACTGAGGCGGTCTGGCGCACGATGCGGCGGATGAGTCCGTTCAATCCAATGCTGACCCTCACGAGCACGGCCCAGATGGTCCTGACCCCCGGGGGACTCATCGGTCTGACCCGCCACTCCTTGCGGCAGATCCGGCGTCAGGCGCGTCGTCTGGGTGACGTGGGAGGGGAGCTGGCGGAGGGGGGCAGGGAGGTGCTGGCCTCGCCGTTTGCCCGCGAAGGATCCGTCGACAACCAAAAGGGCGGCCACCCGAGGTGAACCGCCCTGTCTTTCCGGTTGATACCGGGGTTGGCTGCTGGCTCAGGCCTTGGCAGCCTTAGACTTCAGACCACCCTGGGCCAGCTCGACGAGCTTGGCGAAGGCCGGGCTGTCGGTGGCGGCGAGGTCGGCGATGACCTTGCGATCCAGCCCACATTGGGCGGCCTTGAGGCCTTCCATGAATCGGCTGTAGGTGATGCCCGCGGCGCGCGCAGCCGCATTGATGCGGATCTGCCAGAGATTGCGGTAGGTCCGCTTCTTGGTCTTGCGGTCGCGGTAGGCGTACTGCAGACCGTGGTCGACGGCATCGGAGGCGTAACGGTACAGCTTGCTGCGCTTCAGACGGTAGCCCTTGGCGAGCTGGAGCATCCGTTTACGACGTTTGCGGGAGGCGGGAGCGTTGGTGACGCGCATGGTCGGAAATCAGTGGGAGGTTCGCGGAGCACGGATCAGTGCGAGAACGGGAGACAGGCCTTGATCTTATAGACGTCGGAGGGATGAAGCTCCTTGTCCTCGCCCAGACGGCGACGGCGTTTGGCGCTCTTGCCGGACAGCAAGTGACGCATACCGGAATGGCGGGCGAATACCTTGCCCTTGGCGCTGATCTTGAAGCGCTTGGCAACGGACTTCTTGGTCTTGATCCCCTTCGGACGACGCATAACAGCTCTCAGTTTCTCCTCGTTAAAGAGCGCGGAGATTAGAAAAGGTGCCCTCGGGTGCAAGGTTAAAAACCATTTCATTTTGGTTCCACCCGCTATCGACGGAGGAAAATGAGGCCTCCAAGACCGTTTCGAGGTCAAGCCGCCGGGCGTTGCAGAGTTAGGTCTTCACAAGGGGTATCACAGAGGTGGTCAAAGCTAAGGTGGGTGCTGCAGTGCCCTGCAGCACAGGGCGCGAAGCGCCCATCCCGCGAGGCCCTGTCCATTGGGTCGGGATTGGGATTACAGGAGGGAGCGATCCGGCACGGGGCCCGCATCTTTGGGCCTGGGGTTGCGTGGTGGCAGCGACTGCACCCAGGGACCAGAGCACGGCTTCCTTCGCTGCTGACAATCGTGAGGCCGGCAACTGCCACGGCATAAGCGCCCCGCCCGGAGGGGGCGGGGCGCCTGCATTAAGGGGCCTGAGACCCACTCCAAACTGCGGAGTTCACTCCCCTACAGGCAGAGGTGCGCTGTGGCGAACGGACTGGGCCCGCCGCAGTCCTTGTCGAGGACGCCGTCCCCGTCGGCGTCCCAGAGGTTATCGAACGCAGGGTTCAGGTCGTCGAACAGTGCATTCAGCTCGGGGGCACGGGAGATTCCCCACTGGGCGCTCGTCAGCCTTACTGAAACGGGTGAGCGTGTCGTGGGATTGCTGAAAGGCTGGTGGTCAGACCCATGCCAAAGCTGTTCACCCACCCCAAACCGGCTTTTGGTCCAACCAGGGGCCCCCCCAGGGAATCATACCGATTGTTGAGATTGATTGATGTCAGGCGGTGGGCGGGAATACCCAAAGGGCGGGGCGACCCACGTTGCAGTGGACCGCACGGCCCAGCAGGGTCAGTCCGGCCAACGAGTAGAAAAGTTGGGACCTGGCCAAGTTCCCGAGGATCGGGCCCCGAACAAGGAATTCAAGCGATTCAATCCGCCGGTCTGCCGACGGAATCGGGTAGAAGATCGTCTCGACCCACCAAGATTGGCTTCCATCCTCGCCAACCCATGTGGGAAACCTTCGGATCCACTGAGACGGATCGAGTCCGTTTGCGATGGCTGCTTGGTCGGCGGCGAAGACCGTGAATCGACTCAGTCCCGGCAAGACGAGCAGACCTAGGAAACTCCAGAGAGTCATCCAGCACGCCTGCCCTATCAGGGCCTTGCCCGTGGGGAACGATCCGAAATCGAATGCCCAATTCCCGATGCAGCAACCAGTCAGGTTCCACAAGAGGACAAAAAGCAGGGTGCGCAGGGGAAGTCCCTTCTCCGCCGCCCACCGCCGCCGCGACAATTCGACCCGGAGTTCGTCAATGGGAAGGGAATGGCACCAGGTCTCAGGGAGCAGGATGGTCGCATCGGATCCGAACCCGACATGCCCTCCGGTGAAAGAGGGATCGTCCACCTGGGTGACGAGTACGCCCTCACCCGTTTCGGGAATCCATCGCCTGAATCGGAATCCATGGATTGCGCCGTGGAGGAACTGCCTCCCCAGCGCGAGGACGATGATAGAGGCGGCCATCCCGGAGCAGAAGCCGCCTGACCACCGCAGGCTCAGAGCCGCGACGTATCCGAGGGTCATCCACATGGCACCATGGACCGTGACACCACGGGCCCACTTCCGGAGGAAAACCCTCAGCCTGGGCTGTCCGCCCGGGAGGAGCAGAAACCCGCCAATGACGTCAAAGACCGCCTGGATTGCAACGGCAGCGGCGACAAGCAGCGCGGCGTCGATCTCCTCGGACGGGTGGCGGCCGGTCCTGATCCACGCCAGACCAACGATCGAGGCCGTCACCCAAAAACCGACATTCACAATGCCCAGCCTAAGGCGCTGGCGAGCGAGCATAGTCTGCGCCGATGTCATACAACCCCATCTCCCCCTCAAATTTCGGAAAACCCGCGACGATTTTCAAGATCTCGCCCTGTGATTTTCGTTAGCGGCAAACCTCCCACAAACGATGATGGCGGCGTTGGATGCCACACCAGCCAACGTTTCTCCGGAGGTCCTAAAATGGCGTTGGTTGTGTTGGGGGAAGAACTCATCGGTAGCCTGGCAGGTCTTTGGGTTGTGGGTGCGGTTGCCCATTCAGGGGCAGACTTGAGCGGCAGCTGGACGCGCCCTCGAACCGTTTTGTGCCTTTCTACCCATCGTCGTCACCTCCAGCCTCAGACTCTCTCCCGGCCGCCCATTCTGCGAAGACGTTATCGAAATGCTCCGGCTCGTGCAGGTAGAAGTCTGAGTCAATCCGGGTGAACGGGCGCAGCTGGCGGCGCTGCGTGTTTCCATAAGCGTTGTGTTCATAAAAGGCCTGCGAGCACGGACTTGGAGGTCCTTTTCGGAGATCGCATCGATCAACTCTATGAACTCACCAAGGCTCAACGGGCGGTCGCTGCTGTTTGGATTGCAGCGCAACTCGGTTGAGTGCTCGTCGACGACTTGGTCGTGAATCAGGGCCGCGTTTCACCGGGTACGACTGGTGATGGCGTCCAATGGGGTGGATTCCGGTTCGATGCGGGCGACCTCGGCCTGCCTCTGGTTCTCAGCTGGTGAGGTTCTTATCTCCGATGAACAAGGGGTGGATTCGACCTGACCGGACCTCAAAAAACTGTTCCAGAGGAGATGGGAGTTTCAGGCGCTAGTTGATGGTCGTTACTTGACTGCGGAAGGTCTGACGCGACCTCGCTTTAGGGAAAAGGGTATCGGCCTCATTTGCTTTACCGGTGACCCCTTTTCGCCCGGCAGCGGCCTCCGCGAGGTTCTGGGAAATCGGGCCTTTCACCGAGGCTCGACCGGTTTTGGGCCGAGGCGCGGTTCGCGGGTAGCGGCGCCAGGCTTGACTGGGGTTGGGGATGTCGGCGTTTCTTAAGCATTCAACTCGGCGGTCATTCACGATGCCCTTGAGTGGATCCATGTTGTTCAGGATTTCCAGGCAGTGGTCACAATGGGCGTTCGGGCTGGTGGGCGTGGGATGCTGCCTAAACGCGGCCGATTTCTACGTTTCACCCAGCGGAAAGGACTCCCATTCAGGGATGTCGCCGAAAGAACCTTGGAAAACCTTGCAGCGGGTCAATCGGCACATCGCGGATCATCGTCTCGCGCCCGGGGATGGGCTGTTTCTCGAAGGTGGGGCCATCTTTGAAGGGGGGCTTCGTATCGAACATGCCGGTGGCGGAACGCGGCAGTCACCGGTGCGAATCACTTGCTATGGACGCGGGCAAGCGACCCTTCGCCCCGGCAAGGAATCTGGCCTCCTCATCCGAGAGACTTCTTGGATCACGGTTTCACAACTGAAGATCATTGCCTCGGCCGGCAATTTGGGAGACGGCATCCGCTGTGATCGGAACCAAGAGACCCCGGAGCGAGTGGCCGGTGTGGTGATTCAGGACTGTTCGATCACGGGCTTCGGATGGCATGGAATCATGGTGGATGCCAGCCAGCGCTCGATGGGTTTTGAAGGCGTCGTGATCGAACGGTGCCTGACGTCTAGTAATCGCTATGCCGGAATCATGGTGTACGGAGGCAATCCCGCCGGGAGGAGTTCGCGGCCCCACGCGGGGGTTCGGATCGAGGATTGCGTCGCCGTGCGAAACCCCGGCGATCCTGATGAACGGAAACATCATTCGGGCAGTGGCATTTTCATCGATGGAGTTGATACCGCCCTGATTCGAGGCTGTGTTGCGGCGGGCAACGGGGATGCGTGTCGCAACGAGCGTGGTGGTCCGGTGGGTATCTGGGCTCATGCCTGCCGTCGGGTGACGATCGAGGGTTGTGAATCCTACGGGAACCATTCCTGCCTCCGGGATGGCGGCGGGTTCGATTTGGACGGGGGATGCGAGGAGAGTTCTTTGATCCGGAACTTTTCCCACCACAACCACGGTCCGGGATTTTTGGTATATACCTATTCAGGAGCCGCCTACGCCGACCGTGATTGCCAAGTTCGGGAGAATATCTCGTGGAACGATGGTGCCAGAAGCTCCGGCTATGCGGGAATCCAGTTGGGCTCGGAAGACGGATGCCAGATCACCGGTTTGATCGTGGAACGAAACACCGTTATCGCACCGGTCGAATCCGTTGCGGCGGTGCGTGTCATGGGGCGCTCCATTCAGGCCCTCATCCGAAGCAATCTGGTCGTGGTTCCCAAACACGGAACCTTGGTCTCCATCTCCGGTTTCGAGCATCGGGTTCGCTTCGAGGACAACCGCTATTGGAGGGCCGATGGGAAGCCCGTGTTTCTGGTCGATTTTCAATGGACCATTCCCGCCCTGAATGCCTGGCACAACGCCACTGGGCCCGATCACCGATTTGTTGCTGTGGGTGAGCTCTTCGCGGATCCAGAACTCCGGCTTCCTCAGCCTCCCGATTTCAAATCGCTTCGACGGCGGCCGTCATGGCCGCGATTTTCTCACCGTTTTCTTTCCGCGTTTGGTGCTCCCGAGCAGCCTGACATGACCTCGCAAAACTGATCCAGAGGGGGTGAAAGTTTGGGCGACCAAGAAAGGGACCAAACCATGAAAGGAAAGCGGCATGGGACAGCTCCGCTTCAGCCCCGCTGATTCCGATTGCGCTCCGACTGAATTCCGATTGTCGCAAGTATGTCCCGGCGTAAAGAGGGAGGGCATTTTTTTCCGGAGCCACGCTCCTTACCGCGTGCTTTGTCTTGGCCGCCACGGCCACGGCCCACAGGCGCAAACGGCGAGCGAACCACGTTCACCGACGGCAAAGGGCGTAGCACCGGCTCGGCGACCGCCCACACCTCTGGTAGTTCGGAGCGGACCACGTTCCGGGATTCGTCCGGCAGGACCACTGGTTCAGCGACCACGCGACGGTGAGATCGACTCGGTCGTTTCAGAGGAATACCCTGAGCTAAAACGCCGACTTCAGGAAAATTTCTTCTCGGTGATACTGGAGGAAGTGGCGTTGGTCGGTGTTGAAGGAACCGACTTGGAGGTGACGTCCGGACGGTATCCCCATCCGGTCGAGGGATTCTCTGTCCGCGACCGGTGAGACCAAGACCTCGCCACCGTCAGCGAAGGTAATGAAACCGCGGTCAAACAAGTGATCCATCGAAGGGGTCAAGAGGAGACCGTTGCTCCCGGTAAGTCGCTCCTCGTCGCTCGATTCGCGCCACGGCTTGATGTGGCTGGCGATCAGGTGGGTTGGATTGAAAACCCCAGTGACCCTGCACCGACGCTCGATCCGATAGACATTCTCCTTGAAGCGACCCTGACCGCGTCGGGCTTGGATCAAGGCCCTTCGGGTCGTCTCAGGTATCAACCCGCTCTCCGCGATGCGCTGCTGCAGGGAGTCCTCCCATTCCAGCAACACCACTGGGTCAGCCAAGGTCTCCGGGTCACTGTCTCGAAGTGCCGAGGCATCGATCAGGGGCAGTAATACCGATTCGGCGAGTTCTAGGAGGCGACGGGCCAGTTCGCGTGAAACCTCCGCGAGGTAGGCCCCTTGATTCCCTCGGCCGTCGCGCTGAATCGGTGAGTACTTGGTCGGGAGCAGGGACGCGATCTGGTCGGCCACCGCAGCCACGCGGAGTGGTCGCTGGAATCTCTGGAACTGGACGTCCACCCGCCACCCTCGTTGATCCCAAGCCTCGCCCACTTTCCCGAATTCATCCGGCCGCGGGCACGAGTAGAACGGCAGTTTCGCAACGCCGACTGCTTGGAGATGGGCGTCGGCGAATGAGAAGACGAGGTCGCCTCGCTGGACCTCTCTGAGGGTTTCGTAGAAATGGTTCCGTGCTCCATCCTTCTTGTGCTTTGGGCACCAGATGTAATGGCCACCAACCTCCTCGGCGAAGGTCTGCCTGTGGTTGACCCACCAGAACCGCATCGAGGCCCAACGTGAACCAACCGACCGCTTCGCCTCAAGCCCTACAAGGCGCACGCAAATCGACCCTCGGCAGCTGCCTGTATAACGATGGCAGGTTCATCGTCGTCGCTCTGGTCGAGGTCCCCGTGGCCGGAACAGTTCGGCCAACAGCTGTGGCTCCACGGGTCCAGGGCTCCACCAGTTCGATGGGAGCAGCTCGCCAGATTCCGATTCTCGCCGAGAGTGCTTTCCGAGACGCCCCAGTTCATCCGGAGAGCCAGTTTCGCGTAGCTCGTTAGCCATGCAGGTTTCTGGAAGGGCTTGTTCGTCAGGCGACAGGAGTCTGGGATGAGGAAAACGTCTTCCGCG
>Ga0194120_10009810_pt1 | contig 12034 bp, 10 predicted proteins | sample TA2MahCa65mmetaG_FD_148642 | JGI IMG/M metagenome (GOLD analysis project Ga0194120, IMG submission 148642) | Freshwater microbial communities from Lake Tanganyika, Tanzania - TA2015019 Mahale Deep Cast 65m | ecosystem: Environmental > Aquatic > Freshwater > Lake | place: Tanzania: Lake... | reverse complement strand
CGCTGGGGGTGTTCGATTCGTCCGCGGCCGCCTGGGACCACCGCATCCAGATGGGGCAGGCGGGCGGCGGCATGGCGGGCGGCCTGAACAACATGGGCCGGCCGCGCGCGCTCGCGATGTTCGGCGACTGGACCGACCGCATCATGGCCGGCGAGGTGCCGCCGGCGCCGCCGCGTCCCCAGGGCATGGAGCGCAACATCGTCATCACACAGTGGGACTGGGCCGACCCGAAGGTCTACCTGCATGACGAGGTCTCGACCGATCGCCGCAACCCGAACGTCAACGCGAACGGGCCCGTCTACGGAGCGCTGGAGGTGAGCGCCGACTACGTGCCGGTGCTCGATCCGATGCAGCACAAGGCAAGCCAGATCGCGCTCACGGTCCGCGATCCGAATACGCCGCGGACGAGCGCGAACATGCCGAAGCCGTCGGTGTACTGGGGCGACGAGGTGATCTGGACGAGCCGCAACAACGTCCACAACCCGATGCTCGACGCCACCGGCCGCCTGTGGCTGACGAGCGCCGTGCGCGCGCCGGAGAACCCCGAGTTCTGCAAGCAGGGCTCGAGCCATCCGTCCGCCAGGGCGTTCCCGATCGAGCGCGCCGGCCGGCATCTGGCGATGTGGGATCCGAAGACGCAGAAGCTGACGCACATCAGCACCTGCTTCGGCACGCATCACCTCATGTTCGCGGAGGACGCGAACAACACGCTGTGGACGAGCGGCGGCGGCCAGGTCGTCGGCTGGCTCAACACGAAGCTGTACGAGGAGACCGGCGACGAGGCGCGGTCGCAGGGCTGGACGACGCTCGTCATGGACACCAACGGCAACGGCCGCCGCGACGCGTACGTGGGTCCCGATCAGCCGGTGGATCCGACGAAGGACAAGCGCTACGGCGGCGCGTTCTACGCGGTGGCGCCGGCGCCGGATGGATCCGTGTGGGGGTCGCAGCTCGGGTTCCCGGGCGCGGTCATCCGCATCGTGCCGGGCGCGAATCCTGCGGAGACGGCGCTCGCCGAGGTCTATGAACTGCCGACGGACAAGGGCTTCTCGCCGCGCGGCATGGACATCGATCGCAACGGCGTCGCCTGGGCGGCGCTCGCCAGCGGGCATCTCGCCAGCTTCGATCGCCGCAAGTGCAAGGGGCCGCTCAACGGCCCGAAGGCGACCGGGCAGCACTGTCCCGAGGGCTGGTCGTTCTACGCCGAGCCGCTGCCGAACTTCAAGGACGCGAACGAGGGCGGCAGCGTCGGCGCCAGCTACTACACGTGGGTGGACCAGTTCGACACGTTCGGGCTGGGGCGCAACATCCCGATCAATACGGGCAACGCCGCCGAGGGCCTGCTCGCGCTCAAGGACGGGAAGTGGGTGAAGATGACGGTGCCGTATCCGCTTGGCTTCTACACCAAGTGGCTCGACGGCCGCATCGACGACCCGCGCGCCGGCTGGAAGGGGCGCGGCCTGTGGGCGACCTACGGCTCGCGCGCGCCGCAGCACATGGAAACGGGCAAGGGCACCAACGGCAAGGTGCTGAAGTTCCAGCTCAGACCCGATCCGCTCTCGCGGTAACCCTCCGCGGGGGTCAGACCCCATGAGTCGATCCGTATCATGGGGTCTGACCCTCGTCCTCGTCGCCGGTTGTTCCTCTCCCACTGAACCGACGCCGGCTCCCGCAAACGTCCGCGTGCTCATGCTGACGGCGACCGCCGGTTTCCGTCACGAGTCGATCGCCGTCGCGCGCCAGGTCGTGCCGTCCGTTGGCGCCACGAACGGGTTCACAGTCACGGCGACCGGACAATCTCAACCCTTGACCTTTGACTTTCGTGACATACACTCGCCGGATGCCTCGCAAAGTCCTCGGCGGCCTGGTGCAGGCCGCCTCCCCGCTGACCGATCCGTCACTGCCCATCGACAAGATCCGCCAGGCGTCCATCGACGCGCACATCCCGTTCATCGAGGAAGCCGGCAGGAAGGGCGTGCAGATCCTCGGGCTGCAGGAAGTGTTCAACGGCCCCTACTTCTGCCCGTCGCAGGACCCGCTCTGGTACGACATCGCGGAGCCCGTGCCCGGGCCGACGTGCGAGCTCATGCAGTCCTACGCGAAGAAGTACCAGATGGCGATGGTCGTCCCCGTCTACGAGCGGGAGCAGGCAGGCGTCTACTACAACACCGCCGCCGTCTACGACAACGACGGCAGCTATCTCGGGAAGTACCGCAAGAACCACATCCCGCACACCTCCGGCTTCTGGGAGAAGTACTTCTTCAAGCCGGGAAACCTCGGCTACCCGGTGTTCCAGACGCGCTACGCGAAGGTCGGCGTCTACATCTGCTACGACCGCCACTTCCCGGAGGGTGCGCGGCTGCTCGGGCTGAGCGGCGCGGAGATCGTCTTCAATCCGTCCGCGACGGTCGCCGGGCTGTCGCAGTACCTGTGGAAGCTGGAGCAGCCGGCGCACGCGGTCGCCAACGGCTACTTCATGGCGTGCAGCAATCGCGTCGGTACCGAGGCGCCCTGGAACATCGGCCGCTTCTACGGCTCCTCGTACTTCGTCGATCCGCGCGGCACGTTCCTGGCGATGGGATCCGAGGACAAGGACGAGCTCGTCGTCGCCGAGATGGACCTCGACATGATCGAGGACGTCCGCCGCGTCTGGCAGTTCTACCGCGACCGTCGTCCTGAGAGCTACGGCGCGATGGTTGAGCAGATATAGGGAGCAGCGGCCGTGAGTCTCCTCATCAAGGGCGGGACCATCGTCACCGCCACCGACCAGTACAAGGGCGACGTGTTCGTGGACGGCGAGCGCATCTCCGCCATCGGCACGTCGCTGACGATGCCGGCCGACCGCACGATCGACGCGAGCGGCAAGTACCTCTTCCCAGGCGGCATCGACGTGCACACGCATCTCGACATGCCGTTCGGCGGCACGACGTCTGCGGACGACTTCGAGTCGGGGACGATCGCCGCCGCTCACGGCGGCACGACGACCGTCGTCGATTTTGCGATTCAGTACAAGGGACAGACGCTGCACCACGCGTGGGAAGCGTGGATGAAGAAGGCCGACGGCAAGGCGGCCATCGACTACGGCTTCCACATGATCGTCACCGAGCTGACCGATCAGGTGGAGCAGGAGATGGACGCGCTCGTCAGCCAGGGCGTCACCTCCTTCAAGCTGTTCATGGCCTACCCCGGCGTCTTCATGCTCGACGATGCGAGCATTTTCAGGGCGCTGCTGCGGACGGGGAAGAACGGCGGCACGATCTGCATGCACGCCGAGAACGGCGGCGTCATCGACGTGCTGGTGAAGAAGGCGCTGGTGGAAGGAAAGACCGCGCCGAAGTATCACGCGCTCACGCGGCCCGCGCGCGCGGAGGCCGAGGCGACGCACCGTGCGATCGCGCTGGCCGAGATTGCCGACGTGCCGATCTACATCGTCCACCTCTCGGCGGCCGAAGCGCTCGAGATGGTGACGGAAGCGCGAGATCGCGGCCTCCCTGCATACGCCGAGACCTGCCCGCAGTATCTGTTCCTGTCGTACGACAACTACGAGGAGCCCGGCTTCGAGGGCGCGAAGTACGTCATGAGTCCACCTCTGCGGCCGAAGGAGACGCAGGACCGGCTGTGGCGCGGGCTGGCGTTCAACGACCTGCAGGCGATCTCCACCGACCACTGTCCGTTCTGCATGAAGGAGCAGAAGACGCTCGGCGAGGGCGACTTCTCGAAGATCCCGAACGGCGCGCCCGGCATCGAGACGCGCATGAGCCTCGTCTACGACGGCGGCGTCCGCACCGGCAAGATCTCGCTGAACCGCTTCGTCGAGCTGACGTCCACGTCGCCGGCGAAGATTTTCGGTCTCTTCCCGCGTAAAGGCACAATCGCGCCTGGCTCCGACGCCGACATCGTCGTCTTCGATCCCAACAGGAAGCAGACGCTGTCGGTGAAGACGCTGCACATGAAGGTGGACTACAACCCGTACGAGGGGCGCGAGGTGACCGGCGTCACCGATACCGTGATCTCGCGCGGCAAGGTCGTCATCGACGCGGGCAGGTTCACGGGCAAGGCCGGCAACGGCTCGTTCCTGAAGCGGAACACGCGATGAACGGCGCCGACATCGTCGCACTCTCGAAGAAGCACACCATCTACGAGTGGTCCGCGCAGGGCGCGGTCGATCCGATTCCCGTCGCCGGCGCGAAGGGCGTCTACTTCTGGACGCCCGAGGGGAAGCGCTACATCGACTTCAACAGCCAGTTGATGTGCGTGAACGTCGGCCACGGCGACCCGCGCGTGATCAAGGCGATTCAGGACCAGGCCGCGGTGCTGCCGTACGCGAACCCGTTCATGGCCACCGAGCCGCGGGCGCGGCTGGCCGCGAAGCTCGCGGCGCTCACGCCCGGCGACCTCGACGTCTTCTTCTTCACCAACGGCGGCGCCGAGGCCAACGAGAACGCGTTCAAGATCGCGCGGGCGGTGACGGGGCGGCAGAAGATCCTGGCGCGCTATCGCTCCTACCACGGCGCGACGGCCGCGGCGATCAACGCCACCGGCGATCCGCGCCGCTGGTCGCAGCCGCCGATGCCCGGCGTCGTCCACGTGCTCGACCCGTATCACGGCGTCGCGCGCGGGTGGGACGCCGCGGACGAGGCGCTGCGCTACCTCGAGGAAGTGATCCAGCTCGAGGGGCCGCAGACGATCGCGGCGTTCATCCTCGAGACCGTCACCGGCACCAACGGCATCCTGATTCCGCCCGACGGCTACCTGCAGGGGGTGCGCGCGCTCTGCGACACGCACGGCATTCTGATGATCTGCGACGAGGTCATGAGCGGCTTCGGGCGCACGGGGAAGTGGTTTGCGGTGGAGCACTGGGGCGTCGTGCCGGATCTGATGACGATGGCGAAGGGACTGACGAGCGCGTACGTGCAGCTCGGCGCCGTGGCCATCCGGCGCACGATCGCCGACCACTTCCAGGCGACGCCGTTCCCGAGCGGGCTCACCTACAACAGCCATCCGCTCGCCTGCGCCGCGGGCCTGGCGACGATTGCGGTGATGGAAGAGGACCAGCTCGTGGAGCGGGCCTGTACCCGGGGCACGCTGATGGCGGAGTTGCTGGCCGACCTCGAGAAGCGCCACCCCTCCGTCGGCGCCGTCCGCTCGATCGGCCTCTTCGGCATCGTCGAACTGGTGCGCAACCGCCGGACGCGCGAGCCGATGGCGCCGTTCAACGGCACGTCGCCCGAGATGGCCGCGCTCGGCAGGTTCTTCCGCGACAACGGGCTCTACACCTTCGTGCGCTGGAACTACTTCTTCACGAACCCGCCGCTGTGCATCACCGAGGAGGAGCTGCGGGAGGGGTTCGCCATCATCGACAAGGCGCTGGCGGTTACCGACGCTGCTGTCCAGAGGTAGCGGAGGGTACGGAGGCAACGGTTCAACACGGAGGCGCGGAGGAACGGAGACGCGCGGAGGGTCACGCCGGTGCCGCGCTCCGCGCGGCTGGATCGAGCGGCGGCTCCCATCCCAAGCCGTTTCCACCTTCGACGCAACGGCTTGAGGATGCGAGCCGTCGCTCGATTCAGGGCCGGCCGAAGGCCGGCCGCACCGGCCTGACCCCCTCCGTTCGTCCTCCGTGGCTCCGTGTCTCCGAGTGAACTCCGTGTCCTCCGTCCCCTCCGTTTCCTCCCGGGCAGGCGTAGACTGTTCGTGCCTGCCCACAGGAGCACGGACATGACCTCGCGCGTCCTTTCGACATGGTTTGGCCTCGGCATTCTGGTTCTCGCTGCGTTCGCAAGTGAATCGGCGGCACAGGTCGCCAACGGCATCGAGTACCGCGTCCTCGCCACCAGCAGAACATCGACGATGGAGAAGGAGCTGAATGCGGCGGCCGACGCCGGCTTTCGGTTCCAATCGGTAATGGGTGGCGACACCGCGATTGGCGGCAGTGAAGTCGTCATCGTGATGTCCAGGGATAACGCGAAGGGACGATACGCGTATCGCCTGCTCGCGACCGCCCGGACGTCGACGATGGAGAAGGAGATTCAGCAGGCCGCGGCAGCCGGCTATCACTACCGGGGTCAGACAGTGTTCGACACCGCGTTTGGCGGCGACGAAGTCGTCGTCATTCTGGAGCGCGATGACGAGGGGCAACCCCAGGCCTTCGAGTACAGGCTCGTGGCGACATCGAAGACATCCACTCTGGAAAAGGAGCTGGCGGAGGTTGGTGCTGCCGGCTACGAGGTCGTCGGCATGACGGTGTCAAAGACGGCCCTGGGTGGAAGCGAACTTGTCGCGATAGCGAGGAAGCCACGATGATTCGACCGATTCGCGTCCTCGTCGTTGTCGTTGCGGCGGTCGCCGCGACTTCCGTCCACGCGAGGCAGACGCCTCCTTCCATCGACAAGGTCCTCGCCGACGCGGTCGCGCCGAAGGACGTCGCCGGCGTGGTGGCGATCGCCACGGACAGGCGCGGCGTCATCTATCAGGGCGCCTTCGGCGTGGCCGACGTCTCGACCGGTCGGCCGATGACCGTCGACACGATCTTCCGCATCGCGTCGATGACCAAGCCCATCACGTCGGTCGCGCTGATGCAGCTCGTCGAGCAGGGCAAGGTGAGCCTCGACGACCCAGCGGAGAAGTACCTGCCCGAGCTGGCCAGCCTGCAGGTGTTCGAGTCGTTCGACAACAGCACGGGCGCGTATCGCGTGCGGCCGGCGAAGGCGAAGCCGACCGTCCGCCATCTCCTGACTCACACGTCGGGGCTCGGCTACACCTTCACGAGCCCGATCGTGCGCGACTTCAAGCCGCGCGCCGGTGAACAGTACACCGCCGGGCCGCTGCTGTTCGAGCCGGGCGCCGACTGGATGTACGGGACCAGCACCGACTGGGTCGGCCGCCTGGTGGAAGTGATCTCAGGGAAGTCGCTCGAGGACTATTTCCAGGAACAGATCCTTCGCCCGCTGAAGATGACCGACACGTCCTACAACGTGGCGGACACGAAGCTGGGCCGCGTCGTGGCCGCGCATCGCCGCCAGGCCGACGGGTCGTTCGTCGTCGATCGCAACGTCGCGCCGGTGACCGGGCTGACACGGTTCAACGGCGGCGGCGGCCTGACGTCCACGGCGAACGACTACATCCGCTTCGTGCGTGCCGTGCTCGACAGCGGGACGCTCGACGGCGCGCGCATCCTCAGGGCCGACACGGTCGCGCAGATGGCGCGCAGCCACATCGGGCGCGTGGGCGTGCGCGCGGTGAAGACGGCCATGCCGGAGCGCAGCAGCGACTTCAGCTTCGTCAATGACGGGCACGACAAGTGGGGACTCGGATTCCAGATTACGGCGGCGTCGGTCCCCGGGAAGCGCAGCGCCGGCACGCTGAGCTGGGGCGGCATCAACAACACCTACTTCTGGATCGATCCGGCGCGCGGCATCGGCGGCGTGATCCTGATGCAGTTCCTGCCCTTCGCCGATACGAAGGCGCTCGCGCTGTACGACGCATTCGAGCGCGCGGTGTACCGGCACGCCGGCACCGCGACGGCGGGCAACGTGCCGCGCTTCCGCGCCGATCCGTCGTGGCCGAAGATTCCGAACAACTGGCAGTTCGGGCAGGTGGCGAGCGTGGCGATCGACGGCCAGGACCACGTCTGGATCCTGCAGCGGCCGGGCACGCTCGAGGCTGCCGAGAAGGCGCGCGCCGCGCCGCCGCTCCTCGAGTTCGACGCCGCCGGCACCTTCATCCGCGCGTGGGGCGGTCCGGGCCAGGGCTACGACTGGCCCAGCTCCGAGCACGGCGTCTACGTGGACCCGAAGGGCTTCGTCTGGATCGGCGGCAACGGCGACACGGATCACCAGATCCTGAAGTTCACGCGCGACGGAACGTTCGTGATGCAGATCGGCCGGCCCGGGCAGAGCAAGGGCAACGCGGACACGCAGAACCTCAACCAGCCGGCCGACGCGTTCGTCCACGCGAAGACCAACGAGCTCTTCGTCGCCGACGGCTACGGCAACCGCCGCATCATCGTCTTCGACGCCGACACGGGCCGCTTCAAGCGCATGTGGGGGGCGTTCGGCAACGCGCCCACCGACGCGCCGCCGAACCCGGCCAACGCCGACGAGGGCGAGCGCGGCGCGCCGCAGTTCGTCCAGCCGGTGCACGCGGCCCGCGTCTCGAGCGACGGCCTCGTCTACGTGTCCGACCGCGGCGGCAAGCGCGTCCAGGTCTTCACGATCGAGGGAACGTTCGTGTCGCAGGTGTTCATCGGCCGCGAGTGCCGGGCGCCGGAGTGCGGCAACGGCACGACCGCCGCCAGCACCGCGTTCTCGACCGACCCGGCGCAGCGGTATCTCTTCGTCGGGAACCGCAGCCAGGCACGCGTGATGGTGTTCGACCGCCGCACGCTCCAGCTGCTCGACTCGTTCGGGCGCTGGGGCTCGGCACCGGGCGAGTTCGGCACACTCCACCACATGGCGGCCGACTCGAAGGGCAACCTGTACGTCACCGAGGTCACGCCGCTCCGGCCCGAGAACCGCCGGGTCCAGAAGTTTCAACTAGTGCCGTAGGGTCCGCTGTGTTACGTTGCTGCACAGTTTTTCTTGCGTTCAACCTCATTCGAGAGGACAGAGAATGGCCAAGACGGCGAGAAAGTCCGCGAAGAAGAAGTCCGCAGCCCGTAAGACCAGCAAGCGCAAGCCGAGCGCCGCGTTCATGGCGCCCGTGACCCCGAGTGCCGCGCTGAGCGAGGTGGTCGGCAGCAAGCCGATCCCGCGCACCGAGGTGACCAAGCGCCTGTGGGCCTACATCAAGAAGAACAAGCTGCAGGACCAGAAGAACAAGCGGATGATCAAGTCGGACGCCGCGCTCAAGCCGGTCTTCGGCGGCAAGGCGAGCGTGAACATGTTCGAGATGACCAAGCTGGTCAACAAGCACCTGAAGAAGTAGATCGCCCGCCGGCCGGGCACGCGCCGTGACCGACACCTCGCTCGTCCAGCAGGTTCGCCTGCACGTTTTCGGCGAGGCCGCCGCGACGGGGCGTGTCCCGCAGCGCGGGCAGATCGCCGCGGCGTTGCGGGCGCCCGAGACCGCCGTCCAGGAGGCGCTTCGCGAGCTCGCCTCGGGCAAGGCGATTATCCTGGCTCCCCACGACGGCGATATCTGGGCCGCCAACCCCTTCTGCGCCGTCCCGTCGCCCTTTCGTGTCGCGGCGCGCGGGACGCGCTACGCGGCCATCTGCATCTGGGATGCGCTCGGCATTCCCGCTGCGCTCGGCGCGGACGCGACCATTCACGCGGCCTGCGGCGACTGTGGCGCGCCGATGACGCTCGAAGTGGTCGGAGACCGGCTGGCATCAGCAGAGGGGGTCGTCCACTTCGCCGTCCCCGCCCTTCGCTGGTGGGACAACATCGGCTTCACGTGATCGACCATGCTGCTCTTCCGGGATGAAGAGCACGTGGACTGCTGGTGCCGGTCGCGCGATCTCACGCGCGGCGCGCTATTGACGCCCGACCAGGCCTGGCGGCTGGCCCGCGCCTGGTACGCCGGGAAGCTCAGTCCCGCCTGGCGGCGTCACACGCTCGAGGAGACGGAGGCGCTGCTCGCCGGCGCCGGACTGACGGGCGCCTTCTGGAATCTGCGCGCGGGAGGCGGTACCATCCCGACATGATGAGCAGGGCCCTTCGCCTCGGCGCCTCGCCCTTCGCGGCCATCGGGTTCGCGGCGGTCGTGGCGATTCAGCTGTCGGCGCAGCAGCGCCCCGTCGAGGAGTTCTTCCGCGACTTCAGCGCCGAGTGGGCGCGCGGCAACCCCAACCTCGCCATCCAGACGCGGTACTTCACCGGCCTCGAGCAGGAGCGCCTCGAGCGGCAGCTCACGCCGGTCACGCGCACCTGGCGCGAGCAGCGCGTGGAGGTCGCCCGCCGCGGCCTTGGCGAGCTGCGGCGGATGACGCGCGGCGGCTGGACCGAGCAGCAGCACATCGCCGCCGACCTCCTCGAGTGGCAGCTCGGCGTCATCGCCGACGGCGCCGCGCACGAAGCGGTGTCCTCGTTCCCGCTCGAGCAGTTCGCGGGCGCGAACGTCAATCTCGTCAACGCGCTGACCGTCGTTCATCCGATCCGCACGGAGGCGGACGCCGACAACTACCTGGCGCGGCTCGCGCAGGTCAGCCAGCGCATGGACGAAGCGATCAGCGACGCGAAGGCGCAGGCCGCGAAGGACATCCTGCCGCCGCGGTTCATCCTGCGCTCCACCATCGCGCAGATGCAGCAGTTCATCGCGCCGCCGCCCGCGGAGAATCCCTTCGTCACCTCGCTCGACCAGCGCCTCGCCGCCGCGAAGGCGGTCACCGACGAGCGCCGCGCCACGCTTCGCGCGGAGGCCGCGCGCATCGTCGACGGCCACGTGTACCCGGCGTGGCGCAGGGGCATTGCGCTGCTCACCGAGCAGATGGCCGTGGCGACCGACGCGGCCGGCATGTGGCGGCTGCCCGGCGGCGCGGCGGCGTACGCGTTTCAGCTCCGCCGCCACACGACGACGAACCTGACGGCGGAAGAGATCCATCGCATCGGCCTGCGCGAGGTGGCGCGGATCGAGGAGCAGATGGACGCGATCCTCAGGACGCTGGGACGCACGCAGGGCACGGTCAAGGAGCGGATCGAGCGGCTGCGCACGGACCTGGCGTATCCGCTCACCGAAGAGGGACGCACGGCCATCATGGCCGATATCGAGGTGATGATCCGCGAGGCCGAGAAGCGCGCGGCCGCGCAGTTCGACATCCGCCCGCGCGCGCCGGTGATGGCGCAGCCGTACCCGCGCTTCCGTGAGAACAACGCCGCGGCCAGCTACAGCGCGCCGCCGCTCGACGGCTCGCGTCCCGGCGTCTTCCAGATGCCGCTGCGGCCCGACCAGATGACGAAGTTCCGGCTCCGCTCGCTCGTGCACCACGAGACGGTGCCCGGCCATCACTTCCAGATCGCGCTCGATCTGGAAAACACCGCGCAGCCGCAGTTCCGCCGCGTGCGCCTGTTCGGCGGCATCGCCGCGCTCAGCGAAGGCTGGGGGCTGTATGCGGAGCGCATCGCGGTCGAGTCCGGCTGGTACGAGGGCGATCCCGAAGGGCTGCTCGGCGCGCTCGAGTCGGAGCTGTTCCGCGCGCGGCGCCTCGTCGTCGACACCGGCATCCATGCGTTCGGGTGGACGCGCGAGCAGGCGATCGAGTACGGCATCGAGCCCAGCGAGGTCGAGCGCTACGTGGTCAACGCGGGGCAGGCGTGCGCGTATATGATCGGGCAGCTCAAGCTCATCGAGCTGCGCGAGAAGTCGCGGGCCGCCCTCGGCGACCGCTTCGATATCAGGGATTTCCACAACCACGTGCTGCTGGCGGGGACGCTGCCGCTGGATCAGCTCGAGCGTCGCATCGACGCGTACATCCGTCTGCGTTCGACGGGCACACAGTAACGGTAGGGGCGAGGCATGCCTCGCCCATGAGGAGGAATATGCGTTCGATTTCCGTGGCGGCCTTCGCCATTCTGCTTACTGCCGGCCTGCTCGCTCACCCGCCTTCGCCGCAGGCTACGGCGGGGCAGGGCCAGCCCGCGCCGCCGGCCGGCCGCGGCGGCGGCATCTTCCCGCGCCTCCAGCCGCTGGCCGTGCCCGACGCGCCGCGCGACCTCGACACCATCCAGCAGCGCATCCGCGTCACGCCGTTCGTGAAGGGACTGGCCGCGCCGTGGAGCATGGCGTTCCTGCCGAACGGCGACCTGCTGGTGACCGAGAAGCCGGGCCGCCTCCGCATCGTCCGCAACGGCGTGCTCGATCCGAATCCGATCTCCGGTACGCCGCAGGTGGTCGCGATGGGACAGGGCGGGCTGCTCGACGTCTCGCTGCACCCGCGGTTTGCGGACAACCAGCTCGTCTACCTGACGTACTCGAAGGCCGGCCCGCAGGGGAACACCACCGCGCTGGCCCGCGGCAGGTTCGACGGCAAGGCCTTGAGCGGCGTGCAGGACGTCTTCGTCGCGGACGCCTGGAGCATGCAGGCGCTCCACTTCGG
>Ga0194120_10009805_pt1 | contig 12035 bp, 7 predicted proteins | sample TA2MahCa65mmetaG_FD_148642 | JGI IMG/M metagenome (GOLD analysis project Ga0194120, IMG submission 148642) | Freshwater microbial communities from Lake Tanganyika, Tanzania - TA2015019 Mahale Deep Cast 65m | ecosystem: Environmental > Aquatic > Freshwater > Lake | place: Tanzania: Lake... | reverse complement strand
TTTAAAGAAGAAAGTAAGCCACGAATTTTGCGAATTAGAACTAAGTAGTAATTTGTGTAATTTGTGGCAAAAAATTATGCTCCACGACATTTACAAAAAAATTAGAAACAACGAACGCATTTCTCCCGACGAAGGATTGGAAGTGTTGCAACACGCAGAACTTCTTGACCTTGGTGAGTTGGCTAACGAAATTCGTTTCAGAAAAAATCCAAGCAACTACGTTACGTTTGTTGTTGATTCAAACCCGAATTACACAAACGTGTGCAACATTGATTGTATCTTTTGCGCATTCTATCGTCATCCCGGCGAAGAAGGAGTTTATACGCACAGCGTTGATGAGATGATTCAGAATTTCAAAGCGTCAGCAGAGAAAGGTGTAACGACAATTTTATTACAAGGTGGAGTTAATCCCGAACTTCCGTTGGAATATTATTTGGAAATGGTCGAGCGAACGGTGAAAGAAGTTCCGCACGTTCATCCGCATTTTTTTTCAACTTCGGAAATAATAGGAATGGCCGAAGTTTCAAAACTTTCAATTCGTGAAGTATTGCAAAAACTTTGGGAAGTTGGTTTGCGAACAATTCCTGGCGGCGGCGCAGAAATTCTTTCGGATAAAGTGAAGCGAAAAATTTCGAGTTCGAAAGGAACGTCGGAAGATTGGTTGAACGTGATGAGAGAAGCGCATCGCATCGGTTACAAATCAACTGCGACGATGATGTACGGACATATTGAAACGGATGAAGATATTGTGATTCATCTTGAAAGCGTTCGTAAATTGCAAGATGAGTTTCACGGATTTACAGCGTTTGTTCCGTGGAGTTTTAAGCCGGGAAATACGCCGCTCGAAAAAATTATTCCACAGTATGCTTCGTCGTCGCGCTATTTGCAAATGATTGCGTTCAGCAGAATTTATCTCGATAACTTTCAACATATTCAAGCGTCGTGGTTTTCGGAGGGAAAAAAGACGGGACAAATTGCGTTGCATTTTGGCGGCGATGATTTTGGCGGAACGTTGCTCGAAGAAAATGTTCACGCAGCGGCAAATTTTGTGAATAAAACCAATACTGATGAAGTGATAGATTTGATTCGTGAATCCGGATTTATTCCAGCACAGCGAACAACGTTGTATGAAACTTTGCGAACGTATGAATATCAACAAGCAGCATAATGTTTTTCTCTCGCAAAGACGCGGAGTCGCAAAAATATTTTTCTTTGCATCTTTGCGACTTTGCGTGAGCATTTTATTTTTCGCTTCTCCACTTTTCTCGCAAACTTCCGATTCAACAATTCAAGCATTAGAAAAACGCATTCAAATTCTTGAGCAAAAAATTTTGCAACTTGAATATTTGATTTCTACAAAAACTGATTCAATGATGAAGGTCGAGAATAAAAAGGAAGACGATAACTCTTCAGTTGTTGAAAAGAAAGAAGAGTTTGTACAATGTGCGGCGAAAACTGCAAAGGGAACACGTTGTACACGACGAGCGAAAACCGGAAGTAAGTTTTGCGGCTTGCATCAGTTTGAAGGCGAACCGAAAAAGAAAAAATAAATTTTACTCTCATCACTACTTCAATTCTTCCAAATATTTCTCTCTCACCGTTTGAATTGTTTCAGCGTATTCCGCAAACGCAAGGAACAATTCTGCTCGAAAGTGTTTCATCTCATTCTGAACTTTCTCAATATTCTTATATCGTAACAGAACCGTCCGCAATTGTTCGTTCCATCGGTGGAAGAACGTTTGTAACGAATGAAGGAAAGAGTTTTTTGATGAATGAAGATGCGTTGGATGTTGTAAGAAAATTACTTGAAGAAAAAAAGATTCCCGCTTTTGCGGGAATGACAAATGACGATAATGTTTTTTGCGGAGGAGCAGTTGGTTACATTTCGTACGATTATGGAATGACGTTGGAAAATATTTCCTCGCGTCATACAAAAACAAACTCGTTTCCTGAAATATTTTTTGGCTTGTATGATTCGGCGTTGTGTTTCAATCATCAAACAAAAGAGTGGAGTTTGAATAGCATAGAGCATAGAGCAAAGAGCAAAGCAAATCACGATTCAGGAACCACGATTCACGAAACACGAAATAAGCCACAAACTCACTTTTTAATTTCTGATTTCAAACGAAATGAATATTATGAAACAGTGAACAAAGCAAAAGAATACATTGCGAACGGAGATATTTATCAAGTGAATCTCTCGCAGCGATTTTGGGGAAAGACAACGAGTTCGCCGTTGACAATTTACAATTCACTTCGGGAAAATAATCCGGCGCCGTTTTCTGTAATGATGTGTATTGATAAAAACCGTTTTGTGTTCTCTTCTTCACCGGAATTATTTTTGAACGTTAATGGAAAAGAAGTTGAAACACGGCCAATTAAAGGAACAATTCAACGTGGGAAAAATTTTGAAGAAGATGAACAATTGAAACAACAACTTCTTTCCAGCAAAAAAGATGAAGCGGAATTGTTGATGATAGTAGATTTGGAACGAAATGATTTGAACAAAGTTTGCAAAAAAAATTCTGTTCGTGTGGAAAACTTAAAACGCATTGAAACGTACGAAACTGTTCATCATCTTGTTGCGGATGTGAAAGGAACTTTAAAAAATAATTGCGATGCTCTCGATGTTTTGAAAACGACATTTCCCGGCGGTTCAATTACGGGTGCGCCAAAAATTCGCGCGATGGAAATTATTGACGAACTCGAAAAATCGAAACGCGGAATTTACACCGGTGCAATCGGTTATATCGGTTTTGATGGAAATGCGAAATTCAATATCGGAATTCGCACGATGATGATGGAGAACGATTCAATTTGGTTCAATGTTGGCGGTGGAATTGTTGCCGATAGTATTCCCGAAAAAGAGTATGAAGAAACGCTGCATAAAGCAAGTGGAATGTTGCGAGCGTTGAATGTTAGTTTCAAAGGATAAACGATGGTAGTTTTCTTAAACGACAAATTTTGCAACGAAGACGAAGCATTTGTTCCGTTTAAAAATCGCGGAATGTATTTCGGCGAAGGAATTTTTGAAACAATGCGCGCGTATAACGGTAAAGTATTTGCGATTGAACAACACTTGCAGAGATTATTTTCTTCGGCAAAATACTTTTCTCTTCCAATTTCATTTTCCATTTCTGAATTGAATGAAATTGTACATTTACTTTTGCTCAAAAATAATTTGAGTGAAGCAATTGTTCGGATTACATTGAGCGGTGGAGGAATTGAACAAGGAAAACATTTTAGCGGTAATGCATCAAATTCTATTTTCTTTATCGAAGCGAAAGAATTTCAACCGACGTTTAATGAAACAGTTTCCGTTCGGTTTGCCAAAAAACAATTAGCGCATTACGATGAACTTCGTAAACACAAAACAATAAACTATTTACGAAACATCCTTGCGTTGCGTGAACAGGAAAATGTAAATCCAAAGGAAACAGAAACACTTTTTCTCGACGAACACAATTTTCTTTTGGAAGGAACACGAACAAATATTTTCCTCGTCTTAGGCGAAACAATCGTTACCCCTTCGCTCGATTGCGATATACTTCCTGGAATTACCCGCGCGAATATAAAAGAGATTTGCTTTCATCACGATATTCCATTCGAGGAGCGTATTATACATCGCTCGGCGTTAGACATCGCTTCGGAAATGTTTGTAACAAATTCCCTTGCAGAAATTGTTATGATTTCTACACTGGAACATCGTACGTTCACATCAAACGTAATGACGACAAAACTAACAACATTCTACAAAGAAAAAATACTAAGTGAATGTTATCCTCGATGAAAATAAGTATTTTTAACCGAATATTTTATCCAATGTCAAAATTATTAAGCAGAACATCGCATGAAGAACAGTTACCAAAAATGCTCTTTCTCTTTGTACTTTCTGTGTCGTTATTCGTGAGCGGTGCGCGACTTGCTTCGAGTGATGAGAACGCAATATACTTGTTAACGGAAAGTATCATTACCCGAGGTTCGCTTGACGTTCCGCCCAATATTGTTGACAACGGAAGTTTCTTTGAAGATAAATTTTTTATTTGGTCGGAAATCGGCGAAGCATTGTTTGCAATTCCCTTGTTTGTCGTTGGAAAAATACTTGCGTATGCGCTTCCGTTCGATGCGGGAATGAAATTGCTTTTTGTCAAAGCAATCGTTTCAACGATGAACGCATTATTTGGTGCCGCTCTCGCAGTTGTATTTTTTCGCTTATGCAGAAAATTTTCGTTCTCCGTACGAACGGCATTTTTTCTCACAGTCACACTTTGTTTCGGAACATTTTTGTTTCCGTATTTAAAAACTATTTCCCGCGATGTTCAACTTGCAGCGTTTTTGTGCGCAAGTTTTTATTGTTTGTATTCCTATAAACAGGAAGAAAAAAACACGGTGCAAAAAAAACAACGATGGATACAGAACGCCGGAATATTTGCGGGACTTGGTTTTCTGACAAAGATGACTTTTCTCTTGAATATTTCATTTCTTGCATTATATCTTATTTTGATTTCCCGTTCTGAAAAAGAAACGTTCGCATGGATGAAGAATCTGCTGAGGTTTTTACTTCCTATCGCAGGCGCATTCAGCGTTTTCTTTTTATACAATTATCTTCGGTTCGGAAATATTCTTGAAACCGGGTATAGCGGAGGAACAACATTTCCAACTCCGCTGTATTACGGATTGTATGGTTTACTTTTTAGCACCGGAAAAGGAATAGTTGTTTTTGCGCCGATTACTGTTTTGCTGTTGTGGGCAACGAAAAATTTTTTTAAGAACTTTCGCGCGGAAGCGATTATTATTTTCTCACTCCTCGCGGCAAATTTTTTTCTCTATGCAAAATATGTTGCGTGGGCGGGAGATGGAAGTTGGGGACCGCGGTATCTTGTTTCGATTTTGCCGTTTGTTCTTCTTCCTCTTGGGATATTTCTTGATGAGAGTTCAAAAACAATTAAACGTATTGCCGTTACGCTTTCTATTGTCGGTTTTTGTTTTCAACTTGGAGGAGTGTCTATGTATTTCGGAAATTATTTACGTTCCATCGGCGAATTTCCCTACGATAAAAATTTTGAACATCCGGAATTTTTGATGAAGTCGCATTTCAATCCATATTACACGCCGATTCTTGGACATTGGCGAATGATGAAAAGAAATTTTGAAGAACACATCGATGGAAATTTTCCGAAACTTCAAGTTGCAGAAAAATCGGAGCATCAACGAATTCCGATTGCAGAAGACGAACAGAAAAAACTGCAACATACATTTGATTACTGGTTCACGTATGGATTGTATTTGGGTTTTTCGCCGATATTGCTTTTTAGTTTAACAATACTATCTTTGATAATAGTTGTAGCGCAGTTTTTTTTTCTCAAACGTGCTGTTCATTTTGCGCACGTTGATTCTCTTCTTCAACCGAATGGAGCGATGCAATGAAATTATCCGTGATTATTCCTGTGTATAACGAAGTCGGAACGATACGAGCGATTGTTGAAAAAGTCCGCGCAGTTCCGTTGGAAAAAGAAATTATTATTGTTAATGATGCCTCTACGGATGGGACGAAAGAAGAATTAGCGCGAATTGAAAAAAAATTTCCTGAGTTGAAAATATTTCATCACGAAAAGAACAAAGGAAAAGGCGGCGCAGTGCATACGGGAATTTCAACAATGTCGGGAGAAGTAATGCTTATTCAGGATGCAGATTTGGAACTTGACCCGAATGATTACCCTGCTTTGATACAGCCGATAGAAGAAAAGAAAACATCGGTTGTGTACGGTTCGCGCGAATTGGGAATAAGAAATCAACATCTGTATTTTTCCTTTTATCTTGGAGGGAAAATGGTGAGTTGGTTTGCGAACATATTATACGGAAGCAGTCTTACGGATGCGCCTACGGGCTATAAAGTTTTGCGCAGCGATGTTGTGAAATCGTTGAACTTGCGATGCGAACGATTTGATTTTGACCCGGAAATTACTGCGAAAGTTTTGAAACGCGGAATAACAATAATAGAAGTTCCGATTAGTTATTATCCCCGGACAAAAGAAGCGGGGAAAAAAATCGGATGGAAAGATGGAATCGTTGCGTTGTGGACATTGTTGAAATATAAATTTATTACGTGAACGATGGTTACAGAATTTTTTAAGGAATATTTTGATTTCAAAACGTTGTTGATTGTGTTGGCGTTGATTGCGATTGGTATTGTTTCTATTTACAGCGCAACATACGGCGAAGAAACAGCGGCATTATATTATCAAAAACAACTCACATGGTTTGGCATTGGTGCGTGTGGGTTATTGGTAATGTTATTTATTCCGTTTCGTGCGTTGCCGCGAGTTGCTGTTCTTCTCTATGTAGTATCGCTTTTGCTTCTCGTTGTAGTGTTGATTATCGGGAAAACAATTTCCGGTTCAACGTCGTGGCTTGGGGTAGGTGGCATAGGAGCGCAGCCTTCAGAAATTGCAAAGATTGGAACAGTATTAGCGCTTGCCGCGTATATGTCGAAAAGCGATGTGGATTTGCTTTCGATGAAACATCTTGCCGTTACTTCCGGTATTCTTGCGCTTCCTGTTATACTTATAGTGTTGCAACCGGATGCTGGTACAGCAATTACGTATTGCGGAATGTTTCTTCCGATGCTTGCGTGGGGAGGAGCGTCGCCGTTTCTTATATTATTTATTTCAGCGTGTATCGTTGTTTCGGTTGCAGCATTGTTTGGAACGACAATGCTTGTTATCGTATTTGCACTCTTTGCTTTTGTACTGTATTTTTTTCGTGTTGATAGGTTTCGTTCCGTGCTTGCGTTTAGCGGTGTTGCGTTGCTCGGAATGACCGTACAATTTTTGATAGGAAGTTTGCAACCGCATCAGCAGAAACGATTGACGGTGTTCTTAAATCCCGAATCGGAACTTTTGGGCGCAGGCTATAACGTGTTTCAGTCGAAAGTTGCCATTGGAAGCGGAGGATTGTTTGGAAAAGGATTTCTCCAAGGAACACAAACGCAATTTAATTTTATTCCGGAACAATGGACAGATTTTATTTTTTGTGTTCCAGGAGAAGAATTCGGATTCCTCGGTTCGGCAGTGGTATTGTCGTTGTTTCTGATGTTGTTATTACGAAGCACTCGACTCGCGTCGTTGTTAAAAAATCGTTTTGCGAGTTTGACGGTTGTTGGCATAACGTCAATTTTTTTTGTGCATATAACAATCAATATTGGAATGGCAATGGGATTATTTCCCGTTATCGGAGTTCCGCTTCCTTTTCTGAGTTACGGTGGTTCTGCGTTGCTCGCAAATATGGTAATGGTGGGACTGTTGATGAATTTATACATTCACCGAAAAGAGTATTAGTTTTTTTACCATCAAGCATTTATTACTTCAACCAATATGAAAAAAACAATTCGAGAAGTTCCCGCAGAAAAATTACGGTGGCGTTGCAATCCCGATATGTTGCATATCGAAACAACCGATGATGTTCCTCCAAGCAAAGATATTATCGGTCAACAACGGGCATTACGGGCATTAGAACTTGGCTTAAAAATACAACACGGCGGCTACAATGTATTTGTAACCGGTTTTTCAGGAACTGGAAGAACAACAACCATTCGGCGAATGTTGCACGAGTTTGAAGGTATTCCAACGCAATTGTATGACCATTGTTTCGTGAATAATTTTAAGAAAACGGATGCACCCATTGCCGTTCGATTGCGAGCAGGAGAAGGAAATCTTTTCAAAGAGAAGATGGAAGATTGCCTTCGTGAATTAAAAAAAAATCTTCCGTCGTTGTTCGAATCGCGTCGCTATCAGGAAGAACGCAAACGTACGATGGAACATTTTCAGGAGCGTCAACGCGTCGTATTAAAAGAATTTGAAAGTAAAGTGCGCGCAAGAGGATTTGAAGTAGTGCAAGTGCAAGCCGGTGAAACGATGCATCTCGATATAGTTCCTCTCATTGAAGGTGTGCCTACGGGGTTTGAACAAATAGAAACACTTATTCGTGAAGGGAAAATGACGCGTGATGATGTCGATAATATTTGGCAAGAACGTTCGCAATTGGAGTCGCAGTTGGAAGTTATTAGCAGAGAAATGCGAAACATTGACCGCCGTGCGCGTGAATCTATGGAAGAATTAACTACAAAATACGCGCTTCCGTTAGTCAAGGATGCTATTGATGATATACGACATCGTTTCAACAATCAGAAAGTCAATGATTATTTGAATGATGTGCAAGAAACGATCATTGCCAATTTAGAACGTTTTCAGCAGCGCGACGAACAGCAATCGCCAATGCTCGGAATTTCTCCGAAGAGTGAACAGAAAGATGATTTCTGGGAGTATAAAGTGAACGTGATAGTGGATAACTCACGCACGAAAGGAACACCCATCATCCTTGAAACAAATCCTCGTTTCCATAATTTGTTTGGAACAATCGAATTTGAAATTGACAGAAATGGAACGTGGCACACAGATTTTTCATTGATAAAAGGCGGTTCACTCTTGCAATCCGATGGAGGTTTTCTTGTGGTCAATGCAATGGATGCGTTAGTGGAGCCGGGAGTATGGCATACGTTGAAACGAACATTGCGGAACGGAAGATTAGAAATTCAAACTATTGAAACCGGATTACTCGGCGCAAGTTCCGCATTGAAGCCGGAGCCGATTGAAATGAATGTAAAAGTTATTATGGTTGGTGATGTTGATACGTATTATTATTTGTACCATCTCGACGAAGAGTTTAAAAAAATATTTAAAGTGCGTGCGGATTTTGATGTAGAAATGCCGCGCAACACAGCAAATATCAAACGGTATGTTTCCTTTATCAAAATGATTTCGCAAGAAGAAAAATTGCTTGCGTTTGACAAGTCAGCAATTGCGGAAGTGATAGAAGAAGGAGTTCGTTTGTCGGAAAAACAAAATAAACTTTCAACGCGCTTTAATATCATTTCGGATTTGATGAAGGAAGCAAATTTTTGGGCGATGAAAGCGCAAGCAGTTGTTGTAACAAGCGAACACGTACGTACAGCAATTACTGAACAAATACGAAGAGAAAGTTTACTGGAAGAAAAAACGCGCGAGATGATAGACGATGGGACTATTATGATACAAACAGAAGGAAAGGTTGTCGGACAAATCAATGGACTCTCCGTGTACGAATTGGCTGGAAGAACATTTGGACAACCAACAAAGATTACTGCGAAAACATCAATGGGAAAACAGGGAGTTGTAAGTATCGAACGGGAAGCGGCGATGAGTGGTCCCATTCATAACAAGAGCGTTTTAATTTTAAGTGGTTACCTTCGGAGTTTGTTTGCGCAGGACAAACCGATGATGATGAATGCGAGTATTGCATTTGAACAATCATACGGTGGAATAGACGGAGATAGCGCATCTTCGACAGAGATTTATGCAATACTTTCAAGTTTAGCAGAAATACCGTTGCGCCAAGATATTGCTGTAACAGGCTCTGTTAATCAGCATGGCGAAGTGCAACCGATTGGTGGAGTAAATGAAAAAATAGAGGGCTTTTTTGATGTGTGTAGAAAACGAGGATTTAAAAAAACTCACGGCGTACTTATTCCTTCTCAAAATGTAAAAGATTTGATGCTACGGCACGATATTATAGATGAAGTAGCAAATGGAAATTTTCATATATATTCTGTAAACACAATCAACGATGGGATAGAATTGCTCACGGGAATTTCTATGGGAAGACGCAATACTCAAGGAGAATTTCCTGAAGGAACAATTGGGTATCTTGCGAATAGGAAATTAGTATTGCTTAGCCAAAAACATAAAGAACTGTCCGTTTCGGATTGATATACTTGAAAAAAAATTGCAGTACTATTTGAATTTGTCTGAAAAATGTTTAATTTACCCTCGAATTTTGATTTACAAAGTTTATTAATTCATTACATTATTCACTAACATGAGTCCTCATTATGAAGCGAATTATACTTCCTTTGTTTGCTATTTTTTTATGTTCATTTGTATTTGTAAATATTGCTCTTTCTCAAATTGAGCAACAATTTATCAAAAGATATACATCAGCGCTCAAAAATGTTGATGTAGCCAAATTTGCTCGCGTTGACAATTCCGGAAATTGCATTGTTGCCGGAACTGCTAACGCTCGGTTTACATTGTTAAAGTACTCGAAAACGGGTACTCCATTAGATACATTGACAAGTACCGCGATGGATACGCTTACAGCAATGGCTGTAGATAATAACGGTAATTACTTTTATGCTGGAATTTCTGTTCAATCAGCAGCATTAAATTATTCACTCATCAAAGTAACAGCGGACACTATTGCTTGGACAAAATCTGTTGATTTTGGAGGCAATGAAGTTCCAACAGGCATTGCCATTGACACTAGTAATAACGTGTATTTAACCGGATATCGAATGGTAGGAAATGTTTCTGTTTCGAGGAATGTTGATTATTATACGGTGAAATATGTCGGAGAAACAGGTGATACTATCTATAGTAGACGATATAATAACGGTTCATCGAATCTCGAAGATTATGCGCGTGGAATTGTCTATAGTCCAACGGATAATACAATAATCGTTACCGGCGAAACGAATCAATTAAACGAAAACTATAATTACTATACGATAAAATATAATGCATTAACCGGTGATAGTTTGTGGTCGAAGAAATATCATAATTCACAAGATGATAAACCAACCGGAATAGCCATTGATAACTCTGGTAATATTTACGTTACCGGAAATAGTATAGGTACGCTTGAAGATATTTTTACTGTTAAGTATAGCAGTAGCGGAACACAAGTGTGGACGAAACGATACACAGGACAGCGGACGGATTACGCGCGAGCGCTCTATGTTGACAACAGTTCAAATATTTTTGTTGTAGGTGCAAGTTATATCGGAACGGAACACGATATAGTTACGATAAAATATAATTCTTCAGGAGTTCAGCAATGGATTAATACTTATAATGGTGCCGGTTCTGGACAAGACGAAGTTACGGATATTAAATTTGACCCGTATGGAAACATATTGATAACAGGGTACGAAAACGGATTAGTAAACGGTTCAAGTTCTTATCGCGATTGTTTGTTGTTGATGTTAAACTCGAGTGGCGTTTTACGGAAAGCAAATACGTACACCGGAGTATCCATTAGCGCAGATACTGCATATCCTTTCCCCGGAGTACTCAATTCAATTGCAATAGATCAAAGTACAGGCGCAGTGTGGGCAGTAGGACAAGATTCCGGAGCCGCTTCCTCAACAGATTTTATTGTAATTAAGTATGAATCAAGAAATTCAATTCGTGGTTATATTAAACGCGACACAGATGGAAGTACTGCAACAACCAATGACCAAACATCATTTTCAGGTTCAAAAGTAGTTCTTGATTCAGCAGGAATTCGACTCGACAGCGTGTATTCCGATGCAAAAGGAAACTACACTGTTCCCCTGGTGTTTAATGGAGAATATACGTTGATTCATTATCCACCGGATAACACTTGGCAAACGGTTGGAGTATCTCCTGGTTCTGGTGGTAACAGTCAAACTGGAAACGGAACCAATAAAATAAATGTCAACGTTTCCAATAGTCAAGTTTCTATCAACAATGGTTTTTTTGCATATACTGCAAATGATACATTGAAATACAGAACATTAACATTGGAAGATTACGGAGTAAAGAAGCCCAACAAGATTACAAAATTTATCAAGAAAGTAAATACGTTTCTTACGTTCCCCAATTCAGCAAACATTCGCGAAACAATCTTTGCGCGCGAATTTCCGAAAAAAACAACGAAGAAATTTATTGTAGGAGTTATTGATAGTCCTGTAACTCGTTGGTGGGTGTGGATGCAAAAATCCAGCGATATTCAAAAAGCATACCCGATGAAACAAAAAGCAAAATATTTTGTGACCTACGCTGGAGTAGACAAACCAGGTGAGAAAAAAGGATTATTGAAAGCGCCGAATCATTTAGCGGGTGAACAAATTGCGTTAAAAATGAATTTGTTAGGAAGCAAATATTCCATTCTTACTCCCGGCTTAGCAAACTTATTGT
>Ga0194120_10009804_pt1 | contig 12035 bp, 6 predicted proteins | sample TA2MahCa65mmetaG_FD_148642 | JGI IMG/M metagenome (GOLD analysis project Ga0194120, IMG submission 148642) | Freshwater microbial communities from Lake Tanganyika, Tanzania - TA2015019 Mahale Deep Cast 65m | ecosystem: Environmental > Aquatic > Freshwater > Lake | place: Tanzania: Lake... | reverse complement strand
GGCGGCCGTCAGGCCAGGCTCAATCCGCGCGTGCCACGGGCTTCGGCGCATTGGGCTGGTCGGGTGCAACGCCCAGATACTGCAGCGCACCTTCCATGATGTCACGCGCAGCCGGGCCCGCGACCGATCCGCCGAAGTGCTTGATCCGGCGGTCCGGGTCGTCAATGACGACCAGCACGACGAGGCGGGGAGCCTCGAACGGCGCCCCGACGATGAAGGAACTCACATACCGATCGTCGTAGTAGCCCTTGCCCTGCCCTGCCGGCTTGGGGAGCTGAGCGGTACCGGTCTTGCCGAACATGCGATAGAGCGAACTCTTCGCACCGCGAGCGGTGCCTTCGGTGAGCACACCCTCCATCGCTGAACGGGCTTCCATCGCAATGCCCGGCGGAATCACGGGAAGTTGCATCGAGGTCGACAGGTTCGTGCCACCGGCCACACGAACGCTCGGCAGCATGCCGTCGTCACGGCAGAACACGCTGAAGGCACGCACCATCTGCACGGCGGTGACGCCGATCTCGTGACCCATCGACACCGAGGTCTGCGTGTACTTGCTCCACGCGGCTGGGCTCGTGACCAGACCACCAATCTCGCCAGGAACTCCGACGGTCGTGCTCGTCCCAAAGCCAAACGCACGCACGCAGTCCTGCATCTGCTCATGGGTGAGACGCTCGGCCGAGATCGCCATGCCTGCATTGAGGCTCTTCACGAGCACGGTCCGCCAATCCGCGCGCGCCACGGGGTGCACATCACGCACAGTCCGACCATACGGCGTGACATAGTGACCAGGCGGCGTGGGAAGGCGGTCCGTCGGCTTGAAGATGCCCTGCTTGGTGGCCCACGCCCAGACGAACTGCTTGAAAGTCGATCCTGGTTCGTATGGATCGGTGACGCACCGATTGCGACCAAGCGACAAGTCCTTGGCGCGATTGGGATCCGTCGTGATTTCATTCCAGCCGCTGCGTGGTCGCAGAATGTCGGCCATCGCCAGCACATCACCGGTGTTCGGATCGAGCACGACCGCGCGGCCGCCGCCAGCATTGACATCGCGCACGGCCTGATCGAGCCGTCGCTCGACCATGTCCTGCACCACAAGATCGATCGTCAGGACCAGATCGTGGCCATCACGACCGGGTTGGTACTTGCCTTCTTCGACGAACAGTGTGTTGCGGTGCACATCGCGCAAGTAGGTCAGGTGACCCGCGGTCGCCGCGAGCGATCGCTCGTGACGGAGTTCCATGCCCGACAGTCCTGTTTGCTCGCCACCGACGCGACCGACAAGGAGCGCCGCTGTGTCGCCCTGCGGATAGTGCCGCACCAGCCTGGGTTCAAGACCAAGGCCATCGAGGTCGAGCCGACGCACTTCATCGACCTGCCACGGTTCGAGCTGCTTGGCGAGCACGACATAGCGATCATCAGCGCGCTCGCGCAGCGTGGCGAGCACCGACTGTGGATCGAAACCGACGGTTGATCCAAGGGCCGTCGAAACATCGAGGAACGGATCGCACTCGGCTTCGCTGTCGGGTTCAAGCGCTTTCGCTTTGTTGGCGCTCTCCCACCCGCGTTTGAAGATCATCGCCGGGTCGGCGTACAAGCGGTACCCCACGCTGCTCGTGGCGAGGATCCTGCCCTTGCGGTCGATGATGCGACCTCGAGCATTGAGTTCGGGGCTCGTGCTCGTCCGCGAACCCATCGCTGGCGCGAGTCTGCTGTCAGGAATCGACTTGAGTTGAGCCACGCGGATCGCGACGGCGCCAAGCATCAGGATCGTTGCACCAAGCAGCACGCGCGATGCCATCGAGATGCGGTCGGTGCCCGTCGGTCGCAGACCATCGGGCTGGCCATCGGCATGCTGAGTGCTCATGGGATTCAGTTCCCGTTTGCGGCGCGGATGCGCCCGTTCTGTGCGGTGCGAGCGGTGTCTTTCCTGGCGATCGCCGCCTGCGGGCGCGGCTGAACCATTCCCGGCGCAGCTCGGAGAATCGGCGCCCATTCCTGGCCGCCGCGTGCGATCGTCTCGCGCAGTTCGCCCGGGCGCGTCAGCGACGCGACCGAGGCGCGACGATCCCACAGCGCGCGCTCGTTGCGATCGAGCTCACGCTTGACCAGCGACATGCGCTTGACCGTCTCGAACCGCTGCTGGCGCAGCGAGAGGACGGACGCGGCCATGACGGCCCAAGCAAGAATGATCACGACCAACTTCGCGACCATGGATCACTCCGGAATGACCAGGACCATGCCGGGCTTGAGTTGCTTCGGATCGCGCAGCACCTTCGAGTTCGCGGTGAGCAGATCCTGCCATCGCTTGGTGGAACCAAGCTGGGACTTGGCGATCGAGCCCAAGTTGTCGCCGGCCTTGACGGTGTAGCGACGGCCTGCGGGCTGCGTGGAGTTGGTGGCGACGGCGGGTTCGGGCAGCGCCGGCTGAACGAGTTCAGCTCTGGGCTGTCCGGTCAGGACCTCGATCGACGGCAATTCGATGCGAGTGCCGATCTTCATCGCGCGCGGATTGCCGATCGCGATGCGGTTGTGTTCGAACAACTTCTGGGCGAGAGCCTTCGAGCCGTACTCACGCTGCGCGATCGAGGCGAGCGTGTCGCCCTTCCCGATCACGAGGGTGCGGGTCATCGATGCTCCAGGCGCAGGCGTGCCGGGTTCGAGCGGCGTGGCACCCTTGGCGCCCCGGCCGAGATTGTCGAAGTCTTCAGTGAGTCCGTACTGTCGCGTGGCGATCACGCCTTCGCGCACCGCACTCACGGGCTGAATGCTGGACGGACCAGGACGAGCCGCCGCGGGCTCATGGGCCACGAGCATCGAACTCGCGGGACGGTCCACGGCAGAGAAGTGGTCCGACAGCAGGATGCCCACAAAGAGGAGCAACCCGAATCCAAGGACCAACGCCAACTTGTGTTCACGGTTCATCGCAGCATCCATGCCCTATGGGCTTTCGACCCAGCCACTGCACATGGCCTCTGCATCCTTGCATCGGCCCGAAGTTCGATCCAATCCCGACGCGATCCGGACTCGATCGACCGTTGGCTCAGTCAGCGGACCAATCGGATGGCCCGCAACTTCGCCGACCGGGCCCGGGGATTCGCGCCCACCTCGGTGGGTGACGCCTCCACGGGCTTGCGGGTCAGGGACTCAGCCCAGCCCGCTTCGATCATCTGGGCGAAGGCTCGTTTGACGATCCGGTCCTCCAAACTGTGGAAGGACATGATGGCCACTCGAGCGCCCGCCGCGAGCCATGTCGGTGACCCCGAGGCGGCAGCGAGCGCGGCATCGCGCACGGCCGCCACGAGTCCTTCAAGTGCTCCGAGCTCGTCGTTGACGGCGATCCGGAGTGCCATGAAGGTCCGCGTGGCTGGATGCAGCCGACTCGCCGAGGCGCGGGCGCCGTAGGACTCCCGTACCAGACTCGCAAGCTGACCCGTCGTCGATATCGGCACGCGAGCGCGAGTCTGTGCAATGTTCCTCGCGATGCGTCGAGCGAACGGATCCTCGCCGTAGTGAAAGATGATGTCGGCCAACTCGCGCTCGTCGAGCCGCGCCACGAGCTGGGCTGCGGTCTCGCCGCGCGTTGGATCCAGCCGCATGTCGAGCGGGCCATCGTGCGAGAACGCCAGTCCTCGGGCGGGATCATCGACTTGTGTCGAGGCGAACCCCAGATCGGCGAGGACAGCGTTGGCGGGTGGCGCGCCCGGCGGCATCATGAGCCCCACCGACCGGAAATCGGCGTGGATCGGCTGCACGCGAGGAGCCAATGGCGTCGCGGTCACCCGAGCGCACGCGTACGAGAGATTCGCGGGGTCACGGTCAAAGAGCGTCAGGACACCGGTTGCCCCAACCATCGCTGCGAGCGCCGCGGCATGCCCGCCGCGACCGGCCGTCAGATCAATCACGCTCTCGCCGGCACGCGGAGCAAGCAGGTCCACGATCTCGCCGAGCATCACCGGACGATGCCCGTGTGCGTCTGAGGTCGCCGAACATCCGGCGTCGAGGTGATCGTCGCACGAACCCGGGTTCGACATCATGCCTTGGCCGGATCGGCAGGCTTTGCCGTGTCAGCAGGCGCACTCGGCGATGCTTCCGGCGCGGCATCCGACTTGGGGGAGGCCTGCCAACGCTCAAGCAGGGCGGCCTTGAGCGCCACGCAAATCAGACCGGCGAAGAGCATGAGCGCAACGCTGTAGACGACCAGCACCCGAGGACGCTCGAAAAGTTGGAGCGCGGCCAAGCCGACCCCGAGCAAGGTGAACGCCGCTGTAACGCCGTAGAGCAGCACGACCGCCTTGCGGACGGATCCCGTCAATCGCTTCGCCTGATGGTGGATGTGGTTCGCGTCGGCGGACGACATCGGCAATCCCGCCAACTTGCGCCGGATGATGGCCAGCATCGTGTCCATGATGGGCAGGGCGAAGATGATCAGGCCCGCGAAGAACAGGCTGATGCTGTCCTCTTGCGCTTGCATCATGATGCAGACCGCGAGCAGATAACCAATGAGCAGGCTGCCGCAGTCGCCCAAGAAGATGACCGCCGGATTGAAGTTCCATGGAAGGAACCCGAGCAGCGCGCCCAGCAGCGCTAGCGCAAGCACCACGCGCGCGGCAACGAACTGCCCGTGCTCGACGCCGACGGGAAGGGTGGCAGCAAGCAACAGGCCAACTGCCACGAAGCCCATGGCCATGATCGAGCTGGTCCCGGTCAGGAGACCGTCCAGGCCGTCGATCAGGTTCGCTGCGTTGCACGCCCCGAGGATCATGCCTGCCACAAGGACGATGCCGACCCAGTAGTAGATGACATCTTCCGTCACGATGCCGGAGGTCGCTCCAGCGAGCCAGTCACCTGTCCCACCGTTCATGAGCGGGAACAGCAGCCCTCGCGCGATCGGCGTGCCAAACGCGTTTTCGGGCGAGTAGCACAGGAGCGCTGCGGCAACGAGCTGACCGGCGATCTTTCCCCACGGGTGCATCGAATCCAAGTCATCCAGGAACCCGACGAACGCAATGGCGGTCATGCCCGCGAGGATTTCCCATGGGATGGGCACCAAGTCGCGTTCGCCCAGGCCGACAAAGGCGTACGAGACGCCAAGTGCGACGAGCACGCCAAGGAACACAGCCACACCGCCGAGGTAGGCAACGGGGTACTTGTGCAGTTTCCGTGCCTGGTCGGGCTTGTCGATGATGCCCGCCTGCACAGCCATCAAGCGCACGAAGGGCGTGGCCACGAGCGTGACGAGGAACGCCACCAAGAACACTGGCGCCGCCTCGTTGAGCACCGTCATCGCGCCCACGAGGATCCCCTCGTCGGTCGCTGACGCGGCCGACGCGAGTGCGTTCGAGAGCGGGTCCTGCTCGATCAACCCGTGGCCTCCGTGGGTGTTCCCTGAACCGGCTGCGCGCTGGCTCCATAGGCTGCGATCGTGCGAAGGTTGCGCTGCATGTGGCCACCGTGCACTTCGACAGGACGATTGAGGACCAGGCCGATGACCTCGGCGCTCGTTTCACGCAACTTGTTGGCGAAGCGGTACACGAGCCCCTTCTCTTGCGTGAGTGCGTTGACGACGAGCACGACACGATCGCCGACGCGGTCGGCCAGGAGCAACGACTCGCCGGCGACGACCAGTGGCGGTGCATCCATGACGACGATGTCGTAGTTCGCCTTGAGCTGCTCGAAGACCTCGACGGTGTGAAGCGTGCAGAGCAGTTCCGGCAGGCGTGATGCAGTTCCGCCGGCGCAAATCACATCGATGCCCGGCACCGCTGACCGAACGGCCTGTTCAGGCGTGATGCGCCCCTGAAGCAGTTCGCCCAAGCCAGGCGTTTCGGCGGCCAGACCGACGAGTTCATGCATGCGAGGACGCCTGAAATTGCAGTCGATGATGAGCACTCTGCGCGCGGCGTGCGCGGCAGCGGCGGCGAAATTCGTGACCATCGTGGTCGTCCCTGCCGAAGGCGCCGCCGACACGAACATCACACCCTTCGCGGGAGTTCCTCCCCCGAGCGTTCCCCACGCGCGCGAGACTTCCATGCTGAACTGGCGCATGACCTCGCTGAATGATGCGTTGGGGAAATTCCACAGCGCCCATTCGGGCTGGGTCGGACCGCCGACTTCATCGTGACGCTCGGGGATCACGCCTAGGATCTTGCCCGCACCGACGATGTCGGCGGGAAAGCGCACGCGCTGTTCGGTGATCTCGCGCAGGAAGAGCACGCCGACCACCGCGAGCACACCCAAGGTCGTGCCGCCGGGAAGCGTGATCTTGAGCTTGGGGAAGGTTGGTTCGCGCGGCTCGACGGCCGGACGCATCAGGATCTGCTGGGCGTCGGCGCGGTCGGCGCGGAGTTGGTTCGTGGCGATCCGCTGTTCGAGCTGCTGCCGCTCCTCCTGCTTGGCTTCCTTGTCGCGCTTGAGTCGCTCAATGCCGGCAACCACGGCCGCGCGATCGACCAGAACCCGTTCGGTCTCTTCGATCTCCCGATCGAGGCCGGTCAGCGTCATCTTGACGGCCGTGAGTTCATCATCGAATCGCTTCTCGTCGGCGAATCGGTTCTGCTGGACCTGTTCGGCGACTCGGGTCTTGAGCTGCTGCTCGACCTTCTCGAGCGCATCCTTGGCTTCCTTCTCCTGAGGCGTGCCTTCGCGAAAACGCGCCCGCACCGCGTCATAGGCGGCCTGAGTTCGATCGCGATCCACCACGAGTGCCTGCACGGCCGTATCGCGGCGCGATTCCCGTACCTCTTCCTCGGTCCCGGTGCCGGTGCCGCCCTTGCGGGCGCGGGCAGACTCCAGTCGCGACTGAGTCAACTGAATCTGCTGGATCACTTCGGCACGGCGGAGCAGTAAGGCTTCGAGGGCACGCTGGCCCTTCTGCGGATCCTCGTCGTAGGACTGGATGCCGGACTTGCGCAACTCCGACTTGATCTGCTCGTCGATCGTGTTGATTTCGGATTCGATCGTCTTCGATCGCGCGCGCATCGAGTCGTTCCCCGAGGTGATGCGCCTGTTCTCGTCCGCCACACGCAGCGTCATGTAGGTTTCGCCGACCGTGTTGAGCACGGGCGCGATGTCCTCCTTGTCCGTCCACATGAATCGCAGCACAAACAACTGGCTGCTTCGAGCGAACGAGGCGGAGAGGTCTTCCTTCAGCTCGCGGATCGCATCGGTGTAGTTCGGCACGCCGTTCTCGAGGAACAACTGCCCATAGGAGGTCTGCTGGAACGCCGGCGTGGCGATCACACTCTCGAGCACGCGCTCGGACAGCATGAATCCGATCTCGGTGTTCGCAATGCGGACGACCTGTTCTTCCTGCTGGTAGTCCTGGCCGACAGCATCGGTCCCTTCGAGAATGCGGTTGCGGATTTCGAAGACCGCTTCGCCAGAGTAGAGCGGGTACACGGCGGCCATGCCGTAGTTCAGGATCGTGCCGATCACCGCGCCGACGACCCCACCCATCGCGATGGACTTCCAGTGTTCGCGAAGCACGCGCACCGGATCGATGTTCACGGTCGGCCGCGATGCTGGACGCCGCGCGTCTGCGGCGGGACGGGATGGGGCTCTGGTCATGATCGTGTTTCTCGGTTCACTTCAAGGTGGCCTCGAGCCGGGCCGCGATCGCGGCCTCGGATTCTGGCAGGGGACTGTCCTTCGCGAGGACCAAGGCACTGGCCAGCGACGACCTGGCTGCCTCTTTGCGGCCCTGCGCATCCTGGGTCATGGCCAAGTGGAGCAGCATGGTGGCTGACTGCCGCATCTCCAGGCCACGGAGCAGCGTGGCTTCGGCAGCGGCGGGATCTCCGGACTTGAGCTGCGCAAGGCCCAGTGTGTCGATGCCATCAACATTGGCTGGCTCGATCGCTGCGGCGCGGCGCGCGTACTCAAGCGCCTTCTGCGCATCGCCGCATGTCGCTTCGACATACGCCGCGTTGTTGAGCGCATCGAACTGGTTCGGGAACGACTTCAGGACGGCATCGAACTCCTTGGCCGCGCCCGTGCAGTCTCCCATGCGGTACAGCACATTGCCGAGTCCCATGTGGCTCATCGCGACGGAGACGCGGTCGGTTCCGGCAGCGGTGAGCGCCTGCTGTGCGTAGTCCTTGGCCTTGGCGAGAACATCCGGCGGCGCATTCTTCAGGAGCATCCAAGCAACAGCCAACTGGCGAAGCGTCTCGGGGTCCTTCATGTCCGCCACCTGTCGGACGAAGGCGTCGTACGCCTCGAGCTCCGACTTGGACTCGCGCACCTTGAAGACCTGAAGCAGGATGTCGAACCAACCCCGCACGGGCTGGCTCGCAGCCCCTGCGGCCAGATTGGCTTGGTAGAGACTGCGCAAGTTCACGAGCCCCGCATCACGCGCACCGCTCAGGCACTCGCCCGCGGATCTCGCACTCTGCAGGTACATCGAAGCCCGCACCTGATCGGGATAGGCGCGGATCAGCGCGCTCAGGCTGCGAAGGTCCGGCGGGTCCTTGGAGAGGTACATGCGCGTCGCCAGTTCGAGCGAACCGATCGAGCGATCGGAGGCGAACGCGCGCTCATAGCTCTGTCCCGCATCGGTCCACTGACGCGACTCGGCCTGAATCTCGGCAAGGCGCCGTAGCCAAGCGGCATTGAGTGCCGAGAGCCCCACGGCTTCCTCAAGAACTTCCCGTGCACCCGCAACATCGCCGGTCCGGAGCAACAAGTTGACGACGTCCATGCGAAGGCTTGACTCCTTCGGCAAGGCTGCGAGACTGCGCTTGGCCTCGCGCACGGCGCCCGCCTTGTCGCCCTTCGCTTCGAGCGCTGTGACGCGCAGCCGTGCAATCGACACGCTCAGTTGGTCGAGCTGTTGTGCCGCGTCGAGCGCCTTGAGACATGTGTCCAAGTACGCGTTGTCGCCGGTTCGACGGAACATCTGCATCGCGATCTCGGCAAGGGAGACCTGGGGAACCGGGGAACGCGGGTCGAGCGTCGCGGCCTCGCTGAGCCGCGCGCGGATTTCGGCGAAGGCGGCATCCATGCCAGCGCGATCGCCCTGCTCCTGCTTGGTGATCACCTCCTGCAGTGCAACCATGCCCTGCACCAGCCGCGTCGCGAACTGTTCGCGACGATCGGACCCGTCCTGCACCCGTGCCAGCAACGCCTTGGCCGCATCGCCCTTGCGGATCACCAGATTCCATCGCGCCGCCTCGCGAAGGTCATCGTTGGTTGGCTTCGAAGCAAGCAGCGGCTCGATCGCCTTGAGTGCGGCCTCGACCTCGCCACGCCCGGCCCGAACTCGCGCCACGGCGCGAATGGTCGCAGCGTCGCCAACCGCCGATTCAAGAGCGCGTGCCAGCGCTTGCTCGGCCTGCTCGGGCTTGCTGATCCGGTAGAAGAAATCCGCCTGCATCAGGAAGAGCAGCGGACGGTTGCGCGTGACGGTCGATTCGGCGCCGCGTAGGGCCGATTCAGCATCATCGACCTCGCCCAGTACGGTGAGCCCCTGCATCTCGACGCTCAACGCATCGAGGTCATTGGGGTCCGCCTTGCGAATTGCGGCGAGCAAGGCCTTACCTTCGGCGATGTTCGCGGTGCGCGCGCGCTGGATCGCGTCCTCGCGGTTGGCCAGTTGCATCGACTCCCATTGGCTCAAGGAGAAGCGCGGACGGAGTTCTTCGTCCAGGATCGTGTTCGGGCCGGGCGACAACTCCAGCAGCAGCGCAGCCAGACCTCGCATGTTCTCAAGGTCATCGGGCGATTGACGCATGCGGCGTCGGCGCTCGACCAGCGCACGCCCGCGATCGCCCAGACGGGCTTCGGCCGCGAGCCACTGATTGAGCAGCGGCCCATCTGTTGGATTAGCCGCCGCTGCTTCACCGAGCAAAGCGAGCGCCTTGGCAGGCTCGCCGGTCGCCAGCAGCGCATCGGCGTACAGCCGTCCGATGGCGGCGTTGGTTGGTTGGCGTTCGAACGCACGACCAAGGGCGTCGACCGCCTTGTCGGGCGCACCCACGGCCAGGTACGCCTCGCCCAGCAGTCGAAGCCGGAGCGCGTCGGCCGACGGACCTTCTGCGTCCGCGCGGATGAGCTCGATGGTCTTCGCCGCATCGCCGCTTCGCATGGCCGCGACGGCTTGAATGAGTGAAGGCAACTTGGGATCGCTCGATGCGGCAGCGGCCTTCACGGCTTGATCGACGAGCGCAGCGTCGTTCCTGCGAGCCCCACGCTCCGCGATCAAGATGAGGAGCGTGTCGTTGCCGGGGTTTGCCGCGAGCGCCTTGGGCAGCGTCTCGTCGATCGCCTTGCGGATCGATGCCAGTTCCCTAGTCACGCGCTCCCGTTGGGCTTGATCCACGCCGGTGACCGAGGCGCGCTCGAAGGCCGGCTCGCTGGCCATCAGTGTCGAGACTTCATACATCAAGCGTTCGGCTTCTGTGCCCTTGCGCTGTGCCGTGGCCAAGTGAAGCCGCTCGACGGGATCCGTCGTCGAAAGATCGAGCCGACGGGACTTGAGCAACTCGTTGTCAGGGAACAGGGCGAGCGATTCATCGGTCGCCTTCAAAGCTGCTTCGCGGTCGCCCGTGCGCACGATCGCTTCGACCCACATCAACCGCGGACGGACATCGGTGGGATGGGCCGCCATCAACGGGACGGCAGCATCGCGGAGCGCGAGCGGATCGCCCTTGGAATCCTGGAAGACTTTGCGCAACTGGGATTCGAGTTCATCCTGCGCAGGTGCCATGCGCGCGGGGTCCTGCGCGGCGGCGAGCACTGACTTGGCCATCGCGTTGTCTGGTTCGATCGCCAGCAGGCGCTCAGCAAGTCCAATGGCATCGTTCCGGCGACCCGTCGCTTGCGAAACTCGCAGCGCGCCCTCCACAACCCGCGCGTTCAGCGGGAATCGCGCTGCCGCGCGATTCGCCAACTGCTGCGCCACGCCGAACTCCTCGCGGCGCACGGCGCTCTCGATCGCGACCACCATCGACAGCGTGTCGACATCTGGTGCAGAGACGATCCGCTCAAGGCCGCGCAGCGCCGGGCCGTACTGCCCGCGCGCGAACTGCAGGAACGCCTCGCAGCGAGCGATCGTCTCGTCGTGACCGGCACCGGCCACGCGGCGCAACGCCTGGAGCGCCTCGTCTAACGAAGGCACGATGGCATCACGACCAGCTTGGTCCTTGGCGTCGATCAGCGAGACGAATCGCGCATCGAACACACCCTGGGCCGCGCGAACGCGCAGCGTGTCTTGGGTCAGCGCCGCCGGGCCGGAGGGGAACGACTGCATGTCGCGGATCTTCGAGTTCAAGGCGACCGACTCGTCTCGATCGGCAGGGCGGTCCGACTCCTGCAGCACCGAGGCCAGTTCCGCCATGACCTGGGGCTGCGCGGGATGCGTGGCGAGCCAATCCTGGGCGAGTTCGATCGAGCGATCGCGCTGGACCGGTCCGATGAAACGACCGATCTTGAGCAGGTTGGAGACATCGATGGACTCGAGCGCTGGCAGCTGCTTGGCGGCCATGGCGAGCACAGCGTCGAACGCTGCGGGCGCCTGCGCCTGGGACAAGGGGCGTCGCTGCTCGCGATCGGTTCCGAGCACCTTCAGGGCGAGCGCGATCTGGAGTCGTGGCGAATCTGGGTGAGCGGCGATCGCCTGCGCGAGATAGCCGTCGAGCAACTCGTTCCATCGCGCCATGTCGGCCGTGATGCCGCCACGCCGTGCAGCATCCAAGCGCGAACTCGCGTACTCGACCAGCCCCAGCCATGGGTCCAGACCTGAATCCGGTGCGCGCGCAAGGTCCAGCAGTTGGCGCTCGGCATCATCGACGCCGGCGCGCTTGGACTCCCACTGTCGCAGGATCGCCGACAGCGATGCCGCCTGAATCATCGCCGCCTGCTTGGGATACTTGGCAAAGCGCGGCGCGATGCGTGCGCACGCGAGGGCCACATCGGCAGGATTCGTGCCGCTGAGTTGATCGAGGTAGAGCTGCAGCGACGCGACATCGGTCGGATCGGATTCGGCCTGTTTCGCGCGACCACCGAGCAGCTGGAAGAAGTTCTGCGTGCCCGATTGG
>Ga0194120_10009801_pt1 | contig 12038 bp, 15 predicted proteins | sample TA2MahCa65mmetaG_FD_148642 | JGI IMG/M metagenome (GOLD analysis project Ga0194120, IMG submission 148642) | Freshwater microbial communities from Lake Tanganyika, Tanzania - TA2015019 Mahale Deep Cast 65m | ecosystem: Environmental > Aquatic > Freshwater > Lake | place: Tanzania: Lake... | reverse complement strand
CATTTAAACCCGTGTTTGGCGGCCGGGCAGCGACGCGAAGGTTGCGGTCGGTCGTCGATTATGCGGGAGGGGCTTATGAGTCGAGAACTGAAACTATTTTCCGGCAATTCGAACCCGGCCCTGGCCAAGGAAATCAGCGGCCATTTGGGCATCGGACTGGGGGCGGCGACCGTGTCCTCCTTCAGCGACGGGGAAATTCGCGTCCGCATCGAAGAAAACGTGCGGGGCGCGGATGTCTTCGTGCTCCAATCGTGCAGCCCCCCGGTCAATACGTCGGTCATGGAACTGTTGATCATGATCGATGCGCTGAAACGTTCGTCGGCTTCACGAATCACCGCCGTCATTCCCTATTTCGGGTACGCCAGACAGGACCGCAAGGATCAGCCCCGTGTGCCGATTACGGCCAAGCTCATGGCGGACCTGATTACGACTGCCGGGGCCGATCGCGTCCTCACGATGGATCTCCATGCCGGCCAGATCCAGGGCTTCTTCAATATCCCCGTGGATAACCTCTATGCGGCCCCGGTGCTGTTGGACTACATCAGCAAGCGGGGCGGCTCGAATCTGGTCGTGGTCTCGCCGGATGCGGGCGGAGTGGAGCGCGCGAGGGCCTTTGCCAAGCGGCTTCAGGCGCAATTGGCGATCATCGACAAGCGGCGCGAAGGGCCCAACAAGGCCCAGGTGATGAACATCATCGGCGACGTCGTGGGACGGAACGCCTTGCTCCTGGACGACATGATCGATACGGCGGGCACCATCGTCCAGGGCGCGCAAGCCTGCGTGGACAAGGGGGCGGCGGTGGTCTGGGCCGGCTGTACGCATCCGGTTCTTTCCGGCCCGGCGCTGGAGCGGCTGCAGTCGTCCTGTTTGGCCGAGGTGGTGGTCACCAATACGATCCCGCTGAACGGGAAGGAGCAACGGTGCCCCAAGCTGCGGGTCCTGTCGGTGGCGCCGCTGTTGGGCGAGGCGATCAATCGCATCCACGAAGAAGAGTCGGTCAGCTCGCTCTTCTCCTGACGGATTCGATCCGGCGTTGCGAGGGGGTTCGCACCGGGTCCAAGCGGAGGTCAAGGAGCTGTGCGGGAAGCCCATACGAATCCGACGAGTGCGCCCAACGACGATCAGAAAAAAATAGTCAGAGACGCGAGGGAGGACGAAGATGAAATTCGACATGGCGGCTGAAGTGAGAGAGAAGGCGGGCAAGGGAGCGGCGCGACAACTGCGGCGGAGCGGGAAGATTCCGGCCGTGATCTACGGGGAAGGGGAATGCCTCTTGCTCACCGTGAACCCGGAGACCGTGACGCGGGCATTGCGCGCCCATGCCGGCAGCACCGCCCTCATCTCCCTGAACATCACCGGCGGGACGGGGAAGGCCAACCGGACCGCGCTGCTGCGCGACTATCAGGTCGATCCGGTCACGGGCGAGTTGCTCCACGTGGACCTCTTCGAGGTTTCGATGAGCAAGGCGATCCGGGTCAAGGTGCCGGTCAGCGTGGTCGGCGGGCTGCCGGCCGGAGTCAAGGAAGGCGGCGCGCTGCACCACAATCTGCGCGAGTTGCACATCGAATGTCTGCCGGCCGCGATTCCGGATGCCATCGAGGTGGACGCTTCGAATTTGGCCATCGGCCAGGGCGTCCACGTCCGCGAGTTGACCGCCATCGAAGGGGTCAAGGTTTTGGATGAAGGCGATCAAATGGTGGTGAGCGTCGTGGCGCCGATCTCCGACGCCAAGCTGGAAGCCCTGCTGACCAGCGGCGTGGGGGCGGAAGAGGGCAAGGAGCCTGAGGTCATCGGCAAGGCGAAGGAAGAGGGGGCCGAAGGAGCCGAGAAGGCGGCGCCCGGCGAGGCCAAGGCCGGCGAGAAGAAAGAAGCCGCCGCCGGCGCCAAGGCCGGCGAGAAGAAAGAGGCCAAGGAGGAGAAGAAGAAGTAGCCTTGCGGCTGATTGTCGGGCTCGGCAATCCCGGCGAGCGCTACGCCCGGACCCGGCACAATGTCGGGTTTCGGGTGTTGGAGCGGGCGGCGGCCAGGTGGGCGATCCCCCTGCGGACAGCGGGGGATGTGCGTCAGGGGCGCGGGCTGGTCGGATCGTCGGAGCGGCCTGTGGACGTGGCCCTGGCTCAGCCCCTGGCCTGGATGAATCTGAGCGGGCCTCCGGTCAAGGCTCTGGTCGAGTCGCTTGGGATTGCGCCGGAGCAGCTTTCCGACCATTTGATCGTCGTCCACGACGACTTGGATTTGCCGCTGGGGCGGCTGCGTCTCAAGCGCCGTGGGGGCCCCGGCGGTCATAACGGCATCCTCTCCCTCATCACCACCCTGGATACAGACGAGTTTTGCCGGGTGAAGCTCGGCATCGGACGTCCGCCCCTCGGGATCGCGGTGGCCGACTATGTTCTGGCTCCCTTCTTGGCGGAGGAAGTCCCGCAAGCCGACGCGATGATCGAGCAAGCCGTGCTGGCGCTGGAGTCTGTGCTGGCCGACGGCATGGCGGCCGCCATGAATCGGTTCAATGTGAAGACAAAACAGGAGGAGGATGAGTGAAGGGTTATGGGTGGTGAGTAAGAAGGGGTAAATCCCCGGGCGACTCGCTCCCTGTCACTCCTCACCCGTCACGGTTTTCTATGGGGTTATGTTGCGGAATGATCGGATTGCCGAACGTGGGGAAGACGACCGTCTTCAACGCGCTCGTCGGCGGCAGCGCGCTGGCGGCCAATTATCCCTTTGCGACGGTGGACCCGAATACCGGGATCGCGCCGGTGCCGGATCCTCGCTTGGACAAGTTGGTGGAGGTGTTCCACTCGAAGAAAAAGACGCCGAGCACGCTGGAGGTGCGCGACATCGCCGGGCTCGTCGAAGGGGCGAGCAAGGGGGAGGGGCTGGGCAACCAATTTCTCGGGCATATCAGGGAAGTGGATGCCCTCGTGCACGTGGTCCGGTGCTTTCATGGCACCGATGTGGTGCACGTGAGCGGCAGCGTGGATCCCCTCCGCGACATCGGCATCATTGAAACGGAGCTGATCCTGGCCGATCTTGAAACCCTCGAGCGCCGCAAACAGAAGGTGGAGAAAAAAGTTCGGGCGGGCGATAAGAAGGCGGCGGCGGAGATGGCCTTCGTGCAGATGCTCGTCGAGCGGCTCGACAAGGGGGAGTGGCTCGGCAACCTGTCGTTCCCGCCGGAGGAGCGGGCCCTGCTCGACGACTGCCAGTTGCTCGCCGCCAAACCGGTGTTGTTCGTGGCGAACGTGTCGGAGTCGAGCGCGGCCGACGAGCCGCTGGTCAAGACCGTGCGCGAGTTTGCCGAACGGCGCGGGGCGCGGGTGGTGACGATCTGCGGTCAACTGGAGGCAGAGCTGGGGTCTTTGCCGGAGGCCGAGCGGGCCGACTATTTGAAGGAAATGGGGTTGGCGGAGTCCGGCCTCGTGAGGCTGACGCGCGAGGCCTATGCGCTGCTGAATCTCACGACGTTCTTCACCGCCGGGGAAACGGAGTCCCGCGCCTGGCCGATTGTGACGGGGACCAAAGCCCCCCAAGCAGCGGGCAAGATCCACTCCGACATGGAGCGCGGCTTCATTCGCGCCGAGGTCTATACCTACGACGACCTCCTGGCCTGCGGATCGGAGGCCCGGGTCAAGGAAAAGGGCTTGCTCCGGCTGGAGGGCAAGGAGTACGTGATCAAGGAAGCCGACATCGTCTTTTTCCGTTTCAACGTCTAGCCGGCCGCCGACAATGGGGTGCGAGGCCGGGCTTGCGTAAGTTTGACAGTCCGTTCGGGGCTGTGGTAGGGTCCACTTCTTTGCGGGGCCTTCCCGCACCTCGCTCCAGGCCGGGTCCTGGGGCCCATGTTTCTTAATGGTCCATGAGGAGGTTTCCGGCATGCAGCTCTACGAGTCTATTTTCATCATCCGCACCACTCTGCCCGACGAAGACACCAATAAGCTCATCGACAAGATGAAGGGCGTCCTGGAGAAGTCCGGGGGCACGCTCCTGAAGTCTGAGAACTGGGGCAAGAAAAAGTTGGCCTACGAGGTGAAGCGGGAGCGGAAGGGCACCTTTGTCTTTTTCCACTTTAAGTCGGGGGGGCAGGCGGTGAGCGAACTCGAGCGGTCCTATCGGCTCGAAGACGCCGTGATCAAGTTCATGACCATCCGGCAAGAATTGGCCGCGCCGCCGAAGCCCGCGGCCGAGGCAAAGGAGCCTGAGCGTGACCGGGTTCAATAAGGTTATCCTGATCGGGAACCTCACGAAGAACCCGGAGCTTCGGTATACGCCGAGCGGGACTCCGGTCACCAGCTTCGGGCTGGCCGTCAATCGCAAATTCCGTCAAGGGGAAGAGTTAAAAGACGAGGTCTGTTACATCGACATCGTGGTCTTCGGCAAGCAGGCAGAGCATTGCGGGCAGTATCTCAATAAAGGCAACGGCGTGATCGTGGACGGGCGGCTGCAGCAGCGCCGGTGGGAAACGGAAGACGGCCAGAAGCGCAGCAAGCACGAGGTGGTCGCCCAGACCGTCACGTTCCTGCCCAAGCGGCAGGAGTCGGGCGGCGAATCCGGCCAGTCCGGGCAGCCCGGTCCGGCGGACGAGTCCTACGAATACGAAGAACCGGCACATTAACGGAGGGGAAGCGTGGAGCGAGGAGGCGGACGGTTATTTCAGCGCCGGCGAGTGTGCCGGTTTTGCCATGACAAGGCCCCCATCGATTATAAGGACGTGGGGCTGCTCAGAGGGTTTCTGACGGAGCGGGGCCGCATCGTGCCGCGCCGGATCTCCGGCAACTGCATGGGGCATCAGCGCGAGCTGACGATCGCGATCAAGCGCGCGCGCACGATCGCCATGCTGGCCTACGCCGAAGAGCGGTAAGACCGCCCCCGCGCAAGTCGTCGATCGGTTTGACTTGCCGGAGGGGGGTCTGTAGACGAAATGGACGCACTGCTGAAGGATGGGAGGCCGATGGCGCTGCCCAACCCGCATCTTGCCGAGATTCCAGCCGAGGGGCTCCACGCCGTATGCGAGGTCCAGCCGGAAGAGCTGGGGCTGGAGGCGGAGGACGCGCGGGTGGAGGGAGCGTTGACGCTCTCGGCGGACATTGCGCCGTTCGAACAGGGAGCGCACGTGACCGGCGTCCTGGGCGGCACCTTCTTGCGGCAATGCGTTCGATGCCTCGCGGAGTTCAAGGAGTCCGTCGAATTGCCGTTTACGGCCGAGTATCGACGCGAGACGCCTCCGCCACGGCGCCAGCCTCAGTCAAGCCGGGCGCCGGGACGCGCGGGGCGAGAGGGGATCGAATCGCGCGATGCGGCGGAGCCGGACGAGCCGGAGGTTGAGGTCGAAGCCGACGATCTGCATCCCCTCGTCGGCGATCGACTGGACCTGGCCGAGATGCTGCGGGAACAGATCATCCTGGCGACGCCGATGCAGCCCCTCTGCCGGGAGAGCTGCCTGGGGCTTTGCCCGGTCTGCGGGCAGGACCGAAACGAGCGCCAGTGCGGGTGTCCGGAGGAGCGGCAAGACGGTCCCTTCGCGATTTTGAAACGGCTTCAGGGGAAGTAGACGACGCGCCCGCGAGGAACGTCGCGGGGTTGGAACGACCAGCAACCGAGTGAGGAACGACGATGCCAAATCCTAAACACAAACTATCCAGGGCCAGGCGGGATAAGCGGCGGACGAGCAAATCGAAGATCGTGCCGCCCAGCATGTCGGTCTGTCCGCAATGCCACGAGATCAAGCTCCCGCACTACACCTGCCTCAGTTGCGGTACCTACAAAGGCAAGGCGGTCATCGCCGTCGAAGAAGCTTAGGGTCGCCCGCAGTCGTTGTGGCCTCTGGCATCCGATGAAAATTGCAGTTGATGCGATGGGCGGGGATCACGGCCCCGCCCCGAACGTCGAAGGCGCCTGGCAGGCGGTCCGCGAGTGGGATCTGGAAGTCGTCCTGGTCGGGGACGAAACCAAGATCAACGAACAGGTCCGCCGCCTGGGCTGCGCCGACCCGCGCATGTCAGTCCGTCATGCGCCCCAGACGGTGGATATGCACGAATCCCCGTCGCAGGTGGCCCGCAAGAAGCGGGACTCCTCCATTTGGGTGGCGACGGAGCTGGTCAAGAGCGGCGAGGCCAACGCCGTCGTCAGCGCCGGCAACACCGGCGCCAGCATGGTGGCGGCGTTCTTCATTCTGGGCGTGATCAAGGGCGTCGAGCGGCCGGCCATCGCGGTCACCCTGCCGACGCTGTCCGGCACGGCGGTGATGTTGGACGCGGGGGCCAACGTGGACTGCACCGCGCAGCACCTGTACCAGTTCGGGCTGATGGGCAACGAATACGGCAAGCACGTGTTCGGCAAGCCCAATCCGAGGCTCGGGCTGTTGAGCATCGGCGAAGAGGACACCAAGGGCAACGAGCTGACGAAGGAAGCCTTCAAGCTGCTCAAGGCCAGCCCGATCAATTTCATCGGCAACGTGGAAGGCCGGGACGTCTACGGCGGGGAGGCCGACGTGATCGTGTGCGACGGCTTCATCGGCAACGTCGCGCTGAAAATCTCCGAGGGCCTGGCGGACACCATCAAGAAGCTCCTGATGAAGGAGATCGCCGGCTCTTTTCTGGGGCGCCTGTCCTATCTGTTTCTGGCCGGCCCGCTGCTGCGGCTCCGTCGGCGGATGGACTACGCGGAGTTCGGGGGCGCGCCGCTGCTCGGGGTCAACGGCATCACGATCATCTGCCACGGCCGCTCCTCGCCCAAAGCGATCAAGAACGCCATCCGGCGGGCCAAGGGGTTGGCCGAAAGCTCGCTCAACGAACTCATCCGCCGGGACATCGAAGAGAGTCTCGCCCAGGGCGCCAAATCGGGCAAGGACGAGGATCCGGCATGAGGGCCTGCATTGCCGGCACCGGCTCCTATGTGCCGGAGCGGGTCCTGACCAATGCGGACCTGGAACGCATGGTGGCGACCTCGGATGCCTGGATCGTGGAACGGACCGGGATTCGCGAGCGGCGGATCGCGGCGCCCGGCGAGGCGGCCTCGGACCTGGGGGCCAAGGCCGCCGAACGCGCCCTGGCGGCGGCCGGCATTGCGGCGGCCGATCTGGACCTGATTTTGGTCGCCACCTGCACCGGCGATTCCCCGCTGCCCTCCACGGCTTGCATGATTCAGCACCGGCTCGGCGCCCGACGCGCGGCGGCCTGCGACCTTTCGGCGGCCTGCTGCGGATTCGTCTATGCCCTGGGTGTCGGCGACGCCTACATCAGAACCGGCTCGCGCCATGTGCTGGTGGTCGGGACCGAGGTCATGTCGATGCTGACCGATTGGACGGACCGGAACACCTGCGTGCTCTTCGGCGACGGAGCGGGCGCGGCGGTGCTGAGTCCTTCCGAGGGAGACCGGGGGATGCTCTCGTCTCATTTGCACGCCGATGGGACCCTCTGGGATTTGATCTGCGTGCCGGGCGGCGGCTCGCGCCTGCCGCCTTCGGAGAAGCTGCTGGCCGAGGGCCAACAGCATATCAAGATGAAGGGCAACGAGACCTTCAAAGTGGCCGTCAAGACGCTGGAAGAGGCGGCGCGCGAGGCCCTGGCCGCGAACAACCTGACCGTGGAGGATCTGGATCTCTACGTGCCGCACCAAGCCAACATCCGGATCATCAAGGCGGTGGTGACGCGGCTGGGCTTGCCGATGGAGAAGGTGGTGCTCAACATGGACCGGTACGGCAACACCTCCGCCGCCTCGATCCCGCTGGCCTTGGACGAGGCGGTCAGGGGCGGCCGGGTCAAGGCCGGCAATCTGGTGATGCTGGAAGCGTTTGGGGCCGGCTTGACCTGGGCCTCGGCCGTGATTCGCTGGTAGGAGAAAAGTTAGCAGCCGTCGGCTCTCGGCGAGCGGATTGCCTGTGGTCAGCTTGAGGCGGAAGGCTATGAGCTGATAGCTGAAGGCGTTTTGTTTTTTTCTCGTTGACAATGGAAAACGAATCCCTCATATCATATCCCGCTATGGGGTCCGGCGTTGGGTTGATTTTTCCCGGCCAAGGCTCGCAATCGGTCGGAATGGGGCGGGCGCTGTACGAGGCCCATTCGCTCGTCCGAGCGGTCTACGAAGAAGCAGGGGCGATCCTCGGGTATGATGTCGCGGCGCTGTGTTTCGAAGGGCCGGCCGACCGTCTGAACCTGACCGAATACACGCAACCCGCCTTGCTCACAGCCAGCATTGCGGCTCTTCGGCTTCTGGAGCCGATCGGCCTGCGTCCCCTCGCCGTCGCCGGGCACAGCCTCGGCGAGTACTCGGCATTGGTGGCGGCGCGAGGATTGACCTTCGGGGCGGCCGTGGCCTTGGTGCAGAAGCGTGGGCGATACATGGCCGAAGCGGTCCCGTCCGGCAGCGGGCTGGTGGCGGCGATTTTGGGGCTGGCTCCGGAGTTGGTGCAGGACGCATGTCGCGAAGCCGCCGCGGTCGGCGTGGTGGCCCCGGCGAATTTCAATTGCCCCGGGCAGATTGTGATCGCCGGCGAAAAAGCGGCGGTCGAACGCGCGATCGAACTGGCGAAGGCCAAGGGGTGCCGGAAAGCCATTCCGCTGCCCGTCAGCGTGCCGGTCCATACGCCGCTCATGCAGAAGGCGGCGGATCGGCTTGCCGGCGATGTGGGCGCAGTGGTCTGGTCGGATTTAACGGTGCCGCTGGTCAACAATGCCGAGGCCAAGCCCTTGCGGTCGGCCTCGGACGTGCAAGCGTCGCTGATCCGGCAGTTGCCCTCCCCGGTGCGGTGGGAAGAGTCGGTGGCCGTCATGCGCGGGTTGGGCGTGACGACCTTTATCGAGGTCGGTCCCGGCACCGTGTTGAGCGGACTGGTTAAGCGGATCGTCCCCGATGCGGTGCTCCTGAACGTGCAGGACCCCAAGTCGCTCGAGGCGACGGTGAAACATTTGAGCGTCGCAAAGTCGGCAAGTTGAAAAGTCTGAAAGTGTTCGGTTCGGATTGATTCGAGCACGTTCAACTTTCATGACGGCAGAGATTTTCAGACGGAGAGTTGACATGTCGTTCGAAGGAAAAGTCGCGGTGGTGACCGGGTCGGCCCAGGGAATCGGGCGGGCCATCGCGGAGACGCTGGCCAGGGCCGGCGCCGATGTCGTCGTGGCGGATTTGGATCCGGGGCGGTCCGAGGAGGCCGTGGCGGCCATCGCCAAGCTCGGCCGGAAGGCCCTGAACGTGAAGGTCAACGTGGCGGACTGGAACGACGCCAAGGGCATGGTCGATCAGGTCCTCAAGGAGTGGGGGAAAATCGACATCTTGGTCAACAATGCCGGAATTACGCGGGACGGGCTGCTGCTCCGGATGAAGGAAGAGGACTGGAACCTGGTGTTGCAGGTCAACCTCAACGGCACGTTCCACTGCACGAAGGCGGCGTTGCAGCCGATGACCAAACAACGCTCCGGCCGGATCATCAACATCGCCTCGATCGTGGGGGCGATGGGCAATGCGGGACAGGCCAACTACGCCGCCTCCAAGGCGGCCGTGATCGGGTTCACGAAGAGCGTGGCCCGGGAATATGCGAGCCGGCAGGTGACGGTGAACGCCGTGGCGCCGGGCTTTATCGACACCGCCATGACCCAGGGGTTGCCGGCGGACGTGAAGGACACGCTGCAGAAACAGATTCCGCTGGGCCGGCTGGGGCAGCCCTCGGACATCGCCGAAGCGGTCCGGTTCCTGGCGTCGGATGAGGCGGGCTACATCACCGGCCAGGTGCTGCACGTCAACGGCGGGATGCTGATGGTGTGACGACGGCGCCGCAGGCGGGGAGAGATTGTAATCGTCGAGGAAGAGAACAGAAGGAGGTTGCGCATGGGTGAGGAGGTAAAAAAACCGATGGCGGTCGAAGATCGGATCAAGAAAATTATCGCCGAACAGCTCGGTGTGGAAGAGGATGAAGTGGTGCCGGAGGCCTCCTTCGTCGATGACCTGGGAGCGGATTCCCTCGACACTGTCGAGCTCGTGATGGCGTTCGAAGAAGAGTTCGACATCGAAATCCCCGACGAGGATGCGGAGAAGATCCTCACGGTGGGACGCGCTCTCGAGTACATCAAGGAGAAGATGTAGCAGGCGAGCGGCTGACGATGCGTGAGCGGCTGACACGACGGGTAGTGGTGACCGGGCTGGGGCTGATTACGCCCCTGGGGACCGGCGTCGAGAAAACCTGGCAGGCGCTCTGCGCCGCGACGTCCGGCATCGCCCGCATCACCCGATTCGACCCTACCGACTTCCCCGTCCAGATTGCGGGGGAGGTCAAGGATTTCGACCCCGCCGACTTCATCGAGAAAAAAGAAATCAAGAAGATGGACACGTTCATCCACTACGCCGTTGGCGCCGGCCAGCTGGCGGTGGATGATGCGGCCTTGAAGGTCACCGCCGAGAACGCCGAGCGGGTCGGGGTCTACATCGGCGCCGGCATCGGCGGACTGCCGGCGATCGAACACTACCATAAGATTTTGCTGGAGAAGGGGGCCGATCGGATTTCGCCCTTCTTCATCCCCATGGTCATTATCAACCTGGCCTCCGGGCAGGTGGCCATCCGGCTGGGCGCGCGGGGGCCCAACTCCTGTGCGGTCACGGCCTGTGCGACCGGCAACCATTGCATCGGCGACGCGTTCCGCATCATTCAGCGGGGCGAGGCGGATGTGATGCTGGCCGGAGGCACGGAGGCGGCGATCACGCCGCTCACGGTGGCCGGTTTTGCCGCCGCCCGGGCCTTGTCCCGCCGCAACGAGGAACCCACCCGCGCCAGCCGTCCCTTCGACAAGGACCGGGACGGCTTCGTGCTGGGGGAGGGGGCCGGCGTGCTGGTGCTGGAAGAATTGGAAACGGCCAAGCGGCGCGGCGCCAGGATCTACGCCGAAATCGTCGGCTACGCCATGAATGCCGACGCCTACCACATCACGGCGCCGTCGGAGGACGGCGAGGGGGCCGTGCGGTGCATGGAGCTGGCGATCAAGGACGCGGGGGTTGCCAAGGACGAGGTCGGGTACATCAATGCGCACGGCACCTCGACCATGGCCGACGCCATCGAAACCAAAGCCATCAAGCAGGTGTTCGGGGACTTGGCCTACCGCATTCCGGTCAGTTCCACCAAGTCCATGACCGGCCACCTCCTCGGCGCGGCAGGCGGGATCGAAGCGGTCTTCAGCATCCTGGCGATCCACCGGGGAGTGGTGCCGCCGACCATGAATCTGGAACACCCCGATCCCGAATGCGATCTCGACTACGTGCCGGGCAAGGCGCGTCAGGCGACGGTGAACGTGGCGCTGTCGAACTCGTTCGGGTTCGGCGGGGTCAACGCCTGCGTGTTGTTCAAGCGGTGGAACGCCTGAACGTCGGCGTCGCGACGGCTGCGCGCGGCGAAGGCGGCGGGAGCAGGATGGCGCCTTCCTTCATCGACGAAGCGCAAGCGCGGATCGGGTACGTGTTCCGCCGGCCCCGACTCCTCGACGAAGCGCTCACCCACACCTCTCACGTCAACGAGGCCAAAGGGCCGGACAAGGCGGTTCGCGGCCGGGACAACGAGCGGCTCGAGTTCCTGGGCGACGCCGTGCTCTCGCTGATCGTCAGCGAGTACGTGGCCCACACCTGTCCGGGATTCACCGAGGGGGAACTCTCGAAGCTGAAAGCCGGGCTTGTGAGCGAGGTCTCGCTGGCCAAGGCCGCCCGGGGGGTGGAACTGGGACGCCTGCTGCGGCTGGGACGGGGCGAAGAGCTGACGCGCGGACGCGAGAAAAATTCGCTCCTGGCCGATGCGCTGGAGGCCCTGATCGCGGCGATCTACCTGGACGGCGGGCTGGAGCCGGCGCGGGCCTTCACGCTTCGGGTCCTCGCGCCGGATCTCGACGCGATCCGGGAGGGCGGCGGGGCGGCCGGCGACGATAAGACGAAACTTCAGGAGTGGTGCCAGAAGCGGTTCGAGGTCTTGCCTCAGTACGTCACGGTGCGGGAGTCCGGGCCGGACCATCAAAAGGTCTTCGAGGTCCGGGTCACGATCCAGCGTGCGGTCTGGGGAACGGGAGTTGGACGGA
>Ga0194120_10009799_pt1 | contig 12038 bp, 10 predicted proteins | sample TA2MahCa65mmetaG_FD_148642 | JGI IMG/M metagenome (GOLD analysis project Ga0194120, IMG submission 148642) | Freshwater microbial communities from Lake Tanganyika, Tanzania - TA2015019 Mahale Deep Cast 65m | ecosystem: Environmental > Aquatic > Freshwater > Lake | place: Tanzania: Lake... | reverse complement strand
GCCGCTCGCGGCGCAGCTTCTGGCGAAGACCGTCGGTAAACCCTCGCCACCACGCGGTGCGATAGCCACGATCGCCCCAGGGAAGGGTGCGTTGTGCCAGCAACTCCGCCGCGGTGTAGAGCGTCTCTGCAGCATCGAGGTCGTGGGCTGTTCCAAACCCATACGACACAATTGTGTCGGGATCACCCTGTTCGAAATCGCGATACATCGCACATGACAGAGCATCCATGATGACAAACTGCAGATACTGGCGACGCACGCGATACGGGCCAACCGTTTCATAACGCCGACTTTCAACCGTGTCGCTTACTTGGCGCGCAATCTCGTCGCCAGTGGTTGTCAGCAGCCGAATATCGAGGTCGTACTTCATCAACAGCCGATACGCCATCGCCAGCGCCGCCTCTGCCTCCGCCATCGGAGTGCCGGGATGATTGGCGCGCTCAAGAAGCGCCCGAATCTTGCGTTCGACGTCTGGGTTTTCCATGTTGGTTGTTTGCAGTCTTACATAGCGGTGAAGTGCGGTTAATTAAAAACTACGGAGATCGAACCTCAGAGGGACCTCTCTCAGGCTGAAATTGTTATGGAATGCCCTTCAACCACCGCTTTCTTCGCCAGCAGCAGAGCCTCCCATTGTTCTCGAAGACCTATTGGCTCTCCCGATCCGAGAAGACCGACTTCCTCTTCACGACGTGTAACGGCTGCAAATCGTTCCCAACGAAGATCCGACTTGTGGACAAATGTTTCCTTACGATGGAGAACTGGAGTTTTCGGACCATCAGCGTACGTTCGCACGGAGTGTCGGAGATCAACAAGATCTATGAGGTCGGAGCGACGTAGACCGGGATGAGCTTCGAGATCAAAGTTGGGATAGGTGAGATAAGAAACCTTTTTTTCACTGCGATACAGCTTGATGAGTGTGGCCCCTTCAACTTCTCCAAGCAAGCGTCGGGCACAACCCTCAAAGATTTTGAGAATCGCCGGTAAGTGCTCATACGCGTCAACATGAACGTAGAGGGCACTGGGTGTCAGCTTTCCTACCGATGAACTTCGACAAGCCAAGTCGATGTTCTGGACATTCCCTACACCGAAAAGCAACCGTCGGGCGCTTACGACCGCCGTCTTCAACGAACCAAAGTGTGCTCGAACATCATTCTGACTGACTGTGGCTAGTTCGGACATCCGGTATTCCCCATCCAACAGCTTCAGAGCGAGGTAGACTAAAAGATCGACTCGACGCCTAGCCGAGAGGGCCAGCCACTCTTCGCGATCCGTAACCACCTCTACCGCTCGAAAGGCTCGGGCGAGAGATCCGAACTTTTCAATTACTTGGGTGCTCGTTACGATTTCGTCATGTCTAGGCAGTCGACCGTGTCGCGCGAAGAACTCAATCAGCTCCTCAAGCAACTCGCGATTGGCAATGAATGCTTGGTCACTTTTCCGTTGATATGGCGCTGGTGCACGCATCGAGTAGCGACGCGAAACAAAAGACTCCCTCTCGAATGAACGTTTGAAGACGTAGTACACACCTGGCGCGGCAGGAACTGGTTCAACACCGGTCACATTCTGTATGAAACCGCCTAACTCAAGGTGATCGAAGAATTTCTGAAACGTACCTCGCGCCGTTATCCAGCCATCACCTCGCGGTCGACTGTGCGCTTGATCACGCTCATCACTGAGACGCGCACTGACGATCAGAACCGAAGCTGTTAACTTCCACGCGTTTGCGAGCGCTGCTCGCCGCTCTGCGACACTCTCGATCACATTAAGGACATAGGTCAGGGCAACGGTTTCTGTGACGAAACGACGGGTACGTGGGCGGTGTACTGGATCCCAGCCGCGAGCCTTCCAACCTCTCTTGGTAAGCCATTCGACATCGCCGCCCCTACCACATCCGTAATCAAAGAACTTCAATTCCGGCTTAAGAACTCGATGCTCTAATGCAATCCGAATAGGCCTCGACGCGTCGACACGTGCCATTGCGGTATTGCCTTGCACTCGCGCTGCCACAAGCGCGAGACTAGGCAACGAGCGAGATCAGACCCCTAATCGATGGCTTCTGGCTCAAGTTGGCAAGTTGACCGATTCCCCGATGAAGATGGCGATTGAACTCGCGATCAAGATCTACCTCTGGCGTCAACTCGTCCTCATGGGCCCGTTGTACCAGAAGGGCCCAGTAGACCTCCGCGTACGGGCCTCCGAAAACTCGCCATGTCATCTCAACAGCAGACCAATTGCCAACCGGGTCGACACTCGTTGGATTTGAATCAGCAATTGACAACACGAATGCCCACCGACAGAGGATGTTCCAATTCTTAATTCCCGTAGACCGCTTGAGCCGATTCAACAAGTCCCTATCAGTCTCAACGACTTTCACTGTCTCAATCATGATGCAACTCCAACAAAGTAGCCCGGCGTGATCCGAGATCCATGGTCCTCTTCTACAAACTCGATCAAGTACTCACGAGAGATGAAGGGTTCAATCAAGGTTCGCAAGTCAGAGTCAAATTCCTCATCCGTCGAGAGAATTACAACCTGATGAGCTGCGGACGGGAAATAGTTTCGTGCAAGCCGCTCTCGATGGAAGCCATCGAGTCGCCCGAGTGGCGTGTCAACCACCAGCGGCACATCCCGTTGAGCAATCTGCGAAAGTCCCCAAAGAATCGCCACGGCCAGCAACTGACGCTCCCCTGCACTGAGTCGCTCAATTGGCTGTCCGTCCCCTTCGTTCGTGTCCACCGACATCTCGAGAGAATCAGGATTTAGTCGAACTCGCGTAATCAACTCCGTCTTGCCAATCAATTGCTTGAATGATCTGAGAATTGAGTTCTCAATGGCCGCAACGTTGCGCGTTATCGTCGCCTTCGCAAGTCCTTCCAAAGTCCCGAGGGCTTTTGTCGCGTAGTCGCGCGACCGACGGTCTTGTATGTTCTCGCTCATCTTGTCCGCTTCAGCCTGACGCAACGAAGCGACTTTCGACCCCTGACGCTCCACTGCGACCACGAGGTGCTGAAGCTCTTCCTCTCCCGCCATAAGTGAGCGATCATGCGTTGCAACTTGCTCACGCAGCTGGCCGAGAGTTTCGAGAACTGGCGCCAACTGAGCATCCGTCGGCACGCCCATCAACTTCCTCTCTGCATCTGCCATTCGAGTCTCCAACAAGTCAAATCGGCTGATAAGGGTGCCGAGATCACTGAGGCCCGCAATCTCATCGAGCGTCGATCGAACTTGCTCTCTCAGTTGCTCTGCATCTGCGTGTACTGCAATGTGTCCAACTCGCGCTCTTCGAGCTGCCTGATCGTCAAGCAAGACGGCCTTCGCAACCTCACGAACTGCAATCGGAAGCTGTTCAAGAACGGAGCTATCGCGAACATAAAGCATCTCCAAAAGCAAACGCTCGCGATACAGCGACTGATCAGCTTGCACCTGGCTATCGGTACGAGCGAGCAGCGCTTCTGCGATAGCTAATGGCGCTACACCTGCTGCCGCTATCTGAAGTTGCTGTTCCACGTCAACTTGCTCGGCTCGAATTGTTGATATCTCACTCTCAATCTCGGTGCGCTGCTCCCACCGCTCGACACCAACTTCCCGCGCCAGGGACTCATGACGTTTGAGCTCCTCCTTGGACCGTTCCAAAGCTGTTCGATAGGCAGCTACTTCCTGAACAAGCGCTGTGCGGCGTGTGGTCAAGGCATCAAGTTCTTCTTGAGCGCCCCTCAGAACTTCAGAACCAGTGTCACCGATCGCTACGTCTTGTTTACGCCGAATCAGGACTTTCAGATCTGCTTCAAGTCGCTCGAGGATGCCCAAACCGAGAAGCCCTCGAATTGCCGACCGGATGACTTCCTTCGACTTTTCCGGAGTCGCGAGTTCATTTGTTCTTTCGCCATCGAAAAAATTGAGAGACGCAATCTCAAGCGGCAGAAGGCCTTCGAGATGATCGCTCCAATCATCCGCCAATACGTCATCTCGTTCGCCGTTCACTACAACAGAGAACGATTCGTTTACGCCTTTGGGAGCAGCAATCCAAGAACGCGTGATGTGATAGGCGCGCACCCCAAAGTCGTTAACAACTGAAAAATGGAGCGACACTGACGCTGATGTGGCACCACTTTTGTGGATGCTGGATCGAAGATAATCCTCCCAAGACACCTTCGGTAAGCGATTGCTTAGATTCGCGCGACTTCCATAGAGCACCAGATTGATTGCGTCGAGGAGAGTCGTCTTCCCACGGCCATTGCGAGCTCCTATCAGAATGATTGGTCGACCTGGCGTCAGAGGCGAGAGTTCGATTTCTTGCCGTCCCCGGTAGACACCGAAGTCATGAAGAATCAGTCGCTCGAGAATCATTCTTCAACTCGCAACTGCACGGAAACAGCAGTGGCCTGGTGCTCAACTTCCGTGGCCTCTACTTCAGACTCATTATCTTCCCCGTAGAGGGCTGCCTTCTGTCTTGCAAATTCAATTGCGTCATCGCGATCGCGATAATACGAGCGCTTAATTGCCTTTTCGAGTTCGTCCATAAGCCCTTTTCGGCGGGTCATCGATGCAAACTTTTGCTCGGTGGCGATGAGATCGCGCATCATTTCGTAGTGAAGAGCGTCGTCGCCACACAATTCTCGCAGCGATGCCAGCATCTCTGCGCTAATCGAGATGGCGCCTTTTGACCCAGGAAACTCTTCGCCGGTGGCCAGCTTATAGATTGCCGGGAGCGAATCTTCGATTTCCTTTTTCTCGAGCAGCCAGATACGACGAATCTCATGGAGCTCTTCCATGGTGATGAGTTCAATCCTCTTCACATGCTCCGGACCGTTGGCACGAACCCAGGTTTGAGCAGTGAGAAGTTTTGTCAACCAGTTCTCCCGCGAAGCTTTTGTATAGGGACCAGGAATTGTGCCATCGTGGAATAGCTGAACTCGACCATCCATTCGACGAAAATCACGCAGGTGACGATCGTCAGCAATATCAAGCTCATTTCGCAGCTCAAGAAGAGGCTTCATCCACTCCTTTTCTTGATCGTTCTGGATCATTGCAGACATGGACTTGTCCTTTTCGACGAGAGTGCAAACCCAACAACCAAATCGACTGTCACCACAACTTGGAGTTGACGTATCGACTACCAGTGGACATTCATTGTCAGCGCTTGCACCCCGATACATGTTCAACAGCATTCGATTGTCAAAGCCCCACGGATTTTCAACTTGCATGAGGTATAACCAGACATCATCGTTCGTCCAGTCTTCAATTGGGCTGTACACCAACGAGTTGGGCAAACTCACGTTTGGCGAGAGCAGGTCACGAACTCGCTGCTTCGCGAGTCGCTCCATTCGTGCTCCTCTTGACGCACTCTCGGCGCGACGTGTACCAAGTACCACGATCGTTTCTCCGCTCGCTTTGACCATGTTGCGTATGAAGGTGTTCGAGGGTCGAATCTTTAGACGTTCGGTACACCATCGAAACTTGTGACGGGGGGCCGGGTAGCCGCGACCGATGAGATTCACCCAGAAGGTGTCCTTAACGTCCGGAGTCAGTCGATGTGGCGTGATTGGCAAGCTCTGTAACTGTGCAGCCTCGCGCATGGTTTCAAGTGAGCTAGTCACCCAAGCGGCGACCACCGGATTCTCGACGAGCGTGTCTGTAGAAATCACGTGAATGGTCTTGTGTCTCTTGCTGGGCTCCAGCCGTTGCAGTGCTAACCACACCAGAGACAGCACTGAAGTGGAGTCTTTACCGCCGCTGTATCCGACGATCCATGGAATGTCGTCAGACCGATACAGATCCTGAATTTGGGTGATGAGCGCGTTAACTGTCGCCTTCAAGCCAGTTTCTGAAAATGCGGAGTCCTTGTTGGAGCTCATTGATTGATCCTCCCCTTAATCGCTTCTTCGTAGCGAATCTCTTCGGCAGAAAGCGAGAGCCCTAATTGTCGCTTGACTACTGCTGTAGTGAGAGCGACACTCTGATTGCTCTTAGAAACATGGCCGGCCTGAAGCGCTCGTCCCTCCCACAGAACTCGATTGTGACGCGACCAGTCGATTGCTCGTAGCGCACCGACAAACTTGGGCCATGACATCGTCTTTGAAGTGCGGATCATCGCGTTTGCGGAGCGACCAAGAGCATGAAGTACAGTTCCATATGCACTGATGTATTCCTGACGAACCTCTGATGAGGAGTATTGCCGCCATTCTGGAAACGCTTCCAGGAGGGCGTCCCAAAAATCCTTAATGCACTTCTTTTTATCGATCTCGTCGAGCCCCATTATCAACGCCTGATTTGCCTGGTGGACTGCACTAAGGGTGAACAGTTTGCGACTCTTAGGAGCAAGTGTAGATTTTTCAGGTTCGATCATCTCGCGAAGAACCTTGTTTTGCTTGACGACACTGCGTGTGAGTTCTGCGAGTGGCTCACGATGGTCGTAAAGCACTCCGATAGATGCAGATGGTTTGACGCTGTGTCGATTGAGATCAGCGAACATCTGCTGGGAACGCTCCAAGCCGATATCAACAAAGAAGACCACTGCAATTGTTTCATCTCCAAGTGTTGGATCTGCCTCCAACGCCTCCTTCAGTGCCGCGTGGCGGTGCTGGCCATCATTAATGATGAATCGAGCATCCATAGCAACGTGAAGGCGTCCTACCTGTTGATCGGCGCTGCTCGCAGCATCAAAGCTCACGTCGCCGTCGATCGAAGCCGTTAACGCAGAGAACGTGTAGTCAGATCGGTTCGCAATCACGTATCGTGCGATTTCCGGAACGCGCTTGGTATTGAGAGTTCTTTGCGCACGCATTTCCACCGGCAACTCGGCATCAGTAAAGGAAAAGATCTTTGGAAGCAGACGGATCGGGCACTGCGATACGAAATACTGCCTTCCAGCCTGAACACCCCGCACCGACGGGAACGTATAGACAAAGCTGTTACGAGACATACCGATAACATACCAGAGACATACCACACGGTTGTGCCATGCTGGAGGAAGTGTGACGGCATACCTTGATTTCGCAGCAACGACAAAAGTGGACGATCGCGTCGCGGAGATTGTTCACTATTACATGTGTGCCGAGTTTGGAAACTCCGGCAGCAGAACCCACACTTTCGGCATCAACGCCCGTGCCGCCGTCGAGACAGCGCGCGAACACATCGCAGAGATTGTGGCGAGCGAGCCCTCCGATGTCGTCTTCACTAGTGGTGCGACCGAGGCAAACAATCTCGCAATTCTTGGGCTAAGAGAGTTCGCGGAGTCGCAGGGACTTCGCCACATCATTACAACGGCTGTCGAGCACAAGGCGGTCCTTGAACCCATTGAGCACTTAGAGAAGCTCGGATTTGCCGTCACGGTACTAGCCCCTGACTCGTCGGGCGTCGTGTCGGCAGCCGACTTTGAGAGAGCACTCACGTCCAAGACTGTGCTTGTCAGCGCTATGCATGTCAACAACGAGACCGGGGCTGTCCAGCCAATCAGCGAGATATCAAGTCTCCTCGCCGACCATCGCGCTTATCTTCACGTCGATGCTGCGCAAGGTTTCGGAAAAGAACTGGAGCTTCTGAGGAACCCGCGAATAGACCTCATCTCGGCCAGTGGCCACAAGCTATACGCACCGAAAGGTATCGGTGCACTCATAACTCGTCGGCGAGCGAATGGTTCACGTCCACCGCTCAATCCGCTCATGTTCGGTGGAGGTCAGGAGCGCGGGCTGCGACCGGGCACACAACCGGTATCACTGATTGCTGGATTCGGAGAGGCCGCAAGACTTGCGCTCTCTGATCACGCCGCACGCCTTCTGCTGGTCAAAGAACTTGAAGCCACAATTCTAGATTTCGTGACCAGAGCAGGCGGGGTCGTCAATGGCGATCGCAACCGGGCAATTCCCCACATTGTCAATGCTTCCTTTCGGGGTTTAGATTCAGAGGCCTTCATCGTGGCGACAAAGGATCTTGTGGCTGTCTCGAACGGTGCCGCGTGCTCCTCACACTCGTACGAACTGAGTCACGTTTTGCGAGCGATGGAGCTTGAGGACTGGCGAATCCGAGGTGCTATCCGATTCTCATTCAGCCACGAGTCCGTGTTTGTGGAGTCACAAAGGCTCGTTGAGCGAGTTGAGCAAACGAGGTTCTGAATTCGGGTTGGGAGATGCGTGGTCTGCCCGAGGGTCTCCGGGAGGTCAATATTCGCGACTGCGCCGGCCACACGACAATTGAACTCAGCACTTCAAGGGCCTGTCGATCGAGACGATCTGTGGCTCCCGATATTGAATCGAGATATTGAGTTGCGAGTTCGTCTCGACCGAGTTGTGTCGGACGTGTGTGTTGCCTCCAGGTATTCACGGTTTGCAACACACCGAATGCAGTTCTACGGAACGGTTCGCACCGCGGATCTTCTCGCCAGAGATGTTGGACTTGGTCCTTCACGAGCCCGACTGTCTTGAGAGAGCGTTCCGACGGACTCTTACGAGAGGAAACCTTAAGAGATTCCAGAGGCGCCCAGTTTGAAACAAATCGATCGAATTGACGATCGTCGACACCTATCATCATCAGCTCCTCGATTTCACGCTTAAAATCGTCTATTGCGGAATCAGAAAAGTGGATCTTGAGCTGATCTCGAGCTAGTAGTAAGCGTGGCAAGCTTTTGACGGAGTGTTTGACTCGTAGTTCCGGACTTTTTTCACGCAGTGCGCGCGAACGAGTGTTGTCGCACACCACGATGGTGTAACTCGTCTTATACAAGGTTGGATGCTTCCCATCATGTGACGAAGTGGCCAAGATGTGTGGACGAAACTCCACTCCCGCCGCTACAACATTGTCCGGACGCTCGACTTGCACCCACGCGACCTTTCCGTCTTCCAACAGACCTGCGGAGCCGATTCGCAAATCGTCGTCGAGAAGGACGGAGACATTATCAAGTAGCCACTTGTCAAACTGATGGACTATGTAACTAGTCGTATGCAATCCGAGTACCTGTCGCGTATCGCTTCGCACGAGCAGTTTTCGCCCCTGCAAACTCACTGCGGCCCCCTCATCAAACTGCCCGACGAGTTTCGTTGTCTCTAGTGCAGACCAATTGAAGAGACGTCGCTTCACGTCGTCAATCGGAATGGGTCCTGTGTAGTGATTAGGTTCCTCACCCTGCAGGTGTTTGCGATAGTGCCAGGCCTGCCCTCGCTTCTCAACAAAACCCACAAGCACGTTTGTGTTGAGGTGCTGTAGTGTTTCTTTTGACATCGTGTGCCTCTAATTCTTTTTTGAACTTCGTTCTTTGATGAATTGGTAATTGCGGCTTCAGAGAACTTCCGGAAGTTTTACTTTCTCAAATTCGACCTGTTTGCCATTGAGATCGAGAGCGTCATGCTCGGTGATCTTCCTGGCACGGGCGAAACGTCGCTGAAGACTCTCTCGTTTTGAGGCGTCCTCTTCTCCGCCCAACATGTAAGCGAGAAGTTCTGCGGCCAGTCCTTCATTTCGAGTGATCAGGGTCTCCTTGCCGGCGTCGTATAGAACTCCCCACCATGGATTCGAGGTGTGAGTCATCCTGAATCCACCTCGCTTGTCGTAGTCGTTGAGCCGCTGAAAGATCTGAGAAATCGTCATTGGATGCTTGTCTCGATGAATCAGCAACCCGACGGCACGAGCCAACGCCTGTTGCCCTATTGGACGAAACAGCATGTGACCCTCAGCCTCAGGGTCGTCTTCAGAGGCGAATGCCCGCTTTGATACGACCGACTTCAGCAATGGCGGCTCAATCTCCGAAATCGACGGAATCTCAGCAATTCCATCCCAAAGCTGAGCAAACACTTCGCTAGCCGCAGCGACATCAGCGTCTGATGGCGGTTGGCCCATCACGTTTTTCTTCGTAACTCGATACCAGGCCGCGAAATCAGAATTTCCCTCCAACAAAAAGACTGCCATGCGCTTGAGAGTTGCCAGTGTTGTGAAAGTCGTGCTCTTCGCGGAGATGGTGTTGTGAGTCGGACTAATGCGACGTGGCCGGCTCAGGCTCGTGTCATCCTTCAGAAACGAGTGGCTTTTCCAAACACGCTTAGCTGTCATCGCGAACCCGTCTTCATGATCCATCGCAGCCATAGCTCCGTCGGAAATCCGAACTGAAGTGTTATTGAAGGCCTTGAAGATCGACGCCAGTCGCTGAATCGCCTGTTCCCACGTTTCTCCTTTGATGACTGCCGGAACCAACTTCACTCCGACTGACTCAAGATGGAGACGCTGGCTCTGACGTGCAAGTGTGCCGTCGTCATCAATTGCATTGAACCAGTCCTCAAGATGTTGCGTCCGACGTGGAATCACTTCTCCAGTCTTTCGCTTATCTTGAATGAATCCGTCACGGATCATCTTGAGAGCCGCCTTCACTCCGACTACGCGATGCTGACCATCAAGGGCGTAAATCCGGTGCTCACTTTGCTTTGGCGCGCGCCACAAGACCTTGTAAAACTGGCTTGCAATCTCCTCGACTTCAACGCTGTCTCGCGTTGCGACTCCATCAACCCATTCCGGGGATTCCGGGTTATCAACCCAGTCATCTGTGCCAACCAGTACTAGGTCCGGAAGGTTGTGCAATGGATGCGTGATGAGATATTTGGCAATCGGAACCTCACGAGTGAAGTCGATGGGCCGTTGGCGTATGAGATCGATGTTCTCAGAACTGATCTCAATGTTCCCAAATTCGTCACCGATTCGTGCATACCGATCCTCCTCAGCATTGAACATTTCCATCTCGCCGACGAGATGCACAAACTGGTCCACCCAACCCAGCGTGACCTGGAAGGTATAGAAGGGTTTGTTTGGTCCCATGAAGCCACGCGTAACTTCCATTGATCCTGAATCAACCAGCGTGCTGCTGAGCTCGGCGTAGTACTTCTTGCTTTCCTCGCGTTCTCGACGTTTCATCTCGATGTAGTTCTGTGCTGCAGAAGTTTGCGTTTCCATGTTTTCTTACTTTCTTTGTGTAGGTGTGATTGGATGTAGTTGTTCCGATAATGTGGCCAAAGTCAAGTTTGTTTATGCGACGTGAACACTCACTTTCTTACGCACATTAAAGGCCGGCTGCAGCTGACGAATGAGATGACTTTCGACTGAGTCAACGGCTTCGGCAGGCAAAGTTGCAAACCAAAGTTCGCCACTCTTGGCAACACGGAGCCAGTCCCGAAGGGAGTGGTTTGACTCTCGATCAGGGTGGTGCCCGGAAAGAACACGTTGCCGGATGCTGGTGGAGGTCTTCCCGACGTACAGCCACGTGACCGATGCCGGAAGACCTCCCACCCGGCAGACTTCGCCATACGCATAGACACCAGAAGCCTCGGGCAGCACGAGCTTTGACGTGCATGGCAAGGACACTGATGTCCAACCAAGATTCCGCAACCACGGGGCGACTCGAAGTCCTTGAGCGGCGATCATGCCGCCCACCCAACGAGGTTTGACGGCGTCACCCTCAAGTGGCGTGCGAGGCACTCAACCAACTCAATCGAGATCTCTTTCTTCCTGCCAGTTTCGATGCGACTCAGCTGGCTCGCGCTGAGGAAGACCGCTCGTGCGAGTTCTTCTTGCGACATTCGACAAGCTCGGCGCAGACGTCGCACCTGATCTCCGAACTCACGACGACAGAACGGCCTGCCAGATTTCGGTTCAACCAGTTTCATTGATCCCCCTTCATTAGCATCATAGGATGCGGTTTTCTGAAAACTTACATTAGAGACAGTGAAATTGCTCATAGTTTGGGACCTGAAGTTATCATAACTGGCGAAAACTAGTCGTGTCAAGCCCAAACCGCAAGTCCAGAGGAGATCTAGGATCTGAGCCTGATGTACTAACGGATTTGCGAATTTCGCAAACGCTCCTTCCCTCACCCCCTCCACCACTCCCTTCACGTCGTTGAATACTCAATCCGCCGAGTCACACACCACCCGCGATAGTGCGTTACACCCCTGTGGCACGGTGTCCATGTGGCACCACGCCACCCTGCCCCACAAGGGCATGAACTTCATCCAGACGACCTGAGGGGCCCGGCCCAGTGAAGGTCACCAACCGATCTCAAGTCG
>Ga0194120_10009798_pt1 | contig 12039 bp, 11 predicted proteins | sample TA2MahCa65mmetaG_FD_148642 | JGI IMG/M metagenome (GOLD analysis project Ga0194120, IMG submission 148642) | Freshwater microbial communities from Lake Tanganyika, Tanzania - TA2015019 Mahale Deep Cast 65m | ecosystem: Environmental > Aquatic > Freshwater > Lake | place: Tanzania: Lake... | reverse complement strand
TCGAAGAAGCCCGGAGCGCCGATCAATTCCAGCGTCTTCAGCCCGGCGGCCATGGCGACCGGGTTGCCGGACAAGGTGCCGGCCTGGTAGACCGGCCCCAACGGCGCAAGTCGGGCCATGATGTCGCGCCGTCCACCGAACGCCCCGACCGGCATCCCGCCGCCGATGACCTTGCCCAGGGTGGTCAGATCGGGCTTGATGCCATAGAGCGCCTGGGCGCCGCCGAGAGCCACGCGGAAGCCGGTCATGACCTCATCAAAGATCAGCACACTGCCATGGGCGTCGCAGACCTCGCGCAGAGTTTCCAGGAAGCCGGGCGCCGGCGGCACGCAATTCATGTTGCCAGCCACCGGTTCCACGATCACACAGGCGATGCTGTCGCCCCGGAGGGCGAACAACCGCCGCACGGCTTCGGCATCATTGTAGGCCAGCGTCAGGGTATGTTCGGCCAGACTCGCCGGTACCCCCGGCGAACTGGGCACGCCCAGGGTCAGTGCGCCGGAACCGGCCTTGACCAACAGGGAATCGGAATGACCGTGATAGCAGCCCTCGAACTTGACGATGGCGTCACGCCCGGTAAAGCCTCGCGCCAGACGAATGGCGCTCATGGTCGCCTCGGTCCCGGAACTGACCATCCTCACCTGCTCGATGGACGGCACCAGCGCCTGAATACGCTCGGCCATGGCGGTTTCAATCGCCGTCGGCGCGCCATAACTCAAGCCCCGATCCACCGCCTCGTGGACGGCTTGCAGGACCTCGGGATGCGCGTGTCCCAGCACCATGGGACCCCAGGAACCGACATAATCGATGTAGCGCTTACCCTCGGCCGACCAGAAACAGGCGCCTTGCGCCCGTTCGACGAATACCGGGGCGCCGCCTACGCCCTTGAAGGCCCGCACCGGTGAATTGACGCCGCCAGGAATGACGGCCTTGGCATGTTCAAAGAGTTCTTCGTTGGTCATGGGCAGGATTTGCAAATGTTGGAAATTGGAAAGCGAGAGGCCGAGCGCGGGAGGAAGCCCGGCATCATCGAACATGACGGGGAAAAAACGCCGGCATTCAAACTGAAGCCATTCATTCCCTCAACCCGCCAATCCCTCACTGTAAGAGACAAGGCCGGTCCGTTCAATAATGAGTCGAGGGAGGCATGATGGTCCAGGTTGCGACAGGTTTCGTCGCGGACGAGCGGGACGTCAATGCCGCTGTAACAGAAACAGCACCACCCAGCCAAAAGCCATACTCAACAGCATGGCGGCGACAATCAGCCAGACGCCTAAATTTCGTTTCATGGACCGGATGTAGATCAATTCGGTTGAGGTTTCAGTTTCAGACTCGGCGGGTGAGCCAGTGAGGCGCCGCCGGCCATGGAGATTAACAGACATCTAGCGCCCGAGCCGCCACGCACCAGTCAACCTGGCCCTCCCACACACAGGCAACCCGAGGAGCGAGCGTTTCCTGGCCTGATCGGGCATGCCCGACGCGAGAACGGTCTGCCTATCCTGAAAACCCAAGCCCGATCCCAAAAAGTCCCGGTTGACATCGTGACAATCAGCCTATCAAGAACGGGATGTCTGCCTCTTGAATGGGAATGGCTTTCACATAGAGTGTTAAGTCTGGTGGCATGACCCAGGCTGTTATCCACACCCTCCGCGGAAAGCCGTTGGTCGAGGTTCCGAACGCCATCAGCTTTCAAGGACGATTTACCAGCCATTATCTTGTTTAACCTCCACTCATTCAATGCGGTAGGGGCTATTCGTCAGAACGAGGAAAGCATCATGAAAATTTTGTCTGGAGTTATTGCCTTATTGTGCGCCATCCCGGCCGCCGCCGAAGTTCCAATCTACACCACGGTCGGGGTCTACTCCCCCATGCAGAGTTATGATAAGTCGGCTTCTTGGACCCTGCCCAAACGCCCGCGAGGTTACCTGGTCACCCTCTCTTCAGCCATGCGCTTCGACCCCGCCATTTCCGACTATATCACCTGCACACTACCGGGTATGAGTGGGGTGGCTGGTAATGAAAAAATCCGGTTTTCGGTCACCTTCTCGGAAACCAAAACGGTGACGATGACGGGATATGTAGCGGGTACGTCCTTGCAGTTCATCTGCGCGAGCGAAGGACAAAAACTCAGCCCCATTTCGCTGGATGCGGCCATGACGGCGGTCTCGGTGGACCAGGCGATCAAGCGTTAATGCCCCCACCCCATGGAAGCTCAGCGGTCCGGCTGATACTCATTTCCAAAGGTTGGAGTGTCATTGGGCTCAAATCACTATCGGATTAACCCCTGTCGGCGTTATGCAATTGAACGGCTAACCCGCCAGGGGTTTCCCGCTTCCCACAGGCCCAGTTGACCCCTCTGTCACCGAGGCCATACCAACTTCCCCACGTGGGGAAGTTTTTTTATGCGCAAAAATGTCAATACGTCCCAACGCGAGAACTCCAGGCTTTCATGGGCGCCGGAGTGGTCAATCATCCTGATCCGTTTTCAGCACCTTGCCATCGGGCGAGTATTCGACTTCCCACTTCTTTCCTTCGGAGGTGAATTCCACCTCGTAGGTCTGTACCCCTTTCTCCATTTCTTCTTCGTATTCGATACTCGTGGCGTTCGGGTAGGCGGATTTGAAAGCTGCAACCACCGCCGGAGGCGCCTCGGCCTCGGTGAGATTTTTACCCGCCATGGCTGTCGGGGTGACCATCATGAATCCGATGCCTGCCGCCCAAACACACATGAAATTCCGCTGCATTAGTGGGTCCTCCTGAAATGTTGGTGATACATACAATAGCGCCCCTGAAGTATGGATGGATGAGCAGGCAAAGATACATCAACTCCCTCTCCGCCTCCGGGGAGAGGGCTGGGGTGAGGGGATTGCAAATGAACCTTTACCTGCTCATTCATCCATATTACAAGAACCCTGGGCAGTCGGGAGGTGGGTCGGAATGATGGGTCGCCCCAACCCCGCGGGTCTGTCCATCCAGCCCACCGTTCGCTGAGCGGAGTCGAAGCGAACCGACCACCGGCTTGGGCGCCGTTGGCTTCGACTCCGCTCAGCCAACGGCGCCCAAGCCTGGCGGCATTGAACAAACGCCCGTGCTACCAACGTGATCAACCCATTGAACCCACCTCCCGGAAACGCACGCCGCCGGTAGGTTTGCAGGATCCTGGCTCTGCCGCTCGCCCTGCTTGTTCCTCCTGACAGTTCGGTCTGACGTCCGGGCTGTCTTCTTCTTCCGCGCACCCCGCTTTAACGCTGGCTGTTTCCCGAGGGGCAACACAGCAAGAAATAGGATTCTTGAACTCCCGGGGTGAAAAACCCATCTTACAGATCGGAAACTTGCGTTCTCTCCCCCTCATCGGCTTGTCCCTCCCTCTCCTCCCGATTCTTGACAGGCCATTGCGCGGTGTAGAGAGCCTCTTTCCCCAAATGATGGAGAAAAAACCATGTTGACTCGTATGATTTCCGAGAAGTTTCATCACCTGACGGAGTGGGTGACGCCCGTCCTCGCCGAGGATACTAGGCACAGTCTGATGATCGTGGCCGTCATGGCCGGGCTGATGGCGCTGGAGTCCACCTTTGCGCGAACCGATCGGCGCTCGGGGGATTACCGGCAATCCTATCTGGCGAACTTCGGCGTGTTGTTCTTCAACGACACCTTGTTGTCACTGCTGTCGGTCGGCTCTCTCTGGCTGATTGCCAGCCACTACGCAAACTGGGGCCTGTTGAGTTCCCTCGACGATGTCGGCGTCAAGGCGCTGGTGTCCTTCGTGCTGCTGGATTTGACCCTGTATCTGTGGCACCGGGCAAACCATCGGTTTGACTGGCTCTGGCGATTCCATAAGGTGCATCACAGTGACATCGTCATGAATGTCTCCACCGCCTTTCGACTGCACTTTGTCGAAGTCTTCCTCACGGCGCTGGTCAAGGCGGTGTTCATCATCGCGGTGGGTGTGGATGCCGCGATCGTCATGGCCAACGAAGCCCTGATCACACTCTGCGTGTTGTTCCATCATGCGCGCATTCATGTGCCCGGAGAGCGCCTGCTGGCCAGGGTGGCCATCATGCCTTACCTGCACCGCACTCATCATTCGGCGGCGCGCGTCGAGCATGACAGCAACTATGGGGCCGTCTTCACGCTCTGGGATCGTTGGTTCGGGACCTTGTCCGAGGCGGAGCCGGCCGTCATCGGCTTGCACAACGTCCCGGGCCAGAATTTCCTGGAATTGTTGAAGTTCGGTTTCATGCCCAACACGCCCGCCTTGCCCAGGCCGGCGCATAACCCCGAGGGCTTGCGGCGGATGATTGCCGAGGCGGCCTATTACCGGGCGGAGAAGCGCGGTTTCGCGCCGGGCGATGAACTGCGGGACTGGATCGAGGCCGAGCGTGAATGCCGCGGGTTGCATCCCCAGCCCTGATCCCGATAACGAATTATCCGGGCTGACGGCGACGGGTCGCCAGTACAGCGGGAGAATCCGGCCGCGTCGAGGAAAGCGATGTGTGTCCAGCAATTCTCATTTTGCGATGGCGTGTGACATTGTAAGGCCGGAATAAGCCTGTCCTGAGCGGAGCCGAAGGGCCCCTTCGAGCCCCAGCGAGAAGGGGTGTTTCCGGCGGCACCGTCCGATTCCGCCGGAAACACCCGTCCATCGCTACGCTCGGGCGGGCTTATTCCGGCCTACGCCGCAGAGCAACCCTGCGGAAAACCCAGGTACGGCAATGCTTTCAGCCAAAATGAGAATTGCTGATGTGTGTCAGTTCTCCGATTCGCCGCCAGGCGGCCCCGGTGAGGAGAATTCGGGGCCAAAATTTCAGTCGGTTTGACCGCCGAATGTGTTACGTACCGTGGATGGATGAGCAGGTAAAGGTTCATGTGCAATCCACTCACCCCAGCCCTCTCCCCGGAGGCGGAGAGGGAGTTGATTACCTGCTCATTTATCCATGTCAACCTTCCCGCAGCCACTCGGCGACGTTCCTGGCGTAATAGCTCAGGATCGCATCGGCGCCGGCCCGCTTCAGTGACAGCAGCGCTTCCAGCACGGTCTTCCGCTCGTCCAGCCAGCCATTCCGGGCCGCCGCCTTGAGCATGGCGTATTCGCCGCTGACCTGATAGGCGAATGTCGGCGCGCCAAACTCATCCTTGACGCGGCGAATGATGTCCAGATAAGGCAGGCCGGGTTTGATCATGACCATGTCGGCGCCTTCCGCCAAGTCTAGTGCCACTTCTCGCAAGGCCTCGTCGCTGTTGGCGGGGTCCATCTGATAGCTGTATTTGTCGCCCGCTCCCAGATTGGCCGCCGAACCCACCGCATCGCGGAAGGGTCCGTAGAAGGCCGAGGCGTATTTGGCGGAATAGGCCAGGATGCGGGTGTTGACGTGGCCGCCCTGTTCGAGCGCCTGGCGAATCGCGCCGATGCGTCCATCCATCATGTCCGAGGGCGCGACGATGTCCGCGCCGGCCTCGGCATGCGACAGCGCCTGGCGGGTCAGCACTTCAAGGGTGGCGTCGTTCAGGACATAACCTCGTTCGTCGATGAGCCCATCCTGTCCATGCGTGGTGAAGGGGTCCAGAGCGACATCGGTGATGACGCCCAATTGGGGCAAGGCGGATTTGAGCGCCCGGATCGCCCGTTGCGCCAAACCTTCAGGGTTGTAGGCCTCGGCGGCATCGAGACTTTTGGCCGCGGCGGGCGTGACGGGAAAAATGGCCACCGCCGGGATGCCCAGATCCACGGCTACGCGGCATTCCCGGACCAGTTCGTCGAGACTGAGCCGTTCGACGCCTGGCATCGAGAGGACTGGCTCGCGTTGCCCCAGCCCCTCGATCACGAACAGTGGGTAAATGAGGTCATCGGTGGTGAGCCGGCTTTCCCGCATGAGGCGTCGGCTGAAATCGTCGCGGCGCATGCGCCGCATGCGGCTACGGGGGAATGAAGCGAAAGTGGAGCGAGACATGGAAAAAAGTCGGTAAACCGCAAATAACCGCATAGTGTATTAAAGCCTCACGGGTTATGATAGGCGGGATTGTCCTGCCTTTCACGGAGTGACCTTGATGAAGTTCAATAAATTCGTATCGGATGCTGGTTTCTGGATGGCCGTAGTCTGGATGATGTTGGCGGGTTCTCATGTGGCCCGCGCCGCGGAAGAACTAGCCCCACCCCAACTCGTTATTCAGCGTACCGCCGATCAACTGCAAAGTTCTCTTCAGAAGCCCGAGTACAAGACGGATTTCAAGAAAGCGACGGCGCTGGTGGACAAGATCATCTACCCGGTCGTGGATTTTGATCGCGTCTCCATCCTGGTGTTGGGCAAGCACTGGCGCACCGCGACCACGGCGCAGAAGGAGCGCTTCAAGCAGGAATTCCGCATGCTGCTGGTCAGAACCTACACCACCGCCTTCACGGAATATTCGGACTGGAAAATCCGCTACCTGCCGCTTGAAGACAATACCGACAAGAAAGCCCTGGTGAAGACCGAAATCCTCCAGTCCGGCGGGCAACCGGTCGCCATCAACTATCGCATGGTGCAGGAAGGGGCGAACTGGAAAGTGTATGACGTGCTGATCGAAGGTATCAGCCTGTTGCAAAACTACCGGACCAGCTTCAGTGACGAAGTGGAGCAAACCGGGTCACTGGATCAATTGATCACCCATCTGGCCGAGCGCAATGCCGGCGCGATGCGTGAACCAATCGGCTCACCCGGCGCCAAGCAAGGGTCCTAATCCAGCCAGTCGCGCGGCTTGAGGAAATCGGTGTAGAGCCGCGCTTCGGCGCTGCCGGGTTCGGGCTTCCAGTTGTAGCGCCAGTGCGCCACCGGTGGCAATGACATCAGGATGGATTCGGTGCGGCCGCCCGACTGGAGACCGAACAGCGTGCCCCGGTCGTACACCAGGTTGAATTCCACGTAACGGCCTCGGCGGTATAGCTGAAAATTTCGTTCACGCTCGCCAAAAGCTGTGTTCTTGCGTTTCCGGACGATGGGCAGGTAGGCCTGTGGATAGTGGTCGCCGACACTGCGCAGAAAGTCGAAACAGCGCTCGAAACCCCATTGATTCAGATCGTCGAAGAACAGCCCGCCTATGCCCCGCGTTTCGTTGCGATGCTTCAGGAAGAAATAATCGTCGCACCACTTTTTATACCTGGGATACACGTCCTCGCCGAAAGGCTGGCAGGCTACTCGCGCGCGGCGATGCCAGTCGATCGCGTCTTCCTCAAAGGGATAGTAGGGGGTCAGATCGAAACCGCCCCCGAACCACCAGACCGGGGCCTCCCCTGTCTTTTCGGCGAGGAAAAATCGCACGTTGGCGTGGGATGTCGGCACGTAGGGATTGCAGGGATGAATGACCAGCGAGACGCCCACGGCCTGGAAGCCCCGGCCGGCCAGTTCCGGGCGGGTGGCGGTAGCCGAGGGCGGCAGGGTTGTGCCGGTGACGTGAGAAAAATTGACCCCACCCTGCTCGATGACCGCGCCTCCCGACAGCACCCGGGTCCTGCCGCCGCCGATGCCGCTCTCGTAGCGCCAGTTGTCTTCCATGAAGCGGGCGGCGGTTTCCTCCGCTTCCAGACCCTGGCAAATCCGGTCCTGAAGGTCGAGAAGGTAGGCCTTGACGGCGTTGATGTCGGGCGCGCTCATGAACACTCCTGCGGACTGGGGGCTGATAGACGTGGCAAGGCAAAATGCACTGCCGCTGCCGGCCGCGTGCCTGCCCGTAAGTGCCAGGATTCTAGCACGGGCGCCGCATGTAGCCCCGTGATGGGGTTTCACCCGGCGCGGTATGCCGGCAAGGGAGCATGCGCTTGAACCTGGCATCGGCGGCCTACGAAGAACTGCACGCCTTTCTGCACCGGCCTGGTTTCGAGACTTGGGCAAAGCGGTTGCCGGAGCAACTGCACCGCGCCTTTGCCACGGACCGGCATGGCGACTGGGATCGCTGGCGGGACATACTCCAGCACCTGCCCACCTTGCCGGCGGAGCGCCGGGAACTGAATGCCGCCGCCATCACCGTCGAGGGATCTTGCGACCCCGAGCAGCGCAAGCGGCTCGAATCCCTGCTGCGGGGACTGCATCCCTGGCGCAAGGGGCCCTACCGGATGTTTGGCCTCCACATCGACACCGAGTGGCGCTCGGACCTGAAATGGGATCGGCTGGCCGCCGCGCTGACCCCGTTGTCTGGCCGGACGGTGCTGGATGTGGGCTGTGGCAGCGGCTATCACGCCTGGCGAATGCTGGGCGCCGGCGCGGCGCGCGTGATCGGCATCGACCCGACCCTCCTCAGCGTGGCCCAGTTTCTGGCCATCAAGCATTTCCTGGGCGTACAGCCCGTGGATGTGCTGCCGATCGGCATCGACGAGATCCCGCCCAATCCGCGGGTGTTTGATACCGTATTTTCGATGGGCGTGCTCTATCACCGCCGTTCCCCGCTGGATCATTTGCTGGAATTGAAGGGCTGCCTGCGCCAGGGGGGGGAGCTGGTGCTGGAGACGCTGGTGATCGAGGGCGGCCTCGGCGAGGCGCTGGTACCCGAAGATCGCTATGCCCAGATGCGCAACGTCTGGTTCATTCCCTCCTGCCTCACCCTGGAATCCTGGCTGAAGCGCTGCGGTTATCGAAACATCCGTCTGGTGGATGTCAGCCGAACCACGTCCGAGGAACAGCGATCGACAGACTGGATGCGGTTCCAGTCCCTGGCGGATTTCCTTGATCCCCATGACCCCCTCCGCACGATTGAGGGTCTGCCCGCGCCGCGGCGGGCCATTTTTCTGGCCGAGAGCCCCTGACCGGGCCGGCCCATTCAATAGCCATTTTCAGGACTAGATCCCATGAGCACATCCCGCATTGGTTTCGTCAGTCTCGGTTGCCCCAAGGCGCTGGTCGACAGCGAACGCATCCTGACCAAACTGCGCGCCGAGGGCTACGAGCTGTCGCCCACCTACCGGGACGCGGATCTCGTGGTGGTCAATACCTGCGGTTTCATCGACGCCGCCGTAGAGGAATCGCTGGACGCCATCGGTGAAGCCCTGCGCGAGAACGGCAAGGTCGTGGTGACCGGCTGTCTGGGCGCGCGCGAAGACGAGATCCGCGCCCGCCATCCCGCCGTGCTGAAAATCACGGGTGCGCATGCTTACGAGGAGGTGGTCGCCGCCGTGCATGAACACCTGCCGCCCGCCCACGATCCCTATGTGGACCTGGTGCCGCCCGAAGGCATCAAGCTGACGCCTCGGCACTACGCCTACCTGAAGATATCCGAAGGCTGCAATCATCGCTGCACCTTCTGCATCATCCCTTCGCTGCGGGGCGATCTGGTCAGCCGCCCCATCGGCGAGGTCATGAACGAGGCGAAACGGCTGGTGGCGGCGGGCGTCAAGGAGTTGCTGGTGGTCTCGCAGGACACCAGCGCCTATGGGGTGGACCGGGCCTACCGGACGGACTTCTGGAACGGCCGGCCGCTCAAGACCCGGTTTTACGATCTGGCCCGGGCCCTGGGCGAACTGGACGTGTGGGTGCGCCTGCACTACGTCTACCCCTATCCGCATGTGGACGAGGTGATTCCCCTGATGGCCGAGGGCAAAATCCTGCCGTATCTCGACATTCCCTTTCAGCATGCCAGCGAACGCATCCTCAAGCTCATGAAGCGCCCGGCCGCCACGGAAAATGTCCTCGCCCGCATCCGCCGCTGGCGGGATATTTGCCCTGATTTGACGCTGCGCAGCACCTTCATCGTCGGCTTTCCCGGTGAGACCGAGGAGGATTTCGAAGAATTACTGGACTTCCTGGACGTGGCCCAACTCGACCGGGTCGGCTGTTTCGCCTACTCCCCGGTCCAGGGCGCCGTCGCCAACGACCTGCCCGACCCCGTGCCGGAGGACGTCAAGCAGGAACGCCTGGCGCGGTTCATGGAGTTCCAGGCCCACATCAGCGCCGACCGGCTGGAAGCCCGCGTGGGCCGGCGCGAGAGGGTGCTGATCGACGAGGTGGTCGAGGAGGGCGCGGTGGGCCGCTGCCGCGCGGACGCGCCCGAGATCGACGGACAGGTGTTCATCGACGGCGCCACCCACCTCAAGGTGGGCGAATGGGTCGAGGTCGAGATCGAGGAGGCCGACGAACACGACATGTGGGCGCATCTGATCGATTGAGGGAAGGCGGGTAGAGGCACGTGCTACCGGCCCTGAATGGATATGCCCTATAGCGAAGGGCCTTGAGGGGATCAAGGAAGGACAAGAATCGTGTCTTACCTTTATTTAGCCTGGACTCACTGAGATGTTCTGATGCTGCCACTGAGTCGTTTAGTGCCGCAATGGGCATTCGTTTGAAGTGCGACACTTACCCTATCCGGAGGATAAATCCGCCGTAACCAATGGCTCGGAGGCTCGAAAGTTGACATTAATGCGGCTGCAAAGGCATTCTCAAGCTCGCCATTTGTGATGAAATCCAAAGGCGTCCTGACCCCATTACGCTTCTAGGAGGTAGCCATGCATGATCATTACCGTTGCGATAAGAACCGGAACAAAGTCAATGAACTAAGCCTTAGGATAAAAATATCCGCGCTCGCTTTATTGGCCGTGCTTGGGAACTTGCCATCGGCCGCATTTTCTGACGGCGTGAGCCCTGTGTTGGCCACACCTCCCTATTGCGGAGATACTCTTCTTTCCTTCCAACCCCAGCCACCTGCGGACATACTGAGCTTTAACAACGTACTCGACCAGATATCAGCCACCAATGCAAACTACATTGAAGGTTTGGCAACCAGGCCACTCCCGGGTGGCCTGACCGATACTCAGGAAAAACGGCTGATGGGGTTGATCAAGTCGATGCCGCCCTATCTCGCTTCAGTTCATAACTCCACCACAGGCGCCATACCAGGGGACTTGCTCTGCTCCTATCTCAACGCGGACAAGATTGCGCTTTTTGCACATTCCAATACCCCACCCGTTGAAAATGCCCTTTATTCGGCGCATCAATGCCTTTTTCTATCCTATGGTCGCAAGAATGGCGAATTCCCGACCTACGGTGATGTCATTTTCAATTTCGATGCCGACAAACTCGCGCATAACGGGTACTTCCCATGGCTGGCGGAGCGATCGGGTACACGCATACTTGGACGATATCGGTTAGGTTATGAACCGGATGCCGTCACTAAATTATCAAAAATGTGGGGTCGGGTGGGAGACACCGTGGTTCTCGATCGTGAGAAGGAATTTTATGCCTTGCATGCCTATACGCTGAACGACTTTCAGAGTTATTCGATGTTTAATTTCATAACCCATCTTCGGTTGTATGATACGAAAACCCAGTACGATTATTATAATCATCTCATTGGATTACCGAACGACCGAGAAAAGTTTTACGATGAAATCGATTACCGGTCCAAGAAGAATCATGCATATGTCGGGTTTCCCGCGGAAGTGCATGTCGATCAGGAATTACCATTGAATTCCTTGGTGAGCACGGCGCCCCCGGCTAAACCGATGGGTATTTCCATTGATCAGAAAACGGAGGCCGCCATCAAGAAACTCTGTCCCGCCGACTATGCGAGGTACAAGGCGGTTATAAGCGTTCGGTAGTCTGGACTTCAAGCCAGCGTAGCCCGGGTGGAGCTTGCGGAACCCGGGATGGTCGGAGCCACACTCCCCGTGTTCCGCTACGCTGCAATCGGGCTTCCGTCGAGGTTCCACCCGGCCACGGCTCTCAACTCTTTCCAAGTCATGGCCATTGCGCGTGGGAAGAGCGATTCCATGCTGCCTGATCGGTCGTGGGCGGGGATTGAGAGGCCACGTGATGGCCATGTCAAGTAACACTTTACATGATGCCCGGCAAGACTTAACCTGTCGGACATGTTCACCATCCGTTTCAGTAAGTCCGCCGATAAAGCCATGCAAAAGCTGCCGCGAGGTATCGCGGTGCGGATATTCGCCGAATTAAGGGCCATTGCCGCCGATCCATCGGCGTATCGTGGTGACTGGAAACCTCTTAAGGGTACAGCCAATCAATGGCGGTTACGGGTGGGCGGATGGCGGGCGATTTGCGAATGGCGAGACGCCGAATTGCT
>Ga0194120_10009796_pt1 | contig 12042 bp, 8 predicted proteins | sample TA2MahCa65mmetaG_FD_148642 | JGI IMG/M metagenome (GOLD analysis project Ga0194120, IMG submission 148642) | Freshwater microbial communities from Lake Tanganyika, Tanzania - TA2015019 Mahale Deep Cast 65m | ecosystem: Environmental > Aquatic > Freshwater > Lake | place: Tanzania: Lake... | reverse complement strand
GTCGCCGGCTTCGATCACCGTGGCGCCCTCCGGGGGCACCGGCGCATCGCGGCGGAAGATCGCGACCACGCGGGTGTCGATCCCGGGGATATGCCGGCGCAGGTCGCTGAGCGGATGACCGACCAGCGGACCGCCGGTATAGGCGCGAACCGCCACCAGGCTGACCTTGCCGTCGGCGAAGTCCAGCACCTGCAGCGCCTCGGGGAATTCGACCAGCTTGACGATGTCCTCGGTGAGCACCTGCTCAGGACAAATCGACAGATCGACCTCGAAGCCTTCGCCGCCGAGGACCTTTTCGTCATTCAGGTAGTCGGTGGCGCGCACGCGCACGATGCGCCGCGGCACGTTGAACAGGCGCGCGGCGAGCTTGCTCGCCACCAGGTTGGTCTCGTCCGACTGCGTCACCGCGATCAGCAGGTCGGCGTCCTCGATCCCGGCCTCGACCAGCACCGAGGGATGCGAGCCGCTGCCGGCGACCGTGCGCAGGTCGAGCCGGTCCTGCAGCGCGCGCAACCGCGCGGTGTCCAGATCGACGACGGTGATGTCGTTCTGTTCGGATACCAGGCTCTCGGCGACCGACGCGCCCACCTGTCCGGCGCCAAGGATGACGATCTTCACGTCTCCTCCCGCCGCCCGACCGGCAGGCCGAGCGCCTTCAACTTGCGGTACAGGTGCGTGCGCTCCAGGCCCGAGCGTTCGGCCACCCGCGACATGCTGCCCCGCTCCCGCGCCAGCAGATGCTCGAAGTAGATCTTCTCGAATGCTTCGCGCGCCTCGCGGTAGGGCCGATCGAGGGCGAAGTCCGGCGGCAGCGGCGAACCGCCCTGCGCGGCCAGCACCCGCTCGACGTCTGCAAGCCCCACTTCCTCCTCTAGCGCCGAGTGCGCCGCATTCTTCACCACGTTTTCCAGCTCGGCGACGTTGCCGGGCCAGGAATGGTGCCGCAGTGCGTTGAGCGCGGCGATGTTCAGCCGACGCGGCGCGCAACTGCGCGCCTCGACGAACTGGGCGAGAAGGCGCGCAGCGAGGTCGGGCACGTCCTCGGCAAAGCTGCGCAGCGGCGGCAGGCGCACGACCAGCTCGGACAGCTTGGCCACCAGCTCGGCGTCATAGCCGTGCTTCTCCACCAGCGATTTCGGTTCCAGCACGGAGAACGACACGATCCGCACCTTATGCCGCTCGCTGCGGGCGAGCAGGAACTCCAATCCCTTCTGGTCGGCCCGGCCCAGGCGCTGCAGATCGGCGAAGAAGAGCACACCGCCGGCCGCGCGCGCGAGCAACTCCGAGGACGCCTCCGCCAGCGAACCTTCGCCGGCGACGAACGGCATTCCCGGGCCCGTCAGCAGGCGGGCAAAGAGTTCGGGCTGCATGCCACGCTCGCCGCGCAGCATCAACGGTGCCGCGAGCGTGGCGAGCTGCGCCAGACGCTTTTTCAGTTCCACCAGTGCCGGCGCCCGGCCGAGCGCCGACAGCGACAATCCCTGCGGCAGCACGCCGTCGGCGGGGCGCAGCGCACGCCGCACCGTGGCGAGCAGGCGCTGCAACGCGATCGGCTTTTCCAGATAGTCGAGCGCACCCACGCGCGTCGCCTCGACGGCCGTCTCGATCGTGCCGTGCCCGGACATCATGATCACGGGCATGCCCAGCTGCCCGCCCGCCGCCCACTCCTTCAGCAGCGTGATGCCGTCGGTATCCGGCATCCAGATGTCCAGCAGCACGAGGTCCGGCCGCGTCTGCTCGCGCAGCCGCCGCGCCGACTCGGCGTTTTCCGCCAGCCGGACATCGTGGCCCTCGTCGGCGAGGATTTCCGAGAGCAGCTCGCGGATGCCGACTTCGTCATCGACCACCAGGATCTGCGCCATGGTTCAGGCTGCCTTCGCCGTCGTGCGGTCGGCACCCGCGACCGGCAGGTGAACGCGTACCGACGCGCCCTCGCTAGGGCGATTGTCGATCGCCACGGTGCCGCGGTGCTCATCGACGATTTTCTTCACGATCGCCAGCCCCAATCCGGTGCCGCGCGACTTGGTGGTCACATAGGGTTCGAAGATGCGTGACATCAGGTGCTCCGGGAATCCTCCGCCATTGTCCGCGATCGCGAGCAGGACGCTCTCACCGGCCGCCTCGGTGCTGACTTCGATCCACGGCGCCGGCTGCAACGCCCGGCGGTTGTCCTGCGCGTCCTGCGCGTTCTGCACGAGATTGTGGATCACTTGCCGAATCTGGTTGGCATCCGCGAACACGGGCGGCAGGGCCGGGGCGAGTTGCACCCGCACCGGCGTGCCCGACTGATCGTACAGCGCGAGCACCTCGCGCACGAGCGCGTTCAGATCGAGCGGCTCCGGCGTCGGCACCGGCAGCCGCGCGTAGTCCCGGAAGTCATCGACCATCGCCTTGAGCGCCGCCACCTGATTGACGATCGTGCGCGTGGCGCGATGCAGCGCCTCGGCGTCTTCGGCGGCGAGCCGGTCCTGCAGCTTCAGTTCGAGACGTTCCGCCGAAAGCTGGATCGGCGTCAGCGGGTTCTTGATCTCGTGCGCGAGTCGCCGGGCGACCTCGGCCCAGGCGAGCGCGCGCTGCGCCTGGATGAGATCGGTGACGTCGTCGAAGACCAGCACGCCCCCGCCCCCGCCGGCCTCGGGCAGCGGCGCGCCCCGCGCCATCAGCGTGCGCGCCCCGCCCTGCAGCGTCATCTCGCTCTGCCAGGCGCGCGTGCCGTGGGCGTGGAACTGCTCGCGCGCGCCGAGCGCAAACGCCTGCAGCTCCCCGCCGAGGATACGCTGCGCGCCGGGGTTCGAGATCGACAGCCGCAACTCGCGATCGAACACCAGCACGCCGGCCGACAGATTGGCGAGGATGTTCTCCAGGTGCGCCTTGGCCGTCTCCAGGGCTGCGCGGTTCGCCTCCATCGCGCGGCGCGCATCGGCGAGCTGTCGGGTCATGGCGTTGAACGACTCGGTCAGAACGCCGAGCTCGTCCCGGCTGGTCACCGGCGCCTGACGGTCAAACTCGCCACGCGCCACCGCCTGGGTCGCGCCGGCGAGCACGGCCAGCGGCTCGGCGAGGCGGTTGGCGAGGATCGCCGCAAGGCCCAGCGCCACCAACATCGCCAGCGCCAAGGTGAGCGACAGCGTAATCAGGTAGATCTGCTTCAGCCCCTGGCGCGCCAGCGCCAACTCGCGGTAGTCGCGGTACGCCGTTTCCACGGCGCCGGCGCTGCGCGAGAAGCCTTCCGGCAGCGTCTGCCGGAGCTGCAGGAAACGCACCTCCTCGGCCAGCACGCTGCTGCCGCTGATCGGCACGACCACGCGCAGCGCGAGCGAGCGTCCGGCGGGCGTATCGACCGAGGCATGTCCGCGGCCGCTCCGCGCCTGGCGCAATACGGCCGCCGTCGGCAGATCCGGCGCGAAGCCCTGCAGGCTCGCGCTCGCGCTGGCGAGCAGCCTGCCGCTGGCGCTGACCACTGCGACCTCCTGCACGCCCGCCTGTTCGCGCAAGCGGTTCAATTGCACCGGCAATTGCGCCGCCGAACGCTCGCCGAGTTCCAGCGCCATGGTGCGGCCCTTGCCCTGCAGCTCGCCCAGCATCTGGTCGATCGCCGACTGACCGAGCGTGATCCCGCCCTCCAGCGCCGCATCAACCTTCACATCGAACCAGGTCTCGATGCTGCGGGAGAGGAACTGCAGCGAAACCGTATAGACCAGCGCGCCCGGCACCACCGCCATCAGCGCGAACAGCAGCAGGAAGCGCACCGTCAGACGCGAACCGAAAACGCGCGCGCGCAGGCGCTTGGCGAGCGTCACCATCTGCCAGGCCACCAGCCCCGCAAGGGCGAGGACCAGCGTCGCGGTGACCCCGAGGAGCAACGCGTAGTGCTGCGCGAACAGCGCGACGTTGGCGCTCGCACGCGCCAGCAGGTAGAGCAGGGCGGCCGCAAGCGCCGCGGCGGCGATCAGCAGCCATCTCATCGCGTGGCCGCCTCCTTCGGCTCGCGCGCCTCGACCGGTGCGGGCGGCGGCGCCGGCGTGCGGTGGCTGAACCGCACCCATGCCGACTCCAAGTGCAGATCGCGATGGGTGATCGCGCTGACCTGGAAGGGCTTGGGCAGCAGGCTGATGTCGAGCCGCATGCGCACCGCCGCCTCGTAGGCCGACTCTGCCGACACGGCGCCGCGGTCGGCGACGTGCCAATCGCGCACCCGCTTGAGCACGTGCAGCGCCTCATCAAGGGTCTGGAACTGCTGCTGCAGCATGCCGGTGGAGAGCCGGTATTGGCGCGACAGCGGATGGTAGGACAGCCGCAACGGCAGGCGCTTGGCCGCGGTGCGTTCGTCAAACCACCACCATCGCGGGCGCGTCAGTTCGAATTCCACCACGAAGTACAGTGCCACGCCGCTGGCGACCGCTTCGCGCAGGCGCGGGTTGAGCTCGAAGACGAACTCGGCATCGAGCGCGAGCCCTTCCTCGGTGGCTGCCAGACGCGCATCGCGCACTTCGATCTCCTGCGCCGATGCCACGGCGGTGGCGACGCAGAGCAGCGTAGCGCAGACGCGTCTCAACCAGGCGACCAAGGGCATCGCGTACGACGTCAGCAGGCTTTCGCCAGCAGGGCGAAGAAAAAACCGTCGTGCTCGGCGCAGGGCAGGAACGTACTCGCTCCGCCATCGGGCAGAGGCAATCGGTGCGCGTCCGGAGTCCACCTCAGGACGCGCTCGACCACGGCCTCGTTTTCCTCGGCAAACACCGAGCAGGTGACATACAGCAATTTACCACCGGGTGCGAGCACTCGCCAAAGCGCGGCTAGCATTCGTGCCTGCCGCGCAGCACAGGATGCTACGTCGGTTTCGCGGCGCAGCCACTTGACGTCCGGGTGGCGGCGCACGACGCCGGACGCGGTGCAGGGCAAGTCGGCCAGCACGCGATCGAATGCCGGTCCCGTCCACCATGACTCGGGGCGTGAACAGTCCGCCACGCGCACCTCGGCGGGCAGGTCCAGGCGCTTCAGGTTCTCGCCGACCACCCGCGCCCGCGCCGCATGCAGCTCCAATGCCGTCAGCGCCACTGCGGCGCGCTCCAGCACGTGCGCGGCCTTGCCGCCCGGCGAGGCGCACGCGTCGAGCACGCGCTGTCCGTCGGTCAGATCGAGCAGACCGGCAGCGCGCTGAGCGCCGTAGTCCTGCACCGACACGTCGCCCTCGGCAAACCCCGGCAGACGACTCGTTGGCAGCGGCCGCTCCAGCAGTACGGCCTCGCCACCGAGCGGGCGCGCGGCGATGCCCCCCTCGGCCAGGCGACGCAGGTAGGTCGCGACCGTTTCCCGGCGGCGATTGACGCGCAGGCACATCGGCGGATGCGCGTTTCCCGCCTCGAGGATCGACTCCCAGTGCCCTGGATGCTGGCGCTGCACGCGCTCGATCCACCATTGCGGATGTCGCCACCGGCCCTCGGGGTCTGCCGCAACGCGCGGTTCGATCGCGGTCCGGTGTCGCAGATCGTTGCGCAGAATGGCATTCACGTAAGGCTTGGCCTGTGACCTGCCGATCAGCTCGCAGGCGCGCACCGCCTGATCGACTACGGTATGCGGGGCATAGCGTCCGGAGCGCTGCGCATGCAGCGCGCACCAGAGCAGCGCCTCGACCTCCGGTTGGGGCCGCGCGCCGCGGGCCAGCGCACCCACCAGAGCGTGCACACGCCCGTAGTCGCGCAGCGTGCCCAGCGTCAGGTCGAGCACGGCGCCCTGCGCGGGCGCTGTTCCGGCGCCCGCGCCGCGCGGCAGCACAGCGCCAAGGCTCCGGCCAGCGGCGACGCCGGCCACAGCGGTGGCCGCAGCGCGCAGGGCTTCAGCCAGCGGCGCCAAGGCGCTCGCCCGCGCGCAGCGCGCAACCGCGCAGGAATTCCCCCGTCGCCAGTCGGCGTCCGCCGGCGCGCTGCAACTCGAGCAACTCCAGCGCCTCGCTGCCACAGGCGACGCAAAGCGCGCCGCGTGAAAGCGCGCCGAGAATTTCCCCGGGTTCGCCGCGGCCCGCGACGCGGCGGCATTTCCAGATCTTGAGCCCCTCGCCGCGGCAGGTGGTGCTGACGCCTGGCGAGGGCGAAAACGCGCGCACCGCACGCTCCAGATGTATCGCCGGCAGTGACCAGTCGATGACGGTCTCTGCCCGCGCGATCTTCGGTGCGTAGGTCGCGCCGGCGTGCGGCTGAGCGACACCGTGCAGGCGGCCTGCATGAAGTTCGCGCAGCGCCTGGACGATCAGTTCGCCGCCCATCGCTGCCAGCCGGTCGTGCAGGCTTTGCGCGTCGTCTGCCGCGCCAATCGGCGTCGCCTGCTGCAGGAGGATTGGACCGGTGTCGAGTCCCGCGTCCATGCGCATGATCGTAATCCCGGTCTCGGGATCGCCGGCGAGAATCGCGCGCTGAATCGGCGCCGCTCCGCGCCACCGCGGCAACAGCGATGCGTGGATGTTGATTGCGCCCTCCGGTGCGGTCTCGAGCACGGCCTGCGGGAGGATGAGTCCGTAGGCGGCCACCACCAGCACCGCTGGCCGCGCGGCGGTGATGCGCCGCACCGCTTCCGGGTCTTTCAACGTCGTGGGTTGGAACAGCTCGATCCCACGCTTGCGCGCCAGCGCTTCCACCGGTCCAGGCTGCGGCCTCAGCCCGCGGCCCGCCGGTCGCGCGGGTTGCGTCAGAACGAGGACGGGCTCATGACCCCCCTCGAGCAATGCCGCCAGCGCGGTCGCGGCGAATGCTGGGGTCCCGGCAAAGCCTATGCGCATGTCCGCCGACCGCCGTCGGGCAGGAAATACTCAGGCGCTCCTGCGCAATTGCTTGGCGAGACGGGCGCGAATGCGCTGCTGCTTGAGCGGCGAGAGGTACTCGACAAACACCTTGCCGCGGAGGTGATCCATCTCGTGTTGGATGCACACCGCGAGCAGTCCCTGCGCCTCCAGGGTAAAGGCCTTACCCGACGGGTCGTACGCGCGCACGCGTACGCGCTCGGCGCGTTCGACGGTGTCGTAGATGCCCGGCACCGAAAGGCAGCCTTCCTCGATGTCCGATACGCCGGAGGCCTCGACGACCTCGGGATTGACGAGGACGACTGGCGAATCGCGCCGGTCCGAGACATCGACGACGACGATCTGTTTGTGCACATCGACCTGGGTCGCGGCCAATCCGACGCCAGGCGCGGCGTACATGGTTTCGGTCATATCGCTCACCAGCGTGCGCAGCGCGGCGTCGAAGACGGTGACCGGCTGAGCCAGCTTGTGCAGCCGCGCGTCCGGGTAGCGGAGGATATTGAGGATTGCCATGAATCAGTAAATCACTTGCTCATTGAAAGGATTACGTGCAGGATCTCAGGCAGCGCGTAAACCAATGTGCTAAATTTGGGATGCCAGCACTCATTTCAACCCAGCCCGGAAATCTGAGCCACGGAACGGGGGGCCGCATGCGCAGACAGAGCGCGAAGTTTATCACAGTGACCTTTTTGACCCTGCTGGGCCTGGCGGCGGGCGGGGTCTTTGCCCAGGCTCCGAAGTCGCCTCTTGCATTCAAGCCAGACGCCCCGGACCGACATACCGTGGTCAAAGGGGACACGCTGTGGGGCATCGCCGCGCGTTTTACCGACTCACCCTGGCGCTGGCCGGAGCTGTGGAACCTGAACAAGGAGCAGATCCGCAATCCGCACCTGATCTACCCCGGTAACGTGGTCGTCCTGGACCGCGCGCGGGGCCGGTTGGCGCTGGAGACGAACACGGTCAAGCTCTCACCTCGCGTACGTGCGGAGGCCATGGCCAAGGAGGCCATCCCCAGCATTCCACCGAACATCATCGAGCCGTTCCTCAGCCGCCCCTTGGTCATCGAACCTGACGGATTGAGTCAGGCACCCAACATCATTGCCGCCGAGGATGGTCGCGTCATCATCGGCGCGGGCCAGGTTGCTTACGCGCGCGGCATGGAGGGCTCCAAGGAGACGGCATGGATGCTGTATCGACCCGGCGGCGCGCTGGTCGATCCCGAAACCAAGACCACACTCGGCTATGAGGCCATCTTCCTTGGTACCGCGAGAGTGACGCGCGCTGGCGATCCGGCGCGCCTGGTGCTTACGACGGCAACCAGAGAGGTCGGCATCGGCGACCGGCTGGTTCCCGCGGGCGCCCTGCAGATCCTGAACTACGCCCCGCACGCGCCGGCCACCGCGATCAAAGGCCGAGTCATGTCGATCTATGGCGGACTCGGGGCGGTCGGCGAAGCGGGTATGCACGCGGTGGTCACGCTCAACCGTGGCAAAGCCGATGGGCTGACTGCGGGACACGTCCTCGCGATCTATGGCGATGACGTTTTGGTGGTCGATGCCACGCGGGAAAAAAACGCTCCCGATTCGGCGGTCACGGTGCCCGGGGAGCGCAAGGGACTGGTCTTTGTCTTCCGCGTCTTCGACCGCCTTTCCTATGCGCTCGTCACCCAGGCCGACCGTCCGGTGCGAGAGCGCGATCTCGTGCAGACGCCTTAATCCGCGGTAAGCGGGGCCCCGGGTCGGGCGTCTTCCGCCCGCCCTCAACTCATCGTACGCGCATGACGGAGGGCAAGCCCCTCGCCAGTTGGCTAAGGCTCACGCTGGCGCAGGGAATCGCACCCGCCGCGCTGCGCCGATTGCTCGGCGAGTTCGGCTTGCCGGAAAACGTCGTCGCCGCCGGGCGCACACAGCTCGCTCGGTTCCTGCCGCTGCCGGCAATTGACAGCCTGCACTCCAGCACGGTGGCGCAGGCGGTCGAGCACGCGCTGGCGTGGGCCGCGCTGCCGAACCACGCCGTGGTCGCGCTCGGCGATGCCGATTATCCGAAGCTGCTCCTCGACACCGCCGATCCCCCGCCGCTGCTGTATTGCGTGGGCCAGGTGTCTCGGTTCGGCGCACCGGCGCTTGCGGTCGTGGGCAGCCGTAACGCGACGCCCCAGGGCGAGGAGAACGCAGAGCGATTCTCTGCCGACTTCAGCGCGGCCGGACTCACGATCGTCTCCGGCCTCGCGCTCGGCATCGACGCCGCGGCGCACCGCGGCGGGCTTGCCGGCCCCGGTTCGACAATCGCCGTTCTCGGCACCGGAATCGACCGCGTTTATCCACCGCGACATCGACCGCTCGCGCAGCGCATTGCGTCCGAGGGCCTGCTGGTCTCCGAGTTCCCGCTGGGGACGCCAGCACGTCGCGAGAATTTCCCGCGACGCAATCGCATCATCAGCGGACTCGCCCAGGGTTGCCTAGTGATCGAAGCCGCGCTGTCCTCCGGTTCGCTGATCACCGCGCGCGCGGCCGCCGAACAGGGGCGCGAGGTCTTTGCGGTGCCGGGTTCGATCCACTCGCCGCTCGCCAAGGGTTGTCACGCCCTGATCAAGTCAGGCGCCAAGCTGGTGGAGACGGCCGAAGACGTGCTTGTCGAACTGACCGCGTTCCGGCCACAAACGCAGAACGGCGCGCGCGAGCGCGCGCGCAACCCGGCGCCGGGCGCGCAGTCCCCGGATGCGCCGCTGCTGGCGCATCTGGGGTTCGATCCCGTCGATTTCGAGACGCTGCGCACGCGAACGGGCTGGCCGGCGCAGCAGCTCAGCGCGGCGTTGCTGCGCCTGGAGCTGGCGGGCGCGCTGGTCGTGCTGCCCGGCGCGCGATTCCAGCGGCGCACCTGAAGCGCTTCTCGCGGGCCGGCATGCCGCTGGGTTGTCGCGCCGAGCGCTTTGCGGGTATCCTCTGCGGCCTTTCGCATGGGCAAGCGACTCATCATCGCCGAGAAACCTTCGGTGGCGGCGGACATTGCGCGCGCACTCGGCGGATTTTCCCGCAAGGGCGACTATTTCGAGAGCGATCGGTTCGTGCTCTCCTCGGCGGTCGGGCACCTGCTGGAGCTGGCGCTGCCCGAGGCGTTCGAAGTCAAGAAAGGCAAGTGGTCGTTCGCGCGCTTGCCGGTGATCCCGCCGCATTTCGAGCTGGCACCGATCGAGCGCAGCGCGGCGCGCCTGAACGTGCTGCTGCGCCTGATCAAACGCAAGGACATCGACGGTCTGATCAACGCCTGCGACGCCGGACGCGAAGGCGAACTGATCTTCCGCTACCTCGTGCAGCACACCCGCAGCCGCAAGCCGATCGAGCGCCTCTGGTTGCAGTCGATGACCCCGGTGGCGATCCGCGAGGGTTTTGCGCGGCTGCGCCCGGACCGGGAGCTCCTGCCGCTGGCGGATGCCGCCAAGTGCCGCTCCGAAGCCGACTGGCTGGTCGGCATCAACGGCACCCGGGCGATGACCGCATTCAACTCAAGGGAAGGGGGCTTTTATCTGACGACGGTCGGCCGGGTGCAGACGCCGACCCTCGCCATCCTGGTCGAGCGCGAAGAGCGGATTCGCGCCTTTGTGCCGAGGGACTACTGGGAGGTGCACGCTCGCTTCGCGGTCGCCGACGGAGAGTACTCGGGGCGCTGGTTCGACGCCTCGTTCAGGAAAGATGAAGACCTCGAGCGCCGCCCGGAGCGCTTGTGGCGACGTGAGGACGCCGAGGCGATCGCCGCAGCTTGCCGCGGTCAACCCGGCCCGGTGGCCGACGAGACCAAACCCGTTACGCAAGCCTCGCCGCTGCTCTTCGATCTCACCAGCCTGCAACGCGAGGCGAACGCACGCTTCGGCTTCTCCGCGAAGACCACGCTCGCGCTGGCGCAGGCGCTCTACGAAAAGCACAAGGCGCTCACCTATCCGCGGACCGATTCGCGCGCGCTGCCGGAAGACTATCTCGGCACGGTCCGCCGGACGATGGAAGCGCTCGCCGAGGAACGCGCTTACGCGGCGTTGGCGAGCAATGTCCTGGCGGCCGGCTGGGTGAAGCCGAATCGCCGCATCTTCGACAACGCCAAAGTGTCAGACCACTTCGCGATCATTCCGACGCTGCAGGCGCCCCGGCACCTCACCGAAGCCGAGCACAAGCTCTACGACTTCGTCGTGCGCCGGTTTCTCGCCATCTTCCATCCTGCGGCGGAGTACCTGCAGACCACGCGCATCACGCGGGTGGCCGAGCACGGCTTCCGCACCGAGGGGCGCGTGCTCGCGAGCCCGGGCTGGCTCGCCGTGTATGGCCGCGAGGCCGAGGAATCGAGCGCCAACCTGCCCGCGCTCGCGCCGGGCGAAACGGCGCGCGCGCTCGAAGTCGCGGCGCAGCCGAGCCAGACGCGAGCGCCCGCACGCTATACCGAAGCCACGTTGCTGAGCGCAATGGAGGGCGCCGGCAAACTCGTCGAAGACGACGAGCTGCGCGCGGCGATGCAAGCCAAGGGCCTCGGCACTGCGGCCACGCGCGCCGCCATCATCGAGGGCCTGATCCACGAGGAGTACGTGCACCGCGAGGGCCGCGAGCTCGTGCCCACGCCAAAGGCGTTCTCGCTGCTGTTCGCGCTTCACATGCTCGGCACGGTGGAACTCGCCTCGCCCGAACTGACCGGCGAGTGGGAGCACAAGCTCAAGCTCATCGAGCGCGGACAGCTGACGCGGGAGGCCTTCATGGCCCAGATCCGGGAGCTCGTGAGCAAGATCGTAGGCATCATCAAGGACGGTGAAATCCCCGACGTCGTCTATGCCACGGTGGGCGCCCCCTGCCCGAAGTGCGGCGGCACCGTGCAGGAGAACTACCGCAAGTTCCAATGCCAGAAGTGCGACTTCGCGCTGTGGAAAGTGACCTCCGGGCGAGAATGGTCGCCTGACGAGGTCGGCGAACTGATCACCAAGCGCTACGTGGGACCGCTGGCCGGCTTCCGCAGTCGCCTGGGCAAACCCTTCGCAGCGGCGGCGCGACTGACCGATGAGTTCCGCATCGAGTTCGACTTCGGCCGGCCGGCGGACGACGACCAGGCCGAGGCACCGGATTTCAGCGCGCAGCAGCGTCTGGGCGCCTGCCCGAAGTGCGGCGCGCCCGTCTTCGAGCACGGTGCCGCTTACGTGTGCGAAAAGTCGCTCGGCCGCGGTCGAACCTGCGACTTCCGCTCCGGTCGCATGATCCTGCAGCAACCGGTCGAGCGCG
>Ga0194120_10009795_pt1 | contig 12043 bp, 11 predicted proteins | sample TA2MahCa65mmetaG_FD_148642 | JGI IMG/M metagenome (GOLD analysis project Ga0194120, IMG submission 148642) | Freshwater microbial communities from Lake Tanganyika, Tanzania - TA2015019 Mahale Deep Cast 65m | ecosystem: Environmental > Aquatic > Freshwater > Lake | place: Tanzania: Lake... | reverse complement strand
CGAATCGTTCGTTCGCCGACCGATCTCGTCTGGCTGATCGGGCGGATCGTCACCGGCGATGACCCGACCGAGGATACGATCGCCGCAATGGAAGCGCGCCCGAAGGACGCGCCGACGATCGCTGAGGCGTTTTTCAGGAATCTATGCGCTGGCCTGCTCGACAATCCCTATCCGACTGCCGATGCGGGTCTTGTCGCTTGGTTCTCGGTCGCCAAGTTGGTTCCTGGAGGTCAATTCTCCTTCGATGCTCTCGATGAGCCGACGCGCCTCGGTCTTGTCCAAGGATTGGTCGATGGCGTCGCCTTCGTCCTCGAGCGCTCGCGAAGCCAAGTCGCGCGACCTTGGACTCTCAGTTTCGGCCTTGGCCGGTACGGCACGAATTACCTCATTCGCGCGATCACGGCCTATAAGGGCCTGGGCGCGGTCGCACCGGAAGAAGCGCTCTACGCGATGAGCGATTTCGACGCCGATCGGCGGCCGCTCGACGGACGAAGCGACTATGTTCTTCGCTTCGAGCCGGGCGATTTCCCGCCGGTCGATGCCTTTTGGTCGGTGACGCTTTACGACGCCGATCGATTTCTTTTCGCGAATCCGATGGGCCGCTACGCCATCGGCGATCGAACTGCCGGCCTCAAACGCGATCCCGATGGCGGGCTGTCGATCCGGATCGGGCATGGCGCGCCCGACGACAAATCGAATTGGCTCCCGGCGCCGGCGGGTCCCTTCTATCTCGCCATGCGTCTTTATTGCCCGCGCGCCGATATTCGCGGCTGGCGCATTCCGCCGCTGCGAGCGCTGCTTCGCTAGCGGTCGGTCTTCGACGCGAAGCCGCCCAGGAACAATTGATCGAGGCCGGGGTCCAGCAGAAGCTCGGCGGCGGGTTTGTGGAGAACCAAGCGGCCCGATTCGAGCGCGATCGCATCGTCCGCGACCTTGAGCGCGCTCTTGACGTTCTGCTCGACCATCAGGATCGTCGTGCCGCCCTCGACCAGCCGACGCAGAAGCTTGAACACGTCCTGCATGACCAGAGGCGACAGACCGATCGAAGGCTCGTCGATCAACAGGACCTTGGGACGGAGCAGCAATGCGCGGCCGACTTCGAGCTGCTTCTGTTCGCCGCCCGAGAGCGCGGAGGCGGGCGAGCGCAAGCGTTCGCGCACGCGCGGAAAAAGCTCGAGGATCTCGGGAATGCGCTCGCGCGCGGTCTTGAGGCCGAGCGTGACGCCGCCGAGTTCGAGATTTTCGTAGACGCTCAATTGGCCGAAAAGATTTCGCCCCTGGGGGACGAAAGCGACGCCGCGGGCGAGCAGGTCCTTCTGGCTCGCGCCGGCGATGCTCTCATCGTCGAGGCTGATTCGCCCCCGGCGCGGCTTGAGCAAACCGAACAACGTCTTGAGCACGGTCGACTTGCCGGCGCCGTTCGGGCCGATCAGCAAGGTGATGGCGCCGCGCCGCGCTCTGAACGACAGATCGTTCAGGACCATGAAATCCTTGTAGCCGGCGGTGACGCCGTCGAACTCGATCGAGATCGAAGAGGCGCTCACGGTCAATTGCCCAGATAGGCGTCGAGGACGCGTTTGTCGGCACGCACTTCGTCCGGCGTGCCGATGGTCAGGACCTGACCTTCGACCATGACCATGATGCGGTCGCACAGGGTCATAACGAAATCCATATTGTGCTCGATCACCACGAAGGAGCTCCGCCGACCGGACGTCGTCCGGCGATTGAGCGCCTTGAGCAGGCTGCCGATGCTGCCGACCAAGCCGGGATTGACGCCCGCGCAAGGCTCGTCCAGCAAGACGAGATCGGGCTCGCTCATGAAGGCCATGGCGATGTCGACCAGTTTCTGCTGGCCGTAGGAAAGCTCGCCCGCCTTCTTGTCGGCTACATGGCCGATACGGAACTGCTCGAGCAGCGCGTCGGCCCTAGGCCCGAGGCCGGATTCGGTCGGCGCGAACATGCGCCCGACCATGCCGCCGACATGCTCTTGCGCGGCAACCAGCAGATTGTCGCGCACGCTCATCTTGCCGAAGACCTGAAGCGTCTGGAACGTCCGGCCGACGCCGCGCCGATTGAGGGCAAGCGGGCCGAGATCGGTCACGTCCTCGCCTTCGAGTTCGATCCGGCCCTGGTCGGGTCTGATTTGCCCGAGCATGCTGTTGAAAAGCGTCGTCTTGCCCGAGCCGTTCGGCCCGATGACGCCGAAAATCTCGCCGGACCGGACCTCGAAGCTGACGTCCCGCACCGCCTGGATCGCGCCATAAGATTTGCTCAGGCCCGTCACCCTAAGCAGGGGCTCGCCTTCTTGCATTGCCGCGGATCGACGCCGTCTCATGGCCGCTCGCGCGAACGGCGAAAGGCGCGCCAGCGTTCGGGCATGCTCAACAACCCGTCGGGCAACCAGATCATCAGGACGACGACCGCCGTGCCGAAGACGAAAAGATACCAAGAATGAGCGAAGCGCAGCCATTCTGGCAGCAGGACACCGACGGCGGAGCCGAGGACGGGGCCGAAGAAGTAGCCGGGGCCGCCGACCACGACCATCAGATACATCATGATCGATTGGCCGACGGTGAACATCGAGGGATCGATGAATTCGACCTGAGAGGCATAGAGACCGCCGGCGATGCCGGCATAGACCGCGCCGATGGCGAAACTGAAAAGCGTGTAGCTCCGCGTGTCGACGCCGAGACTTTCCGCCCGGACGGGATTGTCGCGGAGCGCCTGAAACGCCTTGCCCCAGGGGCTCCGCAGAAGCGCCCACATCGCGGCGGCGAGGACGAGCGCAGCGACCAGGACGAAATAGTAATAGGAGAGATTGCGGTCGAAGCTGATGCCGCCGAGGCTCGGCCGCGCGATGTTGTTGATGCCAAAATTACCGCCGGTGAATTTCTCCTCGTTGCGCATGACCAGCCAGAGCGCCGTGTTGAAGCCGAGCGTCGCAAAGGCGAGGTAGATGGTCTGCACGCGAAGCGCCGGGAAGCCGATGCCGAGACCGACGACGAAACAGAAGAACGCGCCGAGCGGCAGGCCGATCCAGAAACTGATGCCGGACTTCAGGCAAATCGCGACCGTATAGGCGCCGATGCCGAAGAACGCCGCATGGCCGAGCGACTTCTGACCGGCATAGCCGACGGTCAGATTGAGCCCCATGGTCGCGATGATGAAGACGAGCCAGGTCGTCAGGAGATGAATACCGTAATTCTTGAGGAAAAGCGGCGCGGTCACGAGGACGGCAAGCGCGAGCGCGCCGGCGATTGGCCCAAGCGCCTTCATACCTTGCGCTCCACCTTGTGGCCGAGCAGGCCTTGGGGTCTGAACAGGATGACGATCATGAAAATGATCAGAGCGACCGCGTCCTTGTAGGCGGGCGAGATATAGGCGGCGGCGAGGTTCTCGCAGACGCCGACGATGATGCCGCCGAGGAGCGCGCCGCGGGAATTGTTGAAGCCGCCGATGATCGCGGCGAAGAACGCCTTGGTGCCAAGCGATTCGCCCATGTCGAATTTCGCAAGATAAGTGGGCGTGACCAGAAGCGCGGCCGCCGCGGCCAGAACGGCGTTGATCGCGAAGGTGTAGAAGATCATGCGCGGCACGTCGATGCCGAGCACGGTGGCGCTTTCGGCGTTCTGCGCGACCGCTTGCATGGCGCGGCCGGTCACCGTCTTGGCGAGAAAGGCCTGGGTCGCAAGCACGAGAGCGAGGGCGAAGAGGAAGGTGCCGATATCCGTGCCCGAGAGGACGACGCCGGCCACTTCGAAGATCTTGTCGGGAAAGACCAGCGGGAAAGGATGCGGTTCGGCGCTGTAACCCGCGCGCACGCCATTGCGCATGGCGATCGACAGCCCGATGGTCGCCACGACGATCGGCATCATGCCGTGTCGAAACAGCGGATCGACCAGGCCGCGCTTGAACAACCAGCCGAGAACCGCGACCGAGAAGAGGATGGTCACGGCAAAAGCGAGCGCGAGCGGCAGACCGGCCGCCAAGGCGATCACCATGGCGAAGGCCGGCAGCATGACAAACTCGCCTTGGGCGAAATTGATGGTGCTCGAAGCCTGCCACAGCAACGTGAAGCCGAGCGCCGCCAGAGCATAGATGCTGCCCGTGGCCATGCCGCTGAAGGCGAGCTGCAGGAAATCCGTCATCGCCTACGCTCCGGACCCGAGGACATGGCAGTGGCCATCGATCTTGGGAAAATCCGAGGCGAACAAGACGTCGTCGCCTAGAAGGTCGCGTGCACCGCCGCCCGAAGCTCGGGCGTGATCTCGGGCATGACGCCGAACCAGGCCTTGAAGGCCGGACGCGCCTGATTGAGCAACATGCCGAGACCATTGACGGTACGGTGGCCGCGAAGCCGCGCGTCTCTCAAAAGCGGCGTCTCGAGCGGGATGTAGATCGCGTCCGACACCATGGCGCTCTTGGGCAGGGCATCGAGCCGCAGATCAAGCGCCGGCTGGTCATGCATGCCCTGGGTCGTCGAATTGACCAACAGGAGCGCGCCTGCCATCGCCTCGTTCCGCTCGGCCCAGGGTAGCGCCCTGACGCGCGGGCCGAATTCGGCGGCGAGCGCCTGGGCCTTTTCGAGCGTGCGATTGGCGATGCGGATTTCGGGCGCGCCTTCATCGAGCAGGCCGACGACGATCGCCCGCGCCGCGCCGCCTGCGCCCAAGATCAAGGCCGGACCCGCATCGCCCCGCCAAGCGGGATCGGCGTCCCTCAGCGACTGGATATAGCCGATACCGTCATTGTTCGCGCCGAGAAGCCGTCCATCGGCCTGAACGACGATGGTGTTGATCGCGGCGATACGCTTGGCCGATGGATGAAGTTCATCCATCAGCTTCATGGCGTTGATCTTGTGGGGCACGGTGATGTTGCAGCCGGCGAAGCCCAATGCCGGCAGAGCGCGGATCGCCAATTCGAGATTTTCGGGCCGCACCGGCAAGAGCACGTAAGCTCCCTTCAAGCCATGGCGCGCGATCCAATGCCCATGGATCACCGGCGAGCGCGAATGGGCGACCGGCCAACCCATCACGCCGGCCAAAACGAAATGAGCTTGCGTCATTTCGACTGCGTCGCCCCCGCGCCCTCGGCTTCGCCGCTCAGCGCTTGTTGAGCGGCGGCAAAGTCTCGACGACGACGGTCTTACCCGCCTTGACCTCGACCATGAAGCTTTCGCGATCGAGATCGCCCTTGTCGTCGAAGCACACGTCCATCAACACGCCCGGGTGCTGCTTGGCCGAGAAGCAGTTGTTGCGAATGGCGGCAGCCACCGCCTTGCGGTCGAGCTTGCCGGCCTTTTCGATCGCGGCCTTGAGGACATGGACCCCGGTATAACCCTTGACGCCGTTATGGTCCGAGACCGTGTTGAAGGCCGCTTGGAAACGCTTGCCGAAATCCTGGAGTTGCGGCGCCTCGACGGTGAGACCGACATGCGCGACCGCGCCGTTCGCCGCCTCGCCGGCGAGTTCGACGACCTTGGCGCTGGTCAGCACCGTTTCGCCGATGATCGGCGCACGCCAAGCCTGTTTGCGGAGTTCGCGAAGAAGCCGCGCCGCCTCTTCCTCGTTGGTATAGACGAAGAGCGCGTCCGCGCCCGACTGCTTGGCCTGGATGACCGCGGCCGAGAAGTCGATCTGACCCGATTCGGTCGAGATTTCCGCGACGATCTTGGTCGGCGAATTGGCCAGGAGGTCCTTGAGCGTCGCCTGGCCGCCCTTGCCGAAGTCGTTGTTGACGTAGATCACCGCGATCTTCGTGAACTTGCCGGTGATGTAGCGCGCGACTTTCGGGAACGAAATCGTCTGGCCGAAAGAGGTGCGGAAGACGTAGGGGTTGCCCTGTTGCACGATCGAGGCCGCCTCGCCGCCGGTGAAATTCGGCACCTCGGCCCTGCGGCTTTCCGCCATCGAGACCATGATCGAACCCGAGAAGACCGGCCCGAAAATGGCGAAGACATCGTTATCGACCGCCTTCTGGGTCAAGCCCTTGGCGACGCCCGGATTGGTCTGGGTGTCCTCGGTCGTGAAGGCGATGCGCCGGCCCATGATGCCGCCCGCGGCGTTGATTTCCTTGATCGCCATCTCGACGCCGTTCTTGAACATCGTGCCCGCCGTGGTGCCGGCACCGGAAAGTTCGACGATATTGGCGATCTTGATGTCCTGCGCCTGGGCCGCGCCAAGACCGAGACCCGCGGTCATGAGACAGGCGGCAACGAATTGAGCGAAACTGCGCATTTGCATGGGAACCTCCCCGATGTTTTGTTTTTGTCGCGGGGTAGATTAGTTACCCGAACCGCCGATTTCACCTGGAATTTAGGGGCGCATCATCCGCGGCGACTGGCCGCCATGGTGGACGCACCGGTCCGCGCGCTATCCGAACAACGCCAACGGCGCGACACCGGTCGCGTCGGGACAAAGCTCGGCGAGAGCCGACGGGCTATCGACGCCGAAATGCCCGGCGGCAATGCCCTTATAGAGCGCGCGGACATCGAGCGTCGGCTTGAGGTCTCGGCCCTCGTGCTGTTGCGCGCGCGCGAGGCCCGGCCAATCGGCCAACACCCGCCCGCCCCGCACATTGCCGCCCAGGAGAAAGGCCGCGCCGGCCGTCCCGTGATCGGTTCCGCCCGCGCCGTTCGGCCGAACGGTGCGACCGAATTCGCTGACGGCGAGAACGGCGGTGTTTCGCCAAACGCCCGCCAGCCCGTCGGCAAGCGCTGCCAGCATGGCCGCCAGAGTCTCGGCCTGTCGCTGAAACCGATTGATTTGCGCCGAATGAGTATCCCAGCCGTTCTGTTCGAGCACCGCGATGCGCGGGCCCCCGGGCGCGGCCAAGCGCTCGGCCGCGAGCTTCGCGAGCGCGATGTCGGCCTCCCCGCCCCGATACGCATTCGCCGTTCCGGCCATGCGGGGTCCGGCCTCGCCCGCCGCCAGCGCCGGACCGAGAACCGGATCGTCGTTCCAAAGAAGCGTCGCGCGCTCGATAAAGGCGCTGGAGACGGCGATCGGCAGCGGCGTTTGCGCCGAACCGACGCGAGTCGGTCCTCGCAGCGCGTAAGGCACGGACGCGCCGAGCGCGATCGCCGGCAGCCGATCGCCGCTCCCCGGAAGCAATCCGGCCAATCGATTGACCCAGCCGGTCGACGCCGAATTCGGCGCAACGACCCCGCTTTCCAGAACGTCCTGGCCTTCGAAATGCGAGCGCCCGCGATGGGAGGTCGCCAGCGCGTGGATCGGCGTCATGTGGCCGTTCCGCCAATGACGCTCCAGCGGCGCGAGCGCCGGATGCAGCGCGAAAAATCCGTCCAAGGGACGGGCACCGCCCACGATTTCGGCGAAGGCGCGTCGTTCGCGAACGAAATCCGGATCGCCCACCGGTGCGAGGGCCGAGAGGCCGTCCATGCCGCCCCTGAGAATCAGCAATACGAACCGCTGCTCGGTTTCGGCCCGGGCAAAGACCACGCGAGACAGCGCGGCCCCGCCGATCGTCGCGGCGCCTCCCTTGAGAATTTCTCGCCGGGTCGAGGCCATGCCTATCGCCATTGAAATTCCGGCGAGGCCAACAGCATGGCGAACGCATCGGCGGCGCTCTCGGCGCCCAGAACGGCGCGGCGCGTGGCCGGCCCGGCGGTCTCTCCAAGCGCCGCGTCGAGCAACCCGGCCGGAGAGAGTTGCGGCGGCAAGCGCCGGGTCAGGGCGTAGGCCAGGTCGAGGCGTTGACGAAGCGCGTCCGACGCCAGCCAAGCCTCGGCCCGGTCCGGCCATCCGGCCGGGGACGGCGCGCCGAAAGGCGCTTGCCCCAGGGCCTGAAGTATCCGCCACACCGGTCCCGGTTGAACATCGAGGTCGAGGAGCCGCGCCGCCGCAATCAGCCACTCCCGGGGCGTTCGCAGTTTTCGCGACGCGGGATCGTCGCGCCACGCCTCGGGCAAGGCGATCAGCGTTTCCGCGAGCCGAAGCAAATCGCCGCCGCTGTCGAGATACGCGCGCTCCAGCGTCGCGACCGCGTCCTCGGGCGGATCGTCCGCGATGAAGTGCCGCGCGAGCTTGAGCGCGAGACGGCGCGCCGTCGCCGGATGGGCGGCCAGCATCGCGAGCGCCGCCTCGCCTTGCGCCGCGTCCGGTTGTCCGAAAATCCGCCCGAGAAGAGTCGGCGTTCCCGGTTCGTGGCGCTGCGCGATGAAGCAGAAATGGCCGGGCTTGCAGCCGTCGATCGCGGTCCGCCCGAAGGTCCAGCCGGTGAGAATTCGCGCAAGCGCGACCACGTCGTCCTGGGTGTAGCCCGACTCCCGCCCGACGGTGTGGAGCTCCAGGATCTCGCGCGCATGGTTCTCGGTCATGCCGACGGGGAAGCGCGCCGCGACGGGCGACGACATCCCGACCGAGTTCGCGTTGTCGAGATAAATAAGCATCGCGGGATGGCGCGCGGTCGCGAGCAGCATGTCGCCGAAGCGGCCGAACAGATGGGGCCGGAGCGCCTCGCGCTCGAAGCCGCCCGCCGTCGCGCCGAGGATCGGCAGCCGCGCGCCCACGGTGAAATGATTGGCCCAAAACATCGCCCATCGCTCGACGAAGGGGGCCTCCGTCGCGACTTGCGCGCGAAACAGCGCGGCCGCCTCGGCAAGCGCCGCCGGACGGAAACGCTCGCGCGCCATCGTTTCGTTCACGACGTCGAGATCGCCGCCCTCCGCCGCGATGCGGGCGCGAAAGAGCGCCTCGGTGTGATCCGTCGCAAAAGGCATGGCCCGAAGCGGCGCGGGCGGCACGGCGCCGGAGACCGCGTCCGCGATTTGCGCGCGGAGCCAGCCGCGCGGATCGGCGGCGATCGCCGGAACCTCGGCGGGACGCGCGCCGAGCCCGAAGCGATTGGCGGCGATGACGGCGGCGCGGGACAGCAGCAAATCCGGCGGCCGGCTCAGGTGCCGATGACGCCGCCATCGCGCCGCCGGATCACCACCGTGGCCGATCGCGGCCGTCCACCGGGCTGATAGTCGGGCCAGTTGGAAAAGCGTGACGGGTCGTTGGGATCGCTGCGGTCGGAGGGGGTTTCCCCCGGGTGCTGAATGTTGATGAACATCGTCCGCCCATCGGCCGACCAGTCGACGCCAGTGACTTCGCAGTTGGTGGGCGCGGTCAGGAAGCGGCGGAATTCGCCTGTGCGCACATCGCAGGCCAGCATCTGGTTGTTGCCGATGCGCTCGAATTCGCCCTTGTACATCTGGGACGCGTGGGCATCGGTCTGAACCCAGAGCACGCCGCGGCGGTCAAAGGCAATGCCATCGGCGCAGCCGAAGATGTCTCCGCGGATATTGCCCTTGGCCTCGGGGCGACTATTGGCCGGGTCGCCGGCCAGCACCAGATGGTTCCAGACAAATCCCATGCCGTCGAAATCACCGTCTTCCTTCCAGCGGATGATTTGCCCCATGGTGTTGTTGGCCCGCGGATTGGCCGCGTCGATGCCGGGGCGGTCCTTGCCGCCGCGGTTGCTGTTGTTGGTCAGGGTGCAGTACACCCAGCCGTCTTTGGGGTCGATCGCCAGCCACTCCGGGCGGTCCATTTTGGTGGCGCCCACCGCGTCGCTGGCCTGACGCGCCTTGATCAGCACTTCGGCCTGATCGGCAAATCCGTTGGCCGCCGTCAGCGGGCCCTGGCCGTGCACCAGCGCAATCCAGCGCCCACGGCCATCGGCGTCGAAACGCGCCACATAGAGCGTGCCGTGGTCGAGCAAGTCGCGGTTGGCTTGGGCCGCCGTCAGGCCGTTGCCGGCGGGCCGGATGCGGTCTCGGCTGACAAACCTGTAGATGTACTCGAACTGTGCATCCTCGCCCGAATAGACCACGGCCCGTCCATCGCGAGTCACGCCCACCCAGGCGCCCTCGTGGGCGGCGCGGCCCAGGGCCGTGCGCTTGACGGGTGTGCTGGTGGGGTCCATCGGGTCGAGTTCGACCACCCAGCCAAAGCTGTTCGGCTCGTTGGGATGCTTGACCGCATCGAAGCGCTCCTCATGCGCATGCCACTGGTAGCCTCGCCCGCGCGCGCGAAGGCCCCAGCGTTGCTCATGGGGGCTGGGACGCTCCGGGCCATTGAAATAGAAGGCGAAGTTTTCCTCGCCCGACAAGTAGGTGCCCCAGGGGGTGATGGCGCTGGCGCAGTTGTTGAGGGTGCCCAGCACGCGCCGCCCCCCGGGGTCGGCCGCGGTGCGCATCATGGAGTGACCGGCTGCGGGTCCGCCCACATCGAACGGCGTGAACAGGGTGACGCGGCGGGCGAAGCGCGAGGGCCTGACCATGGACCAGCGGCCGTCTTTCATTTCGACCTCGATGACCGAGAGGCCATGCGCGTTCATGCTTTTGTGCGCTTTTGTGCGCCTTTTCGGCGGTCCAGCCCGTCATGCCGCCCACATGCAGCAGGCCGTCGTCGGTGTACTCGTGGTTCATGGCAAGCAAGCCACGGCTTCGGCCATCACCGAGCGGGAAAAAAACCAGGCCATCATGGTGCATTCCCATCTGGACGGCCTGCTCCTGCGCCGTGTTGGAGGCGTCCATCCGGAAGGCCGGCATCTGGCCTGCAATGCCGACAGGCTCGCCCCAGGCAGCAATCACCTGGGCGGTGTAGCCCTCGGGCACCGCCAGTTGATCGCCAAGGCCAGGGGGGATTGGCTTGAAACCCAGCGAGGGTCCAGTGGACAGCAGATCGCGCACCGAGGCGCAGCCGCCCAGCATGGTCATCAAGGAGGCCGCCGCGCCACCCCGCAACACGGTCCGGCGAGATGGGTCGGAGACTTCATGGATGGTGGGGTTGCCACTGCGGTTGCTGTCCTCCATTGAAGCGAAATCCTTGGCCATCTTGACTCCTTGAACATGGAACATGTTCGTCGAAAGGACGGCCACACACCGATGCGGCGCTGTCCAAGCACAACTTAACAAGAAATCAGCGCGCGGTGTAGGCTTGCAAACCCTACCCTGGGCTGTCGCCCGAGCGACCGCAGCGCGGGCGGGCGCTCGAAAGCCATTGCGGCGCAGGAAGCCGCGACGCGGCTTGCGTGGCTGCATCGAGCGCGCAGCACCCAGTCAGCGAGCGAATGATCAATCCACCAGGCCGGCTTGCGGCGACGATCATCGGCGCTTTTCGGCGAGGGACGCCGCGACTTCGCCGGCCGCGATGACATAGCTTGCGTCGCGGTGAACCAACATGGCGCTGGCTGCGCCGTCGAGAAGCACAAGGATCTTCTTCGCGACGGTCTTGGCGTCGCGCAAGCCTTCGGCCCGAAGAGCGTCCACCATCCAACCTTCGAATCGCTTCTTGTGATTTGCCCCGGCCTTGACCGCGGGATGACCGGGCGTGCTCGCCAATTCCGCGGTCGTGCGCATGAACCCACAGGCAGTACACGGTGCCGCTTGACTGATTCCGTTCGGTCGGCGATGCCGATGGGTCCATTTTGCGGACCGCCCCTTTCGCATGGGCCAGCGTGAGATAGGATCGGCACGCCGGAAGACGGCGTGCATGACGGGCAGCATTGTTCGTCCTGCCTCTGTTCCGGTCGAGGTCTGGGCGATGACGGCGATATTGCTTCCCTGGCTCAAACTGGCCATTTGCGGATTGCTGATCGGCATCGCCGGGTCAGTGCTCACTCGCCATGCCGATGTCATCGCGCGCCTGACGGGGCTTTCGCGATCATGGATCGGACTTGTTCTGCTGGCTACCGCGACTTCATTGCCGGAGCTGTTCGCCGGTATAAGTGCGGTTGCTGCCGCAGATGCGCCGAATATCGCCGTCGGTAATGCTCTCGGAAGCTGCGTGTTCAATCTGGCGATGCTCGCACTACTCGACGAATTGAGCCGTAAGGAGCCATTGTATCGCAGCATCGATCAAGGGCATCTTCTCGGCGCTGGCTTTGGCGTGATCATGATCGGGTCCGCTGGCGCATTCCTGTTACTAAGAGCCCAACCGGAAACTTCTTGAATCTAGGGAATCGGATGTGATTCGTTACGAGGCACCCGAATTGGAGAGGGAGGGTGCCCGATGTGGAAACCGGAACATCGCCG
>Ga0194120_10009792_pt1 | contig 12045 bp, 16 predicted proteins | sample TA2MahCa65mmetaG_FD_148642 | JGI IMG/M metagenome (GOLD analysis project Ga0194120, IMG submission 148642) | Freshwater microbial communities from Lake Tanganyika, Tanzania - TA2015019 Mahale Deep Cast 65m | ecosystem: Environmental > Aquatic > Freshwater > Lake | place: Tanzania: Lake... | reverse complement strand
GTGTTTCCGGCTCCTCGATCCGTGCGTTGCTGTGGATTACGGTTCGATGGTTCGATGGTCCGAAGTCGTTCAATCAGACAATGATTGATTCTCGGTAGCCTATCTATAGGACGGACTTTGTGTGTGTCCTATCCATCAGGGTGGGGTCAAATACCATGGGCATCAAAGACAATCTGGTCAAGTTGGGCGCGACGAATCCAGGGCTTCGTCCGCATATCCGTCCGTTGTTGAAAGAATCCGCGATGGATTTGGTAGCGGAACCTCGCTATCGGGACTACGTTCGCCGATTCAAGGGGCCCGGGTCTCCCATGAAGAAGGAAGATTGGGAAGCCAAGGTCTTTGGCAAGCCCGAGGGGAACGAAGCCCCCAAGTCGAAGAAGAATTGGGCTCCGAAGGTCAAGGAAGTGATGGATAAGCACGGCTTGGCGGATGCGGATGCCGATGAGGTGAAGGCGTTCAAGGCGGACAAGCCTTCAAGTGGTAGTAAGTTATCACCACAGCAGTTGATGCAAAGGTTTTTGCAAAAGGCAAAGCCTGAGACTCGCGAACGAATGGAAGGGGTGACCCCTGGTGACTTCATGAAGATGCTTGGGGCTATTATGGATGAAGATGAAGGAGGGAAAGTGGCGTCTTTCAACATGTATGCGTCTTTGGTTCAACTTGGTGTGACGAACCCAGAGCTTCGTCCGCACATCCGTTCGATTTTGGCCGGGTGTGAAAAGCTTCCCGAAGGTGGGATGCGGGACAACTGCGAAAAGAAGCAGGAAGAAGGGGATGGTAAGAAGGAGGCTTCCCGATCCAAGTCGGCGGCTTTCGTCAATCGTTTGCCCATGTCTTATCGTATGTGGGCCGATCGGGTGATTGGTGTTTTGAACAAGAATGGGGATCCTGGTGATTTACGGGATTTGAGCTTTTCATTCTGCGTGTACTTGTTGTCGGTAACTCACCCGGATCTAGCAGTACGGGTCGACCGTATCCTAGCTCCGTTCCGGCATAAGCCTGTGTTGGACGACGTGGGCGATATGTGATTGTGCCTGGTTAGCCTGGTACATCCTTATCGCATGAAGTTCCTAGTGCCATCCGCAGGAATCCTAAAAATTCATCCCATGAATCCAGGTCGCAGGATCCTTTGGCGGCATTAGCGCCCCAACATGCCAGGACACAGTTCGATATGACATAACCACGCCGGTTGTCTATGCGATCGATGGTCGGGATCATAGGATTTCTCGGTCCCACGTCATCCCGCCATTGCATAGGAACTTTGAACCAGTAGCAAAGTCCGGCTTGTTTGTTGAATAGGCCCACCACATCTTCTGGCGTCAGATCAAAAGGGATTCCTTTTTTTGCCGCACGGTATTGGGCGTTCATCACCATTATGTGCACCCATTTTGGTATTGGTTGATTCATTTGACAATCATCGGGTATATGGGCATGTCGTGAACCCTTTTAGGGGTCTGGTGCTATATGGGTTTACTTCCTCCGTTCGGTGTGTAGATTGTCTGTGGGACACGGATGATGTCCCACAGGGAGCGACGATGGACACCCGTCTTGATTGTTTGATCCAGTTCACGAGGGGGAATCCCGTTGAGATCGGGGATCATCGGTGGGTTCCCGTCGCTCATGGAGTTGTTGCCCACTTCTATCGTGGTCGGGAACCCGTCGAGAAGGACATCGTGGATGCCGCCAAGGAAGCGGGCCCGATCATTGACTGGCATGTCCATTGGGGTCAGAATGGATGAATGGGATCAGATTCTGAATGGGTTGGTGTGTGGTTACTGTGCGGGCACCAACATGGTGGCCGTCGAAGTTCGTGGGCTGTATGATGGGGCTCTGTTTTGGAAGTGCTCTGACTGTGGCGGGACGCAGCATCGGTGGCCACTTACAGATGTAGTCATGCATGCCAAGGCTGATCCTTACATTCATGGGCCGACAAAACGTCTGGATGATTAGGGCCTAATCCCCGGCACAAGGGGGAATCGGCAGGCGACCAAAGAACTCTATCCTTCCCCCGTTTGCCATGCTTTAAGGCACGTTCCGCTTTCATTGCTTCGGACTGCCCGCAGTAGGGGCCGAAAATCGCCATCATTTTCCATGGTCTATGCTTAGCCGTATATTTTCCTCCTCCGACGACTTCACCATTATGTTCGCGTAGGCGGCGGAGGGGGTCAGTGGAAGCTCCGACGTAATGAAATCCTGGCAGTTGTTTCCCTGTTTTGCCAAATCGGACTTCTAAGGACTGGATGACGTAGATAAACCAGGTTCTGGTGTCGGGTGGTTTACTAGGATCGCGGAATCGTCTGGTCATTTAGTCCTTCTGATTGAAGGATGCCACAACAACTCGGGCCCCTTCAGGGATATCACGGATGCGAAAGTTGTGTTCGATTCCTGTCCCATCCCTGCGTTCTACGTCACGACGATCTCTGGCATACCGATTGATGATGCGTCCCATTTGATCGTCTCGGGTGGCGGATTGCATTCTGGTGAGGATGCGAAGTTGATCGTCGTTTAGTTCCTTGTGGCAGTCTTCGTCCACTTCTTTCCAAGCATCAATCAGTTCAATGATGCGACCCGTCGGCAGAATGATGTTGACACCTTCATCGTAGGATACGGCGACGAGACCAGAACGATTGCGGAAGTAGTACAGTGGAATGGACATTCATGCCTCAAGGATCTTCTTCAATTTGTCTCGGAATTCACTTGCTTCACGGCCTTGTAAACCAGAAGCCGAAACGATCAAATCTGGATCGTGGGGCTTCAATACGGAAGCCAGGCCTTTCAATTCCATAGCAGATAATTGAACGGATTTCAAGGTGTAGTCTTCAAAGGCTTCCCATGCATTGGGAACCCAGACTTTGACGATCTGTGCAATGGTTTTGGCATATTGACGGATTTCTTGCTGGGCATGGGGGTCCATTCGGAGGGCCAAGAAGTGCAGCAGGTTGTGCAGATCCATCGTCCACACTTTGGCGGTGTAGACATTTACAGGGAGTAGGCAACGCGCCAGTTCACGAGTTACCCCGGAATCCAAAGCACATTCATAGGAGGCGTATGCATCAGCACATGTTTGACGGAGATCCTGGATGTATGTAGCTACTGTATCATCAGGAAGTTCATGCTCGCGTCCTTGTTTGTTGGTAGTGCTTTGGGCTTGAACAGATGACGGTTCAGGGATGTAGAACTCGTTGGGTAGGATGCTGTACCTGGCTGACATCTCATTTAAGCTAGCCATCCTGTGCCTGACCCACTGACGTTCAACGAAAATCGGCAACTTCACCTCTAGTTTGATTCTGGCTTGCTCAAAAGGGGAAGTGTGCTTGGAACGCATTAAGTAACGGAGCAATCCACGATCATCTTTGGTTCTAGTGGTGCCTAAAGCGTAGGATACCCTAGCGGCCTGGACGATGGCATCATCGTCTCCCATGACATCTACAAGCATAACGTAGCCGTGGTCAAGAACTCGGATGGGCGTGGAGAATTGTTCAAGGTGTTTTGGGAGCATGTTTATACCTGGATTTGTTTGATCAACTCGGGACCCTGGTGTTGTCGATTCTCTGAGTCCATTTGTCCATCTATACTTACCATACCGTAGATAGGTGCGTACTGATGATGGGGGTTATGAAATGATCAAGTATTCTGACCTGGCAATGAAGATCCTGTCAGCGTTGACCCTACCGCTTATTGGTTGGGGTTTCCATTTGTCTACGCAAGTGGCGGTACTTGAGTCCAAGATCGCGGACTATGATGACCACACTGTTAAAATCGTGGCAGTTCAGGATCGCATGACCCGGGCCGAGACCCAAATCGTACAAATACGTAATGATGTTGGGGTTGCGCTCGGTCAACAAGCTGCTATCAGCCAGAATGCTCAGGTCGTTGCTGTGCTTCAGGAGAAACTAAATGCAATCGTTAGCAATCTCAATGAGATCAAGGATCTTCTCAAGCGCCCTGTTCATGGTGGGAACCTTTGAAATTATTGGGTGTGAAAAAGGTGATCCCGGGGCATCTTCAGCGGTGCGAAATGAAATGGAAAAGACCTTGGCGGAGGATGTTACTACTCCCGCGGCGGTTCCTTTTCGCGACCGGAATCATGATAGTGATGGCGTGGTAGAAATGAAACCTGTGGTAGTGGCGCAACCGGTGACAGTGGCACATGACGTACAACAGTCTGTGGTTAGTCAGCAGGTTAGGGTTATCAAGCAGCATCAGGAAGCCGTAGATAGAGTGGATGCAGACATTCGGGCTATTCAGCGGGAGATGAAGCAACGGAGGGCAGTTGATTTGGAATCTTTAGCAAAGCGGCGTCATTGGGCAACCAAGCCCCAAAGGGGGAATAGCTTGTATGGGGAATGGGAAGAAGCCAGGTTGAAGAAAATGGATTTTGCCGAGCCCCTCGGAGGGCCATAATGAGTAACCCCCTGGTTCGGGTATATGAGTATATGGATGATGAGGGAACGGTTTACTGGTCATTTACGAGGCGACCAGGTACTGTTTCTCCGCCGATTCGTTTAGTACTTCAAGATCGGAAGGGTACAATGTTGGGGCAGTTTCTAGTGAAGCTGCGAAAGCAAGGGTTGGCCCTGCTTTATCCGTTCAACAAATTCTCGTCATGTGTGACGAAGGTAAATGGGGGATATTAATGAAGGAAACGATTGACGCACCTCCTGAAGTTGCTGGTATGGAATCACGGAATGAAGACCCGTCAGTTCTTGGGACATTGAATGAAGCTGAAAACATGGCTTTAGTTCAGTTACGTCGTCAAGGGCAACAAACGCAGATGCAGATTGGGGAACTTGAAATTCATAAAGCTCGTCTGTTAGGCAACATGGCGGATTTGGAGACTCAAGCCCAACGGATTTTGGTAGAAGCTGGGAAGCGGCTGGGGATTACTGATGGCACTCCGTGGAATGTATCCCCGGACGGCACGGTCCGTATTGTTCCGGGTGGTAGGCCCAAATGACGCAAGGGTGGGATCCCGTTGCCGGAACAATGCCACGCCCGCCCATGAATGGGCAGGTGATGTCTACGTTTACGGTTGGGGTCATAGACATCCGATGGGACGATCCGAGGTTGATCGCGTCTAATTCCCAATTCACAGTAGCGGGAGTCAATGTTTACCGATCGGATACGTCCGATCGTGGCCCCTACTACCGTTTGAATGACTTTCCAGTAGGCGGGAATTTTTGGCGAGACTACACCCAAAATGTTCCAGTGCGGGAAGTGGTAGATTGGGATACATCATGGCAGCACAAAGGGGATAAGGCGAATGACCGTCGGTGGACATTTCGTACCAAGAATCCCATTGTCAAGAAGATATCGCACGCCCCCTACCACAAGGCAACTTTCGCTAATTCTATCCATGACGTGACTTTGTACATTGACGGTGTTGAAGTTCCGGTGAGTGAAGTCTTTGGTCCGACTGGTGAAGTTACGTTGATCAACCAACCTGCGTGGAACCAAGCGACGGAGAATTTCGACGCGGCAGCCATACCGACCAAGGATTCCGTAGTTGAAATCGTCTATTACGTCAACCGCAATTTTGTGTCGTCTACCTTTGGTAAGGATCTGCATTACCGGTTGGCTACGGTGGTCGTGGATTCATCCACCCCATCCGGGTACCGGGAAACGGAACTAAGCTATTGTGAACCTCTTGCCTTGATGGCGGTTGAAACTCTGGATTACATATGGCGGGAAGCTATTCGACGTAACCATTGGGTTCTTCAACAAGGAGGGGAACGGGTCAATGTGTTCGTTCGCAAGGTGTCTGGCATTCCTTGTACGTGCAAGTTAGACCCCAAGTTGTTGGAGTACTCTCAACAACCATCACAAAGGTGCTCAGACTGTTTTGGGACAGGTTTTGTAGGTGGGTATGAAGGTCCGTATTCGACTATAATTGCACCTGACGATGCGGACAGGAGGCATTCTCAGCAGCCTACAGGTCGCAAGCAAGAACACACTTATGAAGTGTGGACGGTGCCTTCTCCCATCGTTACCCAGCGGGATTTTGTGGTTAAGCAAACCAATGAACGATATTCCATTGGTCCTGTGCGCCGCCCGTCAAACCGTGGGAACGTGCTGCAACAGCACTTCACCATATCTGCCATGGATGATTCTGACATCCGTTATCAAGTGCCAATTGATGGCATTACGGATTACACGTATCCTCAAACGCGGTACTCGGCCCCATATCGTCCTCCGATGCCTCAGGATGGCGACTTACCTATTGCTCCGCCTTTCGTGTCTGGGCCGGATCCCGTTGCACCTCCGTACCCAGAAGGCACCCCAGACAAGCAGATTCCGATGATTACGCAAAAGGACGGGTGGCCAGACGAAAAACAACCGAGGGGGCGGTCCCCTGTATGGGATAACATCAATAAAGGCATCCTTTGGCCCATCCTGATTCCTTTGGCCTGGGGGGCGTCCCACGGAATTTCTTGGATTGCGTGAAGTGAATGGCGATTAGCGGCATTGGGAAAACCGCAACCAATATGCGGTCACGGGCCGTGGTCATCCACACGATTCGCGGGAAACAGTGGGCTTTGCTGGCTGGTATAGAACTTCATACCAAGACTTTGCAAGCTATGGGCCGGTGCATGGTAGCTACTTTGAAGCGGGAATCCTCTAAGTATATGACCCGTATCGGGTGGTCAGGCAGAGACCCAATGGGAGGGCCACCTTTATGGGATTCTTTTTCTTTCCGGTTAGATGAGGATGACGTTCAAATCAGGTCCAGTTTCTATGGAATGCGGGAACTTGCTCATGGTTCTATCCCGTCACGGAAGATGACATGGTTGACTCAGGAATATAAGGATCGCAACCCGGGCAAGTTCAAACAAACCGGTAGAGAACGTAAGTCCAACAAGGGTGGATCTGATCAGGGGCCTTTGATCGTTCCGATCATGGTCAATGGTGCGGTAGAGTTTCGGATGGCCCCATTGAAGTTGGCTGATGCATGGGTTCACCCGGGGATTGCAAAATTTACTTTCTTTGAAACTGCTATCCGCAAGGGGCGCAAGGCGTGCATCGATATCGTCAAAGCAAAGATGGGATGAATTATGCAAGAAGCACGCATCACATGTAATTGTGCGAACATCGTTATCGCGGATTTGGGCTTGCGGATGACCAAAGGTGCCGTGGCCTTTGTCGATGAGGGTGTTGCACGTAAGTCTAAGGATTTGCTGCATGCAGCTCGTGTTGGAGGTGTGGATGTCCATTTTGTCACACGGGCACAGGTGATTCGCCAGTCTAAAGAAGTGGCGATTGGGCGCCCACGGAGAGAACTCCCAAATCTGGTCGCACGAGTGTCGCCCCTTACGCCAATTGACCCCGCCCCCGTTCCTGTCCATCCAGACCTGAGGATTGTCGATGACAATCTTAGTGCCCCCAGTGCCGTCTTTGATGATCCGAACCCTATAGTGTCATCTAACCAGGCAACCAAAACCAGAAAGAAAAAAGGTCAATAAATCCATGTACTTCAGATTGGCCGAAGCACTAAAAAGGCGAATGATCTTCGAACTGAGGAAGTACTGGCAATACCATCCTCGGTACCCTGACTTGGTGGACCACATTCAAGGTAAGTATTCGTTCAGGGAACGCCCGTCGTTTGGCATCATCTGCAAGACATCAGGTGGCAATCGGGTGGACATGTCTGCGGACAACTACATGGGGGTCATCGAGAGCTACGTTTACTTGACCAAGGTTCAGAACTTCCCTGGTGTGGCGGTGGAATGGGTTCGGGAAGATTCTGTAGCCATCCAAAACAACAACGGTGCGTTTCCGTCTCCTGCGGGAATTTACTTCATTGTCATTGATGACGATAACGATGAGTTGTTCTATGTGGATCGGTTGTATGACGTGTATCGTGAACAGGTCATGATGACTTCCGCGACGGAAGCCACGTTGGCTCACCCTCCGTTGGAAGGGACTACACGCTTATACGAGATGCCCGCAGGTTACCAGTTGGTGGAAGGCACCAATTACACTATGGAACGGGACGGCCAGAACAAGCCTACAGGGAACATCACTTTAGCGGGGGCCTTGGCGGGAGGGCGATGGTTGCAAGCGGATTACCGTTGGCCAGGTGAATCATCGGGGCCGCACACGCTGTATCCTGGGCGGGCGGATAATACGGTTATTCCTGGTTGTGTGGTGGCTTTTGGGCGTCGTAATGGCAGGAAGGACCGATGTGCGGTTGTGGTCCAATATCCCAGGCAACCCGCGGCTTTGGAATATGGTGGTCGGTGGGATCTGACCATGGACTTTGATGTGATCGCCCGTGACGTGTTCGCGCAGCAAGAAATAGCTGATCAAACGATCGTTTACATATGGGGCGTGTTACGCCCATACTTGTCATCGGAAGGAATGGAAATCACTGATCTGTCTTTGGGCGGGGAGTCAGAAGAAGTCTATGACGATAATGGGGACGACTACTTTTACAACTCTAGTTTCAGCTTGACGATTTCAACGGATTGGTCTCTTCATGTTCCATTGGGAGTTTTCCTGAGACAAGCGTCTCCGTTGACAGTTGCGCAAGCGCGGTCCATTGCCGGGATGACGGATGAACAAGTGGCCCAACAGCAAAACAACATTAGGGGTTTGGAGTCACTTGGGTTGGACACGATGGTTGATCCGTACTTCAATGGCCGGATCGATACATTTGAAATGGTGAAATAGATGCGCGTTAGCTTCCCGACGTGTGTACGGGAATCAATCAAACAGGAGGAGGACCCCATCGCTACATACACCTATCAGTGCAACTGCGGCCTTCGATTTGACAAGTATGCCCCGATGGCAAATCACTCCAAGCCTCAAGCGTGCCCCGAATGCAAGTCCATGGCTTCCCGTCATATGCCTGACGGGGTTAATGGCGTATTCCACTTAACGACATCGGGTGTCGGCCCGCAGAACACCGGGGTCACAGATCTGGACTCCAATCTGGATCGTGTTGTTGGTGAAGATGCCAAGAAGGGATGGGCGGCTATTGAAGTCCGGGATAGAGGTAAGGCCCAGACCTTGCGAGATAATCCAGGGTCTACATCTTATGATTTGTCAAAGAACCCGGACGGTTCGTATCGGGTCATGTCGTTGGCGGAGAAAAGGATTCATGCCCGGGCGTTCACCATCAATGCCATGGCACACCAAAGCGGGACTGCCAAGCCAAGTAATCCTTAGTTGAGGTTCTTTTGGGGGTGATGGGCCTGCCGGGCGTGGAGGGACGGCAATTACCTTCATGCGGAAGTCGCATTCCTATCATTGGTGCTCGGTAGCATCCCTATAACCTGAACATTCTTAGGCGGGGACGCCTACCATCCCTCCTCCTTTAGTATGGGGCGGATAGATAGACCTAAGGAATACCTTGTGCTTTGGATCCTTGCTTCCTATGGGAAGCAATGGTTGAATGGATGGATGCACACGCGGCCTATCTAACCCGCCGCACCCACAATGAATGAGGTCTTCAAATGGCGTTTCCTGGAAAACAATATACGTCCCCTGGAGTTTACACTCGAACTCTTTTCGAGTCGCCTGTTTCAGGTGGTTTAGATACGCTTAAGCTGCCTGTCATTGTTGGTGAAGGTGATGAGTCTCTTGTCCAGACGGACTTGCAGGTGGTTCGTGGGTCTAGTGCGACAGAGGATCAACATGTTGTTGGTGAAGACGTTGCTGGCCGTGCCGTTGTTTCCATTTCTAACACGGGTGTAGTTACGTTAGGGAATTTTGATGGTTTGTTGGACAAGATCCAGGTTCGCCACTACCCGATCGTGACGGGTGCTGGTTCGGGCACGATTTCGAACAACCGCACGGACGTTTCGGTGACCATCAATGGCCAGCCCATCGTGGTTAGGGCTGTTACTGGCTCTACTGGCATCGTTCAGTTGGCTCAAGCGCCTCTCGCGAATGATACGGTTCGTGTAACTTACTACTTTAAGCGAACCGATACGTTGATTACAGATGACGTGTCCGAACAAGTCCCTGCTCGGCAAGCTACGGTACGAGCGGTCAAGGGGCTAAATGACGCTGCGGTTGGCGGCACAAAGACTATTCAGTTGCATGGGGATATCCTAGGTTTCGACGGGCAAATCCTTTTCCCTGCAAACAATGTTCTTCTTCTGACCATTGATGGTGTGGCACATACCTTAGAGCTTCCGCCCAAGTTGGATTACACAATGGCCCAGATTGCTACGGCAATTACGGCCTTGAACAAGGGAACCCTGACGGGTGGCACCTTTGTTAACCAGTACGGCCAATCGGCTTTGGTTTTGCGGTCGGATCACTCCTTATCAGTTGGTGCCGGTTCGGCTAATGGTTTGCTTGGCTTGTTGGTGGGCCAAGCGGATAACCGCACTTCGACCTTCTATGTATTCAACGGCCCTGTTGTTGATGGTACCAATGGCGGCGTCACCACTACAGACCCGTCGCACATTACAGTTAAGGTGAATAACAAACAAGTTATCCCTCAATCTGTGGATGGGGCGTCTCGGTCGGTTACGTTAGTTCAGGCCCCGAAGGCTGGTTCCACGGTCACGATCCAGTATTACTTCAACACCTGGCAAGATACGTGGGATTATTTGGCTCACGTTGGCATTACGTCGGTAGCAAAGTGTGGGGATGTTCCGGGTGGGTCGACATACGTTGAAGGCGCTGATTTCATTTTACAAAATGACAAGATTCTGTGGGGCACGGCGGCTACGGTCGCCAATGGGACAACCACGGTAGGTTCAACCGCGTTTGGGGAAAGTCAGATCACTGCGACTTTGGTGGATGCTCAAGCCTACATGGCGGAATGTGCAGCCAATGTATCGCAATCAGGGGGCATTACCACCGAAAGCCGTTATGAATTCGTGCTTCCGATCCAGCCAACCTTGGGCAATGGTCGTAATACACCGTTGGGCCAAAGCTTGTTCCAAACTGTCAGCAACGGGCGTATCGACCTTCCGGTCAATCGCCCAGACGTCATTTGGGTCTATTGGGGCTTTGGCATCGACGATGCATTGACTCGTGGGCGGGTGGATGTCCTTAAGGTAGAAGGTTTGGTCATTACGCTGGCATCGCCTGTTCCGGTGGGGGCCCAGGTTTATGCAACCTTATACTACAACACTTTGACGGATGAGACGTACACGGTTTCGGTTCTTAACCCTGGTGTGTCAGGCGTTGGGACGTATACGGTACAAAATTCGGGTTCAGAAGACGTGGTGGTTCCGACCTACTCGACGGCATCAAAGGGCGCCGGTTTGATCGGTGTGGCCATCGAATTCCCGTCTGGTTCGGAACTGGTTCCAGACGTGAGGTTCGAATCCCCGTCTAATACGGATAACTTCACGGGTCCAGTTGAAGAAATCGTTACGGTGCGGTTCGAAGCCCGTGAGAAGTCGTTGGCTCGGTTTACCTTCCCAGGTGCGGGCCCTTACGAGTTCATCCCGAATCAATCGGATCACCTGGCCATAACGGTTCACTCGGAGGTCATCAACGCGGCGGGCATTGACCTTCAAGCTCCGTCTTTGGTTGCGGCTCATCCCGGGGGCTACTTTGCGTGCCTGGTGTCGGATGAAATCGTTTATGAAGGTAGTGTGGCGACCAATCCTGGTGCTGGTTACGATATCGCTGCGGAGACCTTTGATCTGGAACTCGATGGGGTTGATGTTCCCGTTAAGACCATGACCAAGCCGGGCGCGACCATCGCGGATATCATCCCAGGCATCAATCAAGCGGCGGGCGGTTTCCATTCCACGGTAGATGTAGCTCAAGTCGCTAATGACACAACGGTTGCTCTGAAGGCCGTGGACACTATTGGCACGGCGGCGGTTTACGATAACTACTACAAGGATTGGAAGATCGTCATCGGCAACACTGCAACCCAAGCGGGTGTTAAGGGTATTGCTCGCACCATTACGGCATTCGATGCTCTTACGTCTACCATTACTGTGTCCCAGGCGTTCCCGGCGGATGTGACAGCTGCGGATAAATACTACATCTACAACCCGGCGACGCGGGCGGCTTTCAAGTGTGCGACCAAGTTCAACGCCCCGGTTACATTGGCGGCGGATAGGTTCG
>Ga0194120_10009786_pt1 | contig 12049 bp, 11 predicted proteins | sample TA2MahCa65mmetaG_FD_148642 | JGI IMG/M metagenome (GOLD analysis project Ga0194120, IMG submission 148642) | Freshwater microbial communities from Lake Tanganyika, Tanzania - TA2015019 Mahale Deep Cast 65m | ecosystem: Environmental > Aquatic > Freshwater > Lake | place: Tanzania: Lake... | reverse complement strand
AGCCGCCCAGTGAGTCCCCCCCTTCGGTTCCGTAGGCCGCGATATTCGAGAGCGTTTGCGGGGTCGAATGATGCTTCTTAGTTGAAGGCAATCAAGCGCTTACAGATTGCGAAAGCACAACTCTTCGACCAACTCACTGGTGCGAATTTTACGGTGGATATGAGCCATTTCCAGTGAATTCCGTGCCGAATCTGTGCCAACAGTGCGCAAAAGTCTTCCGGTTGCGGGTCTCTACAATCGGGCACGGAATGCAGCACGGTTCGACAAATGAAATCGAGCACCTAGCGCTGTCCAATAAATGCGTCACTCCCCTACTCCGACTCCACATGCGACCGCAACATGATCACCAAGATTTGGCATCCACTGCTGGCATTGATCGCATCCACCACCGACCGAGAACTGGCTCGGTACGTCGAATTCTTGAAGGAAGAAAACAAGATCCTGCGGGCGCGGATTCCCGGCCAGGTGCATACCCGAAAGCATGAACGATCGCGATTGATCAAGTTCGGTAAAGCGATCGGCCGGGCCGTCGAGGAATTGCTGACCATCGTGTCGCCGAGCACATATTATCGGTGGCTTCGCGAAGAGAACCAGGCCAAGAAACCGACCAAGCACAAAGGGGGTCAACGGAAGCCCCGCGAAGTTCGGGAACTCGTGTTAGAGATCGCTCGGACTACCAATTTTGGCTACACCCGAATCCTTGGCGAATTACGAAAACTGGGCATCCGCAAGATCAGCCGTCAGACGGTTCGGAACATACTTAAGGAAGAAGGAATCCTGCCCGGCCCGAACCGAACTTCGGACTGCTGGACGGATTTTGTGAAGCGACACGGTGAGACGTTGTGGGCGGTCGATTTCTTCAGCGTGAAAACCGTAACCGTCCGCGGTTTCCGCGAGATGTACTTGATGGTTTTTCTCTGTCTCAAAACCCGCGAGATCATCGCATCCACGTCGACAGAGCATCCGAACTCCGCTTGGGTAGTCGAGCAGACCAAGGACTTCCTTGAACGGACCAGCGGCCGCGAAAAGAAGCCGGAGATCGTGATGCACGATCGCGATACCAAGTTCACGGCCGAGTTCACCGCGACGCTCAAAGAAAAGGACATTCGCACAAACGTACTTCCGGTCGCTGCTCCTAATCTCAACGGCAGGGTGGAACGCGTCATCCAATCAATGAAGTACGAGTGCTTGTTGAGATTCATCCTTTTCGGAAAGCGACACTTGGACCACATCGTTTCGGAATGGACGGACTATTACAACCGGCGACGCAGTCACATGGAGCGAGGTCATCTTCCGCCACTTCGGGAGAAACGGCCAAGGACAGTTTTGAAATTGGCGCGGCACAAGATCGAAGTCCGCTCTTACGTCGGTGGGCTGGTCCAGTCGTTCGAGCGAAGAGCCGCCTAGCAATCATCGAGAGGCATCGCCAGACGATCGACGAAGCGGTCTCCGTCCGTTGTCTTCCAAATAGAACGTCTCCGCTGGAGCCCTATCGCGGAGTCGTTTTGGAGTGGTGCCAACGGCTTTTCGAGAACATTCCACTGGTAAGTGCCAAGAGGTGCTTCAGCCCTGTCTGAAGCGATCGTGTCTTTCGACTCCCTTCCTGAGACAGCTTCAGGAGGTTGCCAGAAACCTACCGCGGAGACCTCCACTCCCCTTCTCTGGAATCCTTCCACTGAACTCTTTCAATCCCGCGAGCGCAGAAAGGTTCGTTCATTCGTGAGACGTTGGTGGTGTGTTTCAGTGATACCACTTTGAACCAGCCTGGAAGCCAACGTTCTGATTCTTGAAACCTGTCGTAGAAGGTGCCAGAGATGCGCCATGACACCATGCTTGGCAACGTTTCAGAAGCCCTTGCCGTGACGGCTGGCAGTGGTACGCTGCAAATCATCACTCCCCTCTTCCATGTCCACCTTTCTCACCGTCAAAGAAGCAGCGAAGCTCACGGGCAAGTCGCCGAGTTCGATTCGACGAGTCATCTATCCGATCATTCACGAGGATATTCACGCCGACCGGAACCAGATTTCTCCGAGCGTCGATGAAGCTCGGACGCTCCGGATGAAAGGAGAAAACTTCCCGTGGCGGATCAGCGAGGAACTTTTAGAGCGCGAGATCCCGGTCGTTCCGCCGTCGGAGAAGACCGCCACGGCGTCGCCTGCGATGAGCGAAGGGCACAGCGAGTTGCTGTCGATGCTGCGTCGAGAACTCGACATCAAGAATCAGCAGATCACGCAGCAGACCGATATGCTCAGCAAGCAGATGGAGTTAATTAACGGGCTGAGCGAGCGGCTTCGCGAGGGGAACATCTTGATCGGTTCGTTGCAGCAACGCTTGGCACTCACGGACGGCACCAGCCGAGGAAAGCTCGAAACGGCGAAGGCCGAGTCCGCCAAGCAGGGAGTAGGGGAGTCGTCCGGCAAGTCGAAGGGGACGACCGTGGCCAAGCCCGCGAAGAAGAAGCGGGGACCGATTCACTGGCTCTTCGGATAGCCATGCCCTTCGCGAGATCACAGCATTGGCGAGTGTCACAATCCGGCCGCCGCGTTGACGACGAGCGGGGATCGGCAGATTCTGTTTGGCATAGATGACCGCGACTGCCGCCGTCTCCGGCTCCATCAAAAACCGCTATCGACTGCCGGGCATCGAGCGAGAGGGGATTGCTCAGCTTTCGCTCTTGGAGACGGCACTCTGGCCGCTCTCCGGCGGCACGTTGCTGACACCGCGATTCGAGACGGCGTACAAGTTCACGACGAGCAAGGGACAGGAGACGGCTCGCGTGACAGTGCGATCCGCCATCGGCTTGCAGCCGGTCGATGAATACGTCTTGTGGGGACTGCTCGGCACGACGCTGAGCCGACCGAACGCGGAACCGGTGTTGCTGGCGACGCCGTACTGGATGCTCCGGCAACTCGGCATGGACACCGGCGGCTCTCAGTACGCCGAGCTTCGCGAATCGCTGCTGCGGCTTTCGACGGCGAGCTACCAGAACACGGGCTTCTACAACCCAGAGACGCAGGAGCACGAGTACGTCGCGTTTCAATTCTTGAGCATGTTGCTTCCCACCGTTGGGGGAGCGGGCCGCGTCGTGGACAACGATCGTTGCTGGCGGATCGAGTGGAACCCGGCCTTCTTTCGGTTCTGCCGAGCGACCGGCGGCAATCTGCTCTTTGACCTGGACCTGTATCGCTCGCTCACGCCAGCAGCACGACGGTTGTTTTTGAAACTCAAGGATCGTTTCTGGAGATCGAAGCGGGTTTTCTTCAACGTCGATGACCTCACCATCAACGGACTCGGTTTCTCAACAGATCGGCCGCTCTACAAACGCAAGTTCGACCTCACGAATTGCATTCGGGAACTGCTCAAGCACAAGATCATTTCGCTCGGCCGAGGACAGACCGATGCGAGAGACCTGTTTATTAAGCGTGGAAAGGGCCTCTACGTCGTTTCGTTCTACGAGGGGCCGTACTTCCGCCAACCGATATCAGAACGCGCTATAAGCGAAAAGAATTCGATTTTGACCGACCCGCTGTTTGAGCCGCTTCGCAAGATCGGCGTCGATGAGGCGGGCATTCGCCGACTTTTCCGCGATTTCTCGCGAGGAACGATTCAACGCTGGGTGCGGATCACCGACGCCGCCATGCACGAGAAGCCAAAAGGATTCCCCGGCTTCAAAGTTTCGCCGGCAGCCTTCCTGATTGACGGCGTCCAGAACAATCGAACGCCGCCCGATTGGCTTTACGCTCACGAAAAGAAACAGGAGCGTGCGAAATGGGAACGCGACCGCACGCCGTTCGACCAGTCCGAGCAGACCTTGCGGGACCAATATGAGCACGCCAAGACGCGAGCATTCGCAGAGTTCCGGCAGTCACCGGAAGGTCAGAGCATTTACGACAAGACGTTTCCCATCCTGCTCTCGCTTTACAAGCACACTGAACCGCACCGTGCCGACGAGATGGCCAAGCAAGCGACGCTTTTTCGCATGAAGAAGCACGATTTCCAATTTCCGCCATTCGCGACGTGGATTCGCACTCAGGCGAGGAGTGATTCGCAAACAGAGTCCTAACGGGACTCGGCATTCACCGGATGTTTTTGAGCCTGTGCTATCGGCATCGGCCGGATGAACTATCGGCATCCACCGGATGTTTTGGCACGAGCGCTCAAACTCATTTCGCTTCGACAAGCCCAAATATCAATGCCTCGCATGGTTCGACAAAGCCTCTTACAAAGCATTTCTGTCAGACAAAGCTCCGAACTGCTTGAAAGTCGATTCGATCCGCTATTTGGAATCGCCTTTACCGTCGTCAATGACTCCGCCACTCCTGACGGGACCGTCGGCGGTATTGCCGGCGGGTGGAACCCGACTCGGCAACGGCTTGGCGGAGCCAAGACGCACGCCGCGAGGAGGGCACACCGTCGCGAGGCTATCGCCCGCGACCCCCACGGTTACGACACGCCGACGGGCCAAGACTGTCCCGATCCGACGGCTTCACCGTGGGGGTCGCGGCCTCCGGCAAGGCCCGCGACGGTGTGCCGCACTCCGCTCGCGACGCCAGAGGCGACACCACCGGCCGACGACCATCGGCCTGACCTGACAATGCTCTGCTCCGCCGGAGGATCGGCGGCGTGTCGTCGCAAACAAGTGACACCGCGATTGACCACAGCACCACAACAACGAGCTCCGTCAACTCCGCAGGAGACTCCACTCGCCCGTGACGGGAACACACAGGCGATCAATCGCCGAGCCGTGCTCGGATCAATTGCCACTCCTCAAAGGAAAGGGATTCTGGCTGTCGGCCTACGAACGCTCCACCGAACATCGTTCTGGACCATGCGAGGCGCACCGCCACGCCATCATACTGACTGACCCGCCAGAGCAATTCCTTTGAACCGTCCTCGCCTTCCGCATCGTTGTCCGGCATCAAGACCACGCGGCCGGCAGCCAGTCGCTTCGCGAACCGTACGATCTTGTTGACTTGCTCGTCCGTTGCCTTGTTTGAGCACAACCCGACAGCCGCGATGCCCAGCGTATCCAGCCGAATGACGTCGTTTGGTCCTTCTGCCACGACCAACCCCATGCTTGCCAGCGATTCACGGACATGCGGCTCTTGAAGTCGGGCTGTTCCATTCTCGCCATAGAGTTCCAGACCCCGATGGAAGTCTTTGACGAAACGATGCTTCATCGGTCGCTTGTCATCGGGACGGCCGGCTTGCTCCCATTCGAGCCAATGCTGTTCAAACTGCGGATCGCGGCCGAAGTACGACAAGATATTGTCGTGCTCGTTGCTGTAGGCATACACAACTCGACCACGCAGCAGGCTCGACGCGCTGTGAGGCAGATAGCCCATCCGCCATTTGCGACAGACTTCGGGAGTGAGAAACGGCCGCGATCGAAAATACGTCGCTGCCGGGGGGGACATCTCCCCCACATCGACAACGAATTGCCCGTGCAACGTCACGAGTGCGCGAGCACGCTCGTTCTCAGAGTCCTTCAAGGGGATGTTGCGAAAGACCGGCTCTGAGGTTTGCGGTTCAGAAGTCAATGACGCGGGAGCCAGCGGGGCGGGCGACTTGGCTGGTGTCGCCGCTTGGCCCGACACATCACCATCGACCTTGCCCGCAATTTCTTGAAGGATGCGAGCCGCTTCTTTGAACTCGTCACCACGCAGCTTGCCGCTCACGGGCGGGCGGTGATGTTTGAAACCGTGAATCAGCGTCAGCAAGTTGCCGCGCGTGCCGGTGACGTGGCAGTAGATCGGGTTCTGCGGCTGATCGAGGTTGATCGTGAGCGCCCCGTAGGAGCTTTCCCCGTTTCCCTTGTCGGCGAAGATGGACGGAATTCGGACTTCGCCCGAAACGTCCGCCGGAAACGCCACGCCAAAGAACCTCGCCACTTGCTGCGGCGTGACCTGAGCAATCAGTTCGTCAACATTCACAAAGCCAGGTTTCTTGGGAGCCATCAAGTCGAACAGGAAGCGAGACGAGGAAAGTCACAGTACGCTCTCCCCGTTTTCATGGCAAATTCTTCTCCCCGCTGCGTCGTCACGCCTCGCGACATCGAACTGCTCATGGCCCTCGACCGGTGTCCGTTCACCGCTCGGCAACTCCTGAAGCTGAGCCTCACCTTTGACCCACCATTCACGACCGAACGTCGCGTGCGCGAGCGTCTGCAGCATTTCACGACGGTCGGTTGGGTGCGATCGTGGCCCTATGCCATGACCGGCGATGGTGGCTCGCCCCGCTATTGGAAGCTGACTCGCGAAGGCTTCCGGCTGTTTCACGGTTCAGACACACGCTTGCCGAATCGCCGGCATTTTGAAGAAATCGGGATCGGCCATCATCACCACACGATGAGTCTCGCCGATTTCATCGTGCAGACGTTCGTTGCCGCGCATCGGCAGCGCATCGAAGTGCGTCACTTCTCTCGCGAGAACTCCGTCCGCATGGAAGCCGGTGGATCGGTGCTCTATCCCGACTGTGCCTTCCAACTCTTCACGCCCGGCGGCCGAGCCTTCAACTTCGTCGTCGAACTCGACAATGGCACCGAACGCATCCGCTCACCCCAGGACATCGAGTCCATCGTACGCAAACTCCGAGGCTACGACTTGCATCAATCTTCAACGCCATCGTTCGATCACGGCCGCTTCGTGGTGCTATTCGTGACGACCCGCTCAATCGATCGACTGACCCACATCATGGAGACCGCCGCTCGCATCATGCGAAATCCGAAACGAACGCTGTTCCTTGGCGTCACGCTCTCAGAATTCCTCAACCACGACGCCCCTCTCACAACGCCGATCTTCCGGTCACCGTTCGGCTGGCAACTGTCATTGATCCCCAGCAAATCGCCGACCCCTTCGCGCAACATGGGACGAGTTTCAAGGCCCAGCAGAATGCCGACCCAAGTTCCAGTCGCCGCGTGACGGTTCAACGGGACCGTGCTACTCTCGCGATCCTGTCGATTGACCGACGATCGGCTGTGTGGAGCCGGTGAAAGAACCGCTCCTTCCACTGGTCACCACACGTCCCCGGAGTTTGTTCACGAGATTGCGTCCCCGGCGCTTGTGGTGAGCGCCCCAGGACACTCCGGGTGCTTCGGGCCAAAACCCCCGATCCGTCCTCCAGTGGAACCAGCACGCCCCAGCTTGGTCGCGACAGGCCCGCCCCGGCGAGAAAACGGCACGACTCAATGGGGTGGGAAAACACCGCTGCTCGCAAAGACCTTTCGTGCTGTCTGAGTCGTCTTATCGTCTTCCTCATTCGGCCAGTTAAGCAATGGAAACGAATTGTCGGCGGGCTTTTTTCATTCCGGGATTGAGCGACGGTGGAGTCGGCTTGATACTGGCGGCGATGGCCCCGCCGAGCTCTTCCAATCGCCAGCGAGTGTCTGGATCGCGAGTGTCACGAGCCACGGCGGTGACGGCGTTGGTCAGACCGAATCTGGTTTGAGCCGGCTCACGGAAGAATTGGTCCATGATCTGGCCGAGCAGGCCGGACGTGTTCTGCAATCCTGATCGTGAAAGCAGCGACAAGAGATTCAATGCGAGGTCTGCTTGCACCTCCGTTGCCGACCGAAATTCGCGAACCGACGTGGCAAACACTTCGTCGGCGCAGCAAGCCTGAATCGCTTCTCGCAGTACGGACTCAAAATCCCAGAAATCTTGCAGATCGAGATCCGTGAGATGTTGCGACCGCAGCGCATGAGCCATGATCGCCCCGTTGCGGCACACTTGCCGAAACACATACGGATGCAGCCAGACTTCCGATTCAGTCGCTCGCAAAGCAACACCGCCTTGCAACTTGTCTCCCGGTTGAACTTCTCGCACGCCCGGCATGACGGATCGCGCGAATAGCCGCGTATCGTCTTGGATTGTGTCGATCAGGGTTCCCGAACGTGTAGTGATTTCTTCACTGAAGAGTTCGAGTATGGCTGATGTGAACGCGCGAGGTTGTTTGTTCATTGTTTCATCCTTGAAGGTGGATGAGAGGGATTATGATCCGATCCGCAGCACTGTTGGCGGCTGTGCGGGAATGAAAGCTGGGCCTGGAGTCAGAAATATGTTTGGTTGGAGCGAAGGAATTGGCTGAGGTGAAGGATGGTTAATGAATGACCCACTAACTCCGGGTGGTGGTTGGATTGGTTGTTGACCGGATCGTTTTCCGAGTTCCTGGAGCTTGGGATTGAACCGAACGCTTTCGTAACCGTTGATCTCTTGCACCAGTTTCGCCAAGAAGGATTCGCCAGATCCAGGTACTGCAAGCTCCTTGAATAAATAGTCCAAGCGAACTCGCTCCGGCAGCGGTCTTCGAACCCAATCTTTCTCGTCGAATCCGGGCGGGCAGGGAACCAACCGGGGTATTGGAGTTGAAACCGCTCCACCCTGAAGAAGGATCCCGATTTTTTTAATTTCGTTTGCGTGAGCATCAGTGCGACGCACTGCCTCCCTTCGTGGATCGGGCGGTGAAACCACAGTGGGTGATGATGGTGAATCGGGAGGGCCAGATGGCTTCGGCGAGCCTGTTGAAGAAGTTCCGTTCTGAGGCGGGCCTCGTGGTCTTTGATTCTTGAGAAAGTCGGCCAATTCATCGCTGAGGGGCTGACCAAGTACGGGGAACACAATCGGAATAGGTGGGGAACCCGCCATCGATACGATGACTCCGGGGTTGTCTTGTTCATCGGGAACTCGCTCGTCGTCATCTTCATTCGGTGTACTCTTCACAGCCCATTCATTGGCTTTCGCATTGCGTGAAGACGGCTGTAGTGCTGGTGAGGGATTGCCCATTGCCGTGTAAGACAGCGCGTTAAATGGCGTTGGCTTGGGCTCAGGTTTGAAATTGACCCACCAGACAAAAGTGGCACACAACAGCAGCCCAGTTGCCAATCCAGCCAGTCCGCGCGCAGCGGAAGGTCGCCGGCATGGTGTTGAACAAGGAGATGCTGCGGCAAATTCTCGATGAATGATGCCGTTTGGCTCGACGACAAAAATTACAGGCTCTGCTCGATGTGTGTTTTCGTCTGATTGATGGGGCCGTGGAGTCATGGTCAATTTCCTGTTCGTGGAATCGACGAATACGAAGAATTCTGTACTTCCAGTGTCGCAAGCAAGCGTCGGATGGAATTGATCGCGTCAGGTGGCAAGCGCTTTGTCGGCAAGCAGAAGAGCAAAGCCATCAACATGCGTGAGCTATGTTTGCAAGCTTCATCAAAGATTGACCCCCACAAATTCACAACGGACTTTGAAGCTGAGCGCAGGTGAATCTCTTCGATAATCGCGGCATCTGGATCGACTTGCCGAAGCAATTGACCAGCGTAACGAACGGCTGCGATTGCATCATCATGGTTCCGAACAACTTCAGCGAGATGATTGCGCAAGGAGGGTTCGATGAGGTCAAAATCCACTTCTTGTCCGGGGGCAATCTTTGCCAAGGCCGCAGAAAACGCAGGGTTCGGTTCGTCGATCCACGGTGGCAAACCGATCGCGCGGCGTAGTTCGTCGCTGAAGTCCATGCAATTCTTGAATCGTTCCGAAGGGTCAACTGAGAGTGCCTTCAAACAAACGGATTCCAGTTCCGGCGAGACTTCGGAATTGCAAGTACTAGGACTCTTGGGAAGCTTTCCATTGACGAGTTGCCGATAGGCTTCGATTTGTGGCCTCAATTCCCCGTGATGCTTCCAATCGAACGGCCACGGCAGTTGCTGCGTGAGCAATTCGTAAAGAATCACCCCGAGCGCAAAGAGGTCCGTTCTTTCACCGATCCGGTGGGCTTCATCCGACAGTTGTTCCGGTGCCATGTAGTCCGGCGTGCCGGCCAGTCCGGAGTGCCTGCCCGAATTGATGTCCCGCTCCGTCGCAGCCATGCCGAAATCGGTGACGAAGACTTTGCCACTTTGATCAATGAGGATGTTTTCGGGTTTTAAGTCGCGATGCACATAGTCCGCGCGATGCGCTGCGGAGACAGCATCCACAATCTGCAACATCATCGTCACCACCTCGGTTGGTTTTATGGGCGTCGAATGACGTTGCGTCAGCCAGTCGGCGAGATTCGGTCCATCAATGAATGCCATCGTGAAATAAGGTTGTCCGGTGTGCTCGCCAACTTCGTAGATCGGCACGATGCCGGTTGAGTTGAGGTTCGCCATCGCATTCGCTTCTGCCACGAATCGCCGAATGGATTCAGGTTGTCCAGCCTTGCTGGGATGAATCATCTTGATTGCCACGATCCGATTCGGCTCCACCTGCCGAGCCTGATAAACGATCCCCATGCCTCCGTGACCGATTTCCGCCAGGATTTCGTAACCGGTAATCGTCGGGAAATTCGCGGGGGCCAAACCGTCAAGACCTTGGTCGGACGCAACAAAACCAGCAAAGGACAAACGCGAGTCCTGCTCGTCGCTAATTTCCCGCAGGGTCAATTGGCAGCGCTCGCATTCATCAATGTGGGCCATGAGTGCATTCACTTCGGCTTCGTGCGGTTCTTGGCCGAGCAGTTGTTCCATGCGTTCGTGAGTGGGGCATTCGCTCATGGCGATATCGCTTCAATTCGATCAGCGGAGTCGTTCAATTCGCTTCGTCCAATTCGGCACAAGGCTTCTCGGATCGCAGTCGCTCGACTTCTTGTTCCAGCATTTTCACAACTCGACATTTCGTGAAATCCACTTTGTTCCGAGAAATGCCCATTTTTTCCGCGACGTCTTCAGGCGAAAGTCCCTCTTCAACGCGAAGGCGGAAACACTCCCAGGTATCGGGCTTGATTCGATTTTGCACACGATTCTTTGCGTCGGCCCAAAGAACATTCTCTGCCTTTTGCACTTCGCCTTCGATTTCTCGCACTGTCTCGTTGAGCAGATCGTCGTCCAGTTGAGGGAATTCCCGATTGTGCTTCCTTAGGAAGTCATTCAATTCGTTGGAGGTGACTCGCGCCAGCCAACCACGAAACTTTCCACGCGATGCGTCGTACCTGAACTTCGTTAGCTTGTCGTAAAGCAACTTGACCAAGAGTTCTTGGAAGACGTTGTCGGCGTCCGCAAATTGCAACTTTGAACGCAGCAAACGCAGAATCATCGGCTGGTACAGATTGTGGAATTCGGTTTGTGCTTCTTGGTCGTCCGGCGACTGCAACCGTACCAGCAATGAGGGCCGGGTTGTCGGACCTTTTTGAGGTTCACTCATAATGAATACGCCCCACGGCCCTGAAATCTTGCGCCATGGTCAGCATAATTTTTTGAAAGAGCAAGTCTGATTGCGAATTCGGCATTTCAAAATTGGGCGTGCCAATTCAATCTCGACTGCCGCGGACTGTGAACGCCTTCACGATATTGCCATCAATTGCCAACTTTCGCGCAAGATTTCGCCCGTGGTCGCGTAGTTAGTTTGACCGTGGGCCGCAAAGAGAATTCGCGATGTTGATCTTGATTGGGCGGCGTCTAATTGATGGGCAGAATGGTGCCGTAAGTTGCTGGTCAACAGCCCGATGATTCAATGCGCATTTTTTCGTCACGCTGCATCTTTGTTGTACGGAAAGGACTCCACTCCAATGCTGATCCTCACACCGAAACCGGATCAAATCTATGTGCTTTCACGGGGTAGCGAAGAACTGGCCACGATCACTGGCGTTCGATGCGGCGGCGATCTTCGACTCGCCATCAATACGGCACCTGGCGTCAGGATGTCTGAGTCGCAATTCATTCCAATCGAAGAAGGGCCGCCGTTGGATCAACTCTCGGACTTCTGGCCGATCCTGTCGCCGTCGATTCCGAAGGACTCTGTGACGCCTAAGTCGCTCAACGAGGTTTTTCAGCAGTCGTTCCTTCAGTCAGAAATCGATTGCGATGGCGACGTTTTGGTCACGTTCTTGAATGGCATGTCAGCGAGTGTGCTCACGGTGGAAAGTGGACCGTGGCTGAAGTTCCTGATGACGTTGTCGTTTCAGTTAAACGCGGGTGAATTGTCCGCTCTCCGGTTGACGAACCGGCTCAATAAATCTGGAGGAGGCATCTTCACGACGATTGGCTCGGAGATGCTCGTGGCGGCCCATTTCTTTGATTACTCCA